>Ga0207720_100124_pt1 | contig 77504 bp, 82 predicted proteins | sample A23P2SouthBayCA_2_FD_187751 | JGI IMG/M metagenome (GOLD analysis project Ga0207720, IMG submission 187751) | Aerobic enrichment media microbial communities from Eden Landing Ponds, California, USA - A23 E3 (2) (SPAdes) | ecosystem: Environmental > Aquatic > Marine > Unclassified | place... | reverse complement strand
GACCCCGACTCGCTGCCGGCCCGCCAGCACGCCTGGAACGATCGGGTCCGCACCGACGAGCACGGCAACGTCCTGCTCCCGCGCCACCAGGTGTTGCTCTACCTGACCCTCGACGGCGACGGCCCGCCCGACGAGGCGGCCCGCCGGACCGTCGAGTCGGCGCTCTCGACGCTGGATCGCGCCTACGAGCGCTCGAACGAAGGGTTGCTGTACTCCGTCGGCTACTCGCCGCGGTACTTCTCGCGGTACGACTCGCCGCCGGCGGGCGTCGACCTCCCCGAGCCCCGCCGGCTGTCGGAATTCGAGACCCTCGAGCTCGACCGGCAGGACGCGCTGGTCCACCTGGCCTCCGACCGGGCGGACGTCGTGCTCGCGGCCGACGAACTGCTGCGTGGCAACCGGGAGGAGGCCAACGGCGTCGCGGCTGAGGCGGCCCTGACCGACGCCTTCACCGTCGACTCGCGCCGGACCGGCTTCGTCGGCGAGGGGATGCCCGCCGAGCGGCAAAACGAGGTCGCGGGGATCCCGGACGGCGATCCCGTCCCGGAGGCGTCGCCGCTGTTCATGGGCTTTATCGCGGGGTTTCGTACGAACCAGGCCACCGAGGACCGGGTCACCATCGAGGACGGCCCGTTCGCCGGCGGGACGACGAAACACGTCTCGAACATCCGCCAGCGCCTGGACGACTGGTACGGCGAGCAGGACAGGCGTGCGCGCGTGATGGAGATGTTCTCTCCACTGCACGCCGAGCGCGACTGGGTCGAGGGCGTCGGCGGGAACCTCGGCGACGACAGCCGCGTCGAGGAACTGCCCGGCGACCTCCGCGCCCAGGCCCGCGAGTACGGGCGGATCGGCCACGCCCAGAAGGCCGCGCGGGCCAACCGCGACGCCGACGGGACCGTCCGCCTGCTTCGCCGGCACTTCGAGTCGACCGACGACGGCGTCGCCTCGCTGCATTTCCCGTCGCTCCAGCGGGACCTGTCGACGTTCGAGGCGGTGCGCGAGGCGATGAACGGTGCCGACCTGCTCGACGAACCGACGATCCGCCAGCGGGTGAATAACGGCATCCTGGAGTACATCTTCGTCAAGCACCGCGGCAACTTCCTCGTGCCGCCCCGGCGGCTCCGGGCGCTCCCCACGCCCGACGGCGCGGTGCCCGGCCTCGGGTGAGCCGACCCGGCACTCCCTGGCGTCCCTCGATCCTCAGTCGGCCGCCTGGCCGCCGTCGATCGGAATCGTATGTCCCGTGATGTAGGAGGCGTCGGTCGAACAGAGGAACGCGACGGCGCCGGCCATCTCCTCCGGGTCGGCGATGCGGCCCATCGGGACGTCCCGCATCGCCGACGTGTCGAAGTCGGCCCGGAGCGTCCGAATCACCATCCGGAGCAGGCTGATCGCCCGTCTGACACGATCGGTGAGCGAGTTTGACGACCCGCCCGGACCGCCGAGCATGCCCGACTGGATGTTGGTCTTCGTCGGGCCCGGGGCGATGGCGTTGATCCGCACGTCCCGGCTGGCGTACTCCAGTGCGACCGACTTCGTCAGGCCGACGACGCCGTGCTTGCTGGCCGAGTAACTGGAGAGTCCGCCCATCCCGACCAGGCCGGCCTCGGACGCCGTGTTGACGATGGCGCCACCCCCCTGGGACTCCATGACGGGGAGTTCGGCCTTCAGACACGTCCAGATCCCTTTGAGGTTGACGTCGATGATCCGGTCCCACTGGGCCTCGTCGATGCCCGTCACCTCGACGAAGTCGGTGAGGATGCCCGCGTTGTTGTGTGCGAACTCCAGGCTCCCGTAGGTGTCGACGGCGACGTCGACCGCGCGCTCGACGGAGGCGAGATCAGAGACGTCCACCTCGACGAAGGTCGCGTCGCCGCCCCCGGCCTCGATGCGCTCGACCGTCTCGCGGCCGGTCTCTTCGACTACGTCGGCGACGACCACGTCGGCGCCTTCCGCGGCAAAGCGCATGGCGGATGCGCGTCCGATCCCCGATCCCGCTCCCGTCACGAGCGCCGTCTTTCCGGCCAGCCCGTTCACGCGCGGCCCCTCCCGTTTGGCGACTGTTCGGTCGTCATAGCTTCAGGTTGGGTCGAGTGGTCCCTAAAGGTACGCGTCCCCGCCTGCGTCCTCAGGGGGCGTTCGGCGTCTCCGCCCGAACTGCCAAGTCGCCCACCGTTGAACCTCCACCCATGACCACAGTCGCGGCCGGCCCGGACGACGACGGCACACCCCCGGCAAACGGGGCGGCGGAGCCGAGGCGGCTCCACCTAGCGTCCTGGGAGGATCGATTCTGGGCGTGGCTGATCGACGTGCTCCTCGTCGGGGCGGTGCTCTCCAGCCTCGGCCAGCTCGGGGGGCTCTTCGACGTGCTCACGGGCACTGCGCTCTCGACCCCGCTCGTCGGGCTCAACGGCCTCGGGTTCTGGATCTACTGGACGGCACTGGAGGGCAACCGGGGACAGTCCGCGGGCAAGATGGTGATGGACGTCGCCGTCACCGACGAACGGGGCGAGCCCATCGACTATCCCACGGCGGCCATCGAGAGCTTCGGCAAGGCGTTCGTGTTGCCCCTCGACGTTCTCGTCGGCTGGCTCGCCATGGAGGGCGAGTACGTCCGCCTGTTCAACAAGCTCTCCTCGACCATCGTCGTCGACGCCCCCGGGGACGGCGACGCCCCCGCCGGCGTCGAGTACGTCCGCCCCGACGAGTGACGCGGACCAGGCAGTCGTCGCTTCCCGGGCTTTTGCACGCCCCGTCACGACGACGGCTTCTCAGGCGCCGTCGATGGCGGAACTGATCGCGTCGTAGCTGGGTCGGACGGGCTGGTCGTTGACGAACACCGCGGGCGTCCCCTCGGCGCCCCGGTCGATGCCGCGCTGGCGGTCGGCCTCGACGACCGGGCGGTAGGTGTCCTCCCGGGCCGCGGCCGCGACCGCACAGCCGGTCGCCCCGACCTCCTCACCGAGGTCCGAGAGCAGCGACTCGGAGTACGACCCCTGGTTCTCGTAGCAGGCCTTCGCGAACGCGAAAAAGGACTCGGCGTCGGTCTGGTCCTGGACCGACCGGGCGGCGCTGGCGACCGTCCACGACCACTCCTCGCTCACCGGGATCGGCAGGTCGTGGTACTCGTAGCTGATCGCCCCCGGGTCGACGTACTCCTCGCGGATCTGCGGGAAGACGTTCAGGCTGAAGTCGGCACAGTGAGGACAGGAGAAGTCCTCGAACACCGCCACCGTCACGTCGGCGTCGGGGTCGCCGATCGTCGGCGCCGGCAGCGAGTCGACCGTCCCCGACACCGCGGCGTCACAGGAGCCGGTCCCGCCGTCGCCCCCGCTCCCTCCGCCGAGGCAGCCGGCGACTCCGGCGACGGCGCCCGCGGCGCCGGCGAGATACCCGCGTCGCGTCGTGTTCATACCCGGTCGGAGGGAGCACGCGCACTTAGGGACACCGGGACGCCGCGCGCGATCGCCGGTCCCGACAGAGACGCGATCGCTGGCGGCCGGCGGCTGAGAGTGGAAAAGCACATCAACGTGGACTGACTCCGGATCGATGATGGCCCTCCTCGACGGCTTTCTGTCGCCGCTCGGGTTCGCCGCGCTCGCGGCGGCGATCCCCCTCGTCCTCCTCTATCTCGTCCGTCCCGACCCGGTCCGGTACCGGCTGCCGACCCTCCGATTTCTCCGCGAGGAGCGCCGGACCGAGTCGTCGAACCCCCTCATCGAGCGGCTCCGCCGCAGTTTGCTCCTGCTCATCCAGTTGCTCGTGTTGCTGTTGCTCGCTACGTCGCTGGCCTCGCCGTACGTGCTGGTCCCGGAGGAACAGACGGTGCGCGAGACCGTCGTCGTCCTCGACACCAGCGCGAGCATGGCGACCGAGACCGGGTCCGGGACGCGCTTTGGCGCCGCCCGCACGGCAGCGACCGACCTCGTTTCAGACCGGACGTCACTGGTGACGACCGACAACGGCGGGCGGGTCGTGCTCCGCGGGGAGAGCCCAGGCGCGGCCCGCGAGGCGATCGGGTCGACCGCCGTCACGGCGGCGCCCGGCGACCTGTCGGCTGCGATCGCCGGCGCCCGCTCGATCGCCGGCGAAGAGGCCCGGATCGTCGTGTTGAGCGACTTCGCCGACGACAGCGCGTGGCGCGACGCGGTCGAGGCCACGCGCGCGACGGGACTCCGGGTCGACCTCCGCCAGTTCGGCGGCGGGGGCGAGGACAACGTCGGCATCGTCGACCGCTCGTTCGGCGGGGGCGAGGTGACCTTTACGGTGAAGAACTACGGCGACGAGGCGGTCCAGCGGACGCTCTCGCTGGGCGGCCGATCGGCCGAACTCACCCTCCAGCCCGGCGACCTGGCGACCCGAACCTTCCCGGTGCCCGCCGGCGGCGGCCAGGCGCGGCTCTCGCCGGGCGACTCCTTCCGCGTCGACGACGTCTCCCACCTGTCGGCGCCCCAGCGGACGACCGTCGACGTGCTCGTGCTCACCAACGACCGCAACGAGTTCCTGGTCTCCGCGCTGGAGGTCAACAACGCCGTCGAGCTGACGGTCGACTCTCCCCCCTCGACCATCAGCGCCCGCCACGACGTGGTGATCTTTAGCAACGTCGACCGGGGGCGGCTGCTCGACTCGACGCTGGAGACGACCCGCGGCATCGTCGACGACGGCGGCGGCGCCGCGGTGCTGGCCCAGGAGGGGATGCCGACGACCTACGGCGACCTCCTGTTGCTCGACCGCGGCGAACTCGCGGAGGGCGGATCGATCGAGGGGGTCGCGAGCGACGACCTCACGGCCGGCATCTCCTTCCCGCCGCCGGACAGCTACGTGTCCGGGTCGCTCGCGTCCGGGCGTGCGCTCGCGACGCTGACCGACGGCACCCCGCTGCTGGCCGTCGAGAACCGCGGCGCCGGCCGGCTCATGTACTACGGCTACATCGAGGAGGGATCGGCGTTCAAGTACAACTACCAGTACCCCGTCTTCTGGAAGCGCTCGATCAACTACCTCGCCGGCCGCGAGTCGCTCGCCGAGCGCAACCGCCGGACCGGCGATCGGCTCCAGTTCGGGACGGAGACGCGGGTCGAGACCCCTGGCGGGAGCGTCACCGCCAGTTCAGTCCGTCTAGACGAGGTGGGCTTTTACGTCGCCGACGACCGGGAGACGTCGGCGTCGCTGCTCTCCGAGCCCGAGTCCGACGTCGCTGCGCCCGACGTGAGCGACACCGCCGACGGCCCCGGCGGGAGCGAGACCGAGTCGCGACAGGTCCCACAGGTCCTGACCCCGCTCGTCGCGGCCGCGGCCCTGCTCGTAACGCTTGGCGAACTGGCCTACCTGCGTCGGCGGGGTGACCTCTGATGGCGGCTGCACTCTCCCCGTCCGCGTCGCTCGCCGGGCCGCTCGTCTCGACGACCGTCGAGGGAGTGACCGTCGGCCTGGAGACGCCCTCCTTCCTCGTCGCGGTTCCGCTCGTCCTCGCGGTGCTGGCTTTCCTCGTGTTCCGCGGCGACGGCATGGCGTCGACGCGGAGCCGGCGACTCCTCTTTCTCTCGCGCCTGCTGATCGTCGTCTTCGTCGTGGTGGCAGCCGCGGGCCCCTACACCGTCACCTCCCGGGAGACGCCGGGCGAGCCGCGGGTGACGCTGCTCGCGGACCGCTCGGACAGCATGCGCGTCACCGACGCCGACCCCGACGCGCTGGCGGAGGCCATCGAGGCCGAGGGGGTGCCCGTGACGGTGGCGACCGTCGGCGACGGGACGAACTCGCGGCTGGGCGACGGGATCGCCGCCAACCTCCGGGAGAACGGCACCGTGGTCGTGGCGTCCGACGGCCAGGTGACCGGCGGTCGGAGCCTCTCGACGGTGGCGGAGCTGGCGACCGAGGTCGACGCGACCGTCCACGCCGTCGACCTGACGACGACGCGGACCGAGCGCGCCGTCGAACTGTTCGGGCCGTCCAAGACGAGCGCGGGCGTCGAGACGACGTTCCTCGCGGACGTCTCCGGCGTCGAGACCGGCAACGACACGGCGACCGTCGAGGTGACCGTCGACGGGTCGACCGTCGCCGAGCGCGACCTCGACGGCGAGGGGGAGTTCGAGTTCGCACACACCTTCGAGCAGGTGGGGAGCCACCGCCTGACTGCGACGGTCACCTCCGACGACCGGTTCGCCGGCAACGACGTCTTCCGCAAGTCGGTCCGGGTCGTCGAGCGCCCCCGCATCCTCTACGTCTCGCCGCGGGAGGACTACCCGTTCCGTGAGTATCTCTCGGGGCTGTACGATGTCGACACCGCGACCGAGGTTCCATCGAACCTCGATCCGTACTACGCCGTCGTCATGCAGGACCAGCCCGCCGAGGGGATGGGCGACGTCGACGAGCTCCAGCGGTTCGTCATCGACGGCAACGGGCTGCTCGTCGTCGGCGGGGCCAACTCCTTCGAGCGCGGGGAGTACCAGGGCTCGCAGGTCGCCTCGATGCTCCCGGTGACGGTCGGGCCGACGACCGACGACACTGCCGACATCGTCCTCCTGGTCGACGTCTCCGGCAGCGCGGGCGAGGGCATGACCACCCAGAAGGCGATCTCGCTGGACGTCCTGAACCAACTCGGCGACGACAACCGGGTCGGGCTGGTCGGGTTCAACTGGCGCGCCTACCGGGTGGCCGACCTCGCGCCGCTCTCCGACAACCGCGCGGAGCTCGAAGACAGCATCAGGCGGCTCCAGCCCGGCGGCGCGACCAGCATCGCCGCCGGGCTCCGGGGTGCGCGTGAGATGCTCGGGGGCAACCCCGGAACGGTCATCCTCGTCAGCGACGGCCGCGCCAGCGCCGAGGAGCCCGCCGCGGTGGCCCGCAGCCTCCGCGAGGACGGTATCCAGGTGATCTCGGTCGGCGTCGGCTCCGCGCCCAACGAGAACACGCTCCGGTCGGTGGCAAGCGCGTCTGGCGGCAGCTACCTGCGCGCGACCGACACCGACCGGCTCCGGATCCTCTTTGGCGGCCCCGGCCGCCAGTTCCAGGGTCAGGGGCTGACAATCGTCAACAGCGACTCCTTCGTCACGAGCGGTGTCACGCTGACCGCCGAGCCCGCCGCCGCAAACGACGTCTCGGTGCGGCGCGGCGCGGACTTCCTCGTCGCCACCGAGGGGGGCCTCCCGGCGGTGGCGACCTGGCGGTTCGGGCTGGGCCGGGTCGGTACCATCACGGCGTACGACGGCGACGGCACCCTCGGCGGACTGCTCGGGCGCCCCGACTCGCTGCTGTTGACGAAGGCCACGAACTACGTCATCGGCGACCCCGAGCGGAAGGCCACCGACGTCGCCGAGGCCGGGGACACCCGCGTCGGCGTCCCGACGACCGTCCGCTACCGGGGAGCTGAGCGGCCGTCGGCCGACGGCGTGTCGTTCCGGAAGGTCGGGAGCGACCGCTACGCGGCCTCGGTCACGAGCGACGAGGCGGGCTTCCAGTCGGTGATCGGCGCCACGTACGCCGTCAACTACCCCCGCGAGTACGCCGCCTTCGGCGCGTCCGAGGACCTCCGGTCGCTCGTGGCCTCGACGGACGGCGAGATCTACGCCCCGCGGCAGGCGGCGGCCATCGCCAGGGAGGCCCGGGAGTCCTCACGGCGGGTCCGTACCGTCCGCGAGGACTGGACCTGGCTCGCGCTGACGCTGGGGCTGGCGATCTTCCTGCTCGAAGTGTTCGCTCGTCGCATTCAAGTTTACCGGGGGCGTACCCGGAGCGAGAGTGGTCTGACGTGAGCTTCATCGGCAGTTCCTCGAACCTGGCGCTGGTCGCCCTGGTGGTCCTCTCGGTCACCGGCACCGCCGGCGCGACCATGTTCTACCAGCACTCCGTCGGCGAAGTCACCGAGCAGAACGACCAGCTCCGGGAGGACAACCGCGAACTCCGGTCGAACCTCCAGTCGACGCAGGCGGAACTGGAGTCGACCCGCGCGGAACTCCGCGAACTCAACCGGAGCCTGAACACCACCCGCGGCGACGTGGGACAGGTCGCCGACCAGCTCGACCAGGTCGAGGGGGAACTCCGCTCGACCGAGGAGGAACTGGAGACGACGCGAGCGAACCTGGCGGACGCCCGCGAGCAAATCGACAGCCTCCAGACCGAGGTCTCCCGGCTGGAGGACCGACGCGACGACCTCGAAGCGACGGTGACGCAGCTCCGCCGGGAGAACGAGAAGATCGACGAGCTAGAGCGCCGAAACCGGGCGCTCAACAGCCAGATCGAGACCTTGCAGAGCGATCTCGAAGACGCCGAACAGCGGGCCGACGACCTCGAAACCCAGCTCGAAGAGGACTACGTCCCCATCGGGGACCTCCGGTCGGCCTGCAACGCGATCCCGGAAAACTCGACGACCCCCCAGGCGTGCAATCAGATATGAGTGGCGAGCACTCCGACCCGACGGACGACGCCGCCGCGGGCGCCGACACCGACGACTCCGTCGACGACGCGACAAACGCCGCCGACACCGGTCGGCGCATCCGCGCGGCGCTGCGGGAGGTCCGCCGCGAGGGCTGGAAGGCGGCCCTGGTCCACGCGACGGTCGACGCCGCCCTCGCGGCGCTCCTGGTCAACGTCGCGATCCGCTTTCTGGACCCGCCCGTGCTGCCCGACGGGGTGCCCCTGCCGGGGGTCGTCGTCGATCGGCTGGGGCTCGCGGTCGGAACGGTCGAGCTGTCGATCGTCGCGGGCGCCGTCGCCGGCCTCGTCGTCGCCGCCGCGGAACTGTTCGTGCGCCTCCGGCGCTCGCCGATCGAGCGCTTCGAGGCCGCGAATCCCGAGGTGCGGGAGGCGCTACGGACCGCCCGGGACGCCGTCGACGACGGCAGCGACTCCACGATGGCGCTGGCGCTGTACGAGGACGTGATCGATCGGCTCGGGCGCACCTCCTCTGTCGGCCTGCTCGATCTGCGGCGCCTCGGCGTCACGCTCGCGCTGGTGCTCGTGATCGGCGTCGCCAGCATCCAGGTCGCGGTCGTCGGCCTCGACATCGGCGACCTGACGGACCCCTCGCCGACCGGTCCCGGCAGCGGCGGAGGCGGCGGCGACACCGCCGAGGACCCCGGTCTCGAAGACGGGGACGACATCCTCGGCGAGGCCGAGAACGTCTCGGCGGGCGACACCGAACTGGAGGCCGAACTTCCGAGTCAGGGCTCCGGCGACGAACCGACGGACCCCTCTGACTCCTACGACACCGGCTTTTCGGGCTCGACCCAGGTCGAGGGCCAGGAGGCCGGCTTCGCCGAGAACGAACGGCTGGACGATGCGGAACTCATACGACAGTACAACCTCAAAATCCGCGAGACGACCGATGAGACGGAATCTACGTCCTGAGTCGCGATCGGCCGCTCGTCCGCCCCGCACCCGGGGGTGGGTGCTGTGAGCGACGTCGATCGGCTCCAGGCGAAACTCGACGACGTCCGCCGGGAGGTCGGCAAGCGCATCGTCGGCCAGCGCGAGGTGCTCGAACAGGTCATCGCCTGCATCCTCTGTGACGGCAACGCCTTGCTCGAATCGAACCCCGGGCTCGGGAAGACCTCGATGATCCGGACGCTGGCGGCGGTGACCGACCTCGACTTCTCGCGGATCCAGAACACGCCCGACCTGATGCCCTCGGACATCACCGGCACCGAGATCATCCGGGAGTCCCCCCAGGGCCGGGAGTTCGTCTTCGAGAAGGGGCCGATCTTCGCGAACGTCGTGCTCGCAGACGAGATCAACCGCGCGACCCCGAAGACCCAGGCCGCCCTGCTCGAAGCGATGCAGGAAAAGCAGGTCACCGCGGCCGGGGAGACCTACGACCTGCCGCGGCCCTTCTTCGTGCTGGCCACGCAGAACCCGATCGACCAGGGCGGGACATACGAACTGCCCGAGGCACAGGTCGACCGCTTCCTGCTGAAGATCCTGCTCGACTACCCCAGCTTCGAGGAGGAACGGGACATCGTCTCGCTGTACACCGGCGACGTCGCGAACCCGTCGGTCGAGCGGGTCGTCTCCCGGACCGAGATCCAGCAGATGCAGTCGCTCGTCCGGCAGGTGCCGATCGCCGACGACGTTCGGGACCGGGCCATCCGGCTGGTGCAGGCGACGCGGGACCGGGAAGAGATCGAGTTCGGCGCCAGCCCCCGCGCGAGCATGGCGCTCGTGTTGACGGCGAAGGCCCGCGCGTTCATGCGCGGTCGCCGGCACGTCTCCTGGGAGGACGTCGTCGAGATGGCACCGCCGGTGTTGCGCCACCGCATCCTGCTCGATTTCCGTGCCGAGCGCGAGGGGCTCACCCCCGACGAGGTGATCGACCGGCTGCTGGAGTCGGCGTCGTGACGGGGCCGGACCCGTGACGATCGATCCCGGCTTCCTGGCGGAACTCGATCGCTTCGACAGTTCGCTGCAGCGCACGTCGGTGTCGGTCCGGCAGGGCGAACAGGAGTCCCCCCGGGTCGGTGAGGGGCTCACCTTCTCGGATTACCGGCGGTACGCCCCCGGCGACGACATCCGTCTCGTCGACTGGAAGGTGTACGGCCGCACGGAGGAGTTTTTCATCAAGCAGTTCGAGGAGGAGCGCAGCCTCACGGTCCACGTCCTGCTCGACGCCAGCGCCTCGATGGACTTCGGCGAGGGCGACGCGAACAAGTTCGAGTACGCCGCCAAACTCGGGCTGGGCTTTGCCTACCTTACCGCCGAGGAACACAACGACTTCCGGTTTTCGACCTTCGGACGGGAACTCGACCGCCTCGACGGCGGCCGGTCGAACCGCGGCGAGGTGCTCGGGCTGGTCGACCGGCTCAACGAGATCGAGCCTGCCGGCGAGACCGACTTCCCGGCGATCTGTGAAGCCTACGCCGACCGGATCGACACCCGGTCGCTGGTGCTGGTGGTCAGCGACTTCCTGTCGCCGGCCGACGAGGTCGAGGCCGGCCTCGCCGCCCTCTCCCGGAACGAGGTCGTTCTCGGGCACGTGCTCGCGCCCGGCGAGCGCGACCCCGAGGTCGCGGGCGACGTCATCTTCGAGGAGCCCGAGACCGGCGAGGAACTCCGGACGTACTTCGGGGGCCGTCGCGTCGAGGGGTACCGTTCGCGCCTGCAGGACCACCTCGACGAGGTCGCCGCCCGCGCCGACGCCTTCCGGGCCGATCACCACCTCGTCGACACTGGCGAGGACTTCTTCGAGAGCTTCGGCGACCTCTGGCTGGGTTGATCACGGCCCCGCCACTGCCGGGTGGTCGATTGTCACACACGAGCTACTCGACGGCGCTCGTCGACGCCGCGAGTCTCGAAGTGGGCCTCTGGCTCGTCGCCTGCCCCGGCGTCGGAGGACGGCGTCGCTACGAAGGGCGATCGAGGCGCGACTTGGCCGGCCTTGAACCTCCGGACGGTCCGATCAGCCGCCCCACCCGCCTCGCATGTCGCGGGCCACCGCGTCGCGCCAGCTCTCGAACCCCTCCGCACAGACCGGGCTCTCTTCGAGGTGGCGCATGAACCCGGCGCCGGGGTCTTCGAGGGATGCCATGCAGAACGGACACACCCCCGGTTCGTCCCACGTCTGGGCGGTCTTCGTCGGGGTATCTGCCTGTGACATACGAGACCATTATGGCCCAATATCCTTAATTGTTTTCACTAATTCGCGGCTATAGCATTCGAATCGCAGACCTGTATTCGAAAAAGTCCCATTTATAGAAACTCCATTGCTGCGGAGCTGGGACGCTGGTCGCCGGACGCCGAAGCCGCTGTCCCAACCGATTAGTGGCCTCCGGCCCTGTGATCGCACATGGTTCTGACCGAATCCGAGCCGGTACTGTCCGATGGCGACGAGGCGCCGTCCTTCGAGTTGCCCGGCGTCGACGGCGAGACGTACTCGCCCGAAAGCTTCGCCGACCACGACGCGTTGCTGATCGTGTTCACCTGCAATCACTGTCCGTACGCCAAGGCCAAGATGGACGAACTCAACCACCTCGCGGCGGCGTACGACGACCTCGCGGTCGTCGGCGTCAACTCCAACGACGCCGAGGAGTACCCCGACGACTCCTTCGACCGGATGGTCGAACTGGTCGAGGACGGGACGATCGGGTACGACGCGTACCTGCGCGACGAGTCACAGTCGGTGGCGGCGGCCTACGGTGCGGTGTGTACGCCCGATCCGTTCCTGTTCGCCCGCGAGGACGACGCCTTCCGCCTGGCGTACCACGGCCGCCTCGACGACGCGCCGAACCCCGACGACACCCCCTCGCGGTACCACGTCCGCGAGGCCGTCGAGTCGATCTTCGCTGGCGACCCCGTCACCGTCGAGGAGGACCCCTCGATGGGCTGTTCGATCAAGTGGCGTCCCGGCGCGGAACCCGACTACTGGGACGACGTCTGAGTCAGGCGTCGTCGGTCTCTTCCGTCTCGTCCGCACCGTCCCCCGCGGTGTCGCGGAGATCGGTCAGCGCTTCGCGGGCGTTCTCGACTGCGTTCTCCCGTTTTGCGGGGTAGGCTTCGATCTTGGCCCTGAGGGTGATCCCCTCGCCCAGGCGGACGTCCCCGCCGAAGGCGGCCTGCTTGTCGAGCCGGAGGAACAGGGCGGTGTTGTCGTCGACCCGGTCGTCGAGTTCGTCGAGGAGCCGATCGACGTCCCCGAGTTCCGTCAGCTGTTCGAGCACGTGCCGGATCTCGGCCGCCCGCTCGACCCGCGCCGAGAGCACCACGATCCGGTCGCCGTGGTGCCCCTCGCTCTTTGCGCGCTCTACTTCGAACTCCTCGGGGAGGAAGCGTCGCAGCGCCGCCTCGACGCGCTTCTCGTCCTCGGTCGCATAACAGAAGGTCCGTAGGTCGACGTAGTGAAAGGGGACCGACGACATGACCGCTGGCCCCGACTACTCCTCGTCGGCGGCTTCGAGCTGGTCCGCGGGGACGCCGGTCTCCTGACCGTCCTCGAAGCTCACGGTGTAGGTGGCGTCGCCGAACATCGTCTCCATCACCTGCGTGACGGTGCCGGTCTCCCCGTCGAACTCGCTGTGCTTGTCGTCGAGGACCACTCGATCGTCTTTCTCGAAGCTCATGGGACTCGGTTCCCGGTCCCCGAATAAAAGGGTGATGAATGGCGCCGCGACGCCGACACGTTCAGGCCATGCGGGGCTGAACGGACGGGCATGAACCGTATCTGCGTCTACTGTGGATCCCGACCCGGCAACCGTCCCGACTACGAGCAGGCCGCCCGTGCGTTCGCCCGCGAACTGCTCCGTCGGGACCTGGGGCTCGTGTACGGCGGCGGGAGCGTCGGGCTGATGGGCGTCGTCGCAGACGTTGTCGTCGAGGGCGGCGGCGACGCCATCGGCGTGATCCCCGAGGCGATCCGCGAGCGCGAGGTCGACCACGGCGGCCTCGACCAGTTACACGTCGTCGACTCGATGCACGACCGCAAGGCGAAGATGGTCGAACTCAGCGACGGCTTCGTCGCCCTGCCCGGCGGGCTCGGCACCCTGGAGGAACTGTTCGAGGTGCTGACGTGGTCACAGCTCGGCTTCCACGAGGCGCCGTGTGGCCTGCTCGACGTCGCGGACTTTTACGCCGACGTGCTCGCCCACCTCGACCGGGCGACCGACGCCGGGTTCGTCGAACCGGCCCATCGCGACCTGCTGCTCAGCGACGACGACCCGGCGGCCCTGCTGGACGCCTTCGAGGGGTACGAACCCCCCGCCGTCGAGAAGTGGCTCGACGAGGACGAGACCTGAGCAGCCGTCAGGGGCCGATAGCCTCCCCACTGACGGTCTGTAATCTCGAATGCCAGAATCTGTGCTTCAACCCTTGAGGAAGTGATTTGGCGTTCAGTTGTGATTCCCGACAGGATTTTCAGCGCAAATTGGGCGTGACAACGGCTGCTATTCGTGCAGGAACTCCATGACTGATTCCCAACTGACAAATCGAGGTGTCCGGTCGCAGTACGCCTCGTACTCTTCGCCGTAGTGTTCTCGAAGCCACGGCTCTTCCGCGAACGGGAAGAGGACGTAGACGACGGCTGTCAGGAGGCCGTGGACTGCGAGCTTCCGGGAGTTCACTGCGAGAATCGCCCCGACGATGAACGTGACGAACCCGACGCTCTGGGGGTTCCGCGTGTACTCGTAGATGCCGTCCGTTCGAAGTTCTCCCTCACGGCCACTGCTTTCCATCCAACCGAGTTCGAACAGGGCCGAGAGCGAAAACGCCATACCGAGGGCCGAGATGATGGCACCGGTGATTCTGACGGGGCCACTCGTGAAGTTGAACGAATCCCAATCCCGGTAGGCCAGCACGGGAAACCCGGTGAAGATGACGGAAAGGGCCGACCAGTTGAACCACCATCGCCACGTGCTGTCACCGATCGGCCAGAGGCGACGATCGGGAACCAGCGCACTGGCGACGTATCCGATGATCAGGGCGACATCGGCGAGGAGTGCGGTGAGGAGGAACCGATCCGAGCCCATAGTCTCGGGCGGGTGGTATTCCTTATTACCTCAAAGTCGTTGGGGAACGGCTTCAATCACCAGTTGGAGGGGCGGATGGTTTCCCACCAGGGTTGGCATTACCCGCCGTCACCCAGTCAAGGGCTCGGCGGCGTTCCTGCAGTTCGTAGTAGCGCATCTCGTCCGGAGCAACCGGCCAGACGGGGGCGATGGCCCGCCACTGGTGGTAGAGGAGCTTCGCCCAGCGGGAATCACCGACCGCGGCATACCGCCCGATGTCGAATTTCGGCCCGGTTCGCAGATCGGGGACGATGCCGTGCAGGTGCGAGAGATACGTCGCCAGCGTCCACTCTGTTGTCTCTTCGTAGACGTGTACCGTCCCGTACTCGTCGGTCTTCTCGACGAGTATGTCGTAGAACTCCCGATACCCGCCGGGCGTGCCGTGTCCCATCCGAACTGCGACCACGTCGTCGCGTGTCGCCTCAAGAATCTCGAACATGGGGGGACCTGTCCGTTCCGTAGCCGTGAACTCGGTAGCAGAATAGTCAGTCATGGTTTGTGAGTGTGGTCGTTCAGATGTGTGTCGCGGTCGCCGTAGCTGGGACAGAGTTCAACAGTGGCGTGATCGACGCCGTGGTGTGCGAGTTTCTCGTGAATGCGCCGTGTCACGTCCTCGGCCTCCGCCATCGTGTCCACGGCGGTCTCGATGTGCGTGGTGGCGACGGTAATCTGGCTGCAGATCTGCCACGCGTGCAGGTCGTCGACAGTTTCGACGCCCTCGACACCGAGGAGGTGCGTTCGGATTTCGTCCGTGTCGAACGGCGTCCGATGGAAGAAGATGGCTCCGCTCCCGCGCAGTACCTTCAGGGCCGACCACGTCACCACGACAGCAATGAGGGCGGCCGTGACGGGGTCGACGATCCGGATGCCGGTCACCTCGATGACGACCGTCGAAACGATGACGGCAATCGAGCCGCCGGCATCGCCGAGCAGGTGGTAGAACGCCCCGCGCTCGTTGAGGCTCATATTCCCGCCCTGGAGGACGTACACCGACCCGACGTTGACGAGCAGCCCACCGAACGCGATCGCCAACGTTGGCCCCGTTCCGATCTCGATGGGGTTGAGGAACCGCTGGTAGGACTCCCAGAGGATGAATCCGACCATCGGCAACAGCAGGACGCCGTTGAGGAAGGCCGCGAAGGGTTCCAGTCGGTGAAGGCCATACGACCACTCGTCGCCGTCGCCGTAGTGGTCGGCCACGTACGCGGCTGCGAACGCCATCACATACGCGAGCGCGTCGAACAGCATATGGAAGGCGTCGCTGAGCAGTGCGACCGATCCGAAGAGGAGACCGCCGGCGAGTTCAGCGAGGAAGCCGAGGAGGTTGATGACGGAGACGGCGGCCAGCTTCCGACTGCTCGTGGACGAGCCACCATGTCCGTGGCTATGCCCGTCGTGCGCACCGTCGTGAGCGTGCGTCGACTCGTGTTCGCTCATCGTACCACGATGTAGGACTCCCGTTTTATTAAAATAGCTGCTAATATATCCCAGAATTAGTCCAATAAATAACAACATATCGGTTCTGAGTTATTAAGTGATCCCAGCAGTACACGATTATACGGGTGTAAGGGGTGATTCAGACAACAGGAAGCGCCATTCAGGCAGATTCCTTCCGTGACTCTACATCGCAGGTACTCGCGGCCCTTCCCATTACGACGGTGGTTCCCTATCTCTGTATTTGGTTTATCCGCGTCTGCCCTCGGATCCTCCAGGGGCCTCTAGCTCGGCGCAGCCGGGGGCCTGGAGGGGGTGCGCACAGAGCGAAGGCTTTTGGTGGCGCCGGGACCCCCATCGACTATGGACGAGAAGCGGGAGCTAGTCGATCTGCTGCGCGAGGACGCCCGGCAGTCCACTGCGGACCTGGCCCGACAGACGGGGCTGTCCGAGGATCGGGTCGAAACGCTCATCGCGGAGCTAGAGGAGGCGGGAGTCCTGCGGGGGTACAAGGCGGTCGTCGACTGGGACGGCCTCGACGGCGAACACGTCCAGGCCGAGGTCGAACTGAACGTCGAACTCGACCGCGAGACGAAGTACACCGACATCGCGCGCCGGATCGCGAAGTTCCCCGAGGTGTCCTCGCTCCGCCTGGTGTCGGGCACCTACGACTTCGCCGTCGACGTCGAGGGGAAGTCGATGCACTCGGTGTCCCAGTTCGTCTCCGAGCAGATCGCTCCGATCCCGGAGGTGACCCAGACGGTCACCCACTTCGTGATGGACACCTACAAGGAACGCGGGATCGAGTTCGACGACTACGACGAGGACGATCGGCTGTCGGTCTCGCCATGAGGATCGCCGACCGGGTCGAGCAGGTCCCCCCCTCCGGAATCCGGCGGTTCTTCGAACTGGCCGAGGAGATGGACGACGTCATCTCGCTGGGGGTCGGCGAACCGGACTTCAGCGCGCCGTGGGCCGCCCGGACGGCCGCAATCGACTCCCTGGAGCGTGGCAAGACCTCCTACACCGCCAACCGCGGCATGTCAGATCTCCGGGAGTCGATCGCCCGCTACGTCGAGCGGTGGGACCTCTCCTACGGGCCCGACGAGGAGATCCTCGTCACGACCGGCGCCAGCGAGGCCGTCGACCTGGCGATGCGCGCGCTGGTCGAACCCGGCGACGCGGTCGCTGTCCACCAGCCGACGTACGTCTCCTACGTGCCCTGCGTCACGTTCGCCGGCGGGGAGCCCCTGTCCGTGCCGACCTACCCCGAGGACGACTTCGCGCTCACGTACGACGCGCTGCGCGAGGCCGGCGCGGCCGACGCCGAGGCGTTGATGCTGTGCTACCCGAACAACCCGACGGGCGCGGTGATGGAACGGGACGAACTCCGCGAAGTCGCCGAGTTCGTCCGCGAACACGACCTCACCGTGCTGTCCGACGAGATCTACGCCGGCCTCCGGTACGAGGGCGAGCACGCGTCGATCGCGACCCTGCCGGGGATGCGCGAGCGAACCGTCGTGTTCAACGGCTTCTCGAAGACCCACGCGATGACGGGGCTCCGGCTGGGGTTCGCGCTCGGGCCCAGCGAGGCCATCGGCGCGATGAACCGCATCCACCAGTACTCGATGCTCTCGGCGCCGACGACCGCCCAGTACGCCGCCATCGAGGCCCTGCGCTCGTGTGACGACGCCGTCGAGGAGATGCGGACGCAGTTCGACCGCCGCCGGCGGTTCGTCCTCTCGCGGTTCGACGAGATGGGACTCGACTGCTTCGAGGCCCGCGGGGCCTTCTATGCCTTCCCCGACTGCGGCGGCGACGACGAAGCCTTCGCCGAGGCGCTCCTCGATCAGGAGCGGGTCGCACTCGTCCCCGGGAGCGTGTTCGGACCCGGCGGCGAGGGCCACCTGCGGGTCTCCTACGCCACCGGGATGTCCGAACTCAGGACGGCCATGGACCGCATCGAGCGGTTCGTCGGCGACTGGTCCGGGTAACTACTGTCCGCCGGGCGTCTTCCGGCGCACCGTTCGGACCCCCCGAAGACGACTTCGCGCTTACCCTGCGTTCCACCTCTACGCGGTCGCCTCTCGACCGGATCGTACACCGTGTGACGCTATACGGAATCCCGTCTCCAGCGCGTGGGACCGACCGTCACGCCGAGGCCTCGTATCCCGCTTCCGTGACGGCGTCGACGAGAGCGGTCGCCTCGGCGTCGCCGTCGACGGTCGCCGTCTTCGACTCGCGATCAACCGACACGTCGCACACGCCGTCGACGCCCCGCAGCGCCTCCTCGACGGTCGCCTCGCAGTGCTCGCAGGACATCCCTTCGACCGTGATCGTTTGGCTCATACGACCAGTCCTACGGCCGCGAGACTTTTCGCGATTTCCCTTTTCGATCCGAACGTGGCGGCGGCCCCAGTTTCGGAACCAGAACTTGATCGCCGCATGTGGATTCGTCTCCGGCGCGGTGTGTGACAGCGAACCCGGTCGCCGACCGCCCCCCACGTCGGCCGGCCATTCGACTTTCCCGGTCCTGGCGTCAGCCCGCGCCGCCAGCGGATCCGTCGTCGCCGGTCTCGTCCCCGTTCACGTCGGGGGTCAGGTCGCGGTAGATGGCGCCCATGTCGTCGTCGGAGAACTCGTCGAGCGCGCGGTCCAGATTCCCCCGTAGTTCCTCGATCCGTTCGTCCAGTTCCTGGTACTCCTCGCTGTCCTCCAGCGACGCCGGTCCCTTCTCGGATTCGAGCAGCGCCTTCTTCGAGGCCAGCGAGAACAGTTCCTGGACGCCGTCGTCGTACTCGTTTCTGAGCAGGAGGTTGTCGACGGTGGCTTGGAGGTCGTCTTTGGAGACCGGCTTGACGAGGTAGTCGTCGAAGCCCATCGCGACGATGTCGAAGTCGGGTTCGACTGCTGTCACCATCGCGACGCGACAGTCGATGCCGCGGTCGCGGACGTTATCGAGCACCTCGTCCCCCGAGAGATCCGGCATGCGTCGGTCGAGGAGGACGACCGACACCTCGTCGTCGAGTTCGTCGAGCGCCTCCCGCCCGCCGTAGGCGACCCGTACCCGGTACTCGGTCCGGAGCCAAGTCGCATACAGGTCCGCGAGGTCCGGTTCGTCCTCGACGATCAACACGAGGTCCCGATCGTCGCTCATGACTGGACTGACGGCTGCCGGTTTCGCTCGCGCCCTGCCGTCTCACCTCCCGTCAGGGCCGGCACAGTTCCTCTCCCGTGACCGCGAACGCGTCCGGCATTCATCTTGCTTACCACTGTTTACCGGCGACCGCTTAAAGGTTCAGGGACGGCCCTGCGTCGACCGCGTCCGTCAGCCGTTCCCGTGTTCGTCACTGGTTCGGACTGTAGTTCGGCGCCTCGTCTGTGATCATCACGTCGTGGGGATGTCCCTCCGTCTGGCCGGCCGAGGACACCCGGACGAACCGGGAGCGACGCTTGAACGTCGGGATGTCGGGGGCGCCGACGTACCCCATGCCCGATTTCATGCCGCCGACGAGCTGGTGGAGCTCGGATGCGAGGCTGCCCTTGTAGGGGGTCGCGGCCTCGACGCCCTCGGGGACGAACTCCTCGCCGTCGCCGGGTTCGTCCTTGAGGTAGCGGTCGCCGCCGCCGGAGCGCATCGCGCCGACCGATCCCATCCCGCGGTACTGCTTGTACTTTTTGCCGTTCATGGTGATGACCCGGCCGGGCGCCTCGTCGGTGCCGGCGAAGTACGACCCCAGCATCACGGCGTCGGCGCCGGCCGCGATGGCCTTGATGGCGTCCCCGGAGTACCGGATCCCCCCGTCGGCGATGACCGGCACCCCTTCCGGGGCGGCGACGTCCGCGACTTCCGCGACGGCGGTGATCTGGGGCATTCCCGACCCGGTGACGACCCGCGTGGTACAGATCGACCCCGGCCCGATTCCGACCTTCACCCCGTCGGCGAAGTCGACGACTTCGCGGGCGGCCTCCCGGGTGCCGACGTTGCCGACGACGACGTCGGCGTCGACGTCGGCCTTGATCTCCCGGGCGCTCTCGATCACGTTCCGGTTGTGCGCGTGCGCACAGTCGATGAACAGAACGTCCGCGCCGACGTCGTCGGCGGCGACCGCCCGGTCGTCCTCGAAGGGCCCGACGGCCGCGCCCACCCGCAGGCGACCGTCGTCGTCGCGGGCCGCGTTCTCGTGTTCGCGTCGCTGGAGGATCCCCTGCATCGTCACCAGCCCCACGAGCCGGTCGTCGTCGACGATGGGGACGCGTTCGATCTTGTGCTCGTACATGAGTTCGAGCGCCTCCCGGGCGGTCACCGACTCGGGTGCGGTGATCACCTTGTCGGTCATCGCCTCGCGAACCTCGTCGCGCTCGCCGACCTCGAGGTACGGCCGGATGTCCGTCCCCGAGATGATGCCCAGGACGGCGTCGTCGTCGTCGACGACGGGCGCCCCCGAGACGCCGGCCCGCTCCATCATCTCGTCGACGTCGCGGACGGTCTGATCGGGGTGGGCCGTCACCACGTTCTCCCGCCGGATCACGAGTTCGTCCGCCCGCTTGACGCGCTCGATCTCGGCGACCATCTCGTCGACGTCCATGTTGCGATGGAGCACGCCGAGCCCCCCTTCGCGGGCCATCCCGATGGCCATGCCGGCCTCGGTGACGGTGTCCATCGCCGCCGAGAGCACCGGAATGGTCAACTCGACGTTCTTCGAGACGCGCGTGGAGACGTCGGCGTCGTCGGGTTCGACGCGGCTCTCCATCGGTCGCAACAGGACGTCGTCGAACGTGAGCGCCTCCGGGACCCTGAGTTTCTCCGAGAAAGTATCTTCGTCGGGAACGTCGTTCGCCATGTAAAACGTCGAAGCGGCCGCCACAAAAGGATTGCGAGACGGCACGTCCGTGGCACTTCTTCCCGTCCGTAACGCGGATTGTATGCGCGTTCTTGCCCACGCGTCGGTCGCATACTCTGTCTTCCGTTGCAATCGGTCGCATCTCCGTCTTCCGTCGCAACCGGTTGCATTTCCGTCCCTGCCGCGGCCGGCCGCCGTCCGTCGTCCGGCGCCGAACCGCATCTCCAGGCGCTCGGTGTCGATCGACCGAACCGTCGGACGCCGCTGGATCCGGGCAACGAACCCACTGGATGGTCGCTTCCTGCCTTTCCGGACGGACGCGGAGCCCGTGCTCTCTGCCGGTCGATCTTTCGGCCATGGGTCGCCGTCCCACGCAATCTTTAATATTGCGGTCGCCGCAAGTGGTGGTATGGACTCCGACTGTCCCGCCGCTTCGCGCATCGCCGGCCAGACCTCCGTGGCCTCCGGCGTCTCCTTTACAGCGAACGGCTTTACATTCAAACGGGAGTCCACCACGGGCCGACGAGCGGCCACTCTCGGTGCCCGGAGCCTCCGTAGCTCCAGGCGACGCCCGTATTACCGTTCGGCCGACGGTGACGGCCGCTAGGATGGTATGAGCGTCTCTCGCCATCCGATCGCCCTCCGCCTCGAGCGACAGGTGGGTGAGGGTACTCGGCTACTCGCCACGGTCATGGCGCTGCCACTCATCGACGGCATCTTCCCCGCCCTGGTGCTCGCCGGCGCCCTCACCTACCCGTTCGGCATCGTCGAGACGGGGCTGTTGATCTTCGGCGGATCGGCGACCGTCGCCGTCATCCTCGCCGAGATGGACGGAACGCGCGCCGAACAGGCCAGGGCGGTGGCGTTGCTGGGTGTGGTGCTGGTGCCGGCGGCGGCCCTCGAAGCCGCGGTCGCGCCGACGATCCAGAGCCTGCTCGACATGGCCATCTTCCAGCGCTTTGCCGGCGTGGTCATCCTCGCCGTCGCGGCCAGGACGGCCTCCGCGAAGGTCGGCGAGTACCTCCCGCGGCCGGCGGTCATCATCGGCCTCGGGATGGTCGCGGCCTTCCAGCCCGCGTCGGTCGAACTCGCCGTCAGCGCGGACCCGGGACTCGTCGCCAGGGCTGCCGCCGCCGCGGGCGTCGGCGTCGGCTTCGCCCTCCTGGTCGCGCTGCTCGGGCCGCGGCTCCGCGGCGGGGTCGACATCGACCGCTTCCGGTTTGGGAGTTCGGTCGCGCTGGGGATGCTCGCGCTGTCGGTGCTCGGCGTGATGCCGACCGAGGCGCCGGTCGCACTCGGGGTGTTGCTCGTCACTGCCGTGTTCTCGTACGATCCGGGCGTCTCCGTCGAGGACGCCCCGTCGCCGGACGCCGCTGCCGACGGCGGCGACGCCGAGGACGACGACGCTGAGGACGACGACGCCGTTTCGGAGTACGACGTCGACGCCGAGCTCGGCCCCGGGACGAGCGAAGACTCCCGGGCGCCCTGGCTCTGATCCGGCTTCGGTTGTTCCGGCTTCGCTCCGGTTTCGGTCGCCCCAGCTCTGATTCTGTTCCCTGGCCCCCGGCCAGCCCGTTCCGGAACGGGCCGCGACGCGGGGGATTTAGGCCCACGGGCCAGACTAAGATCCATGACCACGGAGTTCCGCGTGGAGACCACCGATCGCACCGAAGTGCTGGACGTGACCGACCGGGTCGAGGCGGCGCTCCCCGAGGACGCAGCCGGCGCCTGCACCGTGTTCGTCCGCCACACCACCGCCGGCGTCTGCGTCAACGAGGCCGAGTCGAATCTCCTCGGGGACCTGGTGGACGCGCTCGCGGACCTGGTCCCCGACGAGGGCTGGCAGCACGACCGCCTCGACGGCAACGCCGACGCACACGTTCGCGCGCTGCTGACTGGCAACGGCCTCTCGATCCCCGTCGCGGACGGCCGCCTCGATATGGGTACCTGGCAGTCCGTGCTTCTGGTCGAGTGTGACGGCCCCCGGACCCGGACTGTGTCGGTCGTCCCGCCGTGAGCCGGGAGAATGACGTGACCTGGGGGGTGACGTGACCTGTTCGGCGGCGGTGTCCGGATCCACCGAGGGCTGTGTGCGGTCGAGTCGGCGCAGGGCTTAGGAACCCCGGCACCCTTGCGGTCGACATGTCCAACCGCGTCGTGCAGGGTCGGATGGTAACGCCCGGGAAACTCGCCGAACTCGTCGAGGGGTCCTCCGTGATGGAGACGGAAGACATCGAGGACGCCGACCGGGACTGCCCGGACTGTGGCGGCGACGTGCTCTCGGTGGGGTACATGCCGAGCGTGACGGAGTTCGTGACGGGCTACAAATGCCAGGACTGTGACTGGGCCGAGACTGACCGGGACTGAACTCCCTTACGGGAACGGATCGAAACCCATTTTACCCGACCCGGGCAAGGACCGTGCGAGGGGTCGTGGCCAAGCCCGGCATGGCGACTGACTCCAGAGGTCACGCCCGGTGACGACACTCCAGACTGATATACCGAGCGGACGGCTGATCACCGCTCCGCGTTGACGACCCTCTGGAGTACCGAGGCAGACCGGAGATATCAGTCGATCGGGGGTTCAAATCCCTCCGACCCCACTACATCCTTAGCGTTTTTCCATCATTTACTGACAAGTCTTCAAATTTCGGGTGATCGCCAATGAACCTGGCAGACTACGGTGCCAGGTCCTGGCCCACGGTCACGGAGGGTCCCGTAAACGACCACGGGGAACATGCCTGTCCGGTCGACCGGATCACGGTGGAGCACACCCACGGAGAGGTGGAGATCCCGGTGGTCCACTTGGTGGACGACCAGCTCCGCGAGCGCCTGGAGGAGATCGGGACCGAGACCGTGCGATCCCGCGGCTGGGTCTGTGACGATCACGACCTGGTTTTCCCGGAGACCGTCTCCGGCACTGAGGCCCACGGATACTCCAGCCGCATGGTCGGCGTTGAGGTAGAGGCCCGTGGCGGGACCCTCTGGGTCCCCGTTCGCTCGGACGACCTCCCAGACGCCCCGCTTGCCGCCCTGGAGCGCCAGCCCACCCGTGTCGGCCACTGCCGAAAGGACGATACCGACGTGTATATTGGCCGCCACGGTCCGAACGGCCAGAACCACCTCCTGAACACCGAGATCGGGGAGACCGGCTGGCTGGGGAACCCGTACCCGGCGGAGGTGTTCGGTCGAGAGGAGTGCGTCGGGATGTTCACCCACGCCCTCCTGGTCGAGTTGGAGAACCGCCCGGAGCTACGCCGTGCGGTCCACGACCTCCGCGGCCAGGTTCTCGGGTGCTGGTGTCAGGAACTGGAGGAGGACGGGCCGCTCTGCCACGGAGAAGTGATAGCTGCCGTGGCTGACCGCGTGATCTGTAAGCGGGGTGGTGACGGTGACTAAACGCCAGTTCTGTCCCGAGTGCGAAGTCGAGACCCACCACCGCTATCGGGGGACCGGGCCAGACGGTCAGATCTGGACCTGCCAGGTCTGTGGCTCCCGTAATCGGCTCCCTCTATTCGTGGAGGGTCCGGCATGAGCACGGAGATCGGCTCCGGCGTCTCGCTCCCTACGGGAGACGGTGGAGATCTTCTCCGTCTGGAGGGTATCGAAACGGAGACCCGGACCTTCCCCGAGGGCGCCCGCCACGGCGGCGCCGGGATGTTCGTTCTCCAGGACGACCACCGGCCTGCCGCGGAGATCGACTGGGACGCTGGGGAGTATCGGCAGATACCGGACGGCTCCCTCTATCAAACCGCCAGAGCCGCCCAATACGCCGCTGAGACGGTGGAGGATAACCAGGACCGGGAGCGTACCGTTCTCTCCCGATCCTACCAGGTCGACGGGGAGACGTTCGCCGTCACCATGACCGACTCCCGATCCCAGTTCGGGATCGGGACGGGAGACGACCGGACGACCTGGTATAAGTATGATCTGACCCTCCAGCCGCTCCAGAACGGGGAGATCCAGTGGCACCGGACGCCCGCCAAGAGCCTGAACGTCAAGCTCATTCCCCAGAACGAAAACCTGGTGTACAAAGACGGAGAGCCGCAGAATCCGCCGTTCGGCCCTGGCACTAAGGTAGAGGTCCAGTGTACCTGGGTGGACGACCCTGAAAAGCTGCTGGAGCGGGCCTCTCGGCTGGTCCAGGATACTCTGGGCTACGACCTTCGGGAACTGGACGTTCACCAGCAGAGCAAGCGATTTTGGAAGGCTGAGGTACACCACCGTGTCCAGGAGGCACTGGCCGACCGTCTGGCCTACGTGATCCGCCAGAGCGGAGATCTCCTGGCCCGACATGAGACGGAGTTGGAGTCTCACGACTCCCGGGAGTCTGACCGCTGGCTGGAGGCAAAGCTAACCACCGAGGGCTGGCATAAACTCGGGTTCCCGATCACGGGCCACCCGATCCTGATTAAGATGTACTACCCGGACAACCCGGAGCGACTGGAGTACCCGATGGACCAGCCGAAGGTGGAGGTTGCCCTGGCCGGTAGCGGGCGCTCCGGTCAACAGCTGCATTGGGACCGCTGGGCCGAGATCCACCAGGTCCTGGAGGAGATCCTGTATTCCCACCTCCAGTGGGCTGGCGTTGATCGGGACGACCTGGTGGCCGACGACTTTTCCGCGGGCCCCGCGGCTCCTGAGGCCAAATATCAGCACCCCGCTGGGCGCCGAGAATGGCTCCAGGACCACTATCAGAGCCTGCTTCCGGATCTCTACCGAGAGGCAAACAAACCGCAAACTGCAGCGGTATATGACATACTACAGGTCGTGAGTCGCCGCGGAACCGTCACCTACCAAGAACTCCAGGAGGAGACGGGACTGGCGTACCGGACCGTTCGGGAGCACGTTACTCGGCTCTGTGCGGTCGGCGGGGAGGAGCCTGGAATCCTCTCGAAAGTCCAAGACGCCCAGACCTGGGTGGCGTTCAGCTCCCGGTTCCTGGAGGGACCCGCTGAGGAGGCACTGGACCAGGTCCACCCGGACGACCAACTGGACGACCTGGACGACCGCGCCCAGCAGCGACGGGAGCGCCGAGATCGGGACGACCAGGAGGCCGGCGACGGCGACCAGGAGGGAGATCGGGAGTCGACCACCTGGCGGTACTTCGCGGACGTGGATCTGACGCCTCAGCAACTCCGTAAGGCCCTGGAGAACGACTATCTCCCGGCGGATCACGTCCGTGTCCGGACGGACGACAGTCCGCTATTCGCTCCCGGCTGACTCCACTCCAGAGCGGTTGGGAGCTGGAGTGGTTAGATAATTCTCTGTCTTTTTCTTTATCTTACTCAATCTAATTCTGTGAAATCTGTCCCGCTCGCGAGATTTCAGATCACCGACCCCTCCAGTGGCGCGTCTTTCACTTTCACCAGGGTGTAAACGGAGTCGAACTGGCCCAGTTTCTAGAGAAACCCGGGAGATATTGCCGGAAGACGTCGCCCCCTGAGGAGATCTCCGTCCGCTGCTGGGCCGCTACGCGGCCAGCTCCCGAGGCTCCAGGTGGTAGGGTGGTCCGCCGGTCCCCCTTAGCCTGTAGTGCCCCTAAGGGGGCTGGAGTAAAACGGTCGGGGCCATATCGGCCCCTCCCTTTCCGCCCGTCCCGCTCCGCCAGCCTGACCGTCGCTGCCGCTCTCAGGTGGGAGAGACGCTGACGCCGGAGGAGCGGGTACTGGGTAGTGGTGTGGCGGAGCGGTCCGCCAGATCGGCTTAGGAGGTAGGGATTTTGCTAGATACAGAGGATGCATAGAGTAGCCGATCATGATTTATTCTAACTATCCCTTGTTGAATCATCCCGACCATTTTCGGAGTCTCTCGTAAGCACAGACTGAGTGCCGAATGGCATACAGGCCGGTGGTCGGGGGTCCCATGACTCAGCCGAAGCAGTTCGTTAACAAAAGCCCATACAGGGGTGCGTAACACGTAAAAATATGTAGTACCTGTCCACAGGAGTAAATGATCAATCCAACTTGAAAGATTGACTGCGACCTCTTGCCATTTCGATATTCTATTAGCTACAATACTGGAAATTCAATAGACATTCAAATTGCGTCCTCTGGGTTCATAACAAGGTTGATGGCTTCGTTTACATCAGATATGTATATCATATTTTCACTACGCGAGATGGGCATCGTGGGGTCATCAACCATCTCATGAATATGTTCTTGTACATCACCCTGCTCGGATTTGACGAACCAATTAAGCAAAGTCTCCAGTTCAACGGAATTATTGCGTGTTGCGCGTTTATTCAACAATTTCCTGATTATTTTGTACTTCAACGATAGTGTTCGATTTGGCATCTTCTATCAGATCTCAAGATTATCCACTAACGCTTCTCTTTCTATTTTCATAATATGTTGTACAATCTCATTTTCGGTGTCCACCTCATACAGAGTGCTGCCTCCAATTTTTCTAGTAGGTCGAACAGCGCCGATTTCAACCAAATAATCAATATGGTTATACGCCGTCGATCTTGAAACACCAGCCAGTCGAGCTATATCACTGACTCTCATATCTTTCCCTGCTTCGCTAAGGAAGGCTGCTAAGATCTTTATTCTCGGGTTTTCTCCAAAAAGCCATGTTAGCGGAGTGTCCTCTGCGTAGAAATCCTTAGGTTCCTCGGATTCCCGGAAATCACCGGTAAAAACGTGTTCGCCTTTGATATTGGGTCCTTCCTTTGGCATGGTGGTGACTAGAACCTTCGTTCGGAAATATCCTCAGCCTTTGCACGGAGCCAGTACCTGATACTGTTTATCGGCTCAACCTCCGCACGCCATCGTGATAATTGTCGGGGGAGCCCCGCCAATTTTGCTAAGAGGAGGAAGCCAATTGCTGCAACGACAATAACGTACGGAGGAACCGAGTGACTGATTTCTATCACTCCGAGTACGAAGTTCGTGATTGCTGCAACAATCAGAAGCACAGTTAGGGTAATATAGGGTGCATTTCTAATGCCAGTTCGTGTATTAAACTCAATCCAGTCACCATAAGCCATTACAAGATTTTCTAGAACAATCTCTTCTTCATAATTTCCATCAACAATTTCTCGCAGATCGTCGTTGCCGACTCCCACCTGAACGTCGGTTGCGGTATATGTTAGCGCGGCTAGTCCGGTTGACAGTAAGAGACAAAATAACCCAAATATAGTATACTCATTGAGAAGTACACTCAATCCAGGAGAGTTATCTGACTGAAATATGATTGAGAGGACTGTTGGTGTGAGACTAATTATGATGAGATTCAAGCGTAGGATCCTTGCTGCCTTCTGGTCAATATCTCTCAGATTCTGGACTTGCTCTGTGATCGTTTCACGACCCTCTTCACGAGCAAGTTGAAGCGACTGTTTATTTTCCGCTTCTTGATTTTGGGTCGGGTCCTCCGCCATCTCTGTTGACAGAGTTTGTTTTCGGACACAGCTTATTATTTATACCCCTACAGGCCCGGTCCACGATTAGTAGCACGACCGTCACGACCAGCTCCAAACCGTTCATGATATCGGCCAGGACTCCGCCCTGGGAGGTCACCCAGCGCCCCACGAACGACTGTAACAACCGGTCCGCCAGCAGACGTGAGTGACCGTGTGGACCAGCAGCGCCGGGATCACAACTAGGATGAAAGCCCGCGCCAGGGCCGTCTCTGCCTGGTCCTTCATCGATCGTTCCATAGGACCCGCTCCTCCAGGGTCGTCCGCATGCGCTGGAGGTAGTCGCTCAGCCAGGCCGTGGCGTAGGCCGCCAGGAGCGCAACCGCCGGATACACCACGACCGGACCGGAAGCAGGCACCAGCCGGCCCACTGAATCTCAATACATGAGGTAGTGGAGACTGGCGTCCAGGTGGTTCCCCCTTAGACCCAGTAAGACCGCCGCCATCAGCACCATTCCGGCTAAAGAGTCTGTGAACCTCTGGTCGATCTCCTCCTGGCCCATCCCCCTGGTACACCCATGCGGATCACGGCCAGAGTCCACGCGAGCGCCACTAGACCTACCTGCCACTCCTCCAGTGACCATCGGAGGACCCCGACCAGATCCAAGTGGTTCACCGATCCCAGCAGCAGGAGGCCGCCCCAGAGCGCCCACCGCCGCCGTCGCTCCGTGGTCACCACGGGAGGCCACCTCCTAACTGGGCCTGGAGAGTTCGAACTCCCTGGTCCAGCAGCTGCTGGGCGCGGGCCGGGTCGACGTGGATCACGCCCAGGACCATGAGGCCCGCCAGCAGCAGCGCCGTGAGCTTCGCGTGGACCACAGCCGTCGATCCAACCGTGGCCGCTTTCCCGCCGTAGCGAGCGCCCTTGTGCGCCCACAGAGCGAACGTCACCAGGGTTACCAGCGCCACCGTGGAGACGCCCTCCACGCCCAACTGGGCCAGGAGACCACCGACCCAGGCGCTCGGGTTCAGCAGGTTAGTCATTCCCACCACCCAGCTCCAGGTTCACCTTTGTCTCCGGCGTAGACGCCTTTTTCTGCCGGTTCCGCCACCATTGGACGATTGAGTACCCGATGATCCCGACCGCCGCCAGGCCGGCCACCGGGACGATCTCCCCGACCGCCTGGCCGATCCGGCTGGAGATCGACCCCGGCGCCAGGATCTCGAACGTCAGCAGCGCCCCGGCCACGGTTACGCTCCCGATCACGACCAACCGGACCCGTCCACGTACCGCGCGGGATTTGCCGGTCACCCACGTCAGCAGCACAACCAGCAGCGCCCAGCCGGCGATCACGCCGTAATCCTGGAGCGACGGGTCCGACGCCGCAGCTTCCCAGCTCCCAGGGACACCTCCGCCGTCGCTCCCATCAGATCCGCCGCCGCTGTCCGCCACTTCGATCTTAAACGTCTCCTCACTGTCGTCCTCCTGGAGCGCCACGTACTCCGCTCCAGCCTCCGCGCTGTCCATCGTCCGACCGCGGGAGATTGACTCCAGACGGTAGGTGGTCCCAGAAGTAATAGCGTGATAGCGGAACGTCACCAGGTCACCCACCGATCCACCCGGCATGACTGTGAACGTCGGTCCGTCCGGATCGGCTACGTGGACCTGAGTCTCACCACTGTCCGGTAGTACCTCCAGCGGGATCGTGGTAATCCGCGCGGTGTCGCCCGCTCCCGCGTTCGGTAGATACAGCTCCTGAGAGCCGCCCGCTCCCAGAACAGCGTATTCGTCCGCCTTGTCGTAACTCTCGGTGTGGGTGTAGTGGACCAGGTGGCCGTTCCGACTGGTCCCCAGCTCCAGGTGGAACCCGTTGCTCCTGGTGTCTACGGAGATCTCTGCGTCTAACCCACTATCATCCGGATCTGTCGGGTCCGTTACCGTCACCTGGCCGTTTACCGTGTCGAACTTGTAGCCAGTCGCCCGGATTTCTACCTGGTCTCCGGCCTCCACGTCGCCGTCCCCATCCCCATCATCCAGCTGGACAGTTAGATGGGTGTCTTTCAGAGTGTAGTGATCGGTGGGAACGTCGCTCCAGTCCCCTCCATTCGTCCGTTGCTCCAGTTGTGGGATCTCATAGACTGTTTGACTGAATGGAATCTCCAGGCTGGGGCTTTCAATAGCTGTTCCGTAGGTTTTGCTAACGTTGTAGGACTCTGAGAGGCCGTCTCCCACGTAGGTGGTGGAAACCTCCGTATTCGCCTCGTGAGTGTATTTTAACTCCACTTCGGGCGCTGGAGCATCTTCCGATAAACCTCCCGGTCCCACGGATACATTGATTTGATTATTCGACTTGATCCAGCCCGTATCCGTCGCTAAACTGTGCGTCTCTCCATCCAGTAGCTGTCCGGTGTACGTGGCATCATTCCCGTTCGTTTCTACGGTGATATTCTCCGATACCGTCCGCTCCACAAAGTCCAGCGACAGGTCTACCGACCCGGTCCCGGTGGAGACCTCTACCGACGAGTCTGCCGTTGACAAAGACACATCCGAGGATACTGTTTCCCCGTCCGCCAGCGTCCCGCTGTGTGAGACGACGGTGCTCCCTCCGATTGACGCTGAAGGGTCCTTAGTCGCGGAGCTGAGTTTTGTCGCCTCTGTTCCATTTGACGCCACCAGGGACTTGTTCGACGGCGATACATCCACTGCATGAGTCCCGGCCACGCCAGAGTGTTCCCAATAGAGCCCACCGTCCGCGGTTGCATGGGCCGTCAGTTTTTGGGAGTCTGTCAGGGTATAAACGACGTTTCCGTTCGGTCCGACCTCGACAGCGCGTACCGAATCCGAAAACGTGGACGTGTGTGTCCACTCTTCGCTGCCTGCGGATACTGCAACCAATTTCCCCGAGTCAGTGACAGTAAAAACCCTCTGTGACGACGGTGAATAATCTACGTCGTTCATGTGGGTTGAACTCCCGATATAGTAGCTCCAGTTTTTATTTTGGTTGTCGTTCTTGTTGATGGCTACAACCTCCCCGCTCGTTGAAAGATACACATTATTTGTTGACGGATGGAATGTAGCATCCCAGATCGGTCCCCCATTGTCGTATGTCCAATTAACGGAGTGAGACGACCGCCCGACGGCATCTAAGTATCCATTGAAATCCACTCCGTAGACATGTTCGGGTCCAACAGCCACTCCATTCACGGCATCGCTTGAGATTCCCTGAGACCACTGGCTCGCTCCAGTCTCTGGGTCCAGGGCCTCTATGTAGCCGTTTCCCGTCCCGACGTACAACATACTGCCGTCTGGTGAGAGGGCAACTCCTGAATTGTTCCCGGAGCCTACGTCTCCTCCCGAATAGCTCCACTTAACCGTCCCATTCGACAGATACAGGCTCTTTACCCACTGATTCCCAGAAACGTAAACCAGTCCACGGGACCCGTCGTAATCTGCTGACAATACTTCGGCTCCCAGGCCTGTACTCCAGTCGGTTTGTGTGTCGATCTCCTGGATTCCGGTTAGCGTAATATTCGCTGTTTCCGGGTCCGCGTTCCCACCTACCGAGATGGGGAGCGAATCAGCGTCTCCGATTTTTGATCCGGCCTCCGTCTCCGCCTCTGTGGTGGTCGATCCGGTGAGATTGATGTGGAAGTCCGAAACGCTATCCAGGTTCGATATGCTATAGCTGTAACTGGTTCCGTCTGTTGCTGGATCTCCGACCAGCTCTACGGTTCCGCTGAACGTCACTGTGTTACTGCTGAACCTGGGAATCTTGAACGTCAGAACACCCGATTCAGCACTTACCTCCGCCGTCCAGGATTCTCCGCTGTCGTGGACGCCGTGGACCACCTCCGGGACGTAGCCGACCGCCGCCCTCACAGCGTCAGCCGGCACCGCTACGCGCCGCCCGTCGTGGTTCTGGTCGTCCCGGAACACCAGCGCCACCTCTCCGCTCCCGACACGGGAGCCGTTCACGTAGCTGCTGGCCCGCTCCGGCGTGGTTACGACCACCTCCAGGGAGCTGGCGTGGGCGGACGACATGACCGACCCCACCAGGTCACTCGCGGAGATCGGGGCGCTCCCGTTCGCTGGGAGATCTTCGGTTACGTTGCTGTCCGGGATCCCGACCATCCCGCTCTGGGAGCTGGCTGCCGCCGCTGCTGGGGCCAGCCCAGACAGCACGACCAGCACCGCCGCCACCAGCGCCGCCGTCTGTCTCACCATTCTGATACCTCCGTTTTCGACCGCCGACCCCCCGGGGTTGACTTCATTCTATTATAGCCACGCGCGGGCGTAATCGCTGGCAGCGCCGGCCGCGCGGATTTTCGCTGAACCGTTCGAGATCGAACCGCTCCGGCCCTCTCCGTCGGTCTGGGAGTCATGCGCTCACCTCCGGGAACCGAATATGCAACTGTCCTGGTACTTTGAACCGCTCCGGGGTATCGCTCCAGGAGATCGGGGCGTGGGTCTGTTTGTTCCAACTCAGGGCCTCCCCCAGCACCATGTGGCCGGTGTAATTCCGGTCCATCGGGGCCTCTCCCATCCCTTTTACCTCTCCGGTCGGGTTGTCGATCCCCGACATGGTGATCCGCCAGCGGAGCTTTTTCTGTAGCAGGTGGTGGAGATCGTCCAGGTCGTGGCCGATCCCGCCCAGGCTGAACTTGTTTCGCCGGGCGTCCACGTACTTGTTTCGCAGGGCCTCTATCCGCTTATACAGGTTGTGATAGTCGTTACTCGCGTGTTCTGGCATGAGGTTCCCCACCTCGTCACAGACCCATTTGGTCCACATCGGCGGGCCGTGGTCGATCTTGTCGATCACCCAGGCGAACCACCACATCTCCACGGGAGTCCGGTCGTCCTGGTCGTCCAGCTCGCGGGCCTCTCGACTGGTGTAGTGCTCCAGGTTCGGGATCTCGCTGGCTTCCTGGTAGGCCCGATCTGCGCCCCGGAACCGTGGATCTGGATAGACGACGTGAAAACAACCCTCCTGGAGCACGTTGTGGTTCAGGTCCCTGATACTGGTGTACTCCTCCACCTCCCAGACCGCTGCCTCCAGGTCTATCGGGATCGGGTCCATGTCGTCCACTGGCGGGTCCAGCACCGCCTCATACTCCACGCCCGCCGGGAGGCACACTCTTGCCCAGGGCCGGAGTGGGAGCCATTCTGAGCGGGAGCTGGACCCTCTCCACACCACCGCGTCCCGGTTAACCTCCAGCTGCCGGATCACGCCCAGGGCGTGGCTGGCGGTGGACTTGCCGGACCCCTTCGGTCCGTACATGAGCCAGTCGGTTCCGCCGAGACGCATATCCCGCCGGATCTCGGGGCGGTCAGCCAGCCACTCGAATACCGCCCGCCGCTCTTTCGGGAGGCCGTCAAACTCCCCATGCTCCAGGCGGATCTTGTCCAGGTCGTCCAGGTGTATCAGGTGGTCCAGGAACGCCCTGGGATGTTCCACGATCTGGTGGGAGCCGTCCTCTATCGCTGGGTGGTCCATCCGCTCCAGATCCTCCAGCACGTTCCCGAAACGGCGGAACCCGAACGCCCGCCTCATGTTCTCCCCGACAGTATGTGCCCGGCTGTCTCCGGTCGCTTCCCGGGTCTTGTCGATCCGCGAGGCCTCCAGGCCCTCCAGGCGGTGTCGTAGTCGCTCCGGATCCTGGACCGCTTCCAGGGCGCTCAATTCGTCCGTGTCTGGGTTTTCCGTACTCATGATATGCTCCCGGCTCCCGTACGACTGGAGCCAGTCTCTCGCGCCGTCACTTCCGCCGCCCGTTGCGCCAGTTCTGCCGCCGCGCGGTTGAACGCGGGTAACAGGTACTCCGCCGCCCACGACCGCCGCACGAACCGATCCCGCCCGTCTGTGGGCGTCTCCATGTGGTGGCGTAGCGGTTCCTCGAAGTAGGGGCGCCGGACCGTCTCCGCCGGGATCTCCGCGTACGTCCCGCCAACCACCTGGACCGTCCAGAGTAAGAGCTGTTCCGCGGAGTCGAACCCGTCCAGCAGCGACTGTAGTACCGCCCGCTGCTGGCCCTCCAGCTCACCGAACGCCGGCCGCATGGCCGGGTACTCCTGGAGTCGCGGGTCCACCGCGTCCGGTGCGTCTCCCTCCGCCTGGTCGTCCAGGTGTTCGACCCGCTCGACCGCCGCCCACCGAAACTCATGGTGAGCGTCACGGAACGCCGGTAGGAGATCACTGGCGACCATTCCCCGGCGGATCTCGCGGGCCACGCTCGGGTCTACGTCGTCCACCGGACCCCAGGGCCGTCCTAACAGGGCCGACACTGTGGGCGCGTCTGTGGCCGTCTCGGTGTACCAGCTGTCTGGGAGTTGCCCCAGCGACTGGACCACCACCTCCTGGTGCCACTCCAGCAGCTCCCGGCGGTCGCTGAACCCCTCCAGGAGATCGACTAACAGATCCGCCTGGTCATGCGTGAGCTTGGTCGTAGCCGGGCGCGTAGTTCCGTCCACGCCCGCCCGCTCCAGGTCCTGGTGAAACGTCCGCCGAAGGGCCTCCGTGTCCACAGCCTCCCGCTCCTGGGCCGCTCGGGTCGTCTCCTGGACCGTCCAGTGGTCGTCCACCGGGCCGTCCTGGCTACTTTCTGTCTCCTGGTTCTGGTCCCGTTTGGCAGCCTGATCGATTACCTCCCAGGCCGTCGGCCCCTGGTCGGACTCCTCTGCCTCTGCCTCTGTCTCAGCCTCTCCGTCGTCCGGTCTAATGGCCTCCTCGAAAACGTCCAGAGCGGTCGGGCCGTCCCCGTCCTGGCCCTCAGACATGGCGACCACCTCCGGCGTGATCTGTTCGACGGGGTGTTAGCAACCTGCTAATCCCAGATCGGTCAATCATCGGCGGTAACCTCCTCCGGAACGTCCCGCTCCGGTGCGTCACCGACGTACCGATCAAACAGCTCCTCCAGTTGGCTCTGGCTCTTGTTATCCTCCAGATCCTTCTTGTCCGCCGCCCTGGAGGCCTTCTCTTTGGTGGCCTCCTCGAACCAGTCTTGCCAGCTCTTGGCCTCACTCAGCTGTTGAGCGTGGGTGAGCATGGCCGACAGAGCATGGTTGTAGTGGAGGGGTGCCAGTTTCGCGTACAGACGGCCCTCCACTGGCGTGGCTATCTTGGTGGCCAGCAGCACCACGCCGCCGACCAGGAGGCCCAGGGTACCGGTGCCAGTCAGCACCTGGCCGGCCAGCCAAGACAGCCCGAGGAACCCAGCGCCCAGGATGTACGGAGCTGGGTGGACCGCCGCCAGGTTCCCGTCTTCATCGTACTCCAGGAGATCGGGGATCTCCAGGCGGTGGTGTTCGGGCTGGTACTCCACCGGCTCCTCCTCCTCAGGATCCAGCAGATACAGCTCCTGGATCGGCCCATCCACCTCTATGGCCGTCTGCATTTTTCCGTCCACCTCCAGGTCAGCGGTCGCTCCCCGCGCCCTGGCCCAGAACTTCCGGAGGCCCTTGCGGATAGCCGACCGCTCCCCGTTCGGACCCCGGGCGAACCGCTGGGTCATGAACCGCGCTTTGAGCCGACCTGGCGCATCCTCCGGCCCGCCAGAGCCAGCCTCCACATCCTGGGCCGGGTCGGTCGGGTCGTACCCTTCGGCCAGTTGGAACTGGAGGAACCCCACGCCGTAGGTGGTCCGACCGAACCACTCGACGGCGATCACACCCAGGAGGATCCCAGCCGCTGCTGACACCAGCCACGGGGCGCGTATGAGCGTCCCGCTCACCCAGTCCCAGGCCAGCATGATGAACAGCCCTCCCAGGACTGCCACCACCACCCACCAGATTGCCGAGATCATTGGCCCGCCACGGGCCTTCTTGACGAACTGGCGACCGCCATAGAGGGTCACCGTCGTCATGCCAAAGAACGGCAGGACCAGAATCCCCAGCCCCCACGCCAGCCGCGCTCCCGCGGAGTCCGTCTCTATCGGCATGGTGGCCTTCGAGGTGTGGTGCCAGAACGTCCAGCGCGTGTCTCCTGGGTTCGTGAGACAGTTTGGTTCGTTCGGCTGCTGGACGCACATGGTCGTCCGAATCCGACCGTCATAGTGCGATTTGAAGTCTATTTCAGCGTAATCGTAGCCGCCACCGAAGGTGATCCGGCGGGTGTACGTCTGCACGTTCTGAGCCGCCGGCTCCGTCCGCGTGGAACCGTCCTCCGCGGTGATTTCCTCCTGGCCCTTGGTCCAGTGGGCGACCCGGACCACGTAGGTCTGTTCAGACGCGCCATAGGCGCGTTTACTCCACAGCTGGACGTAATCCCGTTGCACGGTCGTCCCCGGTTCCATGTACCGCCAGGAGGGCGACCGCTCCCCCTCCTGGACCATGAGACCGGTCGGGAGATTCTTTACCACGAACTCTCCGAACTTCCCGTTCTGACGGACCGAGGCCGGCGCGTTCGCTGGCTTTTCTCCTCCAGGCGCCAGATCTCCCAGGGTGAGGCTCCGATCCGCCGCGCCGCTGCTGGCGTCTTGTGCGGCTACCGGAGCTAACACTCCCACCAGCACGGTGGCGACCACCAGCACCAGCACGGCGGACCGCCTCATGAGAGATCCGCCCTCCAGGCGACCGCCAGCACCAGGATGAATCCAGCTATCCCGATGAACTGGAGCGGGTGGAGATCGGCGTAGCTGGACAGGCCGATCCCGCCCAGGCCGATGTTCAGCAGGCCCGCCGCGATCACCGGTCCATCCGGGACCATGCCCAGGATCCAGGAGGCCAGCTCCCCGAGGGTTCCCGCCGCCTGGGCTGCCGCGCCAACCACGCCCAGGACCCCGACCAGAACCACGTTCAGGGCGCCGCCGGTCCCCTCTTTCGCTCGGGAACCGAACCCCTCCAGGGCCTCCCGCCGGTCGTCCGCTTCTTCCCAGGCGTCATACGCCCAGGCCAGGGCCACCAGGAGGATCACACCGCCCAGCGTCAGCCCCGGGTTCGACACCACCCAGTCCACTGGGTTCACTGGCATGATCGGCCTCCGTTTCGCCCCGCTTCGGGCGCTCTATACACCGCTCTGTCCGTTGTTCTCATGGTTCGATCTCCTCTTTTTTGTTCAGCATGTCACCGATCCGGAGGCCCGCGTACAGCAGGGTCAGGAATATGAACGGACCCCGGAGATCGGGAAGGTTGTACGTCGGTGCTATGTAGCGGTAATAGGCGCCCACGACCGGAAACCACAGTTGCTCCGTGTGAGCTACCCAGGCCCCCAGGTTGGCGACGGAAACCACCAGCGGCGCCACCAGGGAGCTGCTGTCTACGTCCATCGGTTGACCACCTCCAGGGCGTCAGATCCTGGGATCACCCGAGCGATCCCGTACAGGATCGACAGCACGACCACGCCGACCACTACCGTGGTGACGGTGAGGGCTATCGGTTGGGCGAACCCGGTTCCCGCGGTGGAGACGTACGCCAGGTTATACACCCCGTTGACAGCGCCCACCAGTGCGTCCCGGAGCTGGTAGACGGGATCTACCAGGATCCCGCCCGTCTGGCCGATCACGTCAGACACTGTCTCGAAAGCGGCCAGAACGTACCCCAGGACCCAGCCCAGCGGCCGGAGTATCACGTACTCCACCGCCAGCTCCAGGAACGGTCCCCGGAAAAACTGGACCGGGTTGGTGGCGACTGTCACCAGCGTCCCGGCCACCGGGACCAGCGGGCGGAGTCCGTAGGTCCACCCGGGGACGATCCCGCCACCCTGGTCGGCTGCCACTCAGATCACCCCTGCCCGGTTCCTGAACCACACCACGATCCCGACCACCAGGGCGATCTCGGCTACCAGCGTCAGCGGAGCCAGGATCGGTGAGGCCTGGACCGCCGACTCATAGGCCTCTCCCCACGAGCCGCGTACTAACCAGGCGCCACGCCCCAGGACCGCTCCGATAATCTCCACCAGTGCGTTCTGGACCGCCGTCAGCACCCGGATATGGACGTTCACCACCGTCCGCTGGACAGTGATCCATCCGCCCACCAGGGTCAACCAGACGGCTCCTAGAGCCGTCCCTACCAGTTTCCCGTACTTTATCCGGGACTCTGTGACGAACGCGCCGGTCTCCAGTTGGCTGAACGGACCGGATCCTGAGCCGCTGGACATGGATTAGCTAAACCTCATCCTCCAGGTCTCCCCCGGTGTCTCGGTCCAACCAGGGAACGTCCATGCCTCCCAGGAAATCCCGGTCTGTCCGGTCCAGGTACCAGGAGATCAGCAGGAGCGCCCCCAGTACCACCATGACCGCCACGATTACCACGAACGGCCCCAGGGTGTTCCACGGAGACAGGCCCAGCTGGACCGCTGCTGTGTTCCATGCGCTCTGTAAGAACCGCGCCGGGGCTTCGAGCGTGGCGCCGATGAGCGCCACAATGCCCGCCGAGGTGGCGTCTGTCGGGGCGATGAACAGATTTGCCACCGCCTCACCGATCCCTGTTAGGGCGGTAAAAACGAACAGTACCAGCCCCGAGAGGCCGGCCACAAAGTTCTGGCCGAACCCGCCGATCTCCTGGGACTTGTTGATGTACTGGAGGGAGTCCCGTAGCCGGACCATCGGTTACCCTCCAGCCTTCCGCATGATCCCGATGGTACTCAGGAGACCGACCACGCCGCCGGCCACCCAGTTCCACAGGGACATGAGCGGGTTCGAGCCGCCGCCGGAGCTACCCCAGAACCCACCAGCGCCGCCACTGGCCTCCAGAGCGTTCTGCTGTTCCTCCAGGGCGTTTGCGTGGATCTGGACCGCGTAGGTGCTCCCCGGCTGAACGCTCGCGTCAGCCACGATCTCTTTACCCGTGTCCCCAGTCGATCCCTGGAGATCAATCCAGGAGGAATCCGATATGTCCGCCGTCTCCGTGTCACCGATCCCCTCCGCGTAGCGGAGTCGCTGGTACCGGTCACTCAGGAACGACTGGGTAACCTCCAGCTCCACGTTCCCGTGGGTGAGATCGTACCCGGTCGGGATCTCCCGGACCCACTCCACACGGAGCTGGGTCGGGAACCCGGGGTACTCCTCAGCGTCCACGAACTCCACGGAGACCGCACCAGGCTTGTCCTGGAACCGGTACTCCAGGTCGTGATACCGGAGGTTGTGGATCACGGAGTCGCTGGCAAAGGCCCCCAGGCTGGACAGGGAGGTGACCTGGATCCGGCCACCGTCCGCGTTCTGGTAAACCGTCTCGTCGTTGTACCCGCCGTCTCCGTCCGCTACGCGGGTGTTTCCGAAGTCCCAGCGGCTCTTTTTCTCCACGTTGACGCCGACCAGTGTCACCGTGGCGTCCGCGTCCTGGATCTCCACCGTCACGTCTTCGATCTTGTCCAGGGAGCCGTCACCGCTGGCACCCTGGACGGAGAGATCTCCCACCTTCTGCTGGTAGATGATCCCGTCGCCCGTCGCGTTAGCGATCACGTCGGTGGCGGTCGTGTCCCGGCTGGAGTTGATCTCAGCCGCCACGTAATCCCCGGAGCCGTCCCAGATCTGGACCTCCACAACCGCGTCAGCGTCCAGGCTGTCCACGTTCAGGACCAGCTGTAGCTCCCGCTTGAGCGGGTCCGTCGTTATCGACTGGTTCCCGTAGGTGACGCTTGCCACGTCGTTCGTGGACATAGAGCCGTTCGTATCGATCTGGACCGAGGTGACCCCGGTGGCGGTCCCGCCGTCGTTCTGGGTGACGGTGGCCCCGCCTGCCGTGGTGTACTCCCCAGCGTCCAGGGCGCTCGCGGAGTTGTTACCGGACTCCTCACCCTTTCGCGGGTACTCACCAAACTCGGGTTCCTCCAGCTGGTCCGCACGGTAGCTCACCAGCTCACCCGCTTCGGTTCCGTTGATGTGAGCGTTCAGCTGTTGGACCTCTCCGGAGTCGTTCTGGTACTCCAGGAGATCCATGTCCGCCCGGTCGTGAGTTGCCACGTCCAGCTGGTCCTCGCTGAACTGCATGGCCGGGTAGCTGTCCGCGTTCGTGTTCAGGGCGAACCCTGCCGCCGCCGCCGTCACGGACGACATGGCGACCAGCACGACCGCCGCCACCGCCAGGAGTGCCTTCCGTCTCATGGCGCCTCCGTAACTTCGTTCAGTTCTCGCGCTCGCTCTAGGTGATCGGTGCAGAGGCGAACCTCCACGCCACAGATCTCGACCTCTCGGGCGTCCGCTCCGCACTGTTCCGGACCCCCGATAAATTCGCACCCGTCACCGCTGGTTGTTCGTTCAGTTCCTCGCTCCGTCCCCTCCGTAAGAGAGGGTTGTAGGCCGTCAGGCCCGCCTTTCTGTCTCATAGCCATGTTCAGCGGGACCGTCTTTCGCACTACAGTCACCGCTGATATGCCCCCTGCCACACTCCGGTCGGTTTTGTACTCGCTTTTTAAGGGGATCTCGTGAGCACTGTGGAGAACTTGGTAAAATCGAACCTTTTTGTTAAATCGCTAGTCACGTACTGACGCATGAAGCAAAGCGAACAGGGGGATACGGACACTACAGGGGAGCTGAATGCGGATCTGGTCCAAGCCCGTAAAGTACAGGACGGAGACGGGTGTCTCCGAGTTACAATCCCGAAGGACGGGGCTGACGACCTCGGGATCTCCGCTGGCGACGGGGTGCTGTTCTCCGGGAAGGAGGGAGATCGGGCACTTTCGCTCCAGCCGGCCACCTCGCTGTTCGGAGACGGCGACTAATTTCACCGCTGTGAGATGTCATACAACGGTTCACCTACCCTTTCTTCCTCCCCGGTTCGATCTACAAACCACGCGCGTATCGCCGACCACAATGAAAACCTGACGAAAGAACCAATGATGTGGAAAATGAAATTCATGTCAATGGACATAACGCAACTATCGCTGTCTGTTGCACTCTCAAGGGAAAATCTACAGAGCGAAGATCCCCAGCGCTTCACACTCTATGCCAGCCTGATCCGTGTCGGGCTTTCTATTTCATTCGGCGCTCTGGCAATCTTCCTGATTGTCCTCCTCGTGTTTGCACCCTCTCTGATGGCAGTTCCCTTCGGAGAGACTGGAACAACTTTGTTTGGGCTTATCAGCTCGGCAATTTCGTACAAAATCTATAGGATCTCCAAAGTCTCAAACTCAACAGTTTTAACGGCTGGTCGGGATGCAATTGGCCCGGATAATCTCTGGAGGAAATCAACTAAATCCGCTGCCCGAAGAGTGGTTTCCTCCGTCGTAGCTCTCCTCATGGCCCCGCTAGTTCTCTTTTTGGGGGTCAAAGTGCTCGAAACTATTAGCAGGTCCACCGCCCCTTACAGTGAGGGAATGCTATCCGGTATTGGGACGGTGGCGGAGCTTCCATTACTAGTTTCAGTTTTTGCATTCAATGCAGGAACCCTCACGATATCGCTGGGGTGTGTCCTAGTGTTCTGGTCGCTAATTACTCCCTTGAGGTCCGCCCTTATGCGTGGATATCGATACTATCGTCTACAATCGATAATCCGGATTTATCGGGCTTTAGAACGCATTTCAGGAGTTTCTCACTATGAGAAACCGGAAAAGATGTGCGAAGAATGCTTTAGCAGTTCGTTCCGACTGAGAAAGAATACAGATGGGCAGTCAGAGTACGAGTTAGTGTGTTCTCGATGTAAGCGACCTTTTGCCGGCCTCCAAGAGGTTGAAGAATACAAGTACGGCGATGAAGCAATTAAGGCTAGTCACTTAGGAGAGACCCAGATATCAATCGAAGATTGAGAGGTTAGCACACGTAGTGACTAGGAGATTCACCATCTTCGATCCTGAAATCATTCGCTTTGGGAACGATTCTATGGCACCCTACCGCGGTACCAGGTGGCTATACAGCTGGTCGGTGACCTGCCGGGATCGGTGGCGGAGTCGCATTTGAACATCCTCCAGCCGACCGCCCTCCTGGACGATGATCCGGTACGCCACGGAGTGGCGGAGAGTGTGAGCTGATACGTCCGACCAGTCGGCTTCCCCGCGCCCCACCCGCTCTGGCTCCACTTGGGCGATCTCCGCCAGCCGCTTCACCGCCCGGTTGACGCTCTTGCCAGTGATCCGGTCGCTAGATCGGGTGGGGAACAGCGGGCCACTGTCTGGGTCGGGATCTCGCCAGCGGTCCCGGAGGTATCGACGGAGTACGTTGCGGGTCCGATCCGACAGCGCCAGGGTGGCGTCCGACCGGAGATCTCCCGAAGGGAGTCGCTTCTGGATTTCGCCCGGCAGGTAGACCGTGGCCGTCTCCCCGTCCAGATTCAGGTTCTCCACGTTCAGCTGGGCCACCTCCGCCCGCCGGAGGCCGGTATCATACAGCAGCTCCAGCAGCGCCTGGCGGTGGTCCTGGAGGTACGTCGGTACCTCTGCCGAGAGACAGGCGTTCCGGAGCTGCTGGACCTGGTCCGGAGTGAGCCACGTTTTCGCCTGACTGGTCATAGTGGTCTGACCGCCTCCTGAACGTCCGGATTCATGGACGGCAGTCTATCGCCCCAGTTTGCTTATAAAGGATCTAAACTACAACCGTCCGAACGTCCGAATCTCTATAGGGAACCGGACGTTGACCTGAATACTTCTCATGAACCAGAAGAATGTTAGTTCATAGAACAAATCCATTGGACCATATGATTGAGTCACTCGCCGATTCGATCCAAACTTGGGGTGAGCCACTCGCAGGAATTGGGTCGTTGGTACTCTCTGGCGCACTCGTTTTGTTATATAGGAAACAACACAAGCTGCAAAAAAGCAATTTTGAAGCGGACCACAGAGCCGTCGTTGATATTGAATCGTACCAATCTCTGAAAAAAGACTTCAATTTATATCTCAGCAACGTGGGTAACGGAGTGGCTACCGATTTGGAATTAATTACGGTCACGGTACTACCAGAGTCAGCCCCATTAGCATCTGGCGTTACAACGAATCGTGTTTCAAAGAAACTGGTCCAAGGAGGGAAAGGCCGGCAATCGATTAAAGCGGGGGAGGACAATGAGGAGTACTATTCTCGACCAGCGATCCCGATTGGAAACAAAGGCGGTTCGGCAACTAGATACAGCGTGGATACGGGAATTGCGAAATTAGTCCGGGAGGACGTTGGCGTTGTTCGAATCCATTGCTTCATTCGATATCGTGATTTGCGCAATCAGTATTCGGTGCGGTATCTTTCTGGGTGGGAATTGGAACCGGATAACGATCTTGAATATTGGGGTGAGTTAGTAGACAGAGGTGGTGAAATGATCTTCGGAGAGCCGGACGTCGATCCCGAAACACTCCAATTAGACCTTAGTGACGCTGTAACCAAGAATAGCCGAACGGTTGTGTGATCTCGTCTGAAACCTACAGGCTCCAGTATGGCTACGCCGGCGAAGTAAGGTCTGTGTCGGCGTCGAAGGCCCGTCCAATCGGGATATCCAGCCGCAGCTCCTCATACCAGACCGTCGGGCGTTTGGCTCGTCCGTCCTGTTCGAACTCTACCAGGCCGACCTCCTCCAGCCTATTCAGCGCGGTCGAGACGTTCGACACGTCCCGATCTACCAGCCGGGCCAGCTCGCGGACGCTCTTCGGTTCGTCCTTGGCAATCGTCCGAAGCAGTTCGAGGTTCTTGGCGTTCAGCACGCGCTCCAGGGCCTGCTCGTCGGGGAGGCTCAGGACGTGTTTGTCCGCCATCTCCTCTCCGGCCTCCATTCGGCGGAGATCGTCCAGCGCCCCCTCGAAGAAGTCGGCGGTCGATTCGACGGTGATGTGTAGCGTGGTGGTGGTCATGGTCGTGCTGTGTTAGGGAGATACGTCGTCCGGTAGTTCCCGGATGAACCGCCGGAGCAACGATTCGTAGCCCGGGAAGTCGATTTCTTCCACGTCGTCTCCCTGGTGGCGTTCGTGGACGCCGTGGTGGTTGTCGTACCGCAGTATCGGATTCTCTTCTCCCTTCCGTCCATAGTGGAATCCGTATTTGATCCCCTCAGGGAACTGTTCCGACTCCGGCACTCGGAGCACCCGAACCCGCACGATGTATTCGCCGAAGTCACGTCGGCGGTCCCGAACGACATCTACATCCTCATCACCGGGTGCCATCTACGAATGTTGGTATCGCCGCCAACAAAATAAGTATATTGGTGCTGGGGGCAACAAGAGTGCAGAAAATCGGTTCAGAGGTTCGCTCGCTGAACGTCCGGTTCTCTGTACGGAACCGGACACTCGTCTGAACCTCCCTCACACGCTTGCAGTAACGGCGATCTCAGTTCTCCCGCGAAGGAATTGTAAATGATGTATGGGCGAAAGGTTTCTTGTATCAGCACTAGGAGTATTAGTCTATCATGGTGATTCTAGTTAGTAACGACAAACTCTGGGAAATCCTCCAAAGGGATGAGAACGATGAACTTGACTTCAAAAGTGGGGAGCTTCTAACCAATCCTGATGGAAAAAATCGGCATGATATTGCGAAACACATGGTTGGATTCGCAAATCACCGAGGAGGTAAGCTAATTTTTGGGGTTAATGATGATGCTGAACCTGAAGGTATCAATCTGATTGAAGAAAAGTGCTTAGGCACAATATCTGAGATCATCGATGCTAAATGTAGTCCATCAATCAACTATTCTTATGAGTTTTTCTCGGATTCCCAGGGAGATCTTTCTGATGGATCAATCTTGGCTCTAGAAATTCAAAAGAGAACGGAGTCTCCGCCATGCGCGGTGATAGAATCCTCTGAGGGCAAAATCCGTAAACGTGAATATCGGATTAGAACAGGTGATTCTACTCGCTTAGTCACAGATAGCGAATTACTCGCGTTATTCAATAGGGATCCAGATCTCGAACTTTCGATGTCATCATCCATTGTCTATCCCCACATGTCTGATTTATCCCCTGTTGATATCGAACCTGTACCAAATTACTTCCATAATTTAGATGACCTTTATGAAATGATCGGTCCGAAGTCCGAAGAGATCCTCGAATTGATTACCCATGAACATGATGGCCATGAATATAAAAACTACCATGAAATATTCGAGATTTTTTGTACGTTAGCTCTATTATCTGACTTATATAAGAAATACATTTCAGATACTGAAGAAAGTTTGGAAGAGCGATTGGGTGACGATGGTATTGAACCTATACAGTTTGAGCAACTTACTGGTGATGATTTGATTCATAACGCCAATGATCATCGGTTGTTCTCAAAATCACCCTTTACTATATCTGAAATATTTGAACACATTGATGATTTGCTTATGCGCGATCAAAACCCACACTTTGGATTCGTTGTTCCAAAGGGATCACAGGTCTATTTAGGAGATTCCATTAATGAAATTACTATTTCATTGGAGAATCATTATGAAATGAATTTCCAGGTGAACTGGCACTCAACAAAGGTTGGATTGCCTATTGAACATCCAGAATCAGAAGGGGAGCCTTACGATCCCAAACCCCCGAAAAACCCTGATGTATCTGGTGTAACTCAAAGTGGCACGGTCGACATGTCGGCGCAGTTTACTTACCCTGAACAAACCCATGAAGAATATCTTGCTTATAAGGAATACTGTCTGATAATGGGTGACTCAATTATTGACAGATACGACTGGGAAGAATTCTTAGACAGATTCCCTAACAAAAAATTATTCCAGATTGAAAGCAAGCTAAATACCCTAATTGACGGTCTTGATTTGGATACAGAAGAGTGAGCTAATTATTCACTTCCGCCGGCTCCTACACTTTCACTCCGCCCACTCGGCTCACCCCTTTTATACCCCCGACCATCGGCGTCGAGTGCAATGTCGGAGACGAATGAAGGCGTCAAGATCGACCTTGACGACCAGCTGGATCGGTGGAAATGGCGCTGTCCCCGGGGTCACACAACGTGGGAACCGACAAACAACCATTTCTGGTGCGAGAAATGCGCGAGGGCGTGGGACGTTGACCCCGAATTCGAGGAGTTGACGAACGACAAAACGGGTGAGTCCTACCCGCGGGAGCAGGTGACGCTCACCTCAGAGATGGGCGACTACCGCGCGCTCAAGCGAGGATCGGCGTAGATCTCAGCCACCCATGTGTCCGAGAACTCCCCCCGAGAGTTGCATCGCTCGCGAATCCGAATTAGACGCCTTCGCCAGCATCGTATTCACCTTCGAGGTAGGCCCGTCCTTCCTCTGTAATACACCGGTATCGTCCCTTCTCACGGACCACCTTGACCAGCCCAAGATCCTCCAGAAGTTCGATCCGGTTATGAAGCGTGTTCTTGCTGAATCCACCGTCGGTCCGCTTCGACACATCAAACTCGTCGTCACGTCTGTTGATGTTGAAGTAGATCACCGCTGGCGGTTCCGCGCTCGGAGAGATCGAGTCCAGGTACTCAAGGATGATATCATCCTTCTCGTTCATCGAACTCGCCCTCCGTCGCCGGACCATTTGCCGATTTTTGTGGCGAATACCATCTTAATAGGCCCGAATGTGAGATTGCTCTGTGGCATATCTAATTCTAAATTAGTAGCTATCTACCAAAGCTTTATAATATACCTACTAACAAAGGAGACCGTCGGCTGGCCACCGGGTATCGTCCACCTCGAAAATCGGGGACCGGGCCGCGCTCCACCGCGACCCGGTGGTTGCCGATCCTACATGACCGGAGACGCTATGCGGGACCTTGAAAGTCCCGACCGGAAGCCGGCGAATCGACGCGAAACCAGCCAGCAGAGCCGATTTTCAGCGCCATGAGTTTGAAACAGACCACCGAGAGAGACGTATCGAACCCTCGCCGGGAACACATCGCCGCCGCCGAGCACCTGGAGACGGGTCGGGGTACCCGACCGGCCAGCAGCTACGGGACCGAGCGCCCCGGAGAGGCCTACTGTACCGCCTGCGGCTACCGGGTGACGGTCGGACCAGACGGAACGGAGTACGGCCACCAGCGCGGGTGTGAGCATCGGCCTGATTCCTGGCCGGAAGCGGGACAGATCTCACACCCCGGTCCCGATCACCGACCGCCGTCCAGGGGAAGCGACCAGGGGGGATCGGCGTGAGCGACGACCGCTCCAAGTCACCCTGGTACTGTCCTCAGTGTGAATCATGGGTCGGGTGGAAACTGGACCAGTGCGTTCGAGAGGGCCACCCGCGTCCCGGGTTCCCGCTCAGGTACTGCGATGTTCCGTTTGACCACTCCCGGAAGGTGACGCTCCGGCACCGACTGAGAGCGAAGCTCCGCGGCCTCAGGAGGGTTCTACGATGAGCGCTCCTGACCCATCGGATCTTACAATTCGGGAGGCCATTGAGCTATACATCCGCCGGAACCGCCCGAATTGGAAGGGCGCGACAGAGCGGACCTATCGGCGGAACCTGGACGACTTTGTGGAGTACGCCCAGGAGGCCGAGATAGAGACGGTTGCCGATCTCTCCCGGTGGGAGATCGGCGGGTTCACCGACTACCTGCTGGACCAGGATTACGCCCGTGTGACGGTCGCCGGTCGACAGAAGACCGCCCGGACCTGGTTGAAGTACCTGGAGAGCCAGGGCGTTCTGGATCTCGGTCTCCACCTTGCCATAGACACGATCTCCACCAGCGACGAGGAGGAGACCTCGGACCAGCAGCTGGAGCCGGAGAACGCGCGCCGGCTCCTGGAGTTCTACCGCGGGAGTTCCCAGTGGCGCGGGACCCGTCGCCACGCCGCCCTGGAGGTGATTTGGCATGTCGGATGTCGGTCCAGCGGTCTCCGTTCGCTGGACCTGGACGACTACGAGGCCGGCGTGTTGAAGTTCCGAAACCGGGAGAAAACGGGAACACGGCTCAAGAAGGGGAATAAGCACGAACGGAACGCCGTTCTCTCAGAGGAACCCCGGAAGGTCCTAGAGCTGTACCTGGCCCGGGAGCGGCTGGATAAGCGGGACGACCACGGGCGGAGACCGCTGTTCACTACGACCCACGGCCGACCGTCCAGGTCCGCGGTTCGCCAGTGGATGTACCAGGCCACGCAACCCTGTATGGCCGTCGAGTGTCCCCACAGCCGGCGTCGTCCGAACTGCGAGTACGTTGAACGGGACCACGCGAGTAAGTGCCCCTCCAGTCGACCGCCCCACGCGATTCGGCGCGGGTCGATCACCTGGCAGCGGAACCTGGGGTTTGACGCCCAGACGGTCGCAGACCGGGCGGCAGCCACGCCGAACGTGATTCGGCGGTACTACGATGATCCTGATTTTGACGATGAACTGGAGCGACGGCGGGCGGAAACTGAGCACATCGACATAGAGGAGCACCTTCACCCGACTGACTTCGATCCGGAGGAAGATTCTCAATGATACTTAGACAAATATCACATGACGTAGACCAAAATTTCTCTAAGAATTTATGTCCCTCCGACCCCATTTCAATCTTTAACTTTTCGGCGATTGGCTGATAGGTTGTCCAGTTCTGAGGCCGCCTCTCGGGGGTGGTCTCGGTGAGCCGATCGAGAGGGTCTGAGGTCGACCCGCTTCCACAGATCTGCGAGTTCTGTGAGACCGTCATCGAAGAGGACGGCCAGCGCTGTCCCGCCCTCGACGACGGGGGTGTCGGCCGTGACGCCGACCATCGTCGACGTCGAGATTGTCGACGCCCAGGCGCTCGCCCGCGTCGAGCACGGGGACGTCTCGGTCCTGGTCGCCGCACCCGAACACGTCTCCGAGCCGCAACTCCAGACTGCCCTCGAAGACGTTCCCGAGACGATCGTCGAGGTCGCCGATCGATGCGACAACCGTGCCGGTGTCGATAGCGGCGACGGTCTCGTTACTGACGGCGGTCGGGATTCTTCCACCCCCGAAGGTTTCAAAACGGCCGATAAGAAGGCTAGAGCTATTTAGCGGCCATTTCAGCCACATTGAGGCGAAATAACCGAAAATGCACATGGAGGACCACGACGGGGACGAGGGGCGGAAGGTCTAGCTCACCCGTGAAGAGGCGGACGACGGACCCAACGAGGCCGACGGCACAGTGCAAATGGTTGCGGTCGGACTGATAGTAGGTCGGGCCTCCGAAGGTGGAGGTCGTCGACGTCTCTCCCCGGGACCTCGTTGGCACACCTGCTGGGTTGATGATCCGCGTTCAGCGAGGGAAGGGCGACAAGTACCGAGAGAGTCCTGTCCTAGAGTCTCTGGCGGCGACGATCAACGGATACGCCGACCTCCGCGAGGCCGGCGGGGCTAAACCGGTCGTCGACCGTTTGGAAGAACGACCGCCACGCGGCGTCGATGACGCGGATAATCTGCTGGTCATCACCGACCTCAGGACGTTGACGGACGGTCGTAGGAGCCCTCACACCATCAGACGCTAGCGCCGGCGAAAGGGTTAGGTTGTCGCGAGGTGACACCACGAGAGCAGATGAACCTCCTCCGCTCCATTCTTTACGTCCCTGCGCACAAGGACGAGTGGGTCGCGAACGTGGGGTCGAACGGCGCGGACGCGGTCATTCTCGACCTAGAGGATTCCGTGCCCACCGGCGAGAAGGACGCGGCTCGCGCGGCGGTGAGCGAACACTCCGACGCGCTCGCGGCCGCCGAGACGACCGTGACAGTGCGGGTAAACGAGGTCGGGTCAGACGCGTTCCACGAGGACATCGAGGTACTCGGTTCGTGGACCGACGCCGTGGTCGTCCCCAAAGCCGAGGCGGCTGCCGAGATACGCTCGCTTGGATCGGTTCTCGAGTACGTCGAGTACCGGGCCGACATTCCGGAGCGAATCGAGATCGTCCCCCTGCTGGAGAGCCCGGAAGGAATCTGTGCGGTCGGTGAGATCACCTCCGCGGGCGACCGGATCGCGGCGGTCGGAAGCAGCACGAGTCGCGGCGGAGACATCCAGCAGTCCCTCGGCCTCGGTTGGTCGTCGGGCGGCGACGAAACACTTCACGTCCGCTCGAAGATCGTGCTCGAAGCCAGGGCTGCGGGCGTCGAGCAGATCCTCTCCGGGATCTGGGCGACGGTCGACGACGAGGAGGGCCTCCGGGAGAAGGCGACCCGCCAGAAGCGATTCGGGTTCACGGGGATGCAGGTTATCCACCCCGGTCAGGTCGACGTCGTCAACGACGTGTTTACGCCCTCGGCGGAGGAACTCGACTACTACCGGGAACTCGTCGAGACGTTCGAGCGAGAGCAGGGTGGCGAGCAAGGCGCCATCCGGTTCAACGGTGAGATGGTGGATGCGGCGAAGGTAAAGTATGCGCGTCGCATGTTGGACCGGGCGGCAGACGTGCGTAGCGAGTCGACGTAGGACCACCACCGAACGGCTGGCGGTTTCCGGCGCGGGTGACGCCCGGGCGCGTCCTCGTCGCAACGCGGCCAGCGCCTGTCTCAGCGGTCGTCGCCAAGTTTTCCCTCCGCTCGCAGCGCCTCCGTTATCCGATCGCGGAGGTCGGTCTTGCTGATCTTTCCTACCTCCGTCCTCGGGAGCGACTCGACGACCTCTACTCGCTCGGGCCGTTTGAAGACCGCCACTCCCCGCTGTTCCATGAATGCGGCGACCTCGTCGAGGGTGAGCGCGTCGGCACCGGATTCGAGTTCGACGTAGGCCATCGGCCGTTCACCGAGGCGATCGTCCGGCATCCCGATCACCGCGACGTTCTGTACCTTCGGATGCTTGATCAGTTCGTCTTCGAGACCGGGTGCGTAGATGTTCTCACCGCCGCGAATGATGGTGTCCTTTAGCCGCCCGTGAACCAGGTAGTTGCCGTCCGTCCTCCGCTCTATGACGTCCTCCGTGTAGAACCACCCGTCGTCGTCGAACGCCGCCTCGTTCTCCTCCGGGTTCCGGAAATAGCCGGAGAATATTCCCGGCCCCCGGGCGGCGAGTTCACCCGGGGTCCCCGTCGTCACCTCCGTCTCGCGGGCCTCGTCGACGATCCTGTACTCGTCGGGGTCGGCTGCTATCGGACGGCCGATGGTTTCGGCCTGGGCGTCCACGTCGTCGCTGGGCCGGGTGCAGAACAGGGGCCCTTCCGCCATGCCGTAGTTGTTCGCCACGTCCACGCCCCACCGGTCGTTCAGCTCTCGGACGACGGCCGGGCGGACTTTCTGCCCGCCGGTGACGATCACGGCGATGTCTCCGAGGTCCAGGTCGTCGACGGCGTCGTCCTCGAGGAGGTCGACGAGCTGGGCTGGCACCGCAAAGAAGTACTCCACGTCCAGTTCGAGCGCCCGCTCGACGAGCGTTTTCGTCTTGAGGGTCGGTTCGATGGCGACCGACGCCCCCTGACTCACGGCCGCGCCGACGATCGGATTGAGCGACGCGTTGTGACCGATCGGGACCCAGGGCATGCCTCTCCACTCGGGGGTGATTCCGAGCGCGTCCTCCCAGCGCCCCCACTGGAACACGTACTCGTTGTGCGTCCGCGGGATCACTTTCGGCATCCCCGTCGTGCCGCCCGAGAGCAACATGAGCCCGGGATCGGTCGGGTCAACCGCCTCGCCGGCGACGGCGTCCCCGTGCGTCTCGGTCCAGTCCGTTTCGACGATTGTAGCGTAGTCGATCCATCCGTCGGGCAGGTCAGTCGGACGCTCCTCGTCGCCATCGCCGACCGCGATCAGGTGCTCGAGGGTCGCGATCTCGGACGCGAGCGAGTTGCCCATGGCCACGTAGTCGAACGCACCGCCCGACTGCGGACCGAGCGTTATGAACGCGCGGGCGTCGGTGAGCCCGAGGACGTGACTCGCCTCCGCGCGCCTGTGCCGGGGAAGCAGGACGACCGGGATGACGCCCGCCCGCGAGCAACCGAAAAACAGGTCCAGAAACTCGACCCGGTTCGTGAGCTGGATCACGACCCGATCACGGGGGGCGAGACCCAGTTCGCCACGGAGATACGCGGCGATCCGCTCGGTCCTCTCGACGGTCTCGCGGTAGGTGGTCCGGCCGTCCGGAGACACGACGAACGGTTTGTCCGGGAACGTGTCGGCCGCCCGGTCGAGTACCTCGTGGAGGGAGCGGTCCGTCCAGTACCCCTTCGCTCGGTACTCCTCGATGCGTTCCTCCGGGAACGGGGTATACCCGTCGAGGGCGGAGGGCGATTCCGGCCTGGCCATGACCGCCCATTCACTCGGCCGTGCTTTACGCTTTTCTGCGGTGTCCCGGATCGCCAGGGGGCGGGCGGCACGACCCCGGACGGCGTGCAACTCTCCTCGAATCTGTGCTGGGCGTGGACGACGTGACGGCGTTGCCATTCGAAAGCGTCCCTGCGACTGTCAAGCGGTTCCTGAGCCGGCGACCCCGCCAGTCCAGACGGGACCCGCTGCGGGGACTTTCCGTCCGGAGACGCCCCCACCAGGCGGAGACGTACCGCTCTGGGTAGCGTTCCGCAGTCGCTTCGAGGCACGCGTTCAGCACGCCCCGACGCCGGGCATGATCGAACCGGACAGGGTGACAGTGAATCCTCGGGAACGAGGGTCGACGCTGGCCTCGCGCTAATCGATGTCCATCTCTCCTATCGCGCGGTGAACCGCGTTCGGATTGACTTTGCAGTCGAGGACGAGGGGGCCGGTCAGGTCGTCGGTGAGCGTGGGTTCGAGCGTCTCGACGTCGCTCGCCGAACGGACGGTGTGGCTCCGGGCGCCGAGCGCCGAGGCGACCCTGGTGAAATCCGGCGACGACACCTTTCCCACTTCCCCTGAATGCCCCCGCATCCGCCCCATGTGATACTCTGCGCCCAGGGCCTCGTCGTCCATCACCACGAGGATCATCGGGACGTCGTTGCGGGCCGCCGTCTCGAGTTCCTGGAGGATCATCATCAACCCCCCGTCGCCGCAGAACACGACGCACGTTCGCTCCTGTTCGGCCAGGGCGGCCCCGATGCCTGCGGGCAGCCCCTGGCCGAGGGCGAGGAAGTCGACGGTCCAGATCAGCCGGTCGTCCGGACCGAACGTCAGGCCGTCGAAGACCCACCCGATGTACTGGCCGACGTCGGTGACCACGAGCCGGTCTCCCGGAAGGGCTGCGTCGAGCGCGGTGACCAACTCACGGGGGTCGACTCTCCCCGGCCGGGGTTCGAACTCCCCCTCCGTCACCGGCGTGCTTGCTTCGATGTCGCTGCGAGCCTCGTCGGTCCAGAACGCTCCTCGCCGGTCGATACCGCGCCGTTCGAGCTCGGCATGTAACGCCTGGGCCGTCGTCGTCGCGTCGCCAACGATGCCCACGTCGACGTCCGTGAACCGGCCGATGTGGGTCGGGTCGGCGTCGACGTGGACGACGCTCGTGTCCTCGTCGACGAGCGTTCCCGAGTCCAGCGTGTGGTGGTTCAGACTGGCGCCGAATCCGACGACGAGGTCGCTCTCGCGCAAGCGCTCGTTCGCGACGGTCGTTCCCAGGCCACCGGCGGGTCCGAGGGAGTAGGGATGGTCCCCGAAGTACCCGATGGCGGGGAGGCTCGTCGCGAGATAGGCGTTCATCCGCTCGGCTAGCTGCTCGATGGCCTCCTTCGCGTTCGCACGGACGGCACCCCGACCGGCGAGGAGGACCGGTGCCGTCGCCCCCCCGTCGTTGCGGTACACCTCGATGGCCCGCGCGACCGCCTCGCCGTCCGGCTTCATCCGTGCGTCCTTCCCCCAGTCTTCCGCGCGATGTCGGGGCTCCCTGGCCGGGACGTCGCTCTCCAGGACGTCGATGGGAGCCTGTACTGCGATGGGCCCGTCCCCGTTGTGGAGGCGGCGGAACACGTCAGCCAGTCCAGGCAGCAGTCGCTCGGGCGATCGGATCGTTTCGACGTCGCCCACCAGCCGTCGCAGGAACCCCTCCTGCTGGAACCCTTTCCCGTCGTGGGCGGCTGTGAGCCGGGATTCGGGGACGAGATACAGGACCTTCGACCCCCGCCTGCTCGCGGTCACGAGCGAGGTCCCCGTCTGGGCTATCGCGGGCCCCCGGCCGACGATACAGACACCGACGTCGTCGCGGGCCCGCGCGTACCCGTCGGCCATCGCCGCCGCGCCCTGCTCGTGGCGGCACTCGACGAGGTCGATCTCCTCCCCACGGTTGTCCTCGATCTCGGAGAGGAGCGGGATGATCTCCTCGGACGCGAGGGTAAAGACCGTGTTCACCCCCTGTTCGACGAGGCAGTCGACGACGCCCTCCGCCGCCTGAATCGTTCCCGGCATGGCTATCCAAAGAGGCCGTGCTAGCTGGTTATGTGTTACGGGGGGCGCTCCCACGACGTGTGCGGCCTTCCGAGCGGCCGTCGTGTGAACGGAGCCGGGAGCCCGTTGGCGTGCCGGTCGTCCAGCGGGGCGCCCACTTGAACGGTGGTCGATCCGACCGTCGACGACAGTACCGGAGCCCGGTCCCAGACGCGACAGTGCGAGCTGAACACAACGGTTATGCGTGCGGATTGTGATCCCGTGACATGGTTGAGCGAATCGACGCGTTTGCGCACGTCACCCCGCCGGAGTTTTACGAGGCGATGAGCGAGGTCCACCCGACGCCCGCGCTCCACAACCTCTACTTCGAACCGATCTGGAACGTCGATCGCCGACTCGAGGACATGGACGATCACGGCGTCGACAGACAGGTGCTCTCGCTCGCGAACCCTCCGATCTGGCGGGGACTGGACCCGGAGGACGCACTCCCACTGACCCAACTGGCGAACGACCTCGTCAGGGAAATCGCCGACGAGCACCCGGACCGATTCGTCCCGATCGCGACGCTCCCGTTCGCGACCGAGGGGTACGTCGAGGAACTCGAGCGCTGTCTCGACGAACTCGACATGCGCGGCGTCCAGATCTTCTCGAACGTCGACGGCAACCCCGTCGATTCGCCGGGGCACATGGCGGTCTACGAGACGGCCGCGAACGCGGGCGCGCCGGTGTGGATCCACCCGCAACTGCACGAGTGGTACGACTGGCTCTCGGAGTACGAACTCCACCGGACGATCGGCTGGCCGTTCGACACGACGGCCGCGATGGCGCGGATGGTGTTCGGCGGTGTCTTCGAGGAAAACCCGGATCTCGACGTCGTCGTACACCACCTCGGCGGGATGGTCCCGTTTTACATCGGGCGGATCGCGACCTTCTTCGAGGCCCGGGTGAACAACCCGGAGATGTACCCCGAGTTCGAGGCCCCCGACTTTTCGACGAGTGTTCGAGAGCAGTTCCGGAACTTCTACGGCGACACCGTGATCGGGGGCGAAGTCGCGCCGTTCGAGTGCGGGCGTAGCTTCTTCGGCGACGACGGCGTCGTCTTCGCGACGGACTACCCCTTCGGCCCCGACGGTGGCCGTCGGTTCATGAAACAGGCCGTCGACGTCGTCGAGACAGTCGCTGAAGAGGCCGCCTACGAATCCATCTCACACGGGAATATCCAGACCTTACTGTAGGGGAGCGACCCCGCCACCGCCGCCGCGTCACCACGGGGACCGATACTACTAATTCGTGGAACTCTCTTGGAGAGGACTAGGTGAATTCCGAGTGAGCACCCGACCCGACGAGGATGACGGCCCGGACGCCTACGTCGTCGGTGCCGGCCCCGTGGGCCTGAGTGCCGCGATGGCGCTGGACGCACGCGGCGTCGCCGTCGAGATCCTCGAAGCCGAGCCCCAGGACCGGGAGCGGCCGGGGACCCGTGCGGACTACGTCCACGGCTCGACGCTCGACATCTTGGAGTCCGCCCACCCCGGCCTCGGCTGGCGGCTGGTCGAGGACGGGCTCCTTCTGCCGAAGCGACAGACCTACTGGCGGGGCCGCAAGGTGTATTCGCGGACGTTCCCCGTCCCCGACGACCCGTCGGACCTCGACGGCCTCCCGCACTCGACGCGCATCCCCCAGACCATCGTCGAGGACCACATGCACGACGCGATCGCCGAGCGAGACATCGAGATCCACTGGGACGCCCCGGTCGAAACCGTCGACGCCGACGAGGACGGCGTCCGCATCGAAACCGTCGACGGGGAAGTCCGGACGGCCGCCTACGCGGTCGGCGCCGACGGCGCTGGGTCCACCGTCCGGAAGGAAATCGGCGTCGAGATGTCGGGGTCCCAGTCGAAGAACGCGTTTCTCATCATCGACGTCGAGGAGACCAGCGAGAACCCCGAACCGCCCGTGATGACGTTCCACTACGGCCACCCGGGCGTCAGCGGACGGAACGTCCTCACCGCCCCGTTCCAGGGGGGGTGGCGCATCGACGTCACCTGCCGGCCCACAGACGATCTCGATGCGATGACTAGCGACGAGCGCGTCCGCGACATCATCGCCTCGACCATGGGTGAGCGCTACACCGACCGCGTCTCGTGGGTGTCCACCTATCAGTTCAAGCAGGTGACCGCCGACAGCATGGTCGACGAGCACCAGCGCGTCCTCCTCGCGGGCGACGCCGCCCACCTCTTTGCGCCGTTCGGCGGCCGTGGGATGAACTCCGGCATCCACGACGCCGACGCCGCGGGCTCTGCCATTGCGTCCGCGCTCCGTGCCGAAACCGACGCGATTGCGGACCGCGAGATCGAGAACTACGCCCGGCTTCGTGAGGCGGCGGCGGAGTGGAACACGCAGGCCGCGGGCCAGGCGCTCGAACACATCTACAGCGACGACCCCGTCGTCAACGCGAAAAAGCGCGCGGCGGCGGAGCTCTCGCGTGTCTTCGACTCTGCGGGGGAGTGGCTCGACACGGCTCACTTCGGCCCGCTCGACAGCCCGCCGATTCCGACCGTCGGAAAGTTCTAGAAATTGTCTCTTCGTGGTCCGCTTGCGCCTCGGATGACCCGTGCCGCTCCCGGTGGCTGTGCGTTCCTCCGGCGGCCATGGCGTCGAAAATGTCGGTCTAATGGTGGGTTCTCCCGTCTCGTCGGCAGAGGTTGCCTCTCTTTTCAGTTTCCAGTCCGGTCGTGCATACCCGCGTAGCAGTGTACAGTGCGCAGTCCTGACGACCAGCTAATTCAACATTGACCTGTTGAAAACAACTGCTTTCGGTAGGACCCTGTCCACGAACGCTCGTTCTTTAACAGACTGTCCGTAACAGATTGGCTTTATGAGCACGTGTCGGTGTCCGTGAACGGCGCCTGCTAAGTCAGTTCGTGGGCAGGGGGTTCCGGTGAACGGAACATACAGGTGAGCGACACACCGTGGGTACCGACTTCTCTCCGAAATTTGTCAAAGTCTGCGTGACCGACTCAGAGTCTGAGTTCAACAGCGTGGGTGGTTTAAATCTGAACAGAACTCACGGAAATATGCACCCGGACACGATTCGGTCAACATGCATGTTGCTGTATGCCGAGCAACGCGATGGATCTCCCCCGACCCGGCAGTAGACGTGTGAAACGGATCGGGCCTAGGTGTATATAATCATCTACGACCCCGAGCGCCAGACCGTCCTTTCAGGTGGGTACTTCGAAATTGCGGCCCTCCTACCCAATATTAGCTTCCCGAATATTGACATTTTTCCCTCGCTGATTCAGGAAACAGGAGGTAGGGACAATGATTGATTGCTATCATCGATAGAATCGCACTACGAGATAGTGATCTGGTCAGACTCATACTGACTGCCGAAACATTCACTCGTCGCCATCTTCGTCGGTGATTGACTCCAGTGTGAAGCAAATGGTTTCGTGGGTTTTGAACGGATTCACACTGACGCTCCAAGAAAGTGCAGCGTCGTGGTTTAGCGGGTCTCGAAGCACGGTCAGTTCGTAGGGGTCATCCCTCTCAGGGGGTTCGTATATCCGGTAGAGATAGTACTTTTTGCGCTGTGTGATCGCCTGTTCATACTGGCCTGTTTCAAGATCGGCACCTCCCTGTCGGCTCGTGCTGCTCTTCACCTCAATGTACCTGTCTATGAGGTCTGGATCGGGATCCTGTTCGAACCTATTCTTGCGGTCTTTGGTGTCGAAACTCAGGACATCGCAACGATAGCTATCGCTTCCCTGTACATCCGAAACAAGCATGGGGTAGCGACCCTTGTCGACTTCGAACCAGTAAGCGAGCTCCTCCGCAGACTTCCAATCCGGAGCGTTAGAAGATCCACCTGACCCCCCAGAGGACGACCCTTGGGACCCTTGGGACATTCGACGAAGCTTGATCGTTCCGCCTTGTTTCACCTGGAAGTCCTTTTCGGTCGCCGAGACGCCTTTTATTTGATTCTTGCTCTGGTCGTCTCGTGCAGAGGAATCAGTTGTATTTTGTTCAGGATCAGCTGCGGCCTTGCCCTCTTCCTGCCGGTCCTCTTTCTCAGAGTTCCTTTCGTCTCTCTCCATCGCATCAGAGACGTCCGGAGAAGGCGGCGACACCACTGAGTCAATTTCGCCATAGACGAGACCCTTAGCTTGATCGAGTCGTTCGTGAGTGGACTCTTCATCCAGCAGGACATCCAACCGCTGCTTCCGATCACCCGCTGTCGCGATTGAGAGGACGTCCTTCCCGAGTTTGGTATCGAGGACATCAGAGAATACGTCTCCGACAAGCCGAGCGAAACGATCGTTGAATCGCAGTCCTCCCGACATGACCGGTCCGGGAATGACGTATGCCTTCTTGTCATCAAGTAGGTACGCCCACTCGTCAAGTTCGAACCCAAACTCGTCGCCAGCAACCGATGCAGTGGCTCTGACCGACCGACAAATAACGATTTCTAAATCCTGAATCGCCTGCAGTTCCATACGATCTTCGTCGACATCGATACGGAATGCGTAGATGAACGGCTTCAGGCTCTCGATCTCATTTTCGAAGGTTTCGGCGTCTGAATGGGGATTGTTGTCTAAGATCGAGATGTCGATATCAGCGTTCCTGAGTCCCTTCACCCCAAAGAGGTTCTCCACTTTCTTAGGACCGAGCCGGTTGTCAAGGTCCAATATGGGATATCTGTCGACGATCGGGGAGGGAATGGAGTCTGTATTCGTATACCGCAACTCCGTTACCGGATAGTAGCCATCAGTACCGTTGTCGGTTCCGTACATAACTCCGTTTTCCACGAATCTCTCGCGAAGTTCCGTGGGTGGCCCCCCATCTCGGTTCTTGACCAAGGTGCGGTACACCCGTCGTGCAATCTCTCCGTCTGGATCCCGATCGGGCAGCTCAGACAGGATCTGATAGAATGCCTCCCAGGAGAGGTTCTCGATAGAGCTGGTAACACCGATATTCTGGAGCGCGTTCACGACGGCAGTCTCATCGACGTTCAGCTCCGCAAACACTGGGTGATCCATCTCGTCAAGAATGGCAGGATACCCGACCAGTGGCGAAAATTCACCTGCGAACGACGCTATTGAACAGGTTCTCGGCGCGCGTCGCTGTCCATGTCCATTCTCGACGGCCAGCCACTCGACAGTCCGAAGGAGCCAGAGGGGATGTGATGGCAGTGTTTGGTCGCGGAGTTGCTTCCAATTCTGGTGGTTCTTTGGTCTGATCTTAAGAACTGCCTCCTGGTCCCCTTCTCGTCGCCAATCATGGAGCGTCCCACTGATCGACGGCAGCCACGCAAGTATCGCGTGAGGTTCGGCCGTTTCAAGGACCTTTTCCAGTCGGTCAATGGTCTGGACTTTCGTCAGTCGGGTTCTCTTCGTTGACCGAACCTCGTCAGCCGTTGCTCGTCGTAATCGGTTGCCACCGAACGAGACAGGATACTCCAAGGAGTCGAGGACATAGTCGTAGAAGTCGCTATCGTCCAGTCTTCGACGGTCCTTCCGGGGCTCGGTGGCGACGCCCAACCACTCGAAGAACGCTTCGAGGTCGGCGGCATCGTCACAGAAATCCAGTTCGTCGGGGCCAATGACGAACGCATCCGGATCCACGTCTTGGTACAGCCGCTCTACCAACTCCCCGTTCGGATAATCCGACGTGAAATAGAGTGTACTGGCCTTCGAGAATGTCTCCGTGCACGTTGGAACTATAATCGACACATCCGAGAGGTTGACCCCCTCTGCTCCGGCATGATAAAGGCTCCACAGCGCTCGGAGCATCTTCTTCCGCCACCGCATCTCCTCGTCGCTGTCAGTGGTGCTACCCACTCGATCATTCGTTGCAGCGACGACTGCCTGTACCAGGGTTGCGAGGTCGTAGCGTTGTACGTTGAAAGGCTTCAGCTTTACCTGGAGCTCACGAACACCGCTCAGATCCTCCCATCGGGTTTCGAGTTCCCCAGCAAGCTCGGAGTGCAGGATGTGTCGTGGGACCCAGGACGGCAACGAAATCGCTTCATCCTGTGGGGGAAGAAAGGTCCGCTCCTCCGGTGGGATGAGATCTCCTTCGCTATCAATCAGCAGACGTGGAGGCACCTCGTCCCCAATTAAGTCGTTGTCGATCAATCGGGTTATGAAGTCCGCTCGCGTTTCGATAGAGAGGTCAACTGCAATCTCCTCAAGTCGGGATCGGAGTTCCGCATACTCGAGACACTCAACGCCCAAAGCGTCCAGTTGGTTCGCAACGTCTTCATTTTCGATGTCGAGGCAGATATCGTCGAACCGCTCGCCCTCAAGTAGGTCGTCGAAATCACCCGAGAGTCGCCATGCACGTTCGGGTGTAGTGTAGGTGCTATTCTGAACGGGAATCAACGAGTGTGACGCGATCTCCGTACAGAGTATCTCTTCGAATGAGTCTGCATCCCCTTTGGGCGCCCCCAGCTCACTCAAAGTCGCGCCAATGGGCTCAGTCGGAGAAACAGCCTGTAACGCCCGCCATGGGTCCGCCTCTGACCGGTTTTCCTCGGCAGCCTCAACCATTGTGGATGCCAGTTGTTTTGCGACGAACCGATTGGCGTCAGTCTTGGTCAAGTGGTTTCGACTATCGTTCACATGAAACGTTCCGTGCGCAAGCATCGGAAACGGGAACGCGACTTTGGTCGGGAAGAATACAAATAGATTCGATGTCGCCCTGATTTGAGTGAAATCGCTCGGGACAGCGACCTTTATTTCGTATTGATCCTTCGTCTGGTGGGATTCACGGTATTCCTGTGGGATCTGCCCTGAGTCCTCGAAAATCTCCCAAGTCGAGGAGGCCCCGCCCCCGTGCAGGATGGTGACTGTGTTCCCACTCCTGTTGATTTTCCAGTGTTCCTCTCGTTCGGGGCTCTGAATTCGGAAGTCCTCGATATTTCGGAGGAACAGCATGAGTTCCTCAAACAACGAGTTGATTTCCTCCTTCACCTGCGTTCGTGCATCGCTGTTAAACAGCGGGATACAAATGACGGTATCGTAGCCATCTCTCTTCAGGTTCTTCCCGTGTTCGTAGACCTCTTGCAGTTGGGCATCGTCAATATTCTCACTCGATAGAAGCCGAGGTGTGCTCAGTGTTGCAATCGGATGTGTAACCTCCGACCCGCTGTATCGTCGATTAAGTAAATCTTCGACCTCCTCATACTCACACCGGAGCTCATCAAGGAACTCAGCGGCGTACGTCTCAGAGAACCCAATCGATATTTTACCGCTGTGAATGACGACGCTTGAACTCCAGTTCAGAACTGAACGGAAGCCCAGTCCTTTATAACCGATACATTCCTCGCGAAACTGTTTCGGGCTGTTGTCGCTCAGCATGAGTGATTTGATACCGTCACGCGAGAACGGTTCGCCACTGTTGGCGACAAACAGCCCGACATCTGTCAGTTGAATCAGTACGTCTACCGAAGATGATGAATTCAGCCCTGCGTCGTCCGCGTTCTGAATTAATTCGAGTAGGCTGCGCCCAGTGTAATTCTCTCTTTGTTTGACCTCCCGATTATAATCCGAGGTGATCCGTTCCGGGTCACTGCTGTAGACCTCCTTCGTCCTCTCAATTTGGGTATCCAACCAGCACTCCCATTCCGCCGACTGGATGTGTGACACAAACGTACAAATACAATTGAGGAATATAGTGTTGGTGACCAGTCCGGTCTCCGCTTCTTCGGGAGGGTACAACGACGTACTGACCAGTTAGAGCAACGAACTCATTAATAAGCGGGGCTGTCACGTCTGCAAGATGCGCGCCCTGTATCTTGCACGGAGACATGAACATCATTTAATTCTGTTAGGAACCGTAGCAGACAGTTTGCAGTCCTACCAACCAGCTGATTCAGGCTACCCTTCCCTGAAATCAATCAGCGTCCCGTTTTACACTCTTGCGAAGAGCGTCAGATCGAACCCGCCACAGGTCCCCCTTTCGGCACTCTGTGTTTGAGAAGTAATCATCGCGCCGCTGTTTCTATCGCCCTGCATTCTAACTATAACCTCCTGGTTTTTCGTGTGTCCGTGACTCTGTCTCCGATCGGGTTTCGACAAACGATCAGGATTTCGACGGGTATCTTGGCACAATCCAGGAGCGATAGAAATAGAGGAACACTGATTCACACTAAGCCGGAAGCTACCCAATTTCTGTCAGATTCTGTCTGCTGAATGTAGAGACTGGCTGCAGCGAGGGCGTCCCTTTGAATCCCATGCAGGTCTGGGCGGACCTTCCCGGAGTTGCCTGCCCGGATACTCAGAACTCGGTCAAGAACGGGTTTGTTCACCCAGCCCCGGGGGACATGGACTCGGCGGCTTCCGCAAGCGCGACGGCCGCCTCGACCTGAGCCTTCATGTCCTCGGCGTCGTACAGTGTTCCCTCCGTTACGTGTGTTACCGTCGATGCTTCGTCATCCTCACGTTCGATGTCCTCCCCGCCGCCCATGGAATCCGGGATCGCCTTCCCCACGGCGTCGACTGCATCGCCGACATAGAACGTCCCGAAGTACGTGACGTCGTCCACTGCGTCCCTTGCCCCGGTTTCGTCAATCGCCTCCTCGAACGCTTCGGCCTCGGCCCCGGTGACGTCGATTCCTCTCCCGTCCCCGACGGCGTCGGTCGACCCAGAGAACGCGTTAAACTGGATGCCGTCCGGCTGCTGGGTCTCCGGGGAGACGACCACCCCGTCTGATAGCGATGTCCGAAGTATCGCCTCGACGCTCGTATACGCTTGCGTGTTTTTGCTCTCGCCCTGGCCGTAGGTTCTCGTGTAAGTCCGGACCTCTACCGGTCGGTCCCGAACTTTGCCCGTCAGCAGCGGTTCGCCTCTGAGACTCAGACCGTCCGGTGTGAGGCCCGCCTGCTTGCCGGCCCGTACCCACAGTCGATTCTTCGCGACATACTGAGCCAGCGTCAGCACGGCGGCGACCGCGACATATCCGACCACTAGCGTCGTGATGCCGCCAGGCACCTGCGACGGCGGGATGTAGCCGTCCACGATGCCAATTACCAGCCCGACCCCCCCGAAGAAAAGCAGCGCGAACCATCCCAACCCAATCAGGTCGAACACATCGTTCGTCCGAACCATGAGTCACTCAATTCCATTGAAGGTTTATATATTGACATGATTAGCGCAGGTCGCTCGGAAACGGCTAGTCGGTACGGCTTGCGCGACCACTTTGGGTCGACCGCCCAGCCGTCAGGTGCGACTCCATTTGGCGTCGAACCGTTTCCCTGAAGGTTGTACCAGTGACGGCAGGGCAATCTGATCCTGCAGTCCTACCTCGCTCCGCCCGGGGTACAGATAGAAGATACCAACCAGAAGCCTGTTGCCATCGCGCGGCCACATCAGGGCCTGTAACTCCTGCCATGAACCACCCGGATACGACGAGCAATTGATGGTCTCGAACACGACGACAGAGAAATCCTGTCCTGCAAACGGCACTGATTCATCCGTCGGATATCGAACGAAGTCGACGTCGGTTCCGATTGCGATGTTGGGTCCCTCAACTCTGTACGTATTGTAGCCGGCCGGCCTGGCCAACGAAAGCGCAGGCAACGTGACGGCTGTCGCGGTGGTTCCTCCGTCGTCTCGTACCGTTCCGTTCGCCTCTACCTCATTGTAGTCCGTCCCATCGGTTCCTTCGATGTGGGCGGTGCCAACCGACCCCCCTTTCTCCGTGTAGACCCACGCGAGGTAAAGCGCCGTGTCCGTGATTCCGAACATCTGATAGAGCGTCCGACGGCGGTGTCGGTCCTCCGGCCCCCGTCGTGTGCCACTCAGTCGTCCGAGACGGCGCCAGGGTGCTCCGACTGACCCGTATCTAGCGACCCCTCGATGGTCCGGTGGGGGTATGGGATGGTGATGCCGGCCTCCTCGAACCGCTCGGTGACCCGCTGGACGAACCGGCCTCGGATGCCCAGGAAGTCCGAATCTCCGGGGTCACTGATCCAGATCCGGCTCTGCAGACCAAACGACGCCTCGTTGATCTCGATCAGCTTCACCGACGGCTCCGGGTCCTCCAGGACTCCCTCCTGAGACTGGGCCGTGTCGACGATGATGTCCATCGCGTCGTCGATATCGTCCCGGAGGCCGATGCGGAAGACAAACTTCAGGCGGAGGGTCCTGTTCTTGTCGTAGTTCTTGATGACGCCGTCGGTGAGCTGGGAGTTCGGAACCGTGAGATGTTCGTTGTCGAACGTCCGGACACGGGTCACGCGCAGGCTGATGTCCTGTACGTAGCCGGAGTTGGTCTCCCATTCGATCCAGTCGCCCGTCCGGAACGGTTTGTCCGTGTAGATGAACACGCCAGCGACGAAGTTCTTGATGACGTCCTGCATCGCGAAGCCGATGGCCAGGGTCGCCGCCGCGGCGATTGTCGACAGCGCGACGAGGATGTTCCCGAACCCGGCGAGCGAAAACGCGAGGCCGATGGCCACGAATAGCAGCGCGGTGTACACTAGGAGGGTGAGCGGCTTGCGGACGTGCTCGTCGATTCCCCGCCGGCTGAGCACCCGGGATACCAGTGGGACGATGGCGACCTTGCTGACGACGTAGACCGTGACGAACACCACGATGAACACTGCAGCCGAACCGATCGCGCTGGCGAGTTGCGGTGGAAGCCCGAGGTCCGTCAGGAACTCGCCGACGAAGCCGGCCCTGGTCGAGGGGCCGGTCTGGAGCAATTGGATCATCGGTCCGGGCCTCCCCGCCGAGACGCACGGGGACGCACGGCGTGCTGCGAGGCCCGGGTCACGGCCAGTGCTTCTGTGGAACGCTTCGCTAGGTCTCCGCCGCCACGGGTATCGAACATACCACCCTCTGGTGCGGTATCAGGTGAGTTATAGGCCGGGGGCGGGTCGGTGTGAAGATTGGTGGGACCGGCAGCCTATAGCCGCTCCCGAGCGACGCGATGTGTTCGGGCCGTCCAGCTCCGAGGGGCCCTTCAGCGAGGGACAGCCGGCCGACTGGCGAGGGCGGGTGTGAACGGCAAACTGAGGGGACTCGGTACTCCTGCCCGAGTTGCGCCCTGTATCTTGTACAGGGCCCTCAAACTATCCAGTACCTGGCAGAAATCACGTGCTGAATATAGTATTCCTACCGCTTATCAACCTCTTTTCGAAGCCATTCTTGTTGGTATCCGATTCCTCCCTGTTCTGGAAGAGGTGCCCAGACATCGACACCTAAAGCTTCGAGTTTGTCCCAGACAGCCTGAAGTGCCGTAACGTAACGACTACTCGCGAGGACGACGAGGCCAATCCGCTCGTCGACCGTACCACTCGATCCGTTCGTAACTGGGTCATGGATATCGGCCAGCGCCGGCTCGACGCGACTGGCGATGAGGGGTGGTCGTTTCTTTCGGCGCACGACCTTCGGCGTACCTGGGGGACTCTGCTCGTTGACGACGAGATAGAACCGGGCCTTGTGATGTCGTGGGGCGGCTGGGAGGACTGGGAGACGTTTCGGGAACCGTACTTGGGAACGTACTCGACGAAGGCAAAGAACCGCGCCCGAGATAAGGTCGACTGGCTATAGTCGTACGGCAGCAGGACAAGCATTTCCCACCCCAGCTTGCTGTAGACTTTCCTTTTAGAGGATTCAGTACCGCCTCACGGAGGGCGCTCTTGTTCAGTCGCATGGCCTCAGCGACTACGGACTTCGCGGTGTCGATGTCGAACCTGTCGTTGACGGTTGGGGTACCAATGAAGTACCCGATGGGCGGCGACCACCTTCTCTGCTGGGAAAGGATTTTCAAATTCCGATTCGACAGGCAGGTCTCGGTTCGCTGCGTCTACCGACTGCGTTGATTCTCTGTTCTGGCAGATGCTCTTGCGCAGGACGCCGACGACGCCTGATGGTTAGGCGAGGTGCTGGTCGATGGCTGCGAGCAGGTCGTCCGTCTCGGGTCGGTCCCATGTGGACGAGCCCTCGTGGCTGTAGACGACGCGCGGTAACCCTTCACGTGTGTCCAGCAGGATGGCCTTGGGCATACGCCCGAGGAGGTCGCTGAGATCGCCGAGAAACCCGAACCGGACCGGTTGGTCGTAGGCCTCACCCACAGTTTTGTCCGGATCAGCCAACAGTGGGAATGGGAGGTTGTAACTGTCCTGCCAGTCCCGAACGCGGTCGGGCGGTTCGGGAACGACGGAGATTACTTCGACGTTCCGGTCCTGGAACTCGCCGTACCGGTCGGCAACGGCCTGGACCTGGCTCCGACAGTTACCACAGTGGTAGTCCCGTTGGAGCAACACGACCACCCCATTGACCTCCGCAGAGAGGTCTGCAAGGGAGAGCGTATCGGGTCCAGACCCCACGTTCGGCAGGCTGAAGTCCAACTCAGTCTTCATACGCTTTTCTACGGATGGGGACTGCATCAAAGATCCGGCCTCGAGTATCCAATCAGTTGGGGGATAGCTACAACATCCTTGAGCCCCGAGAATTCGTCGTGACACGCGAGGCAGTCGAGGCTGGTTTCACAAGGTTCGTCGACCGGGCCATCGACCGCACGGAGGCGGCCTTCCGGATCTCACGCGTCCTGGCCGGGAGTGGTGGCCCTGGCCCGGGCGGGGCCGCACTGGACGCGCTGGCAGATAGCTCGGACCTACTCCACGAGCGCGTGGTCAAACCGGAACTCACGGCACATCGCGACCAGACCCTCGCCCAGTTTGGAGTCGTGCTTGACTACGCCGAGAGCGACGACGATTTCGAAACGTACAGCGATGACATCCTCGCTGCCGGCGCCATCTCTGACTCGATCCGGGATGATATCGACGTCGACCGCCGCGCAAGTGTCCAGGAGAGTCTGCTTGCTCACCATCGCAGTCTTGGGGACGCCGTCCGGCCCTTGATCGACTCTCCCGAGACGGAGTTCTGGCCCGCGGTGGCCGCGACCTACGACGAACCCACCGCCCGGGAGCTGGTGAGCGAGCACTTCGCGTTCAGCGAACCGCTGCGTTCCCACCGCGCCGCGTTCCGGATGGCCGTCGAGATCGACCCCGGTGACGTGCTCGGCGGACTGGGGAGTCTTGTGCCCGGCGGTCCGCTGGAGATCGAATTCACCAACGAGGCGATCCGCGCGATGGAACGGGCCGAGCGGTCGGTGATTCGTGACACCCGCCACGAACTCGAGGAACACTACGACACCGAGGGGTGAGACACGCCCGTGTCGGATCCACGTCCTGGCGCCAAAGGCTGAAAATACTCGCGAGTGAATTCGAGCCCGTGCAGGACCCGGTCGATATTTCGAGATCCTTCCTGCTGGCCATCCGTCGTGGAGCTTCCGCTGTGGAGCACGCCGAGGCGCTGGCTGCACTCCCCAACGAGGAACTGGCCACGGCGCTCGACACCGACGCGGCACGGCTGGCGTTCTGGCTCAACGTCTACAACGGATTCGCTCAGCGAGCGCTGGCCGAGGATCCCGAGCAGTACCACCCACGGCGGACGTTTTTCGGGACGCCACAAGGGACGGTGGCAGGGCAGGAACTGAGCCTCGACACCATCGAACACGGCATTCTCCGGCGGTCCTACAGTAAGTGGACGCTGGGCTATGCTCGGTCGCCGTTTCGGGGTAGCTTCCAGGAGCGCCACGAACCGAGTCAGCGAGACCCGCGAATTCACTTTGCGGTAAACTCCGGAGCCGCGAGCTGTCCGCCGATTGCGGCCTACGAGCGCGACGCGGTCGACGACCAATTGGATATCGCGACGGCGGGCTATCTGGAGCAGACTGTCACGTACAATCCGGACTCGGGGTGGGTGCGGGTTCCCCGCGTAATGATCTGGTTCCGCGGCGACTGGGGCCGAAAGCGCGATCTGCTCGCATTCCTGCGGGCCTATGACCAGTTGCCCCCGGACGCCTCGCCGTGGATGGCCTACCACGACTGGGACTGGTCGCTCGACCGGGGCGACTGGGCCGCGGAGTCGACGATGGACTGCGCCGACGGGGAGTGACAGCAGTTCAGGCAGCTACCCAGCACCAGGAGGCGAACTGCAAGACTGCCAGTCCGACCATCGCGAGGACGGTTGGCCAGGGCGTCACTCGGTTGGTGTATCTCAGTGCTCCCCAGACTACCAAGGGGGCAACGGGGAGACTCGCAAGGACAACAGCCGTCGGGAGGACCGAGCCCCAGAGCGCGAGCAGGCTGGCCCCGGCCAGACAGCCAATGACTGCGTAGCTCCGCCGGAGCCGGGTGGGTGACCACTGGACAGCGAGGGTGTCCTTGCCGACAGATGCGTCGGCCGCTCGGTCGGGCCACTGGGTGGCAAAGAGGTTCAACAGGACAACGAGGAAAAACGGGAGGACGGCGAGCGCGACCGTGGCCAGTGGCCCCTCGATGACGGCAGCGCCGTAGACCGGCAGCACCAGGCCGCCCAGGAGTGAGTTGTCTACTTCACCCCAGCCTCGCCAAGCGAGTTGTAGTGGCGGGAGCGAATACTGCCAGCCGAAGACGGCGATTATCCCAAGCAGTGCGACGGGACTGAGGGTGAGCCACCCGGTCGCTGCGAGCACTGTCACGAGGAGCATCCCGAGACACAGGCTCGCAACTGCCGCGTGTAAGGCGAGCGAGCGGGGCAGGTTCGCTCGCTGGAGCGCGCCACTGCCGCCGGAAAACGGCGTCCGCTTGGTGCGTGCGTCCGTCTCGTAATCGGCGTATTCGTTGGCGTAGTGGACGCTGGCCGCGATCGTAAGCAAGGGGAGAGCGCCCAGGGCAACGTGTCGACCATCGAGCGAGGTGCCAACCGCCGCGGCAATCTTGGCGCCGAGCAGGTAGACCACGAGGATCAGGAGCAACTGGTCCGGGCGACTCGTCTGCCAGAGCACCCACAGTCGGACACGCCACCCGGTCATCGACCGCTGGTTTGGCCTCTCGCCCCTTGAGGCTCGGGACTCACGACCCAGTTCTCGTCGGATCGTCACGGTCGCCGACGCCCGCGGCCGTTCGGTGGCTTACTGAGAAGACGACGCGACGACGACTGCCGTGATAGTCGAGGGCCCCGTCTCAAACGCCCTCGCCGTGACCGAGGCACTGCTGGACTGATGGAACTGTCGGTGCCGCGGCGTCTCGCCGGTTACTGCTACGACGGCGAGCTCGTTCGAGGTTAATAGAGAGGTAGGGTGAGGGTTGCTTGCCCTCTGGGGCCGACCTACCCGTCGTCGTCGCCCTCGTAACGTGGGCCTGGGGGTTCAGCCGCCCGGACCTGCTCGATCTCCTCGATGGCAACCGCATCTCGTCGACGGCCTGTCCTCCGGGCTCGAGGACGTCCATATCGTACGTTGGGGCTTGGTCGATGGGGACCGCTGCCGGACGGACCTTCGAGACCCCCTTGACGATCCAGAACCCCTCCGGGTCGTCGTCGGGGGCAGCGAGTACTCCGAAGACGGCGTCGTCGAACTCGTCGACGAAGAGCTGCCGGACAAAGTCACGATCCCCTCAGTTTCACGAGAACAGGAATCGAGCGACGTATTCCTTGAGGAGAGCGATGCCGAAGCCCTGCTGTCCTGGTTCCGGAACAGCACGCGCTGGTACGGAACCATCCAGCACACGATCCTCGAGGTGACCTGGCACACCGGGGCCCGGATGGGCGGTCTTCGCGGTCTCGACCTGGGGGACTACCAACGAGAGGAGCAATATCTCCTCTTTCGGCACCGTCCCGAGACAGAGACGACTCTGAAGAACAAGCTCGAAGGCGAGCGCGCGCCGTCTCGATATCGGACACCGTCGCCGACGTCTTGGACTACTACATCGTCAGAGAGCGGTCGCAGAAACGCGACGACCACGGCCCAGAGCCCCTGTTCTGCGGTCGTCAGGGACGGGTCAGTGACCCTGACTGGCGGAACAAGTCCTACCTGGCGACCGAGCCATGTCATTACCGCGACTGCCCACACGGGAAGTCGCGTCATTCCTGCGAGTGGACGGACCGCGCTCACGCGAGCAAGTGCCCGTCGTCGCGTAGTCCCCATCAGGTTCGGTCGGGATCGATCACTTGGCAGCTGAACAAGGGGATCCCGATCGGCATCGTTGCTGAGCGCGTCAATTCGAGTGAGGATGTCATCCGGCGCCACTACGATCAGGCTCTCGACGTCGAGAAGATGGAGGAACGGCGTCGAGACCACGTTGGGGGTCTCGATATCGACCGAGAAAAGGATTCCAACGATGAATGAGATAACCGACTTTCAGAATCCGGTTGCACACGCACAGAACCGCTTGCTTTCTCTGGATATTTATTTCTCTCCAACCCCATTCTAAAAATAATTCTTTCGGATAGGCGCCCGTAGTCGCGGCTCCCTTCGGCTGTCGAATCGACGACAGTCTGTCTCCCGGTCGACACGTGGCTGTAGTCTCGGCCACCGGGCTGTTCTCACTCGATCCGGCCGAAGCAGGCTCGTACGCCACGTACTCCGGAGCCTCGGTCACTGCTCAGGTGAACGGACGTCGCCGCCAGGTTGCACGTGCCAGTCGGCTGGTTATGGTGATCGCCGGTGTAGCTATCGTCGATGGCGCTCAAACAGATCAGCCACGTCGCGGACAGTGAACTGATGGACGAGTGTATCGACAACTGTTCCGAAGCCTCACAGGCGTGTGAGTGGTGTGCAGACGAGTGTATCGGGATGGGCGAGGAGATGGCCCGCTGCACTCGGCTGTGCCGCGACGTCGCCGATTTGACGTCGATGCACGCACGGTTCATGTCCCGCAACTCCGGCTACAGTAGCGACCTCGCGGAGATCTGTGCAGAGGCGTGTGAGGAGTGTGCCGACGAGTGCGAGCAGTTCGAGCACGAGCACTGCCAAGTCTGTGCCGACAAGCTACGGGACTGTGCCGACTCCTGCCGGGAGATGGCGTCGGCATAGCGTTCTGAGCTCACACCCTTTCGTTGGACGACGATTGCGACCCGCTCGACGTACTTGTCGACACCGCCGATCCGGCGGTTCGGGAGGCGGAACTCCGGCACAACCACCTGCCGAGGCTCGAAGAACTGGGTTACATCAGTTGGAACCGGGATACCCACGAGATAAGCAAGGGACCGACCTGGGACGAGGTCGAGCCGCTCCTCACACTGATCGACGAACACCGGGACGAACTCCCCGACGAGTGGTTCTGAGGGCGGCTACGACCCGATTCGACCTGGATTATTCGAGGTCGAACCGATCGAGGGTCATCACTTTGTGCCAGGCGTTGACGAAGTCCTCGACGAACTCCTCCTCGCCGTCCTCGGCGCCGTAGACGTCGGCGATGGCGCGAAGCCGGGAGTTCGACCCGAAGATGAGGTCGAACCGGGTCGCCTCCCACTCGACGTCGCCCGTCTCGCGGTCGCGGATCTCGTAGACCTCCTCGCCGTCGACCTGCTCCCACTCGTAGTCCATGTCGAGCAGGTTCTCGAAGAAGTCGTTGGTCAGCGTCCCCGGCCGGTCGGTGAGGACGCCGAGGTCCGACCCTTGGTAGGTCGCTCCGAGGGCGCGCATGCCGCCGACCAGCACCGTCATCTCGGCGGGCGTCAGGTCGAGCAGGTCGGCCTTGTCGACCAGCAGTTCCTCGGCAGGCTCCTCGGTGTCACCTTCGAGATAGTTGCGGAACCCGTCGGCCTTCGGCTTCAGCGCCTCGAAGGACTCCTCGTCGGTCCACTCCTGTGAGGCGTCGGTTCGGCCGGGTTCGAACGGTACTTCGACGTCGTACCCGGCGTCAGCGGCGGCCTGTTCGATTGCGGCCGCGCCGCCGAGCACGATCAGGTCGGCCAGCGAGACCCGGACGTCGTCGGACCGCGACTCGTTGAATTCCGCCTGGATCTCCTCGTAGGTCGACAGCACCGTCTCCAGTTCGGATGGCTCGTTGACCTCCCAGCTCCGCTGGGGTTCGAGCCGGATGCGAGCGCCGTTAGCCCCGCCGCGCTTGTCGCTCTTGCGGAACGTCGACGCCGACGCCCAGGCAGTCTTGACGAGCTGGGGAATCGACAGGTCGGTGTCGAGGATCTCCGCCTTGAGTTCGGCGACCGCCTCGTCGCCGATGATCTCGTAGTCGGCGTCGGGGACCGGATCCTGCCAGAGCATCACCTCGTCGGGCACCTCCGGCCCGAGGAACCGCTCCGGCGGCCCCATGTCGCGGTGGATGAGCTTGTACCACGCCTTCGCGAAGGCCTCCTGGAACCGCTGGGGATCCTCCTGGAACGTCTCGAGGACCTCCCGGAAGTCCGGATCCTCCTTCAGGGCGATGTCCGTCGTCAGCATCATGGGGTCGACGACCTCGTCCGGGAGGTGTGCATCCGGAACGCTGTCCGGAATCTCGCTCGCTGGCCCATCGCCGGCCGGCTTCCACTGCCACGCGCCACCGGGGCCCTTGTGCGCCTCCCACTCGTACTCGAGCAGATTGTCGACGTAGCCCATGTCCCACTGCGTCGGGGCGCTGGTCCACGGCCCCTCGATCCCGCTGGTGATGGTGTCAGGGCCTTTCCCGTCGCCGTAGTCGTTCTCCCAGCCGAAGCCCTGATCCTCGATGGGGGCGTCCGCGGGCTCGGGGCCCACGTGTTCCTCGGGGTCGTCGGCACCGTGGACCTTCCCGAAGGTGTGGCCGCCGGCGATGAGCGCGACTGTCTCCTCGTCGTTCATCGCCATGTTGCTGAACGTGTTCCGGATGTTCCGCGCGGAGCCCTCCAGATCGGGTTCGCCGTTCGGCCCCTCCGGGTTCACGTAGATGAGGCCCATCACGGTGTTGCCCAGCGCGTCCAGGAGGTCACCCTCGTCGTCGAAGCGCTCGGCCGAGGTCACCTCCCACTCGTTCTCGGGCCCCCAGTCGACGGCGTCGTCGGGGGTGTAGTCGTCCTCGCGTCCGCCGGCGAAGCCGAACGTCTCGAACCCCATCGATTCGAGTGCGACGTTCCCCGCCAGGACGATCAGATCGGCCCACGAGAGCTTCTTTCCGTACTTCTTCTTGACCGGCCAGAGCAGCCTGCGCGCCTTGTCGAGGTTCACGTTGTCCGGCCAACTGTCGACCGGCGGCAGGCGCTGGCGTCCGCCGGACGCGCCGCCGCGACCGTCGTGGGTGCGGTACGTGCCGGCGCTGTGCCACGCCATCCGGATGAAGAGGGGACCGTAGTGGCCGTAGTCGGCCGGCCACCAGTCCTTGGAGTCCGTCATCACTTCCTCGAGGTCTTCCTTCACCGCCTCGAGGTCGAGTTCCTCGAACTCCTCCGCGTAGTCGAAGTCCTCGTCCCTCGGGTCGATATCCTGTGCGTTGTCGTCCAGGATCCCCAGATCCAGTAGATCCGGCCACCAGTCTTGATTGGTCCTGTTCATGCTGGAGTAGTAATCGCTTTCCGCAGTTAAGATTGTCTAATTCGGTAAGAAGAATTCGCTGTAAGCAAAACAATACCGCTGATTTGTGAACCGGCGCTCCCGGATCCGCGCCGGTATCAGATCCGGACAGTGCGGCCCCTCCGGCCGACGCTGCGACTGACTCGGTCACGACTCGCCGGTCTGGCCGTCTCGATCACGCGTCACCGCTCGGATTGTTCCACTGCCCGGCGTTCCTCCGTCCCCCGTTCTCTCCCCTCGCTCGTCCGCGATTAGGCCTCTTTTTCGGGGACTCTGCCGTGAAGTGAGACGCTCAGTGGCGGTTCGCCGCGACACAGCACGTACTCCGCTCCGTCAGTCGTCTCGAATCCGACGAAGACGGTTCCGACGCCGCTGTCCTCCCCCACTTCGAGGTCTACTACCACCTGTTCGTCCGCATTCCGCGTGTTCTGCCTCATTTGAATGACGTTAACAATGAACACACCTATAACTGTCGGCGGTCCCGCCGGCGAGCGTCGTCGGGAGGTGAGTCGCCGGCCAGGGGGCCGTCCCCGTAAGCCAACAGTTCCGAACGAAACCGTGGCCTACAGGCGGTCCCTGTCGGGCTGCTCGAAACGATTAGTCGTCGGCGTCGACCCGGTCGGCTCGCGGGACGGTCACGTCGGCGAGTTGAGCTTCGATCTCCTCCCGACGGTCCGCGAACTCCCCGGGGAGGACGAGCCGTCCCCCGAGGTCGTCGAGCGGTTCGTCGCTGTCGTAGCCCGGATCGCTCGTCGCGAGTTCGAAGAGCACGCCCCCGAACTCCCGGAAGTACACCGAGCGGAACCAGTGGCGATCGATCTGTCTCGTGGGGCGCAACCCGGCCGCCGCGACGGCTTCCCGCATTCCCTGCTGGTCGTCGTCGGTCGGCGTCTGGAAGGCGACGTGGTGGACCGTCCCGTGGCCCTGTCGGCCGTCGACGGTCGTCGGCACCACGTCGACGTACCGACCGACGGCTCCGGCCGCGGCGTAGCGAACCCGGTCGCCCTCGGCTGCCGGCTCGTCGACCGGTTCGGTGCCCGCCTTTTCGAGTCCCATCGTCCCGAGCAGCTCCGTGGTCGGTTCGGGATCGTCCAGCCAGAGCGTCACCGAGTGGAAGCCGCGGATCGCGGCCTCCCCGGGGACGAACTCGGTCCACGGGACCGTCGGGTCGTCGTCGGGGATCTCGACTGCGACGAGCTCGATCGGCAGGCCGTCCGGGTCGCGGAGGGGGAGGACCGTCTCCCCGAACCGCTCGACGCGCTCGTCGAAGTCGACGCCGCGCTCCTCGAAGCGGTCCTCCCAGAAGTCGAGGCTGCCCTCCGGCACCCGGAAGGCCGTCCGGGCGACCTGGCCGGCGCCGACCTGTCCCTGCGGGAGGTCCTCCCAGGGGAAGAAGGTCATGCTCGTCCCGGGGTTGCCCTCGGCGTCGGCGAAGAAGAAGTGGTAGGTGCCGGGGTCGTCCTGGTTGATAGAGCGCTTGACGAGTCGCAGGCCGAGCGTCTCGACCCAGAAGTCGAGGTTGCGCTGCGGGTCGCCGGCGACACAGGTCACGTGGTGGATGCCCGGGGTGGGCGTGGGATCGGTCATCACCCGTCGTACGGCGGGGAGCTACTTGAATAGGAGCTGACGCGAGTGTTACCGGGCCCGTTCGCCCGGCCGATGGGGGCCCGGTTCCGGACGCCTACGTCGACTCCGCGGCGTCGCCGTAGCGCGCCTCGTAACCGTCGAGCGTCTCCTCGCGGCGACGCTTCGCGGCCTCGGACATCATCTCCTCGGTCCACTCGGTCCCGTCGTCGGTATCGACGGCGACCGATTCGACCCCGGACAGCGCGCCGGCCTCGCGCTCGATTTCGCGGATGAAGTAGGGATGCATCGTGCAGGCGGGGGTCGTGAGCCGGAGTTCGACGTCGACGTGGCCGTCCTCCACGTCGACGGATTTTACCAGTCCCAGTTCGACGACGTTGAGGTTCGATCCAGTCGCGGCGCTACACGGGTCGACGACCTCGCGCAACGACTCGCGGACCCGGTCGGCGTCAGTATCGGTCCCGGCGTCGGCGTCAGTATCGGTCCCGGCGTCGGCGTCAGTATCGGTCCTGGCGTCGGCGTCGGTTTCGGCCACGGTCACGCCTCCAGGGGTTCGAACTCGGTCGTCGCGTACGGCTCCTCGACCCGCTCGACGTCGCTGAACTCGTCGTCTGCCGTTCGCTGCCGGAGTTCGTCGACGTCGAAGCCGTGGGTGCGGGCGGCGTTCTCGCCGAGGATCTTCCGTTTGTCCTCTTCGGTGATCGTGTAGGTGCCGTCCCGCCACTCCATCTCGGGGAACTCGAAGTTCCAGAACGCCTCGAGCACCATCCGCGGGTGATAGTGGGGGGCGCCGCTCCCCCAGACGATCCGATCCAGGACCTCGGGCCCGCCGGCCCACAGCAACTGGGTCATCGTGTCGACGAACCCCTCGGGGTCGGCCGCGGCCTCGTAGCCGGTGAGTTCGAGGTTGACCGAAACGTTCGGGTGCTCGGCCAGCAGCCAGCCGGTCTCCTCGGCGAAGGTCATGCCGCCGTGGACGACCTCGAACTGCAGGTCGGGGAACTGCTCGGCCGCGTCGGCGACGTCGCCGACGCGGTAGGGGTCCTCGGAGACGTCGCCGAAGGGGACCGCCTTGTGGACGGCCACCACGTCGAGTCCGAGGTCTGCGACGCGTTCCCACAGCGGGAACGCCTCCGACGGGTCGTCCATGCGGAAGGCGTGGTGCTCGCCGTCGTCGTCCCAGTAGGAGGGGTACACCTTCACCCCGTGGGGGTCGAAGGCCTCGACCTGGCGCGTCAGTTCCGCACGGGGGTCGTTCATCCCGATGAGGTCGACGCTTGCAAGCGCCGCCGACCGCGTCGGATACCGCTCGGTGAAGGCACGGACCTTCTCCAGGGCGGTCAGCCCGTCCTCGAAGACGGTGATCGACTGCGGGTGAAAGACGGTGAAGTCCGTCGGACACTCCCGAAAGAGCAGGTTCGCCGTCTCCTCGATGTCCCAGTCCCGCAGCACCGACTCGGGGGTTCGTCGGTACGCCACCGGTCCCGTCTGCATGGAACTCGCGAACCCGTCGGCGATCTGTCGCGCCTGGTCCGGTACCCGGAAGTTCGAGGGCGCGAGGTTGTACGAGTGCGAGACGGCGTCGAAGACGAACACGTCCTCCAGGGTTGCCATGGGTCCCCGTTCCACGGGGGAGCGTCTAAAGCGTGTCCCTGTCCGGGTTCGAAATCAGTCGACCGTCACGTCGACGTTCGGCCCATCGAGGTCGGTCCGGCAGAACGCGTGCAGGAAACACGTCTGTTCGGACATGTCGAGGATCTCGCGGGCGAACTCCGGCCCCTCGGGGGTGTCGAGGTAGACGTTGGTTTCGACCGGCGCGGCGCGTCCTGGCTCCTCCGACCCGACGTCCGGTACGCCCCCGGAGAAGTGGGTGTCCTGGACGATCCGGTAGTCCGTCAGCTCCTTATCGACGATCTCGGCGTAGCGGCCGAACTGGGTCATGAAGCAAAAGCCGATGCCGGCGGCCATGTACGACGCCGCGTCCGGGGCGCGTCCCTGGCCGCCGTGGCCCTCGGGCTCCTCCGAGCGCAGTTCGAAGATGGTCCCCTGCGGGCTGAAGATCTTCACCCGGACCGTCTTGATCCCGTCGTCGCCGACGGTACAGATCCCCCGCAGGTGGAGGATCCGGTCCTGTTCTTCCTCCAGACTCGACCCCTGGCCGCTCGTGTACTTCTCCTCGCCCTCGGGGAGTCGTTCGGTCGTCTCGCCGGTCCGGTACAGGAGCGGCGGGTCCCGCTCGTCGGCCTCCCGGGAGATTGCCTCGAAGGGATCGCACTCCTCGTGGAGTACCGGGCGGTCGAGGCCCTCGACGCGGTCGGGGTCGATCTCCTCGCCGTTGTGCGCGAGCGCGAAGCGGCTGATCCGCTCGCCGTCCATCAGCCCGTTGATCGGCGCCGTCTCGGTCGCCGTCTCGACGATTTCGCGCACCGTCTCCTCGTCGGCGTCGGCGTCGACGCGGGCCGTCAGG
>Ga0207720_100122_pt1 | contig 77709 bp, 82 predicted proteins | sample A23P2SouthBayCA_2_FD_187751 | JGI IMG/M metagenome (GOLD analysis project Ga0207720, IMG submission 187751) | Aerobic enrichment media microbial communities from Eden Landing Ponds, California, USA - A23 E3 (2) (SPAdes) | ecosystem: Environmental > Aquatic > Marine > Unclassified | place... | reverse complement strand
TTGGAGCCGTTCGGATTGTTGGACCATGACTGTCTGATTGAACAGTCATTCATATAATTGTATCGGGCAACGCCGTCCGACTGTCCCACGGCTCGTCGAACTGGGCCCGACGATCGGTGTCAGTCGTCGTCGGACGCGGGTTCGCTCGCGCCTGCCGAGATGGCTGTCGCCGAGTCCTCGAGACTGCCGGTCGTGTAGCCGCTCCAGTCGTAGCGGTTCCGGAGACGGAGGGCGACGTTGACCAGGGCGAGCAGGACGGGAACCTCGATGAGCGGGCCGACGACAGTGGTGAAGGCGACGCCGGAGCCGACGCCGAAGACGGCCACCGCGACGGCGATGGCGAGTTCGAAGTTGTTCGAGGCGGCGGTGAAGCCGATAGCCGTCGTCGTCGAGTAATCGGCGCCGATGCTCCGGCCCATGCCGAAGCTCACGACGAACATCACGACGAAGTAGATCGTCAACGGCACGGCGATGAGCAGGACATCGGTCGGTTCGCCGACGATCCGTTCGCCCTGCATCGCGAACATCACGACCACCGTGAACAACAGCGCGATCAGCGTCAGCGGACTGATCGTCGGCTCGAAGGTCTCCTCGTACCACTCGACGCTCTTCGTCCGCGTCCCGACGGCCCGCGAGAGGATACCCGCGGCGAACGGTATCCCGAGGAAGACCGCGATAGCCTCGAAGACCTGCATCGGTGTGATGTCGAACTGGTCGATCCCGGCGGCGACCGCCTCGAGGCCGACCAGGTCGGGGACGACCAGCGCGAAAAACCAGACGTAGACGCCGTAGGTCAGTATCTGGAAGACGCTGTTGAACGCGACCAGGCCCGCCGCGTACTCCGAGGAGCCCTCGGCGAGTTCGTTCCAGACGAGCACCATCGCGATACAGCGGGCCATCCCGATGAACACCAATCCGAGGAAAAACTCCGGACGGGCAGGCAGGCCCGGTGTGACGCCGCTGAAGAAGACGACAGCCAGCCCGAACATCAGCGTCGGGCCGATGAGCCAGTTCTGGACGAGGCTCAGTCCCAGCACGCGGACGTTCTTGAACACGGTCGGCAACTGGCCGTAGTTTACCTTCGCCAGCGGCGGATACATCATCAGGATCAGGCCGATCTCTACGAGATAGAGGTCGCCGATCGAGTTCGCAATCGACGGCGCGACGTACCCGAGGCCGACACCGGCCCCCATCGCGGCGAATATCCAGACGGTGAGGTACTTGTCGAGGAAGTTCATCGAACGCGGGTCGCCACAGGATTCGCAGTCGCAGTCCGGGCCGTGATCGTGTCCCGCCTCGGCGTTACTCATCCGCGCTCACGCTCCCTTCGAGGACGGTCACCAGCGCCACCGCGCGATTGGTCGCACGGTACTTCTTCCAGCGACCGTCCTTGCGTCCGTCGGCGAGTCCTGCCTCGACGAGTCGCGAGAGCGCGTGGCTGAGCCCGCTCTCGCTCACGTCGACGACGGCGTTCAGCTCGCAGACGCAGAGTTCCTCGCCCGCCGCGACGAGGACGCGCACGAGCGTGTAGCGCGTCTCGTTCGCCAGCGCCGAGAGGACGTCCAGTTCGGCCTCGGCCCGTTCAGTCCCTATCGCAGTCTCGAGCGCCCCGAGTTCGTCGAGTCGCCGCTCGACGTCCTCGCTGCGACACTCCCCCAGCTCGTCGTCGAGGTATCGACGCAGTCGTTCCGTGGCTTGTGCCATCGGAAAGTAGTTTAATAGATATTCAATTAAGGGTTGCGGTTGTCGTCAGTCTATATAGTTATATAGTCGAAAGTTTGCCCGTATATGGAGTATCTCGGATGATCTTACCTTGTGACTAATTTCGATAGTGGCTCAATTAAATGGCGGTATCGATGGCGGTCATCCGTCCGGTTCGGTCGGTGAGGGGGCGAGGCCGGTCAGTCGTCGGCCGCGGCCGGCCGACAGTCGGGGCAGGTCCGGGGGTCCGCACAGTCGTACGCCTCCGGGTCTCGCGACCGCTGGCTTTCGGGGGTCTCTCCGTCAGTTTCCCCCGCGGAGGCGGCGTAGGTGCTCACGCTGGACTGCGTGTTCGCGACCGAGAAGTGACCTTCCCCGGTCCGTGTATCGGTGTAGATACCGTGCTGTGCCGTTCCGTCCGCCGTGCTGGCGTCCAACAGGTCGAACGGCTTTCGCAGGTAGTCGATGAGTCCGAGCATCGTTCCTCACTGAATAGTTGAGAGTACATTCAATTATAACCTTCGGAACTGTAGTCGAGAACAATCACCGAAATGCGGTAGAATCTCTCAAAAGCCATTCAAATAAGTCAAATCGGGTTGTTCCGAGTTACTGTTTCACTACTGAGTTGGGAATTTGAATTCATATATTATGGGATTGAGATCGAACGATCCGACTGGGTCTCCGGAGAGCGGATGAATCCACGAGCGGTGTGACCGGTGATTCCGATGGCGAGTCCGTCACGGAATCGCGCTGTCCGGGTCGCGGTCGCGGAGCATCGCGAGGATCACGTCCCGGAACGTGTCGCTGTCGGCGGATTCGACGACGCGCGTTCGCTCGGGGCCGTCGGTGACGCCCGCGACGTCGACGCTGGTGTAGCCGCGGGTGAGGCCCTCGCGGCCGTCGACGGCGACGTGATACGTCGAGACGGTCTCGCGGAGTTCGGGGTAGGCGAGCAGGGCTGCGGTGACGCTGTCGGGCTGGGTGATCCCCTCGGTCGCGGCACCGGCCGCGCCCCGGCGGACCGCGGCGGTGGCGGACTCGAAGAAGTCGGCGAGGTCGGTCTCCAGCGTCGCGACGCGCTCGAAGAAGTCGTCGCCGACGAGGCTGTCGCGCAGCGAGAGCCCCCAGTCGACGAGGGTTACGTCGAACGCCGAGAGGACGCGACTCGCGGCGTCGGGGTCGACCCAGAAGTTGAACTCCGCGGCGGGCGTGACGTTCCCGCGACAGTTGACGTTGCCGCCCATCACCCACACCTCGTCGACGAGGTCGGGCAGGTCCGGTTCGCGGGCGTGGGCGAGCGCGACGTTGGTCAGCGGGCCGATACAGAGCAGGGATATCTCGCCCGGCGACTCGCGACAGCGGCGCGCGATTTCGTCGGGTGCGAACCCGTCGGCGGAGTCGATGCCGGTCTCGGGGTGGAGTTCGCCGCCGAGGCCGCCCTCGCCGTGGACGTTCTCGGCGTGCTCGAAGGTCTTGACGAGCGGGCGCCGGGCGCCCTCGTAAACGGGCGTGTCGGCGGCGTCGACCAGCGAGAGGGTGTATTTGGCGTTCTCGACCTGCCGGTCGAAGGGGACGTTGCCGGCGACCATCGTGACCGCCTCGACGGCCAGTCGGTCGGTGAGCGTCGCGAGCGAGAGCGCGATGGCGTCGTCGCTCGCGGTGTCGGTATCGACGATGACGCGGTCCATGCGTGACCCTCGTCGGCCAGGGGCAAGTCGTTCGGGGTTGTGGGCGGTCGCGTTCAGTGGGGAAATCGCGACCGCGGCCCGGACAGCGCATTCTTTTACCCGCTGGCGCCCGTACCGGTATTCGATGACTGCACCACGTGTGGCGGGGGTCGGCCTGACCCACTTCGGCAAGCACTCCGAGCGGACGGGGAGGGATCTCTTCGCCGAGGCGGGACTGGCCGCGCTCGACGACTCGGGGGTCGACCCCGACGACGTCGAGGCCCTGTTTTTCGGCAACTTCATGGGCGAACTCGCGGAACACCAGGGTCACCAGGCGCCGCTGATGGCCGAGGCCGTCGGCCTGGACGTGCCGGCGACGCGCTTCGAGGCGGCCTGTGCCTCGAGCGGCGCGGCGGTCCGGGAAGCGGTCGTCCGCCTCCGTTCGGGTGAGGCCGACGCCATCCTCGTCGGCGGGAGCGAGCGCATGACCAACATCGGCACCGCGGGTGCGACCGACGCGCTCTCTATCGCCGCCGACGACCTCTACGAGATCCGGGCAGGCATGACCTTCCCCGGCGCGTACGCGCTGATGGCGCGGGCCTACTTCGACGAGTACGGTGGCTCCCGCGAGGACCTGGCCCACGTCGCGGTCAAGAACCACGAGCACGCGCTCCCGAACGAGTACGCCCAGCTCCGAAAGGAGATCACCGTCGACGACGTGCTGGGGGCGCCGACGGTCGCCGACCCGCTCGGGCTCTACGACGCCTGTCCGATCACCGACGGCGCGAGCGCGGTCGTCCTCGTCAGCGACGAGTACGCCGAGCGCGAGGGGCTTGACGCGCCGGTCGCGGTCACCGGAACCGGACAGGGCGGCGACCGAATGGCGCTGCACGACCGCGAGCACTACGCGCGCACCCCCGCCGCGGACGACGCCGCGGCCGAAGCCTACGACGACGCCGGCCGCGGCCCCGACGACGTCGACGTCGCGGAGGTCCACGACTGTTTCACTATCGCGGAGGTGTTCGCCCTGGAGTCGCTCGGCCTCTACGACCCCGGCGAGGCGATCACCGCCGCTCGCGACGGCGAGACCCACGCCACCGGCGAGATCCCGACGAACCTCTCCGGCGGGCTGAAGGCCAAGGGCCACCCCGTCGGCGCGACCGGCGTCGCACAGCTCGTCACCATCGCGAAACTCCTCGAAGGGGAGTCCTCGTGGAACGACGAACTCGATGACCCGCGGGTGGGCGTCGCCCACAACGCCGGCGGCACGGTCGCCAGTGCGACCGTTCACGTGCTGGAGGTGCTGGAATGAGGGACACGATGCGCGACCGGAGAGAGTGCATCGGGACACGCGATCGGAGAGAGTGCATCGGGACACGCGACCGGAGAGAGTGCATCGGGACGCGCGTGCGGGGAGAGCGTATCGGGACGCGCGAGCGAACCCGCTCACTGCCCAGCGAAGCGCAGGAGGTGAGCGCATGAGCGACAAGGCGCGGGACGGCGAGTACGACGACCTGCTCGACGCCATCGCGGCGGGCGAGGGGTATTACCTGGAATGTGGGGCCGGCCACGGTTGGCTCCCGCCGCGGCGGGTCTGTCCGGCGTGTGGGAGCCGCGACCTCACCGAGACGCCCCTACCCGACAGCGGCGAAATCGAGACGTACACGACCGTCTCGGTCGCGACCCCAGCCTTCGCCGAGGACGCGCCATACACGACCGCCATCGTCGATTTCGGCCCCGTCCAGATGACGGGACTGGTACGCGGGGTCGACCCCGAGGAGATAGCGAGCGGCACGACGCTGGGCGTGACGGTCGGCGAGCGCGAGACGACCGGCGACCGCGTCATCGTTTTCGAGCCAGAATAAGGGGGCCGTCGGTCGCTCAGAACACCGTCCCGGAGTCGGACTCGAATTCGGCGTCGGTCTCGGTCGGGCGCTCGCGCTGGAGCTGGCGGTAGGCGCGGGCGGCCACGGCGACGGTGAAGACGAACGTGGCGCCGGAGAAGACACCGGAGACGAGGACGCCCGCGATCGGCGGAAGGGGCGCGCTGACCGCGGTACCGATACTGCTGACGACGCCCGTGACCAGCACGACGATGAGGCCGAGGACGAACAGCGCGATGCGATTCCCGCTCGTCAGCGTCCAGCTCCGGGCGAACCCGCCGACGAAGCTCTCGTCGTCGACGACGACGGCGAACGGCCAGAAGTAGAGGCTGACCAGCAGGAAGAAACCGGGAACGATGAGGAAGACGAACCCGATACCGACGGCGATACCGAAGAGGATGCCGCCGACGACGAGGTTGAGGAGCGACCAGCCCAGTTTCCGGGTGAAATGTTCGCGCGGAATACGGTCGGTCTCCTCGCCCACGAAGGTCCGCGCGGCGGCGATGGCGACGCTCGCGTGAGCGAGCAGGCTGGCTGCCATGCCGACGAGGCTGACGGCGATCGGCAGGCCGAACAGCGGTTCAGTCGGGTCGTCGCCCAGGAGCGGATTGTTGCTGGTGTCGATGTCGGCCGGGTCGATGTCGCCGCTCTCGATAGCGTCCGCGATGAGTGTCGACACGAAGTCGGCCGCGAACACCGACGAGATCAGGCCGATCGCGACGAACAGTCCGACGAACAGGAGCCCGTTTCGCTCGGTCAGTCGGTCGAACCCTTCCTCGATCGGCTCGCCGATTTCGAAGCTCATGGACGTTCCCTCTCGGGCAGGCATAACGAAACTTGCGACGACGGTACCCGTCTGCGGTGGTCGAGTCGGCGACTGTCGCCTCGACTTACCGGTCGGTCACGGCGGCGAGGAACTCCGCGGGGTGTTCGACGTGCGGGAGCAGCGCCGAGTCGCCGACGGAGACCAGTTCCACGCCGGCGGCCTCGGCGAGCTCCCGGCCCGCCGAGAGCGGCGGGAGATCCGCCTCCTGACCCCAGACGAGCGTGACAGGGATCTCCAGCTCACCGAGCGCGGCCGCGAGGTCGATCTCGGGGTCGAGGTGGCCGCTGAGAAAGGAGGCGGTCGCGTAGCGGGCGCCCGGCTGGTGGGCCGTCTGCCACTCGTAGGCTACCGTCTCGTCGTCGAGGTTGGCCATGTCGTGATACCCGTGGTCGTCGTGGAAGTAGCGGATGCCGCGCTCGCTGACGAGACAGTTGAAAATCGCCTGCCCGACGACGGGCGCGCGCAAAAGCGTCCGGACCCACACCCGCCGACCGGGGATCGACGTGGCGGTCGGACAGACGAGCACGAGTCGGCGCGCGTCGGTCTCGCCGGCCACCGCGGCGACGTAGGCGCCCACAAGCGACGAGGCGACGACGGTGGCCTCTTCGGTCTCGTCGGCGAGGAAGTCGCGGACGAACGTCTCGTACAGCGACGCCGAGTAGGTCAGCGGCGGGCGGTCCGAGCGGCCGAATCCCGGCAGGTCCGGCGCGACGACGTGGTACTCCTCGGCGAGCGCGTCGAAGACGCGGCGCCACTCGTGGCTCGACGCCGCGGCGTTGACGCCGTGAAAGAGGACCAGGTCCGGGTCGTCGGGGTCGCCCGCCTCGGTGTAGGCCACGTCGAACCCGCGCCAGCGATAGGTGCGCTGGTCGCCCCCGAGCGGTGCTTCGAGGTCGCTCGCCCGCGAAGAGAGAATGCGGTTGGCGACGGCCGTCGCCCCGACCGCCCCGACCGCCGCGCCGACGACGTTCCGAAGTTTCATACGACGGCGTTGGGTCCTCGCGCGCTTATAGGTGATGGAGGGGCTTGTTTAGACGCGGCACAAATCGGCTTTTGCGGCGTATGCTCCACGAGTAGATCGACACAATGAGACACTCGGGACAGATTGTAGATCAACCGCAACGGTCCGTGAATCGCCGATCGAGGGGCGTCTAAACACGGCCCTTCCCAAGAGCAATCACTATGAATGGTCTGCAGACGCGATACTCACGGTCAGTACAAACAGTCCCACCAGAGAGCGACCGCATACCGTGTTTTTCGGAACCAATGGGGCAGTCTGTTGTCGGGTTGCTCGAAATATGAGGCTTCGGCCTCCGACTGTTTGTAGCCGAATGAGTGTCGTTCTATGACACCCTCTGTTTTTGCAGGTGTCGGGGAAGACCACGAAGCTGTTGCCGATCGGCACGATATCGACGCGACTGCCGTGTCTCACCGAGTGACGATTACAGGGACCGGTGAGTTGCGGAACACCTTCTGAGCGATGTTCCCCACGACCAGTTGGTCGACCAGCGATCCGCCGTGGCTCCCGATTACGACCGCATCGAAGTCGTCCGCTCTGTTCAAAATGGCCTGAGCTGGACGCCCCAGCTGGACCTCGGTCGTGATCTCGATGTCGTACTCGGCTGCACGTTCTCGAGCGGCATCGAATACCTCCTCTGCGCGCTCCTCTGCAGCCTCTTCGAGATCGTCCGCAAGAACGAGTGATGTGGCTGCTCCGCCCCACGGTGACGGTTCGCCCACGACGTGTAAGACTGTAATCTCCGCGTCGGGGTGGTTCTCGAGGGCGTACTCGAGCGCTCGCTGGCCCATCTCCGAGTCGTCCATCGGGACGAGAATTCGGGATATCACGGGACTGACTACGGGCCGGCCGCGGATTAACTAGTAGCACCTTCATATAGATTAAATGATTATTTATCGGACGTGGTCGGGACTGACGGCACGGTGAAACCGTATAAGGAATATTGAGATACGCGGGGACATTAGTTCCCGATTAGGGCAAGCTATTTGTGAACTATCCACATGGTGACGGATACGATGGTACGATGTGACCACTGCACGGAAGAGGTGTTCTCGGTATGGCGGTTCCGGGAGCGCGATGAGGAGATGACCCACCACAGTCCCAGTTGGGTCTGTGCGGACTGCCACCCCGAACTGATCGGAGCGGCACGCGACCGGCAAACGAACGAGCAACTGCGGGCCGATGCGCGGGAGTCCGCGGCCCAAGCGACCGACGTGGATGCCGGAGACCGAGCGATGACCGACGGCGGCCGAACCCGCTGAAAACGGGTTCGTCCCCAAACTTCATGTTGGATAGCTCGGAAGTAGCGGATAGAATCTGGACAGCCGGGTATGACGGGGGTGTTCTACGGCGTCCTGGGGGTGGGACCCGACGCCGACGAGCAGGCGATTCGCCACGCGTACCGCGAGCGCGTCAAGGAGCACCACCCGGACGTGAGTTCCGACCCTCGTGCGAGCGAGCGGTTCAAGCGACTCACCGCGGCCCGGGAGACGCTTACGGACGACCGGGAGCGCGCGCTGTACGACCGGGTCGGACACGACGCCTACGTCGAGGCCCACCTCGATTGCCCCGTCTGGGACGGCGTTACCGACGGTTCGGAGCCGAGGGAGGGCGAACGCGGCGAGTCGGGGAATGAGGAACGTTGTGAGTCGGGGAATGAGGAACGTTGTGAGTCGGGGAATGAGGAACGTTGTGAGTCGGGGAATGAGGAACGTTGTGAGTCGGGGAATGAGGAACGCGGCGAGTCAGGGGACGACCAGTCGGATCCCTCGGACGGGTCTCCCCGCTCCAGATCCGAGCGGCGCGAACCGGACGCCGAACCGACGGCCGGGAACGGATCCGCGACGGGTTCAACTGGCAGGGTGACTGCGTCCTCTCCGGCCGACTGCGGCGCGGCAGGCGCGACGAACCGTCGGAGCGCTCGTCATACTACCGCGTCGGGCGGCACGTACGCGGAGACGAGCTTCTGGAACGCGCACGGTCGGGGCGACGGCTACTCCGGGACGAGCCGCCGCGACCCCCTCGCCGCCCGCCTCGGCGCGGCCCTGCGAGCGCTCGGACCGTGGGTCGTCGTCCACGCCGTTTTCCTGACGATAGCGATCGGCTCCTGCTGGTACGCGCTCACGACGCTGGTCTCCGACCCGTCGTCGTCGCTCCCCTTCGTCTTTCTCATGATCGCCGAGGCCTGTCTCGCCGTCTTCCTCTCGGTGATGCACGTACTTTCGCGTATTTACCGCTGAGAACTCCGTTATCGTCCGGATACGGGATGTATCAAACCCTGACAGAGGTGCTTCAAACGGGTTTTTGAGCCACGGGAACGCCCTTTAGGACGGGGTGTCAACGGAGGAGTAATGAGTCGCCTGTTGCCGTTCAAGTCGGAGGCGACGAGCACCCCCGACGAGCCGCGCGTCCTCGACCTCGACGACGAGGCGACCGACGCCGCGCTCTCGGCGCTGTCCTCCGAGACGGCGCGGAACGTTCTCGCCGCGGTCTACGAGGAGCCCCGGACGCCCCCGGAGATCCGCGACGAGGTCGGGACCTCGCTCCAGAACGTCCACTACCACGTCGAGCAACTCTCCGAGGCGGACCTGATAGAGGAGGCCGGGACCGGCTACTCCGAGAAGGGGACCGAGATGACGGTGTACGGTCCGGCGAACGAGGCGTTCGTCCTCTTTGCCGGGAAGGAACACGACCGGTCGCGGCTGAAGGCCGCGCTGTCGCGCCTGCTCGGGTCGGTCGGGCTGCTGGCGCTCGCTAGCTACGCCGTCCAGCGGTTCGTCGAATCGACGGGGACGAACGTCGGACGGCTCGGCGACCAGGTGTTACCGGGGACCGACACCGCCGGTCCCGGCGGCGCCAACGCGACGGAGACGCCCACCGAAACCGACGTGGGGGCGTTTCACGATACGGTGACGGCCACGCCCCAGGGAACTGCGGGCCCGACGGGGCAAAGCACCGCGGCCCCCACCGCGTCGCCGCAACCGACGCCGTCACCGGTATCCACCGAGACGCCGACCCCGATACAGTCCGGAACGCCGGACCCGTCGACGACGCCGATGCCGACAGAGACGCCGTCCCAGACACCGACCGCGATGCCGACCGAGACGCCGACTGCGACGCCGACCGAGACGCCGACTGCGACGCCGACCGAGACGCCGACCGCGATGCCGACTGAGACACCGACCGACACACCGGCCACGACGCCGCTACCCGACAGCGGTGCCACCGAGACGGTCCGCCAGGCTGCCGACGGCGGGTCGGACGCCCTGCTGGCCGACCCCGGAATCGCCTTTTTCGTCGGCGGCGCGTTCATGCTCTGCGTGATGGCTGCGTGGTGGTACACACAGTCCTGAGCGGGCTTCGCTGACGGCTGTCGGTTCGCGACCGACTATCGTCACTTCTCGGGCGGCCCGCTCCGGATCTTCGGGCGCTCCGCTTCGGGTCTTCAGCCGTCCCACTTCGGATGACAAACCGTATGGGCGTCTCGTGGGAAAGGAGACGTATGAACGTACGACGCGTGGAGTCGCTCGGCCCGGACGAACGCGCGGCGCTGTTCGACCGCGACGCCGGGGTCGAGTCGGTTCGCGACGACGTCCGTGAAATCGTCAATCGCGTGCGGACCGAGGGGGACGTGGCCCTCCGTGAGTTCGCCGAGGAGTTCGACGGTGTCACGGTCGGAAACGTCGACGTGAGCGACCGGACTGAGCGCGCCTACGAGGCGGTCGACGAGGAGGTCCGGACGGCGATCGAACGGGCCGCCGAGAACATTCGCACCTTCCACGAGCGCCAACTCCCCGAGGACTGGCGCGCGGATATCGACGGCCGCGAACTCGGGCGACGGTTCGCGCCCATCGAGAGCGTCGGCGTCTACGCCCCCGGCGGAACCGCGGCCTACCCCTCCAGCGTCCTGATGGGCGTCGTCCCGGCCGTCGTCGCCGGCGTCGACCACGTCGCCGTCGCGACGCCGCCCGCCGAGGAACTGAACCCCGTGACACTGGCGGCCTGTCACGTCGCCGGCGCCGACCGCGTCTATCAGCTCGGTGGCGCACAGGCCGTCGCCGCGCTCGCCTACGGCACCGAATCGGTCGGCGCGGTCGACAAGGTGGTCGGTCCCGGCAACCGCTGGGTCACCGCCGCGAAGGCCGAGGTCCGCGGCGACGTGGCCATCGACTTCCTCGCCGGCCCGAGCGAGATCATGGTCGTCGCCGACGACACGGCCGACCCGTCGCTGGTCGCGGCGGACCTGGTCGCCCAGGCCGAACACGACCCGAACGCGTCGGTCGTCGCGGTCACCGCGGCGGCGGACCTGGCCGAGGACATCGCCGCCGAAGTCGAGGAGCAAGCCAGCGGCCGGGCCCGCGAGGACGTGATCCGCGAGGCGCTGGAAAACGACGCGAGCGGCGTCTTCCTGGCGCGGTCGACCAGCGAGGCCGTCCTCTTCGGCGAGGAGTACGCGCCCGAGCACCTCTCGATCCAGGCCACCGACGACGAGGCGCTCCTCGAACGGATCCCGAGCGCCGGGTCGGCCTTCCTCGGGCCGTACAGCCCGGTCGCGGCCGGCGACTACGCCACCGGGACGAATCACGTCCTGCCGACCGGCGGGGGCGCTCGGGTCACCGGGGGGCTGTCGGTCGACACATTCCTGCGGTCGACGACCGTCCAGCGCCTCTCGCGCGACGCGCTCGCGGACCTCCGTGAGACGGTCACGACGCTGGCCGACGCCGAGGGCCTGGAGGCACACGCCCACAGCGTCGACGCGCGCTTCGAGGGCGAGGACCGGGACGAGTAGGAAGGAGATGCAAATCCCCGTCGGCCGCAGGCCGTCAAGCCTTTCCGCCGCAGTCGCGTTACCGGGCGTATGGCAACTGACGTGATGGTTCGGCCGGCCCACGAGGCTGACGTGGACGGCATCCAGGCGGTCGCCGAGCGGACGTGGCACCAGACGTACGACGACATCCTCGGCCCGGACGTGGTCGAGGAAGTCATGGACGAGTGGTACCCGGACGAAGCCATCGCGGAGGGCATCTCACACGACGCGCAGGACTTCGTGGTCGCCGTCGACGACGACACCGTCGTCGGCTACGCCCACGTCGGGCCCCACCCGCCCCGCCGGGTCCACCTGCTTTATCGCATCTACGTCGACCCCGACTACTGGAACCAGGGCATCGGCAAGGCGCTGCTGGCCGATATCGAACAGGCGCTCTACGACCGCGACGTGGGGTCCTACGAGGTCGAAGTGTTTGCGGCCAACGAGCGCGGCGTCGGCTTCTACGAGGCGACCGGGTTCGAGCAGGTCGACGAGAGCGAGACGGAGTTCAAGGGCGTCGCCGTCACCGAGCGCATCTACCGCAAGCGACTGTGACTGTTACGCAAGCGACTGTGACTGTTACGCAAGCGACTGTGACCGTCGCTCGCGTTTGCGTGCAAAAGAGCGTTCGACCGCCGACGCCAACAGGGTTAACATCTTCGGGGGAAAAGGAATCCCTATGAGTTCGACCAGCGAGCGCGAGCACGACCCCAACCCCGGCGGCGAGGGCATCGAGGTCACCGAGGAGGCCGCCGCAGAGGCACTCTCCCTGCTGGAGAGCGAGGACATGGACATCGACGAGGCTGGCCTGCGACTGTTCGTCCAGCAAGGGGGCTGTGCGGGGCTGTCCTACGGAATGCGCTTCGACTACGAACCCGACGAGGACGACACCGTCTACGAGCACCACGGACTGCGCGTGTTCGTCGACCCCGCGAGCATGAACTACGTCGGCGGGTCGGTGTTGTCCTTCGAGGGCGGCCTCCAGGGCGAGGGCTTCCACGTCGAGAACCCGAACGTCGTCAGCGAGTGTGGCTGTGGCGAAAGCTTTCGGACCTAACGGGGTCCAGCCTCGTTCGGATCAGTCAGCGAGTTCGAACGCGACCTCTACTTCTGCTTGATACTCCCGCCCCTCGACGCTCGCGACTTCGACGCCCATCTCCTCGACTTCGACCCAGTGGACGTTCTCGAGCGTTTCCTCGGCGCGGTCGACTGCGTCGTCGACCGCTTCGTCGAAGCTGTCCGGGCTCGTTCCTATCAGCGTAATTTTCTTGAAGACCATCGCACCGACCGGCTACGGCGGCCGGCCTTATAATGTTCGGGCGCTCGGCGGGACTTGTCGGGTTTGGGCGGTCGACTGAAATCAGCCGGACCCGAGCGCTCACTCCGCTCGATGTTCGAGTCGCTTCTCGATGTAGTCGGAGACGACGGTGAGGTGGGCGGTGCCCCAGATGGCGACGACGACAGCGCCGACCGTGTCGAAGACCAGGTCCCACAGCGAGTCGGTCAGGCCGTACTGGGTCAGGACGGTCCCGGTCCCGAGGACGGCCGCGACTTCGGCGATGGCGAACTCGAGGACCTCCCAGGCGACGCCGAAGGCCATCACGAACGTCAGGATGAACACGAACATGAACCGGCTCGGGAGGTGGATTTCCTCGGAGTGCTCCGAGAGCGCGCGCACCGTCGCGTAGCCGGCGCCGGCCACGACCGACGCCGAGAGCGCGTGGGTGAGGTGGTCCCACCAGCCGAGGTCCCGGTAGAGACTCGAATACCCCAGTATCTCGATCGTGCCCAGCGCGTGGAGGAAGACGGCGCTCGTGATCCACAGCGTCAGCGCGGGGTCCATCGGGATGTCGTAGTCGCGCTCGAGTATCGGGACGATCTGGGTCACCGCAAGCCCGACGGCCGCGTTGACGATGATCCCGGCGTTGCGGTCGACGACGCCGATGACGACGATGATCGCGAGTCCCAGTTCCATCAGCCGCGCGATCTGTTTCTGTCGGCGATCGCTGATCCCGAGATAGTCACGGAATTTCATGCCGACTCCTCCGGGATGTGCTCGCCGGCGTTCGTTTGCCGGTGGATGTACGCCTCGAAGAAGACGCCGGCAAACAGGCCGGCGACGGCGGAGGCGACGAACTCGAGCATCAGGTCGTGTTCGATCTCGTCGTCGGTCAGTCCGGGCTCGTACAGCAGTTCGGTCCCGAGCCACACGTCCGCGCCCCACCGTGCGACGGCCCACACGCCGGCCGCGGCGAGCGTCGTCACCACGACGAACAACACGGCGAAACTGACGCTCATCCGGACGGTCGTGAACAGGTGGAGGTTGGCGGCAACCAGAAGCGCCAGCGCGGCGATCGAGATGTAGGTCGCCAGGTCACTCGTCAGCGAGAACGTCGCGAAGGCTCGCCCGACGACCGGGAGTCCGGCGACGAGGACGACCTCCCACGGCGGCATCGCCAGCGGATCGCGGAACGTGACCGCCGGGATCACGACGACGGCCGCGGCGAACGCCGCGAACGCACTCCAGAGGTAATCACCCGTGATCGCGCCCTCGACCACCGCCAGTGCGAACAGGCCGACCAGCGCCCACGCGGCGACCGCATTGACCCGGCCGTCTGATAACAACTTGCCGAAGTCGGATCCGGACATCGATACGTCGGGGAAGGGGATCCAGGATGGAAATACTATCGGCTCACTCGCTATTGGTGTGCCGTTGGGTCGCGTCGAAATTTCGGAGAACGTGGAAATCGAACTGAACCGGGCCGAACCGGCCGAAACGAACTGGGCCGAACTGAACCGGCCGAAACGAACTGGGCCGAACTGAACCGGCCGAAACGAACTGGGCCGAACTGAACCGGCCGAAACGAACTGGGCCGAACTGAACCGGATCGGACCGTTCAGGTGGCGAGGCCGCGGCGGGCCACCTCGTAGTCACCGTCGTCGTCGACGCCGATTATCGCCCACTCGTAGTCCGGGTCGGACCTCGCGAGTCGGCGTTCGAGCCGCGGCACGTCATCCGACCAGGTTACGAAACAGCGGTACTCCCCCGATTCGGGTGGCTGGTCTATATCCTCGGCCGGTGTGACGTGTACGACGCGCCACTTCCGCTCCGCGCGGAACTCCTCGCCGCAACCGGTCACAGTGTACCCAAGGTCCGCGAAGATCGACTGGGCCTGCTCGTCGAGTGGCTTGGTAACAGCCCTCATTCGATCACCGCTTCGGCGGGATGTCTAATAAGCCTTCCCACAGTTCAGCCTGGTCCCGCGGAAACGGTGGGTTTCAACCCGATAAGGGGCCGTTACTCGATCCGTCCTACCTCCATGAGATTGCGTGACTCATGAATACGTTCCGTTCATTCGGCCCAGTAGTATCGCGGCGCCAGGAACATGTAGGCCAGCGCGGCGACGAGGAGGACGCGTGGCAGGAGACGCGACCCCGCTTCAGGTGCCAGAATAGCCCCCGCTTGCACCACGCCGAGAATCCCCGCGTCCCGCGCGAGCAGTTTCGGATACGAGACGGGTGCGACCATCGCGAGCGAGAGCACCGCGCTCGCGGCCAACAATCCGGGCACCCAGGTCAGTCCTGCGAGATAGGCCGCCGCGATGATCGTCGCACCGAGCGTGTTCTGGATGCCCGGGCGATTCTCGCTCTCGCCGACGAAGCGCGTGTAAAGTGCCGTCCGAAGGATAGACATGATGACGAACAGCGAGGCGACGCCGACGGCCGCCACCGCTTCGGCGGGTGGCGCCTCGGCCAATCCGTCGGCCAGCCAGCCCCACTCCGCCGCGGCGGCGCCGTAGACGAAGAGTGCGGGGGTGGCGCCGAAGGAGACCACGTCGGCGATCGAATCGAGCAGCGGGCCGACTTCCGTGCTGCCGAACTGGCGGGCGACGATACCATCGAGAGCGTCGGCGATGGCCGCGAGCAAGACGAGTCGCGCGGCCAGCGAGGGGTCCGAGAGCGCGACGACAGCGGCGACGACGCCGACGACGGCGTTTCCAAGCGTGACGACGTCCGCGACGCCGAGCCGGTCGCGCACCTGGAGCCCCTCGTCCATGTGCCCGACGATGCGAGGCGGGTACATCAATCACCGGGAACCGTCTCCATAGCGAGGGGGCATCCGTTGACACAGCGTGACCAGCCCGTCCGAAACAGCACCGTTTTCGGAACAGAGTCCCTCTCGTCGCGTATGCGAGATTCGAACCGCGAGTGGATACTGGCGGAACGACCCGAGGGTGAACCGGACATGGACAGTTTCGAACTCCGGGAGGGCGACGTTCCCGAACCCAGACACGGGGACCTCCTCGTCCGGAACCGGTACCTCTCCGTCGACCCGTACATGCGGGGACGAATGCGCGACGCCGAGTCGTACGCGGAGCCGTGGGCGGTCGGTGACGTGATGCGCGGCGGCGTCGTCGGCGAAGTCGTCGACAGCGAGAGCGACGCCTACGAGTCCGGTGACCTCGTGACCGGGAACGGGACCTGGGCGGACTACAGCGTCCTCGACGCCGACGAGGTCAGCGCGGTCGACCCGAGCGTCGCGGACCTCCCCGCCTACCTCGGCGTGCTCGGCATGCCCGGCCGGACGGCGTACTTCGGACTGCTCGACGTCGGCGACCCCAAGCCCGGCGAGACCGTCGTGGTGTCCGGCGCCGCCGGCGCCGTCGGCTCCGTCGTCGGCCAGATCGCCGCGCTGAACGGCTGTCGCGTCGTCGGGTTCGCGGGTTCCGATGAGAAAGTCGCATGGCTCACCGACGACCTCGGGTTCGACGCCGCGATCAACTACAAAACGGTCGACGACTATCGGGCGGCGCTCGATGACGCCGCGCCCGACGGCGTCGACGTCTACTTCGACAACGTCGGCGGCCCGATCACCGACGCCGTGTTCACGCAGTTGAACCTCGACGCGCGTGTCGCGGTCTGCGGTCAGATCGCCCACTACAACGACGAGAGCGTCCCGACGGGGCCGCGAAAGCTCCCGCAACTCATCGCGACGCGCGCGAGCGTCGAAGGATTTCTCATCTACGACTTCCAGTCTCGGTTCGCGCAGGCGACCAAGCAACTCGCCGCGTGGGTCGCGGCCGGCGACATCGCACACCGCGAGACCACCGTCGACGGACTGGAGAACGCCCCGGACGCGTTCCTCGGACTGTTCGCCGGGGACAACATCGGCAAGCAGGTCGTCCGCGTCTCCGAGTAGGGCAACTCCGAGTAGGGCAACTCCGAATAGAGCGGCACCGCATAGGACAGCTCCGAATAGGGCGGCACCGCATAGGACATCTCCGAATAGATCGCCCCCACGCGTGACCGCCCCGGAAGCCAGAAGGCATTTGTGACTCTCGCGCCCACTCACGACCGACCGATGACGCCTGTCGACGCCCTCGTCTGTCGCCACTGTGGCCGGAGGTACGATCCCGGCGACGTGGAGTACACCTGTCCCGAACACGAGGGCGTCGACGGGATTCTCGACGTGCGCTACGATCACGACGACGAATCGATGCTCAGCAACCGCGACGATCCGGGACCGGTCGCGGACCTCTGGGCGTTCGAGTCGCTGCTGCCGGTCGCGGGCGACCCCGTCAGGCTCGGCGCCGGCGGGACGCCGCTGCTCGAGGCCCCGGAGCTCTCGGAGCGGGTGGGCGTCGAGACGCGGATCAAAGACGAGACGGGGAACCCGACGGGGTCGAGCAAGGACCGCGCGAGCGCCGTCGTCGTCACGCGCGCCCGTGAGCGGGACCACGCGGTCGTCGCCTGTGCGTCGACGGGGAACGCAGCCGCCTCGCTGGCGGGCTACGCCGCCCGCGCCGGTCTGGCGTGTCGCATCTTCGTGCCTGCGGACCTACCGGACGCGAAAGCCGTCCAGCCCCGACTGTACGACGCGACCGTCCTCGCGGTCGAGGGCGGGTACGAGGACGCCTACGACCGGTGTCGGGCGGTCGCGAGCGAGCGCGGCTGGTACAACTGCAACGCCGCGATGAACCCCTACGCGATGGAAGGGATGCGGACGCTCGGGTTCGAACTCGCCCGCGAGGCGCCCGCCGCCGACTGGGTCGCGATGCCGATGGGCAACGGCTGTTCGCTCGCCGGCGCCTGGAAGGGCTTCCGGGAGTACGAACGCTGCGGCCGTCTCGCCGACCCGCCGCGGATGCTCGGCGTTCAGGCGGCCGGGACCGCGCCGATCTACGACCGCTTCGTGGCCGAGAACGGCGCTGACCGTGACCACGCCGGCGACGCCGACCGCGACGACTCCGGCGACAGCGAACGCGACGACTCCGGCGACGGCGAACGCGTCGCGGGGACGGCTGCCGACAGCATCGACGTCCGCGAACCGCACAACGCCGGCGCGGCCTGTCGCGCCCTCCGCGAGAGTGGCGGCGACGCCGTCACTGTCACCGACGCGGCCATCGCCGACGCGCAGGCGCTGCTGGGGGGAACGGAGGGCGTCTTCGTCGAACCCGCAAGCGCCGCCGCGGTGGCGGGCGTCCAGCGAGCGGTCGGGGCGGGTCGTATCGACCCGGACGAACGCGTCGTCGTCGTCGCGACCGGAAGCGGGCTGAAAGACACCGCGGGGGCGCGGCGGACCATTGCCGACGACTCGGCTGGCAATCGCTGACGACTCGGCTGGCAATCGCTGACGACCCAACGATGGAGCGAGACCCCGGCCGCTGAGACCGTAGCCGATCTCGCCAGGTCGATCAAACCGCTCGCCAGGTCGATCAAATCGCCCGCCAGGCCGGTCAGTCCTCGCGCCAGAGGCGCGCGGCAGTCACGGCGAACCCGGTCAGGAGGAGGTGGAGTTGCCACCCCGCACGGACGATCGGGAACACTCGCTCGGGATCTTTCTGGTTTCCATCGGGGTCGGGGTCGACGCCCGTACTCATGTTGACCTCCTGCGATGAGCCGATGTTCTCGGGCGCGATGGACGGGCCGCCCCCGCCCCCACCGCTCCCGTTCGTCCCACCGCCACCGCTGCCCCCACCGTCCAGATCCACCTCGACGAACGTCTGGACGAGCCCGCGCTTGTCGGAGAGTTCGACCTTCCCGTTAAGGACGTAGAACTGGTCGTGGAGCGGCCACAGCGGATTGACGCCGGCCTCAATGAAGTCCAGGCCGATCCCCGCGACGGCCATGCAGACGATGCTCATCCAGCCGACGGCCACTCCCCATTCGCCCCAGCGCCGGCGGACGACCGACCGGGCGCGCCACCGCGTGTCCGCCGCCAGCGCGACGCCGAGTGCGGCCGGAAGGAGATACGTATGCAACACGGTCCGGTGGCCGGCGACCGAGACGAGCGCGATAAACGAGTCCAGGTCGGGAATCGCCGTCACGGCCATCACCACGAGGATCGCACGCCTGTCGAAGGTGTTCTGGAGGAGCGCCGCCGCGAGAAGACCCGCGAAGGCCATGTGGACCAGCGTCGAGGGCATACCTGTCGCTCTGTGATCCAGTGGCATAACCTTTCAGGCGCGACCGGGTGGTCGCACCACCGTCACTCTGTCACTGACGGTATCACTGTTGATTAACTGAAATATAGTGGGGGGTTAATACCCATTGGAATACACATTCGACACGGAAGACGATTTCATCGTTCCGCCGTTCGAACACCCACCTGTTCCCACCACCATCCGACCACCGTTGTCCCGCACTTTCACCGACTTTCCTTACACCTATGGCTCGTGATTCGAATCCGGAATCTGGTAATACGTTCCGGGTGCTTCCTGCCCTCACTATGACCGTTGGCGCAGTACTCGCCGGAGTGGGGCTATTAGTTCTCCAAACGTCGTTGCTTGGTGGCATTCATATCGCGGCTATCGGCATCTCGTTGGTTCTCGCAGGAATGGTTTCGACGAGATGGGCGGCCGCCCGCTGGAACATGTCACCAGCGGATCAACGTCAATGGTCGTTGGCCTTTGTCGTAGTAGCTGGAATACTGACGGTTCTGTTCGTTATCATCAATTACGCGTCATTTGGGGAGGGTACCCCAATCGAAGAATGGTGAATCAACACGACGCAACTGGGACTGTGTAAACACGCGATCGGAACCGTCGTGGTGAACTACCCCATCTTATCGTGCCTGGGGCTACTCACCCCTCGTTTGTTGAGGGTGGGGGGTCCTGGTTCTGTGTCGGAGCCTGTATCCGACGTGGACACAGCGGTTCCAGACCCCGCAGGCGATCTCCTTTTGCGGGTGGTTCAGGTGTCCCACTCTTACCGGATGGACGCTCGGCCACAACCGACGGTGCGCGCTTCGTGTCGCGTGTGACCACCGTCGGAGACGTGGCGAGCACCGTACTACCCCGTTCGACCGGAGTAGTACGCGTTGCGGAGACTGTGCAAGCAACTCGTGCGGGCGCTGCTCCTCCCTGCACACGTCTTCGACGCTCGCTGAGGAAGGGGCTTAGCGCCCTCAATTATCAGTCTTTCACGACATCCGCGACCAGTGCTGTGACGAAGGCCATCTCGTCGGCGTTGACGCCGTGACCCATACCCTCATAGATCCGCTTTTCGACGTCGGCGTTCAGCCGTTCCAGCACCTCGGCGGTCGTGTGGACGCGCTCGACGGGGATGTGTGGGTCGACGTCGCTACAGCCGACAAAGGCGGGCGTCCCCTCCAGGTCTCCCTCGTACTCCTCGCGGTCGATGGTCTCGCCGATGAGGCCACCACTGAGGACCACCAACCCCCCGTAGCGGGTCGGATTCCGCGCCACGAACTCGCTGGCGAGACAGGCACCCTGCGAGAACCCGAGGACGACGACCTTCTCCGTGGGTATTCCGGCGTCGTTCGCGGTCCCGACGGCGTCGGCGACGGCCTGCAGTCCTGAACTTCGCCCGGGTTCGTTCGTCTCGACCGGGCGCATGAACGAGTTGGGATACCAGGTATTGCGGGCGGCCTGTGGCGCGAGCAAGGCCAGTCCGTCCCGGTGGAACTCGTCGGCCATCCCGACGATGGACTGGGCCGTCGCGCCGCGGCCGTGGATCAGGACGGCGGCGGCGGTGGCCTCGTCGAGCGGGGTACCGGCGGTCACGAGTTGCTGGTCCTGATGCGGGCCGTCCATTCAGACCTCCTCCTTGAGTGGGGTGGCAACGGTCGGTACGTGGTCCAAAAGCGGTGTCGTGATGGTCATCTCTGTCTGGCGTACGTACGCCGGTCATATAGCCTCTCGGCGGCGGCCGTGCAACCGGGTGACGTGAGTGTTATCGGGCTCTGCCTACCCACGTTTTTGCGGCGGAGAGCTCCTTGCGCGCCTTCGGCGCGTTGCGGGGATTCTCAGCCGCAAAAACGTGGCGAAAAAGGCCGGACGGCTCGCTTCGCTCGGCGGATGTTCGTCTTCCCTCGCCCCAACCGCTAAGAGCGCCCCCGCCGAACCGCCGGTATGAACGCGTTCGACTGGTCCGACCACCCAGCGTGGGTCACGGCGGCCGGCACACTCGCTAGCTACGGTCTGATCCTCGCTGTCATGTTCGCGATCCTGTTCGTCGTCCCGTTTCTCGTCTACTCGCAGGTGGCGTAGACGACTCCGCGCGACACTCCGGGGCGAGCAACGCCGCGAGTCTCGACAGTCGTATGTGTGCACCGCCCGCTGTCGCCGAAAGTGACATGTCCGATCGCGTGGACTCGAACGTATGGCAGAGGAGATCACGTACGACTGGGAGGCGGCCGCTCCCTCGACGTGCGGTCCGTTGACCGTAGGAGCGACGTACGACGGGTTCTCGACCGCTCGGGTCCGCATTCGTCGGCGGACCGAGGCGCACTACCACGACGTTGCCCACGAACTGTATCGGGTCGAAGAGGGGACGGGCATCCTCAGGACGCGACATCGAGAGGCCGGTCACACGGAGGAGTATCGCCTCGCTTCCGGGACCGAAGTGGTCATCGAACCGGACGAGATCCACCAGACTCGCCCGGACGACGAACTCCTCGTTACGACCGTCTCGGTCCCCGACTGGAGCGAGGACGACGAAACCGTCGTGGGGGACCTCTTCTGATACGATCGGTTGTACGTCGGTTCCGGATTTCGACGGATCGTTCGGCGAAATCCCGGACCATCGGGACAACCGACCGTATGAGCGGTCGAGGGTTACTCAGCGCACGATATCGGCGATCCGCTGGGGTTCGCCCGAGAGCGCGGGGTCCTCCTCGACGATCTGGAGGACCTCGTGGTCGGTGATGTCGGGATAGGGCTTGTCGATGGCGTCCTCGACGAGTTCCTTGTCAAGGCGGAAGTCGTGACCCTCGTAGACGACGTCGACGCCCTGTTCGTCGAACGAAAGTACGGTCATGCCCGACGGTAAGCGAGTGGCCGTTAAATATCCCGAGGTCGGCGGCCCCGTCGACGGCGGCCCGAACGGGCCGACAGCAGTCCAAACGGGTCGGCAGCGACCGGTTTTATGGGCCGGGGCCGAGAGGGAATCGGCAGGAATGACAGACGAGGCGGACGGTGGCAGGGACGACCTGGCCGGGACGGACCCCGGCGGACGGGAACTCGGCGGGCAGGACCTCGCCGGGACGGATCTTCGGGGCGCGGACCTCGCGGGCGTCGACCTGAGCGGGACGGACCTCTCGGGAGCGTCGCTGACGGGCGCGGACCTGCACGATGCCGACCTCTCCGGGACGGACCTGCACGACGCCGACCTGCGCGGTGCGGACCTGTCCGGCGCGGACCTCAGCGATGCGGACCTCTCGGGGGCCGCCGTTACCGGCGCGGACCTCCACGGCGCGACTCTGGACGGCGCGGAGCTGGCCGGCGCGGACCTCCGGGGTGCGGATGTCAGCGACAGCGCCAATACGGACGACTCCCTCGCCGACCAGGTAGGCTCCTTCCTCGGTGTTTTGACGCTCGTCGCCGGCCTCGGGGCCCTGGCGGTCGGCTTCTCGTGGTTCTGGATGATATTCGTGGTGGGCTGGATCGTCGTCACGCCGATTGCACAGTGGCTCGCTCGCCACGCCGAGTCCGACGAGGCGGGTGACGACTCCGACGCCCGCGACGAGGAAGCGGCGGCGCTCGACGAGTTACGGGGCCGCTATGCCCGCGGCGACATCGGCGAAGCGGAGTTCGAGCGCCGGGTCGAGCGCCTGCTCGAAACCGAGTCCGTCGACGACGCGTCCTCTCACTACGGTCCCGACGACGGCCCGGACGGGCAGTCGACTACGGGGGCCGACGGGGACGCACGCGACCACGTGCGGGCCGACGCGAACGCCAGTCCGGAACGCGAGACGGAGTGACGCCCGCGGCGTGGGGGTTGCCGCCCGCAGCGTTGGGGTCGCCGCCCGCGGTGTCGAGGGCGGTGTCTGACGCGCGTCAGACGCCCGTCGTGCGCGGCGTCAGGGTTTATTACGCCTGAAACAGGTATAGAACGTGTGTCGATTCGCTCGGACCCGCTGGACGAACTCGCCATTCCCGACGGGACGACCGTCGAGGAACACGACCTGGTGACCGACGGCGATGTCATCGTCGGCGGCCAGTCCACAATCGAGTTCGGGGTTCGCGGGAACAACGTCATCGCCGGCGAGCGCGTCGAGTTCGGCGGCCACATCGAGGCCGATGGCGACTGCCGGCTGGACATGTGGAGCGACGTGGCCAAGGACGTGCTCGTCGCGGACGACGCCTACCTCGGCGAGCGCGTTCACATCGGCGGGGAACTCAAGGTAGCCGGTGACCTGGACATCGGCGACGACGTGGACATCGAGGACGGCTTCGAGGCCAACGGCTGGATCGTCATCCGGAACCCGATGCCGACCATCGTCTTCCTCGTCGTCTACCTCTCGCAACTGCTCCGCATCGGCGAGGAGGAAGCCGCCGAACAGCTCGCGACCCAGCTGATGGACGCACAGGAGCGCGAACACCAGCCCGTGGTCGTGCCCCGCGGGGCGCGCGTTAGCGACGACGCCTGGCGCGTCTCGACCCCCGCGACCGTCGGCGACGACTGTCGGCTCCACGGCAACCTCCGCGCCGAGTCGCTGACTGTCGGCGCGGACACCGTCGTCTTCGGCAGCCTCCGCGCCAAGGAGGACGTGGCCGTCGGCGAGGATACCGAGATCAAGGGCGACGTGACGACCCGGGCGGGCGACGTGCGAATCGAGCGCGGCGCCCACGTCTGGGGCGACGTCTCCGCCGAGGACGTCCACCTCCACGAGCACGCTGTCGTCGAGGGGACCATTCGCGTGAGCGGCGAACTCACCCAGATCCGCGACGCCCTCGGCCCCGAACCCGCGTCCGCCGAGGGCGCGACCGAGGACGAGACTACCGCGGACGAGGCGGATGAAGCGGCTGCCACCGCCGATACGAACGCGGCTGAAGCGAACAGCGAGGCCGACGACGCCGACGGTGGCGACGAAACCGCTCCGTCCGAACCGGACGAACAGGCCGACGCAGGTTCGGACGAGACGGACGCGGCCGAAGCAGACGCGGACGAAGCAGACGCGGACGAAGCAGACGCGGACGAACCGGATTCCGAGGACGCGGACGATGTCGCGGACACGGACGACGCGGCCGAGTCCGAGCCCGAGTCTGAGTCCGACATCGAGAGCCGCGAAGCCGTCGAGGAGTCGCTGGAGGGTGTGATCCCGATGGCCGCCGGATCCGGCGAGCGCGAAAACGGCCACGACGAGGGCGCCGAGATTCCGGACATCGAATCCGACTAGATCTCGGACTGAGCTTCTTACAGTCCGACGTTCACGTCACGCCGAGACGCTCGACCGCCAGCCGCCACTGACGGCGACCTGGCGGTGAGAGGTGAATCCCGACCGTGCGGCGAGGCGGACGGTCAGACGCCGACTGTGACAGGCGGTCAGACGCCGACCGTTGCGGGCGGTCAAACCCCAACCGTGCGGCGGACGGTGCCGACCCAGCCCTGAGGTGGCGTTCCGGTCCGCTGGCGGCGCCGGTAGAAGTACGCCACCACGAAGACCGGGGCGGCGATGACGGTCGCACCGAGGACGAACGCCGGGAGATACCACCAGCGGCCGGGCGACCACGCGGCGGTCGAGAGCTGCTTGCGGTCGAGGCCGACGAGCACGACGTAGGCGGCGCCGAGCACGATTTCCACCGGGAGCACGAAGACGAGCCGACTCGTCGCCGGGTCGAGCACGACATCCAGCAGCGCCGCGTACGCGGCGAATCCCACATAGCCGACGAGCGGGAGGACCGCGAGCCAGCGCAGCGTCGACCCCGCGCCCGTCTCGGGCGGGTACGCCTCGCTCACGCCGGGCTCACCCCCGCTGGGACGCTGGCGGCGTCACGGACCCGTTCGTGGACCGGCCCGACCGAGAGTCCGCCCGACTGTGGCGGCGCCACGTCGGGGGAGCCATCGATGGGGGCGTCGGTATCGGGGGACTCACCGCTCGGAGTGTCGTCGAGGGAGTCGCCGTTCGGGGAGTCGCCGTTCGATGGCTCATCGCCCGGTCGCTCGCCCGTGGTTTGCTCGTCGGCCGTCGCGTTGGGGCGGTACTCCGGCGGAACCGTGCAGGTGCCGTACTCGCCGTTCAGACAGCTCCTGGTCATCGTTTCGACCCAGCGGGCGACGAGTTGGCCCTTGACTTCTTCGGTCTTGGCCTCCTCGTCGGTGCCCGTGACCAGGTTGTCGATGTCGGTCGTGGTGTTGACGAGCCAGTCGCGGACGCCGTCGAGGGCCGTCCCCTCCGTCATGGGGTGTTTTGCCACCGTGTAGGCCATCTGGAACGCGTCGGTAGCGCCGGGTGCGCCGGCCTTCAGGTTGCTGACCGTCGGGACGACCGAGACGGACGTCGTGTCGCGCGCAGTCGTCACGGCCACTTCGAAGGCGCTGTCGGCCGAGGAGGTGCCCGTGGTCGCGACACGCGGGTCGATCGAGCGCGCGCTGGTGGCGATCTGGTCGGCCCGCTGCTGGGTCCGCTGGGCCTGGCGCGCGATGGTGTCCCACCGGCGGGCGATCTCGTCGTTGCCGCTCGTCCGTGCCGTGTCGGCGACCTGGCTCGCCAGTCGGCGCAGTTCCGACGCGGACGAACTGGTGTCGTCGGCGCGGCGCGCGACGGCGTAGGCGTTGTCGGCCGAGACGTCCGTGACCGACGAGGGGAGGTCGCCGGCCCGGCGGACGAGCAGATCTCTCTGCCGAACGGCGTCGGAGGCGAGGTCGCTCGCGTCGGGGACGTGGCGCGCGTCGGTCAGCGTGTCCGCCAGGTCGTCGACATTGCTGTCGAGTCGCCGGCCGTTCTCGACGAGGGCGTTGATGTACCGGTTCGTCGAGAGCTTGACGACGGCCCCGGAGACGGAGGTGGCGAGACCGCTGCCGGCGCGGCCGAGGCGGGCGATCGTGTCGCCGCTCGGGGCGATCCGGCTGAGCGCGTTCGCCGCCGAATCGAGACCCGGAACGTTCACCGCGACGTAGTGCTTGCCGCGGGCAGCGATCGCACCTGCCACGTCGGTGATCGAGACGTCGTTCGGGAGACTGCCGAAGAGGTGACGGATGTCGCCGTCCGAGAGCGTCCGCGCCAGGTCGTCGGTGACGCCCGAGACGCCGGCGGCCTCGTAGAGCCGACTCGAGAACTTGCTGACCTCGTCGGGCAGGCTTCCGACCAGCATCTTCAGCCCGTCGATCACGCGTGACCCGGAGACCCTCGTCGCCCACTTCGAGAAGTCAGAGACGGTGTCGGCGACTTCGCCGACGGAGATGAGCGTCCCGCCGAGGTCGATGACCGCGTCCACGAAGTCGCCCTGCCAGAGGTTGGCGGCGAAGTCACGCAGGTCCATTCCGAGGCCGACCACTTTCAGCGCGATACCGGCCGGCACGCCGACGACGGTGCCCGCAATCAGTTCGCTGCTCAGGTCGAGGCCGAGCTGGGTCCCGAGCCAGCCGACGACGTAGCTCGGCTTCTTGAACACCTCGGTCCCCTCCTTCCACTCGCCGTATGCCGCGCCCAGAGCCATGTACTTGACCGCTTGCTTCGGGCCGCCGGAGGTCGGCTGTGGCGGCTGAACCTCGGGGATCGGCGTCGAGTCGTTGAAGTCGCGGACCCCGTCGCCGTCGGTGTCGGGGTCGAACGCGTCGCTGCCGATGTCGGCCTCGAGGAAGTCGATGAGGTCGTCGCCGTCGGAGTCGACGTATCGCGGGTGGCTGTTGAACCGGAAGACCGTCACCGTCCGGTTGCCGACCCGGATCCGCGCCGGGCGGCCGACCTCCTCGCCGTCCGAGAGGCCGTCGCCGTCGGTGTCGGTCTCGTTAGGGTTCAGGAAGACGCGTTCGGTCGGGTCGTGGAGCGGCCGGATCCCCTGTCGTTCGAGTTTGTCCGCGATGCCGTCACCGTCGGTGTCGGGCCCCTGATTGTACGTCGAGGCGCCCGCGACGCGCTCGAACACCTCGGGGAGGTCCTCGGCGCTGGTGACCGTGTCGAAGGTCCCGTCGGTGATGTTGGCGATCCGTGCGAGGAGATCCGCGTCGGCCTGCTGGCTGAGGCCGACCGTGAAGATGCGGACGTCGCGTTCGGCGGCCCGCTGGGCCGCTTCGATAGCCTTCTCGTCCAGTTCTTCCTGGCTCATTCCGAAGCCCTCGTCGTTGCGCCCGTCGCTCAACAGGACGATGATCTTCCCTCGCCGGTCGTCGCTGTTGCGCTCGTACTCGCCGAGCGCCGACTGGATGCCCGACCCGATGTCGGTCCCACCGTCGGCCCCGACGCGTTCGATGGTCCGGTTGACGGCTTCGAAGTCGCCGGTAAACCCCTGTTCGAGGTCGCTCGTGGTGTCGAACGCGGAGACGGCGCCCCTGTCGACGTCGAGCAAGGCGCCGACGAACCGCTGGGCTGCGTCTTTGCGGAACCCTTGTGGGTCGTTCTCGTCCATCGACCCGGACTCGTCGATGACGAAGGAGACGTCGACCGGCGTCACGTCCTCCCGGTCCGAGCGGTCCTCGACCTTCTCGGCGGTGAAGTAGCTGTTCCAGTTGCTGACCGCGAAGACGACGAACGACGAGAACTCGGTCGTGTTCGCCGTGACCGTCCCCGCCGAGCGGTCGACCGTCGAGTTCAGCCTAACGTACCCCTCCTCCTCGTCGAAGCGATACACCGCGAGTTCGCCGTCGGCTTCGACCGCCGACTCGTTGTACGGCAGGGTAACGGTCGCGTTCCGGAACTGCGAGTCGGTGTCGACGCTGACCGCCGGTCCCGCCGCCGACTCGATCTCTGCCAGGTCCTCGTCCGCGGAGACGGAGAGGTTCCGCGCCGGATACCCCTGCCCGCGGAGCGTGAGCGTCGCGTTCGTGTCGGTGTCCCGTTCTGTCACCTCGTTGGTCTCGCTCCCATCCGGCTGACCGTCGCCGTCGGAGTCGGCCGAGAGCGGGTCCGTGCCCATCTCCTGTTCGTTGCCGTCGGAGATGCCATCGCCGTCCGTGTCGGGGTCCAGCGGGTCCGTCCCCGCGGCGATCTCCGCGCCGTCCGAGAGCCCGTCGTCGTCCGTGTCGGCCGAGAGCGGGTCCGTGCCGTGGCGCTGTTCCTCGATGTTCGACAGGCCGTCGCTGTCGGGGTCCTCCTGGCCGTCGGGCACGCCGTCCCCGTCGCCGTCGGTCGAGTCGACTGCCACCCCCACGAGCCCGAGTTCGTCGAGTTCGAACCGGTCGGTGAGGCCGTCGCCGTCGGTGTCGTTCGTGGTCGGGTCGGCACCGATCCGCGACTGGACGAACACCGGCATCTCGCCGTCGCCGAGTTGGATGTGGCCGTCGATGACGCCGTCGTCGGCGTCGTTCGTCTCGGTGATCGCCGCGTCGCTGTCCGGGTCTCGCGGGTCCGTTCCGAGGACCTCCCGCTCGTATTTCCCGGGCACCTTGTCGCCGTCGAGGGTCATCGACGCGCTGAACTGCGCGGGCTCCTCGCCGCCGCTCCCGCCGAACAGTCCGCCGCTCCCGCCGAACAACCCGCCGAGAACGCCGGACACGGCGTCGACGGCGCTTTCGGTGGCCCGGTAGGGCAACAGCACCGCGTCGGCCAGGTAGCCGGTCCCGCGGACGGTTTCGTTCCGGGTGTTGCCGTAGGGGTCCTCGACGGTCACGGTCGCCGACCGCTGCCAGAGCGTTCCGACGATGCCGTCGACCCACGAGGTGTCGGTCTCGACGGTCACGTCGGCGCCCGAGACGGGTTCGACCGCGAAGTTCCGGTCGGCGCTTTCCCCGTCGTGTTCGATGGTCATCCCGCGGGTCGGCGAGCCGTCGTCGGTCGAGACGGACACCGTCGCCTCGCCGTGACACCCGCCGAACAGTCCGTCACAGACGAGACTCGTCTCCACGTCGCCGGACACGTCCGGCGGACTCGCCTCGGAGACCGGATGCCGTGGCGCCGTCACGTCCAGTTCGACCGGGGGGTCCTCCCGGAGGGGCACCTCGGCGCTGAAAAGCACCGCGGACCCGCCCGGGTGGACGGTCGCGCCATAGGTCTGCCCCCGGGTGCTGACCGTGACGCTTCCGTTTTCGTAGCGGTAGGCCTCGACCCCCGAGAGCGCGCCGACGACCTGGTAGCCGCGCTCGTACTTGTCGGTGACGTTGAACTCCTGTCGGATCGACTCGGGGACCTCCGCGGCGGTCCCGTTGCGGATCCAGGTCGGGTCGCGGCGGCGCAACTGCATCGACGTCGACGCCTCGGTCGCGCTCCCGGCGCCGACCTGACGCCAGGACCGCTCGCCGCCGACCCGTCGCCAGGACCGCTCGCCGCCGACCGTGCGCCACTGCTCGACAGCCCGGTCACCCGCGGTTTCCGCCAGCCCACCGTGCCCGTTGTCCACCAGTCCCCCGCCGTTCTCGCCAGCGAGCGCCGCCCCCGGCGCGGCCCCACCCTGGTCGGGACCCATCGCGTATGCGGCCGCCGGTTGCACGAGCATCGCGAGAACGCAGAGACACGCAAACAGCGACACCCCTCTCATCTATACTCGTGGACAGTGTGAACCTGACAGATAAAATTTACTCACTGCGAGCCGCCGTTCGGGGCGAGCAGAATACGCTCGCGGGGCGGACTCGCCTCCACCTCGGACTGCCGACTGCGGTACCCGCATCGACGGCCATCGGGACGTATCACCGTACGTGTGTTTCGTTCTGGGACGCGACGAACGCGTCCTGGGCAGACAGGGCACGTGAGACGCGCGGCAGACGGGCGGCGGACGGGCCGCAAGGCTTTTTCCTGTCGGATGAGTTGATACGACAATGACCGGCCTGGGCGAGTTTCTCGACGAATTAGTCGCCGATACGGACGCGGTGTTCCTGTTCTCGCCGGGAACGGCGCGTTACGAGTCGATCGCCGAAGAGGCGGAGGTCGTAGTCGTCGGCCCCGAGAACGCCGTCGACGCCGAGACGTTCGTCGAGTTGCCACTCGAGTTCGAGGACATCACCGAGCGAGTCCGCTTCGGCGTCGAGGGCGCCGTCGACAACGGCTACGTCGACGAGGAGGCCTCGCTGGTCTGTCTCGCGAGCGTCTTCTCCGACGACTTGGACACCGTCACGCGCGTCAGGGCCGACGAGTTCTCGAAGTCGGGCGTCTACGACCTGTTCGCCAACTCCCGCGCGGAGCCTCCCGTTATCCGCGACGTGCTCGAGGTCGCCGTCGAACTCGGGAAGAAAGGCCAGAAGGGAAAGCCCGTCGGCGCGCTGTTCGTCGTCGGCGACGCGGGGAAGGTGATGAACAAGTCCCGCCCGCTCAGCTACAACCCCTTCGAGAAATCGCACGTCCACGTCGGCGACCCCATCGTCAACGTGATGCTCAAGGAGTTCTCGCGGCTGGACGGCGCCTTCGTCATCTCGGACTCGGGAAAGATCGTTTCCGCCTACCGCTATCTCGAACCTTCCGCAGAGGGCGTCGACATCCCGAAGGGGCTCGGTGCCCGGCACATGGCCGCCGGCGCGATCACCCGTGACACCAACGCCATCGCTATCGTCCTGAGCGAGAGCGACGGCCTCGTCCGCGCGTTCAAGGCAGGTGAGCTGATCCTCGAACTCGACCCGGAGGAGTACTGATGCAGGTCGACCTGGATGTCGACTGGGCCGACGCGATCCGGGCCGCGTTCTCGGAACAGGGCATCTTCGTCGCGTCGATCGTCATCCTGGTCGGCGGGCTGATCGTCGGCACGCTCGTCTGGCGAGGCACCCGACGGTTCCTGCGGAACCTGGGCGTCGACGAGGCCGTCGAGGGGACACCCTTCGAGCGGACCGCACGCGGCCTCGGCACCTCGACCGTCGGCGTCGTCTCGATCATCGCCGCGCTCTTTGTCTACGTCTCCGCGATCATCCTCGCGATCAACGTCGCGCAACTGGGCAACCCCGACCTGTTCTGGTCGCGCTTTACCGCCTACCTGCCGCGGCTGTTCGTCGCCGCACTCGCCGTGATCGCCGGCCTCGTGCTCGGTGACAAGGCGGGCCTCTACGTCAGCGAACGACTCAAGAGCGTCAAACTCCCCGAGGTCAGCGTCCTCCCTGCGCTGGTCAAGTACAGCATCTTCTTCGTCGCCGCGCTCGTCGCGCTGGCACAGCTCGGCGTCGCCATCAGCGCCCTGCTCGTCCTCCTGCGCGTCTACGCCCTCGGCATCGTCATCCTCGTGCTCCTCTCGTTCTGGGACCTGCTCCGGGCCGGCGCCGCCGGCATCTACCTCCTCCTCAGCGAACCCTACAGCATCGGCGACCGGGTCCGCATCGACGGCAACGAGGGCATCGTCCAGGAGGTCGACATCTTCACGACCCGTATCGAGAACGACGGCGAGGAGTACATCGTCCCCAACCAGAAGGTGTTCAAGTCCGGCATCGTCCGCATCCGCGACTGAGTCACCTCCTGCCGCGGTCACTCCTCGACGGGCGTCGCCGGCACGCCGGCCACCGTCTCGCCCGGCGGGACGTCGTCGGCGACCAGCGAGTTGGCGGCCACCTGTGCCTCGGCGCCGATTTCAACGCCCGGGAGCACCACGGCACCGGCGCCGACCATCGCCCGCTCACCGATGACGACTTCGCCGGTGCGGTACTCCGACTGGAGGAACTCGTGACAGAGCACGGTTGCGTCGTAGCCGACGATGGCGTGGTCCTCGACGGTGATCAGGTCCGGCCAGAACACGTCGGGCGTCGATTCGAGCCCCCACGCCACCCCCTCGCCGACGGTGACGCCGATCCGGGCCAGCAGCCAGTTTTTCAGCCGCATGCTCGGACAGACGCGGCAGGCGAGGATGACGACGTAGTTGACCATCACCCGGAGCGGGTGGCGCGCGTCCGGCCAGTGGAAAATGGAGTTGTGCGGACCGGGCGTCGGATGGCGGGTGACCCGGTCGTAGCGGGCCGTCCCGTCGTCCGATACACCCTCGTCTCCGCCGCTTCCCGCTCGTTCGTCCGCGCCCTCACTGGGTCCGCTGTCCTCGCTCACGGCCGTCGCTTCGGCCTGCCCGCTCTTGAATCCTCGTCGTCGCGGTAGTCGAGCGGTGCAGTGGCGGTGCGGGAGCGGTGGCCGGGAGCGCGTGCCGACGCGAACGCGTCGGCCGCGCGTAGCGAGGGACCGTTAGTGATCACTGGAAGTTTTGTATAGTTAGCCGATCGATAGCTTAGACGCCTTCAAAAGAGTATAGAATGGAAACAGAGCGTTTTAATGCGGTTTCCGAAAATCCGGCGTGAAGGGCGATTCGGAAACTCACCTGTTCAAAACCCGCCTTAGATGGTCTGCAGACGCCTATTTCGACACCCGCATATAAATGGGCAGTTCGTGGTGGAACATTTCTGAAACCAACCTGTCCACGGTCGCTACTGACCACTCATCCTCACTCGATCAGAAGTTCTGACGATCACTACCGGTCCCTCGAACCTCGCGGTGTAACCGCGAGAACCCGGGGAAGGGCTGGTTGACCGCGGTTCACTGCATCCTGCAGTGATGCGACTCCGCACGAATCGTTCATCGAGAAGGGCTCGCGGCTCCCGCAGGTCGCCGCTCGCTGTATCGAGATTCTCACTTCGTTCGAATCTCGCATGCGCCGGCCGGGATTTGAACCCGGGCCATGAGCTTGGAAGGCTCAGGTCCTACCACTAGACCACCGGCGCTCACTCACTTCGTCTGCTCGCATCCCCGATTTTCACCCCTCGAAGTAAGACCGTTTCCCTTCGAACCGACCGGGACCATCGAGCGCTGCGGTCCGACGGCACGCTCAGACCGGGCCGACGACGCCGTAACAGTTCCCGCTGGAGACCTCGAAATCGACGAGTTCCAGGTCGCTCGCGGCCACATCCGCGCGAAACTCCGCGGGGTCGTAGATGTGATAGAACCGGTCGACGGTCTCGCCGCCGGGAAGCGTCCAGTCGACGGTGGTGTCGAACCCCTCGTCGGCGTCGAAGTTGTCGTGTTCGGTCGACCACGCGCTCACCAGCGCGCGCCCGTCGTCGGCGAGGGTGCGAGCGAGTTCGTCCAGGCTCGCCACCCGGCGCTCACGGGTGGGGAGGTGGGGGAGCGTCGCGGCGTAGACGGCCAGGTCGACGGTGCCTGTCCGGACCGGGAGCGCAGCGGCGTCGGCCTGTGCCAACGCGAAGGTGTCACGCGAACGCTCGCGGGCGGTGTCGAGGACGCCGCGGCTCAGGTCCACGCCGAGCGCGCGCCGACAGCGTTCGGCGAGCAGTTCGGTGTGGCGGCCGTTGCCACAGCCGATATCGAGGCCCACGCTTCCCGCGCGGCCGTCGAGGAACTCCTCGACTTCGGGCCAGGGATACGCCCGGGTCTTCGCGAAGTGGTCGGCGATCCGGTCGTAGGTCGCCTGGACCGACTCCGTATCAGACGCGGAATCAGGCGGGGATTCGGGGTCCGAATCGGACGGTGAGTCGTCGGTCACGAGTCAGTCGTAGCTCTCGGGATAGGCCTCGGCCAGCAGGTCTGGCTGGGCGGTCAGGCGCTCGCGGATCGGCGCGATGACCTCGGAGATGTACGCGCCCGCGGCGGGCTTGAGATCGGCGGGGTGGAGGTCGCCCGAGCAGAAGTCCGCTTCGAGGTCGGCGTAGCTCTCGTAGGTCAGGTCGCCGCCGTACTCTTCGGGCCGTTCGATCTCGAAGTCCTCGCCCCGTTCGTCGAGGATGGGGAACACGAGGTATTCGAGGTACTCCAGCACGCCGTTGTCCTCGCGTTCGCCAGCGGGGCAGTAGGCGGCCTCCAGTTTTTCGACGACCGCCTCGCGAGAGTCGGTGAGGTTCACCTTCGAGGACTCGTCGGAGGCGGACATCTTCCCGCCGGAGAGCCCCGACAGGAGCGGCGCGAACATGCAGACGGGCGCCTCGCCGCCGTGGTCGGCGAGGATTTCGCGGGAGAGCATGTAGATGCCGCGCTGGTCGATGCCGCCGTAGGCGATGTCGGCGTCGAGCGCGTCGACGTCCAGCGTCTGCATCAGCGGGTAGAGCAGGCCGCCCAGTTTGGGCGAGTCGGACTCGCGAACGACCTCGCTGGCGGCGCGCTGGGCACGCGAGATGGTCGTCTCGGCGGCCATCCGCAGGAGTTCGAGCGAGTAGTCCTCGTCGAGTTCGAAGTCGCTGCCGCGGACGAACTCGATGTCGTCGGCGTCGGCACCGGCGGTTTCGATCATCGCCTCAATGCTCTCCTCGTAGTAGGCAGAGCGGGCCTCGAGCAGGTCAAAGGGGCTCTTGTTGTCGTCGAGGTGGGCGTGCAGGTCGGCGATAAGCACCGTGACCTCCATCCCGGCGCCGAGGAAATCAGCGAGTTTGCGCATCGTGGTGAAGTGGCCGATGTGCATCTCGCCGGTCGGCGCGTAGCCGATGTAGGCCGACGGTGTCCCGTCCGCGAGCAGTGCCTCTAGCTCCGATTCCTCGACGACCTCGGCCGTGTTCCGGGTCGCCAGCTCGAACCGCTCGGCCGTATCCATGGTGGTCCGTCCCCGCGGGGGAGAGTAAAGGGTTTCTTTCGGCGGGGATCCACCCCTGACGACGACAACACTTATTTTCGTGTCAACAAAACGTTCGAATGTGACCCGATCGATCGACCTCTCGGGGCGCGCCCTCCGGATCGTCGCCGTGGGATCGTTCCTCCTGCTCGTGTTCCCGTTCCTCTACGTTTCGGTCGCGCCGGTGGTCGAGGCCCTGAACGTCCCCGGCGGGAGCCTGACTGCGTTCGTCGTCTCGGCGGCGATCCCGGCGGCTCTCGGCGTGGTGCTCGTGGTTCGAAGTCGCGGCGACGACGGGACGGTCTGGGACGCGATCCCCGAACGGCAGTACGGCGGGCGTCACGCCGAGAGCGGCGGTATCGCGCGTCAGGAACAGGAACGCGCGCTGGATCGGCTCAAAGACGAGGAGTAGGTCGCAAAGACGAGGGACGGGTCGTCTCAGGCGGGGGCCTCGTCGACGACGGTGATCGCTTCGGCGTCGACGGCCTCGGTGTCGAGGTGGTTGGGGATGTAGTCGCGGCGGGCGTAGGTCTCGCGCTCGTCCTCGGACCCGACGGTGCACCACAGCTGGGGCCGGTCGGGGCCGTGCCATTCGCCCTGGCGGGCGACGCCGAAGACGACGTACTCCTCGCCGTCGACCTCGATCGTCGCGTCCTTGCGAAAGCCCGCGTCACCGTGGACGATGAGCTTCTTCATGCAAGCTGCTTCGACGGAAACGTATTTCAAAACTTCGAACCGGCGATACACCCTGCTTCGTCGACGAGTGGGAACTGCGCCGAGGGACCGACGGCGGCCACGACGACCGGCAGCGACGACGACCGGTAGCGACGGCGACCGGCAGCGGCCACGGCGACCGGTAGCGGCCACGGCGACCGGTACGGTCCCGACGACCGGCAACCGACAACTGGCGGCCGTCGCGACGGTCACAACGACCGGAAGCGACCGGTGGCGGTCGCGGTGACTGCACCCGGGATCGATTCCCGATCCTGCAAGGACGATTTAGGGGGTACAAGGCGACGCTTATCACCGCCGGCCGGAACCACCTGACGTGGCGAGTGAGTTCGTTCGAGTGGTACTGCGAGGCCCGCTGTCGCGCCGTGCGCTCCGCCCGGTCGCGACGTTCGTGGCGGTCGCCGCGGTCGGTATGGCCGGGTTCGTCGCGCTCGCAGGGATCGGCCCCGTCGAGGCGGCGTTCTGGTTGATCGACCCGACGAGCGTCGAAATCTATCTCGCGGCTCACGACACGCCGGCGACCCGGTTGCGGGCGTTCACCGTCGCGGTGGAGGTCTGTCTCATCCTCGCGGGACTGTGGATCGGCGAGACGGTCCTCTCGGCTGCCTTTGGCGGACAGATCGGCATGGAACTCAGACAGATGCAGACCGAACGACAGATAGCCGGGCTCGACGACCACGCCGTCGTCTGTGGCTACGGCACCTTCGGCAAGACGGTCGCACGGACGCTTCGGGACCGCGACAGGCCGGTCGTGGTCGTCGAATCGCAGGACGCGCAGTTCGAGCGGGCGCTGGACGACGGCCTCCTCGCCGTCCAGGGCGACGCCCGCCGTGAGGCCACACTCGAACGGGCGGGCCTGGAACGCGCGGCCGCGGTCGTCGGCGCCATCGACGACGCCAACGCCAACATCCAGATCGCCATCACGGCCGGCGAACTCGGGCCCGACGCGACAGTCGTCGTCCGCACGGGCGACGAGATGTACGAATCGGTCGCCCGCCGCGCCGGCGCCGACGAGGTGGTCATCCCCGAGGTGCTGAGCGGTCGGCAGGTCACCGACAGTCTGTAACTGGACAGGGAGCTTGACTGCGCAGGGCCGGGCTGTAACCACCGGGGAGCGCCGCCACTGCGCGATCGAGGGGACGCCTGTGGCGGGTAAGGCCGACTCTTGGGGAGCGAGAGGGCGACCCTTGGAGCGGGCAAGGGCGACCCCTGGACCGGGCAAGGGCGACCCTTGGAGCGGGCGAGGGCGACCCCTGGACCGGGCGAGGTCGGGGCGAACCAAACGGGTTTTAAGCGGCGATACCGAAGCCGTCCGCAAGGTCGATATCTATGGAGATGCCACGCCGATTTAACACGTACTGTCCGCACTGCAACGAACACAACCAACACGAGGTCGAGAAGGTCCGCAGCGGGCGGAGCTCGGGCATGACGAAAGTCGGCGGCCGCCAGGCCGAACGCGCCCGCTCGGGTTACGGGAACGCGGGCAAGTTCTCGAAGGTCCCTGCCGGTGGGAAACCCACCCAGAAGACGGACCTGAAATACCGCTGCTCGGAGTGTGGCAAGGCCCACCTTCGCGAGGGATGGCGCGCTGGCCGACTGGAGCTACAGGACTAACGATGGCGGGGAACTTCTACACCGTCGCGTGTCCTGATTGCGAGAACGAACAGACCGTCTTCGGCAAGGCCTCGACCGAGGTCGCCTGCGAGGTCTGCGGGCACACGCTCGCCCGCCCCACCGGCGGCAAGGCCGACATCGAAGGCGAAGTGCTCGAAACCGTCGAAGCGCGGTAACCACCACCATGAAATACAGCGGCTGGCCCGAACCGGGCGAACTGGTCGTCGGACGGGTCGACGAGATCGAGGACTTCGGGGTCTTCGTCGACCTCCAGGAGTACGAGGACAAGCGCGGCCTCTGTCACATCAGCGAGGTCGCCTCCGGGTGGATCAAGAACGTCCGCGACCACGTCAGTGAGGGGCAGACCGTCGTCGCCAAGGTGCTCGACATCGACGAGAGCGCCCAGCAGATCGACCTCTCGATCAAGGACGTCAACGACCACCAGCGCAAGGACAAGATCCAGGAGTGGAAAAACGAGCAGAAGGCCGACAACTGGATGCTGCTGGCCTTCGGCGAGGACATCGACGACGAGCAGTACGCCGCCATCGCCAACGAACTGCTCGCCGCGTTCGGATCGATGTACGAGGGGTTCGAACAGGCCGCCATCCACGGCACCGAGGCGCTCGAAGACACCGACCTCGACGACGATGAGGTTGACGCGCTCGTCGAGACTGCCCGCGAGAACGTCTCGGTTCCCTACGTCAACGTCACCGGCTACGTCACCCTCGAGTGCCCCACGGGTGCCGGCGTCGACGTCATCAAGGAGAGCCTGCAGGCCGCCGAGGGCAACGGCGAGGTCCCCGCGAGCGAAGCGAGCGGGGGCTCGGAAGACTCGTCTTCCGGCGTTCCCGAGGAGGTCGACCTCGACGTGACCTACGTCGGTGCCCCGGAGTACCGCATCCAGGTGCAGGCGCCCGACTACAAGACCGCCGAATCCCAGCTCGAGGAGAGCGCCGAGCGCGCCGTCGAGGCTGCCTCGGACCACGGCGGCTCCGGCGCCTTCCACCGCGAGCGCCACGAAGAGGCCGAGTGATCCGGCTGGCGACCGCGACTTCACAGGGACAGCGCAACCGATGAAATCCGATATTCTCGTCTGTTCGGCCTGGCGCGACGAGCACGAGCGGCCGCGCTACACTCTGTCGGAAACCTGTCCGGACTGTGGTGCGGACGCTGTCAACTCGGCGCCGGCACCCTTTAGCCCCGAGGACCGCCACGGGGAGTATCGACGCGCACTTAAGCGCCGCCGCCGGGAGTAGGCCGTATGGACGAATTCGACCGCGAGCAGGTTTCGTCGCCCGATCTCGACGACCCGGTGCTCGTCGAGGGGCTTCCCGGCGTCGGCCACGTCGGCAAGCTCGCCGCCGAGCACCTCCTCGAGGAGATGGAAAGCGCTCTCGTCGAGCGCGTCCACTCGACGCATTTCCCGCCACAGGTCAGCGTCGACGAGGGCCGCACGGAGCTGGCCGCCGCCGAGTTCCACGCCGTCCACCCCGAGGAGGGCCAGGACATGCTCGTCCTCACCGGCGACCACCAGGCCCAGGACAACCAGGGCCACTACGGCCTCACGGACACGTTCCTCGACGTCGCCGCGGACTACGGCGTCGAGCGGGTGTTCGCGCTCGGTGGCGTCCCGACGGGCGAACTCATCGAGGAGTACAGCGTCCTCGGCGCCGCCACGACCGACGACCTGGTCGAGCGACTGCGTGACCTCGACGTGGAGTTCCGTGAGGACGAACCCGCCGGCGGTATCGTCGGCGTCAGCGGCCTCCTGCTCGGCCTCGGCGAGCGCCGCGACTTCGACGCGGCCTGCCTGATGGGCGAAACCTCGGGCTATCTCGTTGACCCCAAGAGCGCACAGGCCGTTCTCGAAGTCCTCCAGGACACCATTGGCTTCACCGTCGACTACGCCTCACTCGAGGAACGCGCCGACGAGATGGAGGAAGTTGTCCGCAAGATCCAGGAGATGGAGCAGGGCACGCCGACGCCCTCCGACGAGGACCTGCGGTATATCGGTTGACTGCGACTGAGACTCAACGCTGGTAGGACAGGTAGCCAACCTAACATTTATTCGGGCGGAAAGCGTCTCCTCGACAGCTTCAGATCTATGTCTACGCCGCGATCCCGTCGCCCAGTCGGTCTGCTCCGGTCGGCGTCACCGCGGGCTCTGCTCGGAGACACCCTCATGGGAATTACCGCCGGAGCCGCCGCGTTCCAGACCGTCTTCGCGTTCACTTATCTGATCGAAAGGCAGCACGTCCGGTCGCCGTCCAAACCAGTCTACGAGTTCTTCCTTATCGGTATCGACGCGCGTGCATGGACCAGCGTCGGACCCGACGGTGCGCTCCCGGACGCCACCGACTTCGCGGTCTGGCAGTTCCACGCGCTCCACGGCGGCGGACTGGAGTTCGGTTCGACGCCAGCCCCGGCGTGGCCCCTCGTCGTCGTCGCGGTGCTCGGGCCGTTCGGAGCCGGCGCGCTCGTCGCAGCGGGTCGTGGCGTCGATTCGCCGTCGGCGGGAGCGGTGCGCGGTTCGACCGTCGCGCTCGGCTACCTCCCGCTCGCGGTCCTGACCGCTCGAACCGTCAAGTGGGACCCGCCGAGGAGCGTGCGCCTCTTCCAGAACGGTGTGGTGGGACGGCAAAAGGAGAACATCCCGCTTCGGACGTGGGGCGACATCCATGTCCAGATGCCAGAGTCAGTCCTGCTGACCGGAATCGCCGTTCCCTTGGTGCTCGGCGCGGTGGGCGGCGCCGTTGCGGTCGCCGCTCGCGAGGGCGAGCTGTCGACCGCCCAGCTCCGACACGGTAGTGTCTACGGCGCGGCGGCGTTCGTCGGTGGCTGGCTCGTGACCCTCCTGGGGACCGGTGGCCTCCGAGATCGGCCCCTGGAAGTCTGGGACGTTCCGAGAGTGCTGTCGACCAGAGACGCCATCGAACTCGGCGAGAGCCAGGTGGACCCGCTGACGTACGCGACCTGGCAGTTTCACGACCTCCACGGCGCGACTATCGGTCCGATGTTCACGCATAGCGTGATGGAAAGGGAGACGGGTCTGGTCGTGAACACCGAAATCGCGCTCGTGGTCCTCGCGCTGCTCGTCCCCGCGCTCGCCGGCGCAGCCTTGGTTCGGCGGTATAGCGTGACAGAGCCACGGACGGCTGCGGCGACGGGGGCGCTCGTCGTCGTCGGCTATCTCCCGCTGGCGGCCGTGACGGCGCTGGACGCGGCCTTGACGCCTGCCGGAGCTTCCCTCATCGTCGCGCCGTCGTTCGTCGATGCAGTGCTCTTGACCGGGCTCGCGGTCCCCGGCCTGTGCGGCGCGCTCGGCGGTGTTGTCGCGACTCGTGTGTCAGTCGGCGTGTCCGCGCTCACCGGCGCACTCCCGGGACTTTGATAGTGACGCGACGCTAACGCCCGCCCGTGGCACACGACGGACTGTTTGGGGTACCGGAGTGGCTGTTCGTCGGCCTCGTGCTTGGGGTCGGGGTGAGCGTTCTCGTCGCGGGGCTGTTCGTCGCCGCGAGCCGCCGCTATCCGGACGCGACAGCCTACCGGCAAGGGCAAAGCGGCGACACCCGTCGCCGGACCGAACTACGCTCGTATCTCGACGCCATCGGCGAGTCCTACGCCGAGGACCACCCCGTCGAGGGCCAGCCCGTCACCTTCTACCTCCCGGAGCGCGACGTAGCGATCACCTTCGACGCCCGGGCGTACTACCGCATCGAGCGCGGCGGCACCCACGCCGTCCTCGTCGAACACGAGATGCCCGGTGTCCAACTGGGCGACCGACTCCCGTTCGACGTGTCCGACGTGGACTTCGGCCCCATGGGGAGCGAGCACGACCGGGGACACCGCGACCCCGCCGCCGCGGCCTTCGCGGAACTCGGCGTCTCGGCGGGCGCGACGCTCGAGGAGGTCAAATCGGCCTATCGCCGACGGGTCAAGGAGACCCACCCCGACCAGGGCGGCGACGAGGACGAGTTCAAGCGCGTCCGCGAGGCCTACACCACGGCGAAGAAACACGCCGGGTGAGGGGAACGACCCCGAAAGCTCACAGTGAGTGATTGGGGCGACGCCGAAAGCTCACGGCAGGTGACACGGTGTGACTGTGAGGCGGACGACCTTGCGGCGTGGAATTCCCCTGTCAGAACTTATAACCCGGTACACCCCCGCATGGGAGCCATGGCTACGTTCACCGACCGGGAGCGTCGTGCGTTCGTCAGGAACGGATTTCTCGTCCGTGACGACGTGCTCCCGTCGGAACTCGTCGACGGCGCGCGCGCGGCCGTGGTCGCGGCGATGGAGGCGGACCCGCATGACTCCGACGACCTCGTCGGTACCGACTACAACGTCGCCGCCGAGGGCGTCGACGAGGACCCCCTCGACGACATCGTCGACGCGCTCGTCCCCGTCGTCGACGCGCTCGTCGGCGAGGGGACCATCGACCCCCCTGGCGGCGGGATGCAGGTCGCGCTCAACTTTCCCGACGCGGACGCGACCGACGACGTCCACGGCCCGAAGTCGGTCACGGGCCACCTCGACGGCTACGCCAAGTTCGACGAGAACCCCGAGGTCCACGCCTTCTCCGTCGGCGCGACCGTCTACCTCGACGACGTGCCCCCGCGGACCGGCGGGTTCACCGTCTGGCCCGGGTCCCACCGCGTCGCCGCGAAGTACTTCGAGGACCACGCTCTGGAGACCATCGGCGGCAAGCCCAACAGCGCCAAACTCCCCGCGATGGGCGACGAACCCGGCGAGTGGGACTACACCCGGCGCTACCACGACCAGGCCGACCCCTACGAGGTCAGCGGCGACGCCGGCACCGTTGTCCTCTGGCACTCGCGACTGCTCCACAGCAGAGGAATAAACACCGGTGAGGGCGTCCGGATCGCCGCGATAAAGCGCTTCCAGCGCGAGGGCGAGGACGACACCGTCCGCGACGCCGCCCCGAACCTCTTCAAGTACTGGCCGGCGATGGAGGGCGTCCCGCTTGTCGCCGGCGGCGACCCCGTTGCCTCGAAGCGCGACTGGCTGTAGCGGATGATATCGCTATATCTGGCAGACGTACATTCAACTAGATGAACACAAAGGTATAACACGATAGTGGGCATCGATTGTGTGTAATGTCGCACGTCCGAAGTCATCTCCATCTCGAGAGAACGGGGGCCTATGGGACACTGGTAGTTGGTCTCCTCGTGGCAACCGCGACCGGCTGGTTCCTCGAAAAAGAGTTTCAGTTATTGGTTCAGGGGCGGGCATTCGGCGGACGGCTCCAGGAGTCTGTGTACGGACTCAATTGTCTGCCCCCTTCGGCCCCACTTCTTCCGGGCCGGGACGCGTGTTTCGGAATGCAGCCAAATTTCGCCGTCATCTCGATCATAACGGTGCTCGCGTTCGTATACGTCTGGTATGCACCGTCTCTGGGGATTAGCCGACTGCAGGCGATAGGCATACTCATCGTGGCGATAGTCGCGCTTCGGTTTTTGAAGTACAAGCAAATCGGGGTCATCTCGTACAACCACGATTTCACCCATTGGGAGGACATATATAGATTCGAACGACAGATCGCCACACGGAATTTCGGGATTTTTGCCGCCGCGTTCGCCTCAGGGAACGCACTGATCGCTCTCGCGAACGTACTGATCGTCAGGTTACGCGGGCATCACTCCGAGGAACCGTAGTCGAACTCAGGAATCGGTCTCTCGTTTCGGCGGCAGACAGATCAGAACTTCTCCCCCCGAAGCGCCCAGCAGGTCGGATGTCGAGAGAGTGATACACTCACTCTGTTCGACTATCGAGCCGATCAGGGCGGACCGCCCCCGACAGTTCGGCGTTACTCGTCGTCCTCGTCGTTTTCAGAATCTGAGCGATAGCGAAGATTCTGAAAACGACGAGAGACGAGCGAAGAGGAAGAGTCGTCCTCGTCAGCTACGCTTCCTCGTCCTCGTCTTCCTCTTCGACGTCTTCGAAGTCGGCGTCGACGTACTCCTCGCCCTGGCCAGCGGCACCGGCGCCCGCGGCGCCACCCGGACCGGCCGCGCCACCGGGGCCCGCACCGGCCGCACCGCCCGCGGCACCGGCCGCGCCAGCGCCGCCAGCGGCGCCGGCGGCTTCCTGCTGGTACATCTGCTTGCCGATCTCCTGGAGTTCCTCGGTGAGGGCCTCGGTGACCTCCTCGTAGTCCTCCGTCGTCGCGTCCTCGTCCTCGAGGACCTCCTGCACGTCCTCGATGCGCTCCTCGATGTCGGCGATGAGGTCGTCGTCGACCTCCTCCTCGTTCTCCTCGATGAGGGTCTCGGCGCGCTGGATCGAGCTTTCGGCCTCGTTGCGGGCCTCGATGCGCTCGCGGCGCTTCTGGTCTTCCTCGGCGTGTTCCTCGGCTTCCTCCTGCATCTCCTCTATCTGCTCGTCGGAGAGGCCGGCGCCGCCCTCGATGGTGATGTTCTCCTTGTTGCCCGAACCCTTGTCCTCGGCCTCGACGTTGACGATGCCGTTCTCGTCGATTTCGAAGGTAACCTCGATCTGTGGCGTACCGGCGGGCGCCGGCGGGATACCCGAGAGGGCGAACTCACCGAGGAGTTCGTTCTCCTCGGCGATCTCGCGTTCGCCCTGGAAGACGCGGATCTGGACCTGCGTCTGGTTTGCGGCTGCGGTGGTGAACACCTTCGACTCCTCGGTCGGGATGGTGGTGTTTTTCTCGATGAGGCGCTCGAAGAGGCCGCCCTTGACTTCGACGCCGAGCGAGAGGGGTGTCACGTCGAGCAGGACGATGTCGTCCACGTCGCCCGAGAGGACGCCGCCCTGGATGGCCGCGCCGAGCGCGACTGCTTCGTCGGGGTTGACGTTTTTCTTCGGGGCCTGTCCGGTGAGTTCCTCGACTTTCCCCTGGACCTGGGGCATCCGGGTCGACCCGCCGACGAGGATGACCTCGTCGATGTCGCCCTTGTCGTAGCCGGCGTCCTCGAGAGCCTGCTCCGTCGGACCGACGGTACGGTCGAGCAGGTCGGCGGTCAGCGACTCGAACTTCGCGCGGGTGATCGTCTCCTCGAGGTCTTTCGGGCCGTCGTCGTCCGCGGCGATGAACGGGAGCGTGACGGTCGTCTCCTTGCGCGAGGAGAGTTCGTGTTTGGCTTCCTCGGCGGCGTCTTTCAGCCGCTGGAGGGCCTGGCGGTCCTCGCGGAGGTCGATGCCGTGTTCTGCCTCGAACTCGTCGGCAAGGTAGTCGAGGATCGCCTCGTCCCAGTCGTCGCCACCGAGGTCGTTGTCCCCGTTGGTCGCGACAACCTCGTAGACGCCGCCGCCCAGGTCGAGGATGGAGACGTCGAAGGTGCCCCCACCGAGGTCGTAGACGAGGACGGTCTGGTCGGACTCGTCGTCGAGGCCGTAGGCCATCGCGGCCGCGGTCGGTTCGTTGACGATGCGCTCGACCTCGAAGCCGGCGATCTCGCCGGCGTCCTTGGTTGCCTGGCGCTGACTGTCCGAGAAGTAGGCCGGCACCGTGATGACGGCCTTCTCGATCTCGTCGCCGAGGTACTCCTCGGCGTCGTGTTTGATCTTCTGGAGGATCATCGCCGAGACTTGCTCGGGCGTGTACTCCTCGCCGTTCAGTTCGACGGCGTAGTCCTCGCCCATGTGCCGTTTGATCGACTGGATCGTCTCGTCGGGGTTCTGGACGGCCTGGTTTTTCGCGGGCTTGCCGACGAGGCGCTCCCCGTCCGAGAACGCGACCACGGAGGGTGTAGTGCGCTCGCCTTCGCTGTTGACGATGATCTCGGGGTCGCCTCCTTCCATGACCGCGAACGCGCTGTTCGTGGTCCCGAGGTCGATACCGAGAATCTTGTTGCTAGCCATCTTGCTCCCATGTAACCGGTTCGGCCGGTTAAAAGTTGCTAGACGGGACGCACCGACACCCGCTCGCTCGGCCCTCTATCCGTTGTTTTCTCGATACTGGCCCACGGCTACCGTGCGGTTATATGATGACCGCAATCAGCGTGTTTCGGTCCGGCCCGCGGGTAGCCGGTCGGATCAGATTCCGTGAGGCGGTCGAGCGTTTGTCAGATTCCGTGAGGCGGTCGAGCGCTTGTCGGGTCCCGTGAGGCGGTCGATCGTTTGTCAGATTCCGTGAGGCGGTCGTGCGGCTACTCGCCGCCGTCGCTCACGGTCACCTGTGCGGTCTGGAGTACCTTCTCGGCCATCACGTAGCCGGGACGGTGAACGTCGGCGACGGTGTCTCCGGGCTGGTCGCTCTCGACGCGCATCAGCACCTCGTGAGTGTGGGGGTCGACCTCGTCGCCGGGGTCGGGGTCGACGACGTCGACGTTCTCGTCTTCGAGGACGCGGTCGAAGCCCTTGAGCGTTGACTCGACGCCGCTCCGCAGGTCGTCGATGTCGGCCTCGTCCTGGTCGAGCGCGCGGACGAGGTTGTCCCGCACTTCGAGCAGGCGTTCGACGAGGTCCTCGGTCGCGCGTTCTTTCTCCTGTTCGCGGCGTTTCTCCATGCGCTTCTTGTAGTTCTGGAAGTCCGCCTGCTTGCGCTTGAGCTTCGAGGTCACCTCGTCGAGTTCCTCCTCGCGAGCGTCGAGTTGCTCCTCGAGACCCGCGACGCGGGTCCGAAGTGCCGCGAGTTCGTGGGCGACCGACTCGGGGTTGGCCTCCGTCACGCGGTCGACGAGTGCTTCGTCACCCTCCGTGTCGGCATCGAACTCCGCGTCGACGTCGACGTCCGAGAGCGGGTCCGCGGCGCCGTTCCCGCGTTCGTCTCCCTCGTCCGTGGGCTCCGCGTCCCCAGTTACCTCTGTCCCCGATCCGTTCCCAACTCCGGCGCCGTCGTCTGCTGTCTCGGCGTCCGCAGCGTCCTGCTCGGTCATACCCGAACGCAGTCGCCGCTCGGACAAAAGGATTGAGAATCCGACCGCCCCGCAACCTCACAACACGATCGAGACGACGGCCAGGACGAGAAAGACCAGGATGAGCAGTTTTGCGACTCGGAAACTGATCCCCGCCACGCCCCTGAGCCCGACGACGGCCGCGAGGATGGCCAGCACGAAAAAGATCAGTGCGTACTGCAGGAAATCGCCAGAGAACGACTGCAAGGCAACGAACGGCGTCATCCGGGTACCCTCCCGTCGTCGCGGTGGCCGTGGGCCCCAGGTTCGACGGCGGGACGCCGTGGTGCGAGTCCGTCGCCTGGAGCCGGTGGTGCGAGTCCGGCGGTTCGATCGTCCGTTTCGAGCGCCTCGCCAACTGTAGCTTCCATGTCCGCTCCGAGGCGTGGCGACCGGAAAGTAACTGTGACCGTATCGTCGATATTTCACGGTAGGGGCAGCCTATGACCGGGATACGAACGATAACTGAATCATAGCTTTGCAGGCCGGGGGCAACACCCTGAACAACAGTGATGGTCCGAACGGGAGGGCAGATCACGATTCGACGTCGATGGCCACGCGAACAGAGGGATGGCTGACCGACCATCGTCGCTTCGTGGCGGCGTCCGGCGCGTCGTGGCACACGCGTTCAGGACGGACGCCACGTTCACGGCCGCGGCCATCGCGTACTACGCGCAGGTATCGCTCGTCCCGCTCGGCGTCCTCGGGCTCGTCCTCGTTGGGACTGTCGCCGGCGACCGGCTGGCGGTGGCAGCCGTCGAGGCCGCTGGGGACGCGCTCACACCGACCGGACAGCGCCTCCTCCGGGAGGCCGTCACGCGCGGGGCCGGCAGATCGGAAGCGAGCGTCGGTGGCCTCGCTGTCTTCGCCTGGGGCACGCTCCGGCTCTTCCGGGCGCTGGAGACGGCCTTCGCGGCCGTCTACCCCGCTGAGAGGTCGACTGACCGCGGCTGGCGTGACACCGCGGTCGCCGCGACTGGCGTACCGCTCGCACTCGTTGTCGTCGTCGCCGGCGGCGTCGCGTTCCGGTGGATCGGCGCGACGATCCCGCCGGTCGTTCGGGCGATCGTGCTCACAGCGGCGCTCTCCGCGGTGTTACTTCCCGCCTACCGTGTGTTGCCCACGGCATCGGTCTCGTTGAGAGAGGCACTCCCCGGTGCCGTCCTCGCCGCCGGCGGACTGGTCGTACTCCGGCGGGCCTTCGGGGTCTACATCGCCCTCTCGGGCGGCGCGACGCTGTACAGCGCGCTCGGTGCGGTCGTCGTCGTCGTGACGTGGCTCTATCTCGCGAGCCTTCTGCTCGTCACGGGGGCGGTCGCGAACGTCGTCCTGGCTGGGCGAGACCGGGCGTGATACGGCCGGCGTCGCGCTCCTCGAACGGTTGCCAGCGGTGCGGTCCGCTGGCGCGACGCGCGACGACGGACGCCCGACACCGTTAACAGGTGCCGCCCCGGAGCCCGGAGCATGCTCCGTCTCGTCTACGAGGAGGGGACGATCCGCGTCGGGGACGACGACGCGGACCGGTCGACCGTCGACAGTCTCCCGTTCGTCGAGACGGACACACGCTCGAAGACGCGACGGGCTCCCGCGAACCGGTATTACGACCTCGTCGCGGCGCTGGACGACCGCGGCGTCGACTACGAGGACCGCGTGCTCGACCTGCCCGACCTCGATCTGGCCTCGGCGTACGAACTCCGCGAGTACCAGCAGGCGGCGCTCGATGACTGGACTGCGGCCGACCGCCGGGGCGTCCTCGAACTCCCGACCGGGAGCGGCAAGACGGTCATCGGTATCGCGGCCATTGCGGCCCTCGGAACGCCGACGCTGGTCGTCGTCCCGACCATCGACCTGCTCGAACAGTGGCGCCGCGAACTCGACGCCGAGTTCGGCGGCGACGGGGGAGCGAGCGGCGTCGAGATCGGACAACTGGGCGGCGGCGAACAGCGGGTCGGCGACCTGACCGTCTCGACGTACGACTCGGCGTACCTGCGGGCCGACGAACTGGGCGATCGCTTCGGACTTGTGGTCTTCGACGAGGTCCACCATCTCGGCGGCGAGGGCTACCGGGAGATCGCTCGCCTGCTCGCCGCGCCAGCCCGCATGGGCCTCACCGCGACCTTCGAACGCCAGGACGGCGCTCACGAGGTGATCGAGGAGGTCGTCGGTCCGCTCGTCCACCACGTGGCCGTCGACGACCTGGCCGGCGAACACCTCGCTGACTACGACATCAAGCGCGTCGAGGTGGCGTTGACCGACGAGGAACGCGGGACCTACGAGCGCCACCAGGAGACGTTCACCGACTACCTCGCCAGTTCGGGGATCGAGATGCGAAGCGGGAGCGACTACCAGGAACTCGTCAAGCGGTCGGGCACCGACCCGCGGGCCCGCGAGGCACTGCTCGCCAAACAGCGGGCCCGCGAGGTGATGATGAACGCCGACCGAAAAGTCGAACGCCTCGAATCCATTCTGGACCGACATCGGGGCGACCGGGCCATCGTCTTCACCGCCCACACCGACCTTGTCTATCGCCTGTCCGAGCGCTTTTTGATCCCGGCGATCACCCACGAGACGGGTGCGAGCGAACGGCGAGACGTTCTGGAGCGGTTCCGCGCCGGCGACTACTCGCGGGTCGTCACGGCGAACGTCCTCGACGAGGGCGTCGACGTCCCGGACGCCAACGTAGCCGTCGTCCTCTCGGGGTCCGGAAGCGAGCGGGAGTTCACCCAGCGCCTCGGGCGGATCCTCCGGCCGAAAGCCGACGGCGGGCGCGCGCTCCTCTACGAGATAGTCAGCGAGGAAACGGCGGAGGAACGGGTGGCAGCGCGTCGCCGGTGAGAAACTCCCGCAACCAAACAGTGTCTCTCTCGGGTGCTCAACGATGAGAGGGGGCTTGAGATACCGGCAGCCACGTCAGTCCCGCCGGAAGACTTAATCATACACACTCGATACACACGGGTATGGAGCGCAAGAACATCACGATTCGAGAGGACCAATCCGAGTGGATCGAAGATCAGGGAGTCAATCTCTCCCAACTCGTACAGGAGACGATCGACGAAGCGATGCCGCCAACGGATGCGGAACTGGCGGCGGCATATCAGGAGAACGCGTCCCACGCTGCGGAAGTGAACGAGGAATGGTCGAACGTCTCCACGGAGGCGAACGACCGCCTCGGTGACCGCCCGAATAACGAATGAACATCCGGCGAGGCGACGTTGTGAGAGTCGATCTCGGGGGGAAATACGATGACGATACACGCGGGAGCGAGATCTACAAATCTCGCCGTGCGGTCGTGGTGCAAAACGACGTGGGGAACAAGAACGCTCCGACGACCATCGTCGCGCCGGTCTCGAAGGGCCACACCGGGTATCCATTCCACGTGAATCTTCCCGCCTCCATGGACGAACTGGAGATGGATTCGCACGTCCAACTCGATCAGGTCCGGACCGTCGACATCGATGAACGGATACTGAAGAAGTACGGTCAGCTCTCGAACGCCCAGATGGACGACGTTGACGACGCAATCCGTGTCTCGCTGGGTCTGATGCCCTGAAAGTCGATACTTCGCCCCCGCGATCTACTGTTCTAGATGCCTCGGTAGAACGGATACCGGCGAGAGGATCGACGTACCCGATGTCGACGGTGACCGTCCTCAGGCGCCCTCGGTCGTGGTACCCGGCGTCGGCGTTCCTTCGGATAGCGAGACGGAGACGCTGGCGGAGGTTCGGCTGGATTCGTAGTCGAACGGGAACGGGAGCTGAAACGTGCGGGACCCGCCACTGGGAATGGTCGCGCTCTCGGTTCGGTCGTAGCTCTCGCCGTCGTCGCTGACGGTCGCGGCGACCGTCGCCGCGCGCTCGCTGTCGGCGGGGTTGGTGACCGTCATCTCGAGAACGAGGTTTCCGTCGGCGCCCTCCACCAGGTCGAAGCCGTCGTGGTCGAGCGAGGCGGTCGGCGTGGGCGTCGGGGTCGCGGTGGGCGTCGCGGTCGGTGTCCCGGGATCGCTCGGCGTCGGTCCGCCGGGGCGGCGGGTCGAGATGTTACCCGGGATCGTGATGCCGTCGTCGTCGTTCCCGGGATCCGGCCGTGTCGGTGTAACGATCCCCTCCTGCGGGTTCGTGACCGACGTGAACTTCGGCTCCGTCTCCGTGACGGGCACCTCGGGCGCGGTCGCCGGCACCTCGGTGTCGTTCGAACAGCCCGCGCCGGTCACGCCAGTCGCGAGTACCGCGACCGAGCGCAGGAACGTCCGACGGTTCATACCAGCCATCGCGGCACCTGTCGCCAAGAATCTTCCCGTCCCGGACGCCGTCGCGTTTTTACCCGTCGGCGGCGGATCCACGGTCGTGCTGACCAAGGACCTGCTCCGGGTGTCGCGGGCCGGTGGCGGCTACCAGCCGCAGTTCACCGACCCCGCCGACCGCGACCTGGCCGCGCGGGTGCTCGGTGTCTACCAGGGCCACGTCGACCGCTCGCGGGCCGACCTCGAGACGACGCTCGAGTCCATAGAGCGCGAGGCCGAGGACTTCAAGCTCGTCCGCGGGTTCGCCAAGCTCCTCGAACGGGACGCGACCTTCGAGACGCGGTCGCAGGTCGACCCCGAGCGCGCCCGGTCGGCCGCATTCGCGGCCGCCGAGTCCGTCGGCGTCGTCACCAGCGACGAGCGCGAGCGGGCGCTTTCGCGGGCGGCCGACCGCCTCGATGCCACGCCGGACGCGGTGGCCGACTCGCTGTACGCCGACCTCGACGCCCGGCAGGTACTGGTAGCTGTCGACCCGCGGTGGGGCCCCGACGAACTCCGCGCGCAGTACGACCTCTCGCTGGCCCAGACGGCGCTGTTCGACGCCACCGAGGTCCGCGTGCACTCCAGCGACCCGAAGGCACTGGTCTCCGCGGTCAAGCGCCTCCGACTGATGTACGAGATCAGGAAGACGGGCGACCGCGAGACGGGCGAGCGCGAGACGGACAGCGGCGGCTGGTCGAACCGCGAAGTCGTCGTGACCGGGCCGACGGCCCCCTTTCGCCGGACGCGCCGGTACGGGACGCGCTTCGCACGCCTGCTCCGGACGGTCGCGACGGCCGACGAGTGGCGCCTCGAAGCGACCATCGACGACCGCGGCACCGAGCGGACGATGACGCTCACCCACGCGGACGTGTCGGTCCCCGGCGTCGAACCGGTGACGGACGTGAGCTACGACAGCGGCGTCGAAGCCGACTTCGCGACCCGGTTCGAGTCACTGGATCTGGACTGGGACCTGGTGCGCGAACCCGAACCGCTGGCGGCGGGCGCCCGCGTCGCAATCCCCGATTTCGCCTTCGACTATCGCCACGGCGATTTCAGGGTCTTCTTCGAGATTATGGGCTTCTGGACGCCGGAGTACGTCGAGAAGAAACTCTCGCAACTGGCAGACCTGGAGGACGTGGAACTGCTCGTCGCCGTCGACGAGAGCCTGGGCGTCGGCGAGGCGGTCGAGGCCCGCGACCACCGCGCGATCCCCTACTCGGGGACGGTCCGGGTGAAGGACGTCCGCGACGCGCTCAGGCGCTACGAGGACGAACTCGTCGCGGAGAGTGCAGCCGCGCTCCCCGACGAACTGGTCCCGGACGCGGACGTGGTGACCATCGAAGTGCTGGCGGCCGACCACGGTGTCGCCGAGAGTGCCGTCGCCGAGAAGTCTTTTCCCGAACACGAGCGGATCGGACGCACGCTGGTCCGGCCGCACGTCCTCGCGGAACTCGCCGAGCGGATCGAGGCCGGGATGGCGCTGTCGGCGGCCGAGGCGGTCCTCGACGAGTTCGGCATCGACGACGCCAGCGCCGCGCTCTCACACCTGGGCTACCGGGTCGAGTGGGAGGGACTCGGCGGCGGGACGGTCCGCGAGCAGGACTGACCGAGCAGGAGAACGGTCCGCGAGCGGGACGAAAACGGGGCAACGTGAAAGAACGAAAGAACCGATCAGAACGCTCGCGCCGGTCAGAGGTCGCGCCGCCGCCCCTTGGGCACCTGCGACCGGAGTTCGCCGTGCACGTAGAGGGCGACGCCGAGCGGTTCGGGTTCGCCCGCGAGTTCGTGCTCGACGACGAGATACCCCCAGTCGCCGTCCCAGTCGAGTTCCTGGTCCTCGCCGGCGACAAAGTCCCGGGCCTCTTCCCGCGAGAGCGTGACGACGTTGCGCTCGGCCGCGTCGCCGAAGCGCTGGACCGCCTCCAGCGTCGGCTTCCAGTGCTCCCGGCGCGTCCGGAGGACGGCCATTCCGAGTCCCTCGATGTCGACGGGTGAGGCCACGTCGTCGGCGAAGGCCCATATCTTCCCGGACCCGCGTTCCCAGAACGTGTGGGCCGCGAACGTCTCGGGTGCGACGCCGAAGCGCTCGTCCCACCAGTCGAGTACCTCGGCCCGGGTCGGGCGCCCCTCGACGACGCGCTCGTCGGCAGTCGCCGGCAGGCGGTCGAAGCGTGCGCCGACGTTCTCCGGTGGGTGACCGTCCTTTTGGTCGCTCATCAGCCCGTCACCTCCAGTTTTGCACAGAAAAAGCCGCCCGTGTCGTTGTGGTGGGGGTAGATCCGCTTTGCCTTCCTGACGCTGTCGTCGTACGTTTCGTCCTGCCACTCGGTGACGCCCGGCACGGAGTCAAGCGGGATGTCGAACGCGACGAGTTCACAGTCCTCCTCCTCGAGCGCGTAGTCGAGGACGGCCTCGTTTTCCTCGGGCGCGAACGTACACGTCGAGTAGACGACGGTCCCGCCCTCGCGCGTGGCCTGGACCGCGCGCCGGAGGACGCCCTTCTGGACGCCAGAGATCCCCTCGACGTGGTCCAGCGTCCACTCGTCGAGCGTGTCCGGGTTCTTCCGGACGGTGCCCTCACAGGAACAGGGCACGTCCACCAGCGCGCGGTCGTAGGGCGCGCCCGCGGATCCCGGTTCGGTCTCCGGCGCGCGGAAGGGCTTGAGCGAGTGATTGCGTGCGTCCTCGTGAGTGACGGCGACGTTCGTGACGCCGAGGCGTTCGGCGTTCGAGCGCAGCGCCGAGATCCGTCCGAGGTTGTTGTCGGTCGCGACCAGGCGCCCGGTGTCGTCCATCAGCGCGGCGAGTTGCGTGGTCTTGGACCCCGGCGCGGCGCAGGCGTCCCAGACCCGTTCGCCGGGGTCGGGGTCTAGCACCCGCGCGGGGAGCGCGGAGACCTCCTCCTGGCCGTGGAGCCAGCCGTGGACGTACGGCCAGTTCGTCCCCGGGTTCCCGCCGGGGAGGGCGAACAGGCCGTCGTGCCACTCGCGGGGTTCGACGGTGAGGTCGGTCTCGGCCAGCGCCGCGCGCGCCCGCTCGACGGTCGTCTTGATCGTGTTCACGCGAACGACCGACGGGAGCGGGCGGTCACAGGCCGCGAGGAAGGCGTCGAAGTCCTCGATCAGCGGCTCGTACCGCTCCAGCACGTCCATGCGCTCCGTTTTCGGCCGACCGTGTTAACCCCCTCGGCTCGCCCCCGAGATGGAGATCGGCCGGGCTCCGGCTCCGGACGCTCGCGCTTGGCGCCCAGTTTAAGGAAGTGGCGTGCGCGTGTCGAGACATGGCACAGATCCAGGTCCACCGCGACGACATCGAACTGGAGTCGCCGACGCTGGTCGAGGGGTTTCCGGGGATCGGACTCGTCGGAAAGATCGCCGCGGACCACCTCGTCGACACCTTCGGGATGACCCACTACGCCTCCTGTCGCTGCGAGGGGCTCCCCGAGATGGCCGTCTTCGAGGCGGGCGACCGAAGCTACCGGCCGCCGGTCCGGATCTACGCCGACGCCGAGCGGGACCTGCTCGTTCTCCGGAGCGACGCGCCGGTCTCGCCGGCCGCCGCCGACGAGTTCGCGCCCTGCCTGACGGGGTGGATCGATGAGGTCGACGCGACGCCGCTTTTCCTCTCGGGGCTCCCGACCGAGAAAGACGGCGTGCCGGAACTCTACGGGGTGGCGAGCGGCGACGCCGGCGCGACCCTGGAGGAGTACGGCATCCAGTCCCCGACTGAGAGCGGCGTCATCAGCGGTCCGACCGGCGCCCTGCTCTACGAGGTCGAACAGGAAGGGATGGACGCCGTCGGCCTCGTCGTCGAATCCAGCCAGACCTTCCCGGACCCGGAGGCCGCCCGCGTGCTCCTCGTCGACGGCATCGCCCCCATCGCCGACATCGACGTCGAAACCGACAAACTCGTCGAGCAGGCCGAAGAGATCAGCGAAGCCCGCGAGCAACTCGCCAAGCGGATGGAGACTGCCCACGACGAGAGTTCGAAGGCCCAGCCGATGGGTATGTATCAGTAGACCAGCGGCGAACTCGTTTCGTGGCGATATTGTGGGGTCTGTACAGTACTTTCGTCCACGAACACGTCTCACGAACTCGCCGATAACTCACACGCGAACTACGCAGTCAACCGGGATACTATCACTCTGCGTGCGGTCGGATCGATAAATCGACACAGCGATCCGTATCAGTCCAGATAGCCCAGGTCCTCGAGCTGGTCGGCGATCTCCGAGAACTCGGCCTCGGTGAGTTCGCCCTGCTGTTCGTGCTGGATGACGATGCTCCGCAGGAGGAATCGCACGAGGTCGCTGGTACTGGAGAAACTCGTCCCCTCGATGGTCTCCTCGACCCGGTCCGCGAGGTCCTTCGGGATGGAAACGGTCGTGTAGTCTGTCATGCCTGTGGGGACGGCGGCGGGGCGGTTATCAGTTACGTCCGCCGGCTCCCGCTTGCACGACGAGTTCGACCGGATAGTCGGTCAGGTTCTCGTATCCGTCCCTGGTGACGACGACCAGGTCCTCGATGCGGACGCCGCCGACGTTCGGGTCGTAGAGGCCGGGCTCGATGGTGATGACGTGGCCCGGTTCGAGCACGTCCGTCCCGGGGCCGATGCGGGGACCCTCGTGAACGTCGAGGCCGACGCCGTGGCCCGTCGAGTGGATAAAGCCCGTCTCGGCGGCCTCGTCGGTGCGCAGGGTAGGCAGGCCCGCCTCCTCGTAGACGTCGCAGGCGGCGGCGTGGACCGCCTCGCCCTCCACGCCGGGTTCGACCGCGTCGAGAGCGGCCCGGTAGGCCGCCTCGGTCAGGTCGTACCACTCCCGGACCGTCTCGTCGGGGTCGCCCCGACAGAACGTCCGGGTCATGTCCGCGTGGTACTTCGTCGCCTTGTTCTGCGGGAAGATGTCGACGATGATCGGCTCGCCGGCCGCGAGCGGCCCGCTGCCGCGCTCGTGGGGGTCCGCCGCGTCGGCCCCACAGGCGACGATGGTCTCGTCGAGCGCGCACCCGTTTCGGAGCAGCGTCACCTCGATTTCGGTCTTGACCGACTCGCTCGTCAGGGGGTCGCCGTCGTGATACAGCGTGCCGTCCCGAACCTCGGCGCCGGCGATCAGGTTCTCGGCGGCGGCCATCGCGGCCTCGTTGGCCCGCTGGGCGTCCCGAACGTGGTCGATCTCTTCGTCGGTCTTGGTCGCGCGGATCGCGCCGACGACGTCCTCGCGGTCGGGCGTCACCCCGATGCCGTAGTCGCGAACGCCGTCGGCGACGTGGAGCGGGAACCGTGGCGGGACGGCGACGCTCTCGACGCCGTACTCGCCGAGGAAGTCCGCGAGAACGCGATACCGGGCCTCGTCGGCGCCGAACTCCTCGGCGTAGTCGGCGTAGCCGTAGTCGATGGAGCGTTCGACCGTCGCGGCGCGACTCTCTCGCTTGGCGCGGCCGAACTCCAGGCTCCGGTGAAAGAGCAGGCGGATCTCCCCGTCGTACAGCGTCACGAACGGGTCGGGCGCGTCGAAACCCGACAGGTAGTACTGCGTCGAATCCTCCGAGTCGGCGTCGACGAGGTAGCCGTCGAGGCCCCGGTCGTCGAGTACGGCGTCGAGTCGTGAGAGGTCGGGATCCATGGTACGACGATGCGGGGCCGGGGGTAAATAGCGTCCGCCGCCTGATAGCGAACCGACATACCGCCGGCAGTGTATTGGAACCGGCCGCCGGCGCGATGCCGACCGCGAACCGTCGACTCCACACCGCCGACTCCACACCGCCGACTCCACACCACCGACTCCGGTAGCCTGATGGAACCCGCGGTTCACCCGGGGAGTATGGACGTCACGATCACCGCATCGACGGTCACGGGCCGCGCCCGCGCCCCGCCGTCGAAGAGTTACACGCACCGGGCCATCCTCGCGGCAGGCTACGGCGAGGCCGCCACCGTCAACGACCCGCTGGTCAGCGCGGACACCCGCGCGACCGCCCGCGCCGTCGACGCCTACGGCGGCGCGACCGACTTCGCCGACGACGAAACGACCCTGACCGTCGAGGGGTTCGACGGTCGCCCCGACGTGCCCGCTGACGTGATCGACTGCGCCAACAGCGGGACGACGATGCGACTCACCACCGCGACTGCCGCCCTCGCCGACGGCGTGACCGTGCTCACGGGCGACTCGTCGCTGCGCTCGCGGCCACAGGGACCGTTGCTCGACGCCATCGAACAGCTCGGCGGGCGCGCGGAGAGCACCCGCGCCAACGGCCAGGCGCCCCTGGTCGTCGGTGGCCCCGTCGACGGCGGCACGGCATCGATCCCGGGCGACGTGTCCTCGCAGTTCGTCACCGCGCTCCTGATGGCCGGTGCCGTCAGCGACGACGGGGTCACGGTCGAACTGGAGACCGAACTCAAGTCCGCCCCCTACGTCGATATCACGCTCGAAGTCCTGGCGGCGTTCGGCGTCGACGCGAGCGAAATCGAGGCGGGATACCACGTCGAGGGCGGCCAGTCCTACGCCCCCGCGGGCGGCGAGTACGACGTGCCCGGTGACTTCTCCTCGATGTCCTATCTCCTCGCCGCGGGCGCGCTCGCGGCGCCCGACGGCCTCGTCGTCGAGGGCGCACGGCCCAGCGCGCAGGGCGACGCCGCCATCGTCGACATCCTCGAGCGGATGGGCGCGGACATCGACTGGGACCGCGACGCTGGCGAGATCACCGTCACCGAATCGGCCCTCACCGGCGTCGAGGTGAGCGTCGCCGACACGCCGGACCTCCTGCCGACCATCGCGGTGCTGGGCGCGGCTGCAGGCGGCAAGACGACCATCACGAACTGCGAGCACGTCCGTTACAAGGAGACCGACCGCGTGAGCGTCATGGCCGACTCGCTCACCGAGATGGGCGCCACCGTCGTCGAGGAGCAGGACCGCCTGACCGTCCGCGGCGAGGACACCGACCTGCGGGGCGCGACCCTCCCCGGCCGCGACGACCACCGCATCATCATGTCCCTCGCCGTCGCCGGCCTCGTCGCCGACGGCGAGACGACCATCACCGAAGCCGAGGACGTCGACGTCTCCTTCCCGGGCTTTTTCGACGTGCTCGCGGGCCTGGGCGTGAACGTCTCACAATAGCGGTCCTGTCTCCAGGCTCGGAAGCACCACTCAGAGCCGTTCGACCACTGCCGCGAGGTTGACCGCGAGTCCGACAGCCACCAGCAGCGCCGCGACCGCCGCATCCCCCGTCTCGCTTCCGGAGACGGCCGTTGTCGCGTCGAAGGCTAACGCCGCGCCGTAGCCGACGCCGCCGAGTGCGAGCGCGAAGCCAAGTATCCCGATGACGAGCGACCCGACGACGCTGAACCGCCCGGAGCCACGGTTCCGCTCATAACTCTCCACCGCGGACTGTGTCGCGTCGTGGACCATCGCTTCGAGGTTCTCGACTTGCCCCTCCATATACCGGTGGAGCGTCTCCTCGTCCTCGGAGACCGACGCCGCCCTCTCGGAGAGTTCCGTCTCGTAGGCGTCGAGTTCTTGCTCGCGCTCGTCGAGGGTCGACATCCGCTGGTCCAGTCGCTGTTCGGTCTCCTCGATGCGCTCTCGACGCTCCTCCAGGTCCAACTCTCCGGCTTCCAGTTCCGCCTCGCGCTCGTCGAGCGCCTCCTCGCGATCGTCGATGTCCCCGGCCCGCGTGTCCAGTCCGAGTTCCCGCTCTTTGAGCCTGCGCGCTCGCCGTGCGAGTTCCCGGACGTGCTCGCGGTCTTCCTCCCGGTCGTCCGCTTCCCGACGGTCACTGCCAGCCTCTCGCCCGCTGTCGCGGTCCGCGGCCGCCCCCCTCTCATCGGCGCTCTCGTCGTCGCCGGCGTCGACCACGTCGGACGCTTCGTCCCCGTCCGGTGACTCGCTCTGTTCCGGGTCGTTGCTCATAGGTACTCGTCGGTCCGACGGCCACCGGAGACTTTGTTTGTCGGTGGTTACCGACGCTCAACCGGGCGATGAACTCGGATACGAACGGTCGCTGACCGCCGACGGAGTACACGACTGGCTCGCGGGCCCGTCCCGAGAACGTGAGCAGTCAGTTGGTTTCGAAAGGGTAAGGATCAGTTGCGACCGCCGCGGGATTCCGAACGGTGATGTCGGGCGATTCGTACGCGGCTATTGACCCGCTGATTTCACCTTGTCCGCGAACGCCTCGCGGACCTTCTTGACCTTCGGTTCGGCGTGGAACTGGCAGTAGCGGTCGTTAGGGTTCTTCTCATAGTAGTTCTGGTGGTACTCCTCGGCCTCCCAGAAAGTGTCGAGCGGAGCGATCTCGGTGACGATCTCGTCGTTCTCGTAGCTCTGGAAGTCGCCGCCCTGCTGGAGAGTATGAACGAACCGCTCGACCGTCTCTTTCTGGTCGTCGTCGTGGTAGAAGACCGCCGAGCGGTACTGCGACCCCACGTCCGGCCCCTGCCGGTCCTCGGTCGTCGGGTCGTGGATCCGGAAGAACACCTCCAGCAGGTCCTCGTAGGCGACCACGTTCGGGTCGTACTCGACCTGGACGACCTCCGTGTGGCCGGTCGACCCCGAGCAGACCGCCTTGTACGTCGGGTCCTCGACGTGCCCGCCGGCGTAGCCCGAGGTTACCTCGCGGACGCCGGCGAGTTCCTCGAACGCAGCCTCGATACACCAGAAACAGCCGCCGGCCAGCGTCGCCGTCTCCGTTTCGGTCATGCTCGTCCGTTGGGCCCGGAGGCGTTTGAACCCAGCGACAGGGCGTTCGGCCTGGAGTGGCACGTCTCGGCTTTGCCGCCCCGGACCAGCAGGCGTGGCTCGCGGAGTCCGCACCCGAAGCGCATACAACGAGTGGGGGCCTGTCGTCGCGTAGCGATGGCACCGGACACGGCGGACTACGACTACGTCGTCGACGCGAGCGGTGGCGGGGACTACGAGCGGATCCAGGCGGCCGTCGACGACGCCAAGTCGTTCCCCCGCGAGCGCGTCTCGATACTCGTTCGAGCGGGCGTCTACGAGGAAAAAGTACGGATCCACTCTTGGAACACGAAGATAGACCTCGTCGGCGAGAGCGCCGCGGAGACGGTCATCACGGGCGACGACCACTTCGATTCGGTCGGTCGCGGACCCAACAGCACCTTCTTCACGTACACGCTGCAGGTCCGCGGGAACGACTGCGCGGTGCGGGACCTGACCGTCGAGAACAGCGCCGGGCCGGACGCCGACCAGGCCGTCGCCGTTCACGCCGAAGCGGACCGCGCCGCCTTCGAAGGCTGTCGATTTCTCGGCAACCAGGACACGCTCTACGCCGGCGGCGAGGGCGCACGGCAGTATTTCTCGGACTGCTACGTCGAGGGGACGACCGACTTCGTGTTCGGCGGTGCGACCGCTGTCTTCGAGGACTGCGAACTCCGGTCGAAGGCCGACTCCTACGTCACGGCGGCGTCGACGCCCGAGCACGAACCCTTCGGCTTCGTCTTCCGTGACTGTCGCCTGACCTCCGAGTCCGGCGTTTCGGACGTATACCTCGGTCGGCCCTGGCGCGACCACGCCCACGTCGCAGTCCTGCGATCGCACCTGGGCGCGCACGTCGCACCCGCGGGGTGGCACGACTGGTCCCGGCCAGGGGTCCGCGACAGCGTCACCTTCGCCGAGTTCGAGAACGAGGGGCCCGGCGCGGCCGACGCCAACGAGCGGGTGTCGTGGGCGACGGAACTGACGCCGGACGCGGCCGAGCGGTATGCGACCGAGAACGTCCTGGTCCGGGACTGGGACCCGGCCACCCCGGGGCCGTGGTACCGGAATCCCGTCGAGTGAGGAGCGCGAGGGAGGGGGCATTCGAGAGAGCGCGGTGACGAGCGTGGCGACGAACCCTGCCACATTCTACAAGGTTCAAATGCCCCCGTCACTCACACGGATACAATGAACGGCAACGAGTTCGGTCGGCTCTTCCGGTTCACGACCTTCGGCGAGAGTCACGGCGAAGCGATGGGCTGTACGGTATCCGGGTGCCCGGCAGGCGTCGAGATCTCCGAGGAGGAGATCCAGAAGGAACTCGACCGGCGCAAGCCCGGCCAGTCGATGATCACCACCTCGCGGGGCGAACCCGACGAAGTCTCGATCAAGTCCGGGACCCTCGAGGGGTACACCACCGGCACGCCCATCGGGATGGTCATCCAGAACAAGGACGCCCGCTCGGGGAAATACGAGCCGTTCATCACGGCACCCCGCCCCTCCCACGGCGACTACACCTACTCGGCGAAGTTCGGCACGCGCAACTGGGGCGGGGGCGGGCGCTCCTCGGCGCGGGAGACGGTCAACTGGGTGGCCGCCGGCGCCGTCGCCAAGCAGGTCCTGCGCCAGTCCGACCACGACGTGCGCGTGAAGGCCCACGTCAACCAGATCGGCGACATCGAGGCCACCGACGTGACCTGGGAGGAGATGCTCGAACACACCGAGGAAAACGAGGTCCGCTGCGCCGACCCGGAAAAAGCCGAGCAGATGCGCGAGGCCATCGACCGCTACCAGCAGGAGGGTGACTCCATCGGTGGCTCGGTCTACTTCGAGTGTCGCGGCGTTCCCCGGGGGCTGGGCGCGCCCCGCTTCGACTCGTTCGCCGCCCGCCTCGGACAGGCGATGTTCTCCATCCCCGCGACGACGGCCGTCGAGTACGGCCAGGGGCGGACGGCCCGCGAGACGCTCGGCAGCGAGCGCAACGAGGACTGGGAGTTCGACGACGGCACCCGCGACGACGTCGTCAGCGAGGAAGGCGACCCCGTCCCCATCGGCAACGACCACGGCGGCCTCCAGGGCGGGATCACCACTGGCGAACCCATCTACGGCGAGGTGACCTGGCACGCGCCCGTCTCCATCCCGAAAAGCCAGGAGACCGTCGACTGGGAGACCGGCGAGCGCAAGGAGGCGAAAGTCGTCGGCCGCCACGACCCCAGCCTCCCGCCGCGTGCAGTCCCCGTCGTCGAGGCGATGTTGCGGGTGACCGTCCTCGATTTCCTCCTGCTTGCCGGCCGGATCAATCCAGACCGACTCGACGACCGACCGGGGGAGTACGACACCGACTACCACCCCGAGAGCCCGCAGTACGACCCCGACGACGCCGAAACGGCGGCGAAAACCCTCGACGACGAAGGGGACGGGAGCGACGGCGGCGATGCCGACGCGAGCGGCGGCGACACCGACACAAACGACGGCAGTGACGCCAACGCGGATGGGGGATCGTAACCGGCTATGGACGCGAGACAGGACGACCCCGCGAACCCGTTCGGGATGGACGAGGACTGCACGAACTGCGCGGACCTGTGTGAGTCACGCACGCAGGTCGTCCACGGCTACGGCGACGTGGGCGCCGACTTCGTCGCCATCGGCGGGGAGCCGAGCGCCGGCGCCGACCGGACGGGCGTCCCCTTCACCGGCGAGGACGACCTCGTCCTCCGGATCTTCGAGGCCGTCGGCCTCGTCGAGGACCTGGGTAGCTGTGCCCCCGACGCCGACCCGTCCCATCGGACCGACGCCAGTCTGGACGCCGCGGCGTTCGAGGCGCCCGAACTCGACGACCTCTATCTCACCTACGTCACGCGCTGTCGCCATCCGGACCGGCCGGCGACCGACGACGAGGTCCGCAGTTGCGAGGGGTACCGGTCGAGCGAACTCCGGATGATCAACCCGGAGATCATCGTCCCGGTGGGCCAGCGCGCAATCGAGGCGCTCGCCTTCCAGTACACGACGAAAAGCGCGGCCGAACTCGACGTGGCGGACCTCCACGCCACGACCCTGCGCGGCCGCGGGTTCGAACTGGTGCCGATGAAAGCCCCGGCCGACCAGACCGAAGCCGACACCGAGGCCTTCGTCTCCCACTTCGCGGACCTTCTAGGAACGGACTACCGCCAGACCAAGGGTCGACAGGGGAGTCTCGAAAGCGGTCGCGGTCCCGACTCCGACTGAACGACCCCAAGCAAATTTCGCGAGTCCGATCAAATGCGAGTGTGTGCGCGACGTCTGATCCGCGGCTCGTCGCCCGTTTGGACCGTCGCCCCCTCGTGTGACTTCGATCGGTTCATCACGGGCGCCCCTGGTGATGGCAAGAGTAACTGTTCATCAAATTCGGATGTCTGCCTGTCAGGCTGTATACTGGGTGATTTCAGGGGATAAGTTCATCTTACCGCCTACTGTATGGATGGTATCAGCGATGGTTGGGTTCCAGCCGAGATGCGGACAGAGTGGGCAGGATCGTGGGCACGATTTGTGGGTCGGATCCGACTGGGATCCGGACGAACGAACACGGGATGAGACTGGAAAGTCCAGAAAATCCCGGAGCGCGAACGGGAGGGGTCTGAGACCGGCAACTCGACAGTGGGACGCATAAGTGGCCCGAGAATCTCATCAGTCGAGCGACGCCGATGCGGACTGGATCGCGCCGCCACGGGAGACGGTATCGGACCGCCGCGACGGCGAGACTGACGCTGACATCGACATCGAATCGGCGCTCGACATCGACGCTGACGAGGTCGGCGATGCCGTGGAGAGAAACGGCGACGGCGGAGAGACGTCCGTCGAGGGCGAACACGAGACTGCCGAGACAGACGCTGGAAGCGACGACATCGAGACTGCCATCGAACGTTGGGAGGACCCGACAGTTGCGGCCATCCTCTCGGATGTGGCGGACTACTTCGACGAGTACACCGACGAGGCGTTCGCGGACCCGCCCTCGGCGGCGTTCATCGCGACGCGGTTTTTCGACTTCTCGTTTCTGGACCGCGACGACCTCGTCGAGTACCGATGGGTGCGCAAGCCCTTCTCACTTGTCGCCATCTGCTACGACGAGGACGACCTCGAACACCGCTATCACGTCGTCGAACCGGTGATGAACGATTTCGAGCGCTACGTTCGACAGGACATCATCGAACTGCTTCGGAACGAACTGCTCTACGAGTCCTTCGACGAGGAACAGGACCGTGCAGTCGTCTTCGAGCGCGAGGCCAAGGCACTGATCCTCGACAACGCCGCCACCGTCGAGGCGGGGACGCTCCACAAGCTTCTCTACTACCTCGTTCGGGACTTCCTCGATTTCGGGCCGATCGACCCGATCATGCGCGACCCGGCCGTCGAGGACGTCTCCTGTGACGGCCCGGGCGTGCCCGTGTTCCTCTATCACCGCGAGTACCGCGACGTCCGGACGAACGTCGTCTTCGACCGGGAGGCGCTGGACTCGTTCGCCTTCCGGATGGCCCAGCGGGCGGGCAAACAGCTCACCATCTCGAACCCGCTCGTCGACGCGACCCTGCAGAACGGGTCGCGGGTCCAGATCACGCTCGGCGGCGACGTCAGCACCCGCGGCACGAACTTCACGATCCGGAAGTTCGCCGACATCCCGCTGACGCCGGTCGATCTGATCCGCTGGAACACCTTCTCGGCCGAGCAGATGGCCTACTTCTGGCTCGCGATCCAGAACAACAAGTCGCTCGTCTTCGCCGGCGGGACGGGGTCCGGGAAAACCTCGAGCATGAACGCCGTCTCGTTTTTCATCCCGCCCAACAGCAAGGTCGTCACCATCGAGGACACCCGGGAGATCGACCTCCCGCATGACAACTGGATCCAGAGCGTCGCCCGGCCCGGCCTCACCGCGGAGGGCCGCGGCGAGGTCAGCATGTACCAGTTGCTCCAGTCCGCGCTCCGCCAGCGCCCGGAGTACCTGATCGTCGGGGAGATCCGGACCGAAGAGCGGGTCGCGCTCACCTTCTTCCAGGCGATGTCGACCGGCCACACCGCGTACACGACGCTGCACGCCGACTCGGTCGATACCGTCATCTCGCGGCTTCAGAACCCGCCGCTGAACGTCCCGGTCCAGATGCTCCAGGACCTCGACGTCATCTCCATCCAGCAACAGACCTACATCGGCGACCGGCGGGTCCGCCGGAACCGGACCACCGCCGAGGTGATGCCGCCCGAGTACGGCCAGCAGACCGTCGAGACCAAGCGGATCTTCCACCGCGACACCGAGTCCGACGTCCACGAACAGGTCGGCGACTCGGCGCTGATGCGGGAAATCGCCGCCGACCGCGGGTGGACCGACGAGCAACTCGCGCGGGAACTCGCCGAGCGCGAACGGCTCCTGACGACGCTGGCCGACCGGAAGATCACCGGATACGTCGAGGTCGCGGCCGCGATCGAACTGTACGACAAGGACTCGGAGATGGTGATGAAACGCCTCGACGAGGAGCGACTCACGCCGGAGTACCTCCGCTCGCGGGGCCCCGAGTTCGAGACGACAGAACCGGTTGGACTGGAGGCCAAGGCCCAGTTCGAGGAGGAGGACGGTGACGACTGACCCCGACGACGACCGGACCGGATCCGAGTTCAGCCTCTCGCAGTTCTTCGATCGCGCGCCGGAACAGCCCGCCGACAGCCCGGAGTTTCGCCACCACTACGGCTGGCTCCGGACCTACTATCGCCACCGGCCCGGCAAACACCGCCCCCTGCAGCGCTGGCTCAATCAGGGTCGGTTCGGGCAGAACTACGACAGGTACCTCGCCCGGAGCGCGCTCTACGCCATCGTCGCCGCGCTGGTCGGCGTCCTCGCGGGCGTCGTCGCCACGCTCGTCTTGCAGGACATGGGCGTCATCGGGACGCTCACCAACCCCTTTTCCGTTCGCGGCGAACTGACGGTCTACATCGGGCAGAACCGGGCGCTGTTCTCGGGCGCGCTCGTCGCCATCGCGCTCGCATCGGCCTTCGCGGCTGCGACGTGGTACGCGCGATACTACTACCCACGGTCGGTCGCGAGCAGTCGCCGCCACAACATCGACGTGACGCTCCCGCACGCGATTACCTTCATGTACGCGCTCTCCCACGGCGGGATGAGCCTGCTCGAAGTCGCAGAAGTGCTCGGCGACGCCGAGGACACCTACGGCGAGGTCGCAAACGAGTTCCAGATGGTCACGCGGGAGGTTCACCTGTTCGGCAACGACATGTACACGGCGCTGCAGAACACCCGGAACCTCACGCCGAGCGACAACTTCGAGCAGTTCCTCGACGACCTGCTGAGCGCCATCGAGTCCGGGGGCGACGTCACCGCCTTCCTCGAGGGCGAGACTGACACCTATCTCGAGGAAGCACGTGACGAGCAGGCGGGGTTCATCGAGACGCTCGCCCTGCTCAGCGAGGTGTTCGTCGTGCTGTTCGTCGCCGCACCGCTTTTCGTCATCGTGTTGCTCATCGTTATGAGCTTGCTCGGCGCCGACACGCTCGGGCAGGTGTCCGTGCTCGTCTACGTCGCTATGCCGCTGGCCGTCGTCGCCTTCCTGATACTGCTCGACGTGCTCTCGGCGCCGTTCGAGCAACCCGACGTGACCCTCGACTCCGGGAGTCACGCGACGGCCGTCGGCGACGCGGCCCTGCTCGGACTGGTCTGTCGCGACGTGGTCGTCGGTGCCGCCGAGCGCGTCACGGCGGCGGTCACCGAGCTGACGGGACCGGCCGAGGGCGAGAATCGTGACGAGGCCGCCGACGCAGAGCGGCGACGGCAGGCGTACCTCCGACAGCGCAGGCGCCGGCACCTCGTCGAATCGGCGAGTCGGCCCCTGGCCGCGCTCGACCGGAATCCCGTCATCTCGCTGTTCGCGACGGTGCCCCTCGCGGCCGGTGTCGTCTGGTACGCGACGACGCGAGGCGGACACGCTCTCTCCGAGTCGGCGTTTCTCGCCGCGCCAGTGGGGGCGACGCTGTGGCTGGTCGTCGCGCCCTTCCTGATCGTCACCGTTCCGATATCGCTGTTCGTCGAGCGCAGGCACGGCCGCGAGCGGCGCATCTCGCGGCAGTTCCCGGACACGCTGAACGCCCTCTCCAGCGCGAACAAGATGGGCGTCCCGACCACCGACGCGCTCGAACTCGTCGCCAAGTGGTCCAGCGGGCCGATGGAGCGCGAACTCCGGAAGGTTCGCAACGACATCCGCTGGAACCACGACCCCGCACGGGCGCTTCGCGCCCTCGCCGACAGCCTCAGGGTGCCCCGCATCTCCCGGTCGATATCGCTCGTCGCGGAAGGGATGCGCTCGAGTAGCGACCTCGCGCGCGTACTCAACATCGCCGCCGAGGACACGCGCAACCGCTTCAAGATCGACGAGGAACGCCGGCGCGAACTCTCGTCGTACGTCGCAGTCGTGATCATCGGTTATCTCGTCTACCTGCTCGTCGTCGCGCTCCTGACGACGGCGTACCTCGACCAGATCGCCCAGACGCCGGCGACCGAACCGGTTCCGGGGACCACGATGACGCCGATCAGTATCTCGAATCTGCCGATATCGGCCTACGAGGTCCTGTTTTTCCACTCGGCCATCATCCAGGCCGTCGGGTCGGGACTGCTCGCGGGCAAACTCGTCGAGAACAACGCGCTGAACGGACTCAAATACAGCATCCTGCTCGTGCTCGTCGCGAGCGGGGCCTTCCTGGTGATATAACGATGGACCGACCGACCCACTCCGACCGACGACAGCGCGCTCGAACGACTCCCGACACCGCTCGAACGACCCCGGACAGCGCCCGACAGGCGGCGACTGGCCCCGATACATTCGGCCCCGGCAACCGCGGCGTCTCCGAGGTGCTCGGCGCCGTGCTGGTGTTCGGAATCGTGCTCACGCTGCTGGTCCTCATCCAGGTCAACGCCGTCCCGGCGCAGAACCAGCAGGTCGAGTTCGAGCACAACCAGCGCGTGCAGGCGGATATGCTCGACCTCGACCGCGCCGTGCTCCAGTCCGCGACGGGCGACGTTCCGGGATCGACCCGGATCGAGATGTCCGCGCGCTACCCCTCGAGGTTTTTCCTCCTGAACCCGAGCGTCAGGTCCGGGACGGTCAGTACGCTCCCGTCCGAAGAGATCACCATCCGAAACGCGGAGTCGCCGACCGCCGGGAACTACTTGACGGGCGACTCGCTATCGTTCTCAACGCGGACGGTCCAGTACCGACCGAGCTATCAGGAGTATCAGAACCCGCCAAACACGGTGTACGAGCACAACTCGCTGGTCAACGCCTTCGACGAGGAGACGGCGCTCCCGGTCGATTCGGGGAGTTTCATCGACGGGTCGAAGATCGTCCTCGTGACCGTCGACGGGTCCTTTGCCCGGTCGAGCACGAGTTCCGTCGCGCTCGAGACGACGCCGATGTCGGCGCCGGCCCAGACCGTTCCGGTCACCTCGGGCAGCGGCGATCCGATCACGCTCGAACTCCCCACGACGCTCTCGAACTCGTCCTGGCACCGGGTGCTCGAAGACGAACTGGCCGAAAACGGCGGCCAAATCGACGACCTCACCGTTGTCGAAGGCGACCCCTACAACACGCTCGAAGTGACGCTCTCCGAGGGGACCTACGACCTGCGAATGGCCCGCGTCGCAGTCGGCGGATCCGGCGACGGGACGCAGGTCCAGCCCCACTACCTCGCCGCGACCGACGGGAACGACGGTGCGACGCTGCGCCACGGTGAGACGCGCTCGCTCGACGTGCAGGTCCGCGACAAGTTCAACAACGCCGTCGACGGCGAGGTGACGTGGCAGGCCGACGGCGGCACCTTCGTCCAGGCGGACGGGTCGCCAGTTTCGACGCTCGAGGACGTCCAGACCGAGGACGGCGAGGCGAGCGTCCTGTTCCAACTCGACGCGGAGACCACCGACGAAGCGACCGTCACCGCGACGATCGGTGACCCGGGCGGCGCCGAGCCCCGCGAGACGGTCACGTTCACGATCCCGGTCGCCACGGACCCGACCGACGGGGAGCCGCCGGTCGACTCGCCGGACGACCCCGACGACGACTCCACGTCCAACATCAATCCGTCGGAACAGGGGAACGTCGTCCTCGAGGGCGCGACAACGGCTAACGGGAACCAGAACGTCGTCGTCACGTTCTCGAACAGCGGCACGACGCGGACAGTCGAGCGGCTCCGGCTCCTCTTTTACATGCCGGGCGGGCCGCAAAACGGCGTCCCGGAGGAGGGCACGATAAACGGACAGTCCGTCCCGGTCGCGGGCCGCTGGGTCACGCTCGACGAACCGATCACGATCAGTTCCACCGGCACGACGTCGGTCACGATCAAGTTCGGCACGAACGCGAACAAGGCCTTCTTCGGACTCGCGTTCGACTTCGATCAGGGCCATTCGAACTACTTCGTGCAGGTGGACTGACCACACCCAGTCAGTCCCCGATATTCACCACGAGCACGGGCCTGTCGACGCTCTTGACGACGCGGTCGGTGACACTGCCGAGTTTTTCGACGCGGTCGCGCCCGGTCCGCCCGTGGGTCCCGATCGTCACGAGGTCGACCTCGGCCTCCTCGGCGTAGTTCGCTATTTCGCGGTGGGGGATCCCGTCCCGGGTCGCCGTCTCGACGGCGACGCCCGCATCCTCCAGGCTCACCTCGAGGTCCTCCAGGGCCCGTTCGCCCTCGACTTCGAGTGACTTCCGGACCTCCTCGGTGGTCTCCTCGTCGGCCGCGCGGTAGCGCCGCCGGTCGAGCACGTAGAGGACGTGCACTGTCGCGTCGTTGTCCCGGGCAATGGTGATGGCGTGCTCGACGGTTTCGGCGGTCCCCTTGCTCCCGTCGGTCGGCAACAGGATGTCGTCGTACATGGACGGGCGTTCGGCCCCCGGACAGATAGAGATGGGTGCCCGACGCCCCACGGATGCCCGATGTCTCTCGGATGCCCGACGCCCCACGGATGCCCGATGTCTCTCGGATGCCCGACGCCCCACGGATGCCCGACGCCCCACGAGTTCCCGATGCCCCACGGATGCTGGCCGCGACACGCGGTCGTCGCGGTCCGGCAATCAACTCCCGTCGTCGCCGTCCCAGCCGATCTCGGCGGTGCGGTCGGTTTCGCGGAGGACGAACGGGCCGATGGCGAGGGTCCGCTTCGCGACCGTCGCGATCCGGAGGATGTAGGCGAACAGGACGGCGAAGGGCGCGAGCGCGACGAGCGTCCCGGCGAGGACGACCCACGCGAGGTTGGCCACGCCGAGAGTCGCGCCCGGAACGGCGCCGGCGGTGTCGAACGCGATGATGCCGCCGACGCTGACCACCAGCGCCGGGACGGCCGCGTACAGCATCGCCCGCGAGAGGTCGATGAGTTCCCACTGGAAGTAAAGCGTCTTGACGTGCTCGCGTGCCGGGCCGAACAGCCGCAGGGCGTCGATCAACTCCACGAGCGCCGCGCTCGCGTCCGCGTCGAGCTGGTCGCCGTGTTCGCCCTGCAGGCGGCGGGCCTGGTAAATCTTCCACGAGTAGTTGAAATCCAGCGACGCGAAGACGACCTCGAACGTGCCGAACTGCGCGCCATCGAGGCGCGTCGCCACCGCGTCGGCGTTGCCGGCCAGCGCCTCGACGTAGGTGTCGACCCGGTCGCGGACCGTCTCGTCGTGGCTCTCGCCGACGGCCTCCCGGAGCCGCTCGGCGCGCTCGGCGGTCAGGTCGACGAGCGAGCGGAGGAACGCGGAGGGCTCGGGCGGGCTGGCCGGCGCGTTGAGTTCGTCGGCCACGTCCGACCGGAAGGACATCGACCCGGACATGCGCTCGCGCTGGTCACCGACCGCGCCGAGTTCCTGCGAGAGCACCAGCGAGGTGATCGAGACGACGAGCGTGACGCCGGTGACGATAGCCGTCAGCAGGGCCTGAAAGAGCGTCTCACCGGGGTCGCTACTGGCCACGCCCGCCCGGAATCCCACGGGGTCGAGCCAGAGTAGTCCCGCAACGCCGACGCCGACGACGGCGAGAACGAGCCCGGCGACGACCCAGCGGGGCGCACCCAGCAGGAGCCAGAGCTTGCGCGAACTCCCCGGGACGCGCTCGCGCATCCGGTCCGCCGGTCGCGTGCGGTCGGTCATGTCTCGTCCTCGGCCATACCCCATCCTCGGCCGGCTCCCATTTCAGAGCGGCGGGAAATCGGTCGGACCGAGAGCAAGAGAAAAGCACCGAGCGCGATGACGGGACGAGGCCGTCCTCACTGTTCGTCTTCTTTCAGCTCCTCGAGTTCCGCCTCGACTTCCGACTCGTCGACGGAGACGTCCGCCGCGGCCTCGCCGTTCGCGTCGGCCTCCGTGGCGTCCACGTCCGCGGCCCCGGCGTCCGCCGCGTCGGCGTCAGCGTCGGCCGCCGTGTCGGCGTCCGCCGCGTCGGCGTCAGCGTCGGCCGCCGTGTCGGCGCTCTCGCTCGTCGATTCGGCGCTCTCGCTCTCGGCCGCGGACCCGCCGTTCGTGCTGGAGCCGTTGCCCATATCGCCTTTGAGCGTCTCCAGTTCGGCGTCGACGGCGCTGTCGGTGCTGAGTTCCTCGAGTTCGCGGTCGATCTGGTCCTGGTCCGAGAGCACGTCGTCGAAGGCGCCCGACTCCTGGAGTTCGTCCATCGCCTGGGAACGGGCCTCCATCTCCTCGGTGTTCTCCTCGGCGCGCTCGATGGCGCGGCCGACGTCATCGAACTCGTCGCCGGCGCCGGTCATCGCCTCGGAGACCTTGGCGCTGGCCTCGGCGGCCTCGTAGCGGGCCTTCATCGTCTCCTTTTTCGTGCGGAACTCCTCGATGCGGCTCTGGAGCTTGTTTTTCTTCTCGACCAGCTGGTCCTGCTGTTTTTGCAGCTGGGCGATCTGACCCTCGAGGTCCTCGATCTGGTTCATCTTCTGCTTTTTCTTCTCGAGGGCCTTGCGCGCGAGGTCGTCGCGGTCCTGCTGGACGGCCTCGCGGGCCTGCTCGTTGTGCTTCTCGACGTTCTCCTCTAAGCGCCGCTTCTGTATCTCGAGGCGCTTTTTCTGGGTCGTCAGGTCGGCGATGCCCTGCTTGACGTCCTGTAACTGGTCGCGCAGTTGCTCGTAGGAGTAATCCAGTGTGTCCTGTGGGTCCTCGGCCCGGTTGAGGGCGGAGTTGATCTTCGAGCGGACGATGTACGAGGCGCGCGAGAGTATTCCCATATCCCCGGGTTTGTGCCCCAGCCCTTAAAACGTTCAGTCGCTGACCGGTCGTCCAGACTGGACGAGAAAGCGGGTGCGGGAAAACGCGGACAGTCCGATCGGGGCCGAGACGGTACCTTTGTGACCGGCCCGCGTCTCGAACGCGACATGAGCGAACCGGTGGCCGTACCCGGCGCTCGCGACGTTCGCGGCGTGCTTGACGCGCCCGCGAGCGAGCGGGGATCGGACTCGCGGCACGCGGCGGACGCCTGCGTCGTCGCCTGTCCGCCCCATCCCAGACACGGCGGGACCCGCTCGGACCGGCGACTCACGGCCGTCTCGGCGGCGCTCCGCGAGCGCGAGGTCGCGTGTCTGCGATTCGATTACGGCGAGTGGGACGAGGGGAACGGTGAACAGACGGACGCCGAGCGCGCGCTCGCGTGGGCCCGTGAGCGATTTGACCGCGTCGGCCTGTTCGGCTACAGTTTCGGCACGACTGTCGGCCTGCGGGCCGCGGCCGCAGTCGACGCGCGACCGGACGCGGTCAGCCTGCTCGCGCCGGACGCCGCGGCGCTCGACGGCGAGGGGGTCGACGGCGTCGCCTGCCCGATCCAGGTCGTCTACGGCGAGCGCGACGACACGGTCGACTGGCACCCGGTCGTCGAGTGGGCGCGCGAGCGCGGCCACGCCACCGAGGGACTGGCGGCCGACCACCACTTCGTCGGGCAGGCCGACGCCGTCGCGGCGACCGTCGCGCCGTTTCTCGCCGGCGAACTGTCGGCGTCAGAGGAGTGACAGCGGGGGCGTTCTCGCACCGATCCGGCGGACCGTGTGGGTGGTCAAACGTTGGCGAAGTGGGGTGGTCCCGAAACGGTTTTGGGGTGTCACGGCGGACGGTCGGTATGCCGACGGAACCGGAAACTGACTACGACGAGACCCGGGGCAACAAGTTCATCTTCGTCACCGGGGGCGTCATGTCCGGGCTCGGGAAGGGGATAACCGCCGCGAGCACCGGCCGACTCCTCTCGAACGCGGGCTTCGACGTGACCGCAGTCAAGATCGACCCGTACCTCAACGTCGACGCGGGGACGATGAACCCGTTCCAGCACGGCGAGGTGTACGTCCTCAAGGACGGCGGCGAGGTCGACCTCGACCTGGGCAACTACGAGCGCTTCCTCGATATCGACATGACCTCCGACCACAACGTGACCACGGGGAAGGTCTACCAGTCGGTCATCGAGAAGGAACGGGCCGGCGACTACCTGGGCAAGACCGTCCAGGTCATCCCGCACATCACCAACGACATCAAACGGCGAGTCCGCGAAGTCGCGGAGGACAACGACGTCTGTATCGTCGAGGTCGGGGGCACAGTCGGAGACATCGAAGGGATGCCCTACCTCGAGGCCCTGCGCCAGTTCGCCCACGAGCAAGACGAGGAGGACATCCTCTTCGTCCACGTCACGCTCGTCCCGTACTCGAAAAACGGCGAGCAAAAGACCAAGCCGACCCAGCACAGCGTGAAGGAACTGCGCTCTATCGGTCTCCAGCCCGATATTCTCGTGGGCCGGGCCGACGACCCGCTCGAACCCAAGACCAAGGAGAAAATCGCCCTGTTCTGTGACGTTCCGACCGACGCCGTCTTCTCGAACCCGGACGTCCCCGACATCTACCAGGTCCCCCTCGTCGTCGAGGACGAGGGCCTCGACGAGTACGTGATGGACCGACTCGCCCTCGCCGACGAGGCGCTCCCCGAAAAAGAGCGGGACAACGGCTGGCGCGACCTGGTCACGCAGGACCAGACCGGCACCGTCGACGTGGCGCTGGTCGGCAAGTACGGCCTCGAGGACGCCTACCTCTCCATCTACGAGTCGCTCAAACACGCCGGCCTCGCGCACAACGTCAACGTCGAGACCGAGTGGATCCACGCCGAGGAGTTGGCCGACGGCCACGACGGCCAGCTCGACGACGTCGACGCCGTGGTCGTCCCCGGCGGGTTCGGCTCGCGTGGCACCGAGGGGAAAATAGAGGCCATCAGCTACGCCCGCGAGAACGACCTGCCCTACCTCGGGCTCTGTCTCGGCTTCCAGCTCGCAGTCGTCGAGTTCGCCCGCAACGTCCTCGGACTGGAAGGCGCCCACTCGGCCGAACTCGACGAGGACACGCCCCACCCCGTGATCGACATCCTCCCGGAACAGGAGGGCGTCGACGACATGGGTGGGACGATGCGCCTGGGCGCCCACGTCACCGAAATCGAGGCGGGGACGGTCGCCGAGCGGATCTACGATGACACGACCGCGACCGAGCGCCACCGTCACCGCTACGAGGTCAACCCCGCGTACATCGACGACCTCGAAGCCGCGGGGATGGTCTTCTCCGGGAAGTCGGGCCGCCGGATGGAGATACTCGAACTGCCCGAGCACCCCTATTTCCTCGGAACGCAGTTCCACCCCGAGTTCCGCTCGCGGCCGACGCGCGCGAGTCCGCCCTTCGTCGGGCTGCTCGACGCGGCGCTCGACCGCACGGGCGACGGGAACCGCGGGGGAGAAACCACCGACGAACCGGCCCGCGACTCCGAGGAGGTGGAGGCCTGATGGTCGACGTCGAGTCGTTCATCCCCGAGGCGAAAGCCGAAATCGCCGACGCCATCGGCGATGCGAACGCGGTTATCGCCCTCTCGGGCGGCGTCGACTCCTCGACGGCCGCCGCGCTGGCCTACGAGGCCGTCGGCGACCAGCTCACCCCCGTCTACGTGGACACCGGGCTGATGCGCAAAGGCGAGACCGAGGGGATCCGCGAGACGTTCGACTACATGGACTCGCTGCGGATCGTCGACGCCAAGGACCGATTCCTCGACGAACTCGCGGGCGTGACCGACCCCGAGGAGAAGCGCCACGCCATCGGCGAGCAGTTCATCCGCGAGTTCGAGACGGTCGCACGCGACGTCGACGCCGACTACCTCGTCCAGGGGACCATCTACCCCGACCGCATCGAAAGCGAGGGCACCATCAAGTCCCACCACAACGTCGGCGGCCTGCCCGAAGTCGTGGACTTCGAGGGCATCGTCGAACCGATGCGCGACCTCTACAAGGACGAAGTCCGCGAGGTGGCCCGCGCGCTCGACCTGGAGGAAGTCATCTCCGAGCGGATGCCGTTCCCCGGACCCGGTCTCGCGGTCCGGATCATCGGCGAGGTCACCGAGGAGAAACTCGAAGTCGCTCGCGAGGCCAACCACGTCGTCGAGGAGGAACTCGAGGACCACGACCCGTGGCAGGCGCTCGCGGCCGTGCTGGGGAAGGCGACGGGCGTCAAGGGCGACAACCGCGTCCACGGGTGGGTCGTCGCCGTCCGCTCGGTCGAGAGCCGCGACGGCATGACCGCCCGCGCGCAGGACGTGGACTGGGACACCCTCCAGCGCATCCAGTCGCGGATCACCGGCGAGAACGAGAACGTCTCCCGGGTCCTGTACGACGTGACTCACAAGCCGCCCGCGACCATCGAGTACGAGTAGCGCCGCGCCGATTTCCGGTCCGCCTGTGCCGGTTTCCGATCCGACCGTCCCGGTTCCGGGCCCGACCGTCCCGGTTTCCGATCCGACCGTCCCGGTCTCCTGCCCGACCGTGCCGTCGTGAAACGTGAGACACAAACCCCCCGGTCCCGTCCGGTCGGTATGAACGTCGTATTCGCCGGCCCCGACACCGAGGGCCTGGTCGACGAGTTACGCGAGCGCGGGGCCGACGTGACGACCATCGACGGGGTCGCCAACCGCCCGGCGCTGGAGGACGCCGGCATCCACGAGGCCGACGTGTTCCTCATCACCGACGTCGGGCAGGCCACCTCCATCGTCGTCGCGAAGGACATCAATCCCGACGTGCGAGTCGTCGCCTACACCGACCAGTCGCTCCCGGAGTTCGTCAGCGGCCAGGAAGTCCTCGCCGTCGACCCGGCGCTGTTGGACCCCGATACCGTCGCCGACGAACTGGTCGAGTGAGCGGCGCGGAGACGGCCTTCAGGACCCGGCACGCGGTCACTCGACGACGGTTTGCCTGTCGACGGGTCCCGGGTCGTTTAGCCCGGTCTCCTCGACGACCGTCTGGCGGTCGCTCGGGTCAAAGTCGGTCTCGTCCGACTCCGCGAGGCGGTCGAGTTTGCGGTCGAACGCCGCGTCGGAGAGTTCGCCGCGCGCGTACCGCGCTCTCAGAATCTCCACGGGGTCGGGGTCGATATCGGTCCCGGCGGATGTGCCCCCGGTGTCCGTCGACTCGGCCCCATCGGAGTCCGCGACGGCACTCGTGGCGAGTCGGTAGGCGCCGACGAACAGGGCGAGACCCCCAACCGTCACGAGCGTGTTCGAAAGCGTCGTGTCCGGTAACCCGAGCTGGTACATCGGGAAGTAGATGACGTTGAGTCCGTCGCCCACCGCCAGTATCCCGACCACCGCGAGCGCGTATGCGATCCCCAGCCTATGCGTCGAACTGCCCGGAAGGTGGTCCCCCCAACTGTCCGGCATGCCCACCCGTACCAAACGCATTACTATGAAAGTAGTGATTATTTCAGCCGAAGGACGGTCCGGATCGGTCTGGGCCGGTCCGGACTCTCACCCAGTGTCACTCCTCGCGGGTCGCGAGGCCGACCAGCGTACACGACCGTGAGACCCGAATCACACGAACGGAATGCCCGTATTATCTGACGTTGTTTCGATATTCTCGATATATCATCCACTACTTGGGTTTCGGTCCAGTTTCATACAAAGACTTTTCAAAGAGGGGGTGGAATATGTACTTATGGAAGAAATTGATTCCGACGAACGGGTCGGGGCCGTGTCGCCGGTGCCACAACCCGGGCGGATCGGGACCGGTGTCGTCGCGGTCCTCGCGGGCCTTCTGACGGCGCTGGCCGTCGGCGAACTGCTGGCGTGGGGCCTGTCGAGTCCCGGCAGCGTCGCCCTGCTCGCGGTCACCGCGATAGCGGCGGCGGGCACGGCGTGGGTCGTCGGACGGGCCCTTCGGACGGTCGGTCGGGAGGTCAGGTTCGACAGGTCGGCTCTCGGAGTCGTCACGACCGACCCCCTGGGCCGCCAGCGCGAGGCCCTGTCCGTTCCGTACGACAAGATCGACCTCGTGGTCCGGGCCGAACTCCGGCGCCAGGGGTCGACGACTGCCGCGAACTACGCTGTCTTCCACGCGGGCGAGGACTCGCCGCTGACGATCGCCGGCGTCGAAGACCCACAGGCGTTCGAGCGAGCGGTCGAATCCAGCGTCGAGTCGCCGGATGAAGTCGCCTGGCACGCCGAGGACGACTACGGTCGGCGCCGGGGCGTCGAATCGAACAGGGCGTTCTGGCGGGACTGGCCGGACGACGAACCGATCCCGAGGTCGGCCATTATCGACCAGTCGAAAGCCCCCGCGTCCGTCTGGACCGTCCCCGACGAGGGGTTCACGGCCAAACACGAGGCGCGCAACTACCTCGCATTCTGGACGCTCGGACAGGGGCCCTGATAACGGCAGCCGACCGTTACGAGAGCCGCGTCACTCCCCGCGGGTCGCGAGGCCGACCAGGTGACCGATCTCGTCGACGACGAGTTCCTCGAGGCCGAGCCTAACCGCGTCCTCGCTGCCGGGGAGACAGAAGACGACGCGCTCGTCGACGATGCCGGCGGTCGCTCGCGAGGCGATGGCCTTCGAGCCAACGTCCTCGTAGGAGAGTACGCGGAACAGTTCGCCGAACCCGGGGAGTTCCTTGTCGAACAGCGGCGAGACGGCCTCGACGGTGACATCGTCGGGTGTCACGCCGGTCCCGCCGGTCGTCACGACCGCGTCGACGTCCGCCCGGGCGGTCAGGGAGACCAGCGCGTTCTGGATCCCGTCGAGGTCGTCGCGGATGACGTCCCGCGTCGCGATCTCGTGGCCCGCCTCGGCCAGTGCCGACTCGATGACGTCACCGCTCGGGTCGTCCTCCCGCGAGCGGGTCGACGAGATAGTCACGACCGCGACCCCGACCTGGTCCGCGTCGGTCCCGTGGGCGTGTGTCGAACCATGATCGTGCTCCCCTCCGTGGTGATCGTGTGCGTCCTCGTCGGCGTGTCCGCTCTCGTCGGCGTGTACACTCTCGTCGGCGGTCGTCGCCCATCCCTGTTCCTGGTCGGCGTTCGAGTACGGCGACTCCGAGACGGCGTTCTCGATGTGCCTGGCTGTCTCGTCCTCCGCCGAGCTAGGCGCCGTGTCGTCTCCGGATACGGGCCCCGCGTCGGTGCCAGCGGCGTCGACATCGCCGGCCTCGTCACTCGCGACGGCGTCCGTCCCGCCATTCGCGACGTCGTCCGTCTCGTCGACCGTATCCCCGTCGTCCTCGGCCGTCGCTTCCCCCGCCCCGGTATCGCCCCGAGGTCCCGCCTCGTCAGGTTCGACCTCCGAAGTCTCCACCTCATCGGGTTCGGTCTCCGAAGCCTCCGCCTCGTCAGCATCCTCGTCCTCGTCGTCGGTTCCCCCCCGTCCGGTGTCGCGTGACTGGAAATCGACCATACGTTCGCTACCGGCGGCGCGTGTAT
>Ga0207720_100121_pt1 | contig 77894 bp, 77 predicted proteins | sample A23P2SouthBayCA_2_FD_187751 | JGI IMG/M metagenome (GOLD analysis project Ga0207720, IMG submission 187751) | Aerobic enrichment media microbial communities from Eden Landing Ponds, California, USA - A23 E3 (2) (SPAdes) | ecosystem: Environmental > Aquatic > Marine > Unclassified | place... | reverse complement strand
TCGACCCGAGACGCTCCCTGTAGTCGCGTCTCGCGCCGGTCGGCCTCGCACCGCTCGCGGCCGCGACGGCGCGCGCCGCGGTGGATGATCCAGTCGGCTCGCGGGTCCGTCGGCGTCTCCGACGTGGGCACGGGAACGGTTTAGTGGGCGGCGGCCGACCCTGCGGGCAGTGAAACGTCCCGTCGGCTACGGACTGGTCGTGCTCGGGGTGGCCGCAGTGCTGGGCAGTCGGTTCGTCGCGGACGCAGTGGCGCCCGACACCGTGCTCGGGCTGTCCGCCGAGCGAGTCACGGTCACCGCGTTGCTCGCGCTCGCCATCGTGTGCACGAGCTACGGCGCCTATCTCGTCGTGGGACGGTGGCTGACCGCGCGAGCGCCCTCGAAGCGCCGCCAGCACGACATACGAAACGTCCTCCGTCTCGTGTTCGGACTCGCGGCGATCATCGGGCTGCTGGGCGTGATAACCGAGCAGTGGCTCGGCGTCCTCTTTTCGCTGGGCGTGGTCGGGTTCGCGGTCACCTTCGCTTTGCAGCAGCCACTCTTCTCGCTCATCGGCTGGGTGTACATCATGGTCAAGCGACCCTACGGCGTCGGCGACCGCGTCGCCATCGAGGAGTCGAAAGGCGACGTCGTCGAGGTGGACTTCCTCGTCACGACGCTGTGGGAGATAAACGGCGAACTCGTCTCCTCGAACCAGCCCTCCGGGCGGATCATCACGCTGCCCAACTCGGTCGTGCTCTCCTCGCACGTCAAGAACTACACCCGCGAGGAGTTCCCCTACGTCTGGAACGAACTCTCCGTCGAGGTGGCCTACGAGACGGACCTGGAGTTCGCGAAGGCGACGATGTGCGAGGTGGCCGACGACTTCCTCGGCGACGAGATGGAGGCCAACATCGACCGCTACCGCGAGCGCCTGGCCGAGACGCCGGTCGAACTCGAAGTCCAGGACCGCCCGACCGTCAACGTTGTCCAGGAAGGTTCGTGGGTCAAACTCAAAGTCCGGTATCTCGTCCACCCGCGCCGGGGCCAGCGGACGAAAAACCGGCTCTACGAGGGCATCCTGACGGAGTTCAACGAACACCCCGAGCGCGTGAAGTTCCCGGTCAGCCGGAATCGGTGAGTGGCCTGTCTCGGCTGGCCCCGCTGCTGGTTCGATCCCGGCAAACGTTCGTGTCGAATATGTTTATGTTCGCGTCCGACCATATCCGCGGGTATGGCGAACGAGCCGCCCGATTTCTGCCCCGACTGCGGGACCGAACTCGCACCCGTCGAGCCGCCGACCGCACATCGCTGTGAGTCCTGCGAGGAGTTCGTCTTCTACAATCCGATCCCAACGGCGCGGCTGGCGATCCTCGATGGAGAGTCGATCCTGCTGGGTCGTGTCCCGGTCCCCGACCGAAACCTGTGGGCGACGCCCGGCGGGATGGTCGAGGCCGACGAGGACCCCGACGCCGCCGGCGCGCGCGAACTCGAAGAGGAGACGGGGCTGCGCGTCGACCCCGCGGACCTGGTCCTGTTCGATGCGCGCACCTTCGTCAAGTTCGAGGCGACGCACAAGACGAGCATCTGCTACGCCGTCGACGCGGCCGACGTGGGCGGGACGCCCGAACCGCGCGACGAACTCGCGGACGTGCGGTACTGGACGCCCGCGGCGTTTGCCGACTCGCCGGCGACCCTCGGTGACGGGACGAACGTGCCCGCGGCCCACGCGGAGCTGACCTGGTGGGTCGAGTCGGGGCGGGCGGCGCTGGAACGGGCCGACTGAGCGCGCCGCGAGCGCCGACGAGGCGCGACGCCCGCTAGCGCGGTTCGAGGCGCATCTCCATCGTCTGGCGCGGATGCATTGTCAGCGAGGGCATCAGTTCGAGTGGCCGTTCGCCCATGAACTCGAGTTCGTACTCGCCGACGACGGTGGCGATGATGAGCTTCGCTTCCAGCAGGGAGAGGTGCTTGCCGATGCAGTGGCGCGGGCCGCCGCCGAACGGGAAGTAGGCAAAGCGGGGGCGGTCGGCGCGGCGCTCGGGCGAGAACCGCTCGGGATCGAACGTTTCCGGGTCGTCCCAGTAGCGGTCCGAGCGGTGGACGCCCCACTGTGGGAGCATGACGGTCGCGCCCTTGGGGAGCCGATAGCCGCCGATGTCGACCGGTTCGGTGGGGCTTCGGAAGATGGTGAACACGGGCGGGTACAGCCGCATCGCCTCGTTGATGACCCACTCGAGGTACTCGAACTCGCGGACGTGGTCCATCCCCGGTGTCCCGTCCCCCACTACTTCGTCCACCTCCTCCTGCACGCGGCGCTCGGCCTCGGGGTGTTCCGAGAGCAGGAACCAGGTGTAGGTGAGCGTCAGCGCCGTCGTGTCGTGGCCCGCGAGCAGCATCGTCATCATCTCGTCGCGCAGCATCTCGGCGGACTGCTCGCCGCGATTCTGTGCGCGCAACAGCACCGAGAGAAAGTCCATCGGCGCGTCGCCGTCACCGTTTGCGGCCGGGCGGACCCCGTCCGCCGAGACCTCGCCTTCGGTGCCGCGGCGGGCGGCGACGATCTCGTCGAGCACCGTCTCCAGCGTGTCGACGGCGTGTTCGAACTCCTCGTCGCCGGGCATCGGGACCCAGTCGGGCATCGCGAACCGGAGTGGGTCGGGTTCGAAGCGCCTGCCAAGGGGTTCGAGCTGGGCCTGGACCGTGTCGACGCGGTCCTCGGCGAGTTCGACGCCCATCATCAGGTCGAGGATGACCTTCAGCGTGACGCGGGCCATCTGGTTTTCGACGTCGACCGTCTGGCCGGGTTGCCACGATTCGACCATCGACTCGGCGTGGCCGGTCACCCGGTCGGCCATGCCCATGAGCCGCCCCATCTGGAAGGCTGGCTGTGCGAGTTCCCGCTGTTTTTGCCACGTGTCGCCCTCGCTGAGGAGTAGTCCCTCACCGAGCAGGTCACCGAGTGCGTCGCCCTGGAAATCGGGCTTGCGAAAGCGGTCGGCCTCGGAGACGAGAACCCGCTCGATGTCGGCTGGGTCGGTCACCATGTAGGTGTCCATCGGTCCCATATCGAACAGCGCGATGTCGCCGTAGGTCTCCTCGAGCGCCGAGATGAACTCGAACGGATCGTTCGCGTACCGGCGGCTGCTCCCGAACAGCGGCTCGCCCTTTGGTCCGGGCGGTGTCTCCGACATGTTCGGGGTTACGACCACACCGGTATCAATGTCTCGGCGGCTGAAGCGGAGCCGGAAGGGACTGCCGGGCTGGCGTCCTTTTTGATGTTTCCCCGCGAAGCCGCAGGTATGTCGGCCGACGAACTCCCCGACCTGCTCGAATCGTACGCGACAGCCATCGGCCCTGCGGCCGACGAGATAATCGACGAGATGGGCGCGCAGGCCCGCCGTGAGGGCTTTCCCTACGTTGGCCCGGCGGTCGGCGGCTGGCTCGCGATGTGCGCCCGCTTTGCCGACGCCGAGCGCGTCTTCGAGTTCGGCTCCGGCTTTGGCTACTCGGCGTACTGGTTCGCACGCGTTCTCCCGGTCGACGGCGAGGTTGTCCTCACGGAAATCGACGCCGACGAACTCGATCAGGCGCGCGAGTATCTCGAACGGGGCGGACTGGCCGACCGCGCCGCCTTCGAACATGGCGACGCTATCGAGATCGTCGAGGCGTACGACGGCCCCTTCGACGTGGTCCTGATCGACTGCCAGAAGGAGCGCTACGCCGAAGCCTTCGAGGCGGTCCGCGAGAAGGTCGCACCCGGCGGCATCGTCGCCGCCGACAACGCCGTCGCCGGTGGATCCATCGACGCCGCGGACCTCCTGGCGTACTTCGAGGACGACCGGGACGCGACCGATGCCGAGACGGCGGTCGACCTGAACGCGATGAGCCGCGGTATCGCCGACTATCTCGAGGCGGTTCGGGCCGACCCCGAGTTCGAGACGAGCCTGCTTCCGCTCGGGGAGGGCGTCGCGGTGAGTCAGCGCGAGTGGTGACGTCGCGGTGAGTCAGCGCGAGTGGTGACGTCGCGGTGAGCCAGCGCGAGTGGTGACGCCGCGCTGGCGTGCAATACATGGGTTTAGGGAACGCCGACCCGAACAGCCGACATGGCGCAGACACCGATAACGCTGTATCGGCTGCACGGCTGTCCGTACTGCGAGCGGGTCGTCGCGCGGCTGGAACGCTACGACCTCGACTACCGGTCGGTCTTCCTCGAGCCGATGCACTCCGACCGGGACGTGGTCAAGCGAGCCAGCGGCGGGCGGTCCGTGCCGGTCATCGTCGACAAATCCACCGGCGTGACGATGCCCGAGAGCGGCCACATCGTCGACTACCTCGACCGCACCTACGGGGAGGGGTCGTAGATGGCGGAGTTCCCGGTCACCGACCTCCCGCCGACGGACCACGTCGACGAGGGCGAGACTGCGCCGGATTTCACACGCCCGCTCGTCTCGGCGGAGTACTGGGAGGACGCGGCGCTCTCGGACGTGACCGACGGAGGGCCGGTCCTGCTCGTCTTCCACCCGATGGACGGCTGTCCGCGGACCACCTACATCTACAACGAGGTCCGCGCCCGCGGCTGGGACGAGCGCGAAGCGTTCGACATCGTCGGGGTCACCATCTCGACGCCGTACGAGCACAAACAGCTTATCGAGGACCGCGGTATCGATATCAGGCTGTTCTCCGACCCCGCGAACGGTGTCGCGGAGGCCTACGGCGTCGTCAACGACCGCATCGGAATGGCCGGGGTTGCCGAGCCCCGCCCCGCAGTCTTCCTCCTCGACGAGGACCGAACAGTGCTGTACGCCGACGTGGCGACGGAGTGGCCGGACCCGCCGGACTACGACGCCCTCGCCGACGCGCTCGCGGCGCTGTAGCGGGAGTCCAACCGCGTCCGAGTCTCGATTCCGAAAATCGGGGCCGACATATTATGTACGTCCGTCCGAACCGTCCCATATCGCTGAGTCTCCATGAGTTTGATGATAGATATTCGGAAGCTCGGACTGTTCAACAAGATGGCGAAGGAGGGCGGGAACACGGTCGCCGGCCACCTCAGCCAGATGACGGGCATGGAGACGGAGATGGAGATCACCAAGATCAACTTCATCGACGTCCCGGACATCAAGACCCACGTCGGCGACGCCGAGCAGATCGGCATCAGCATCGAGATGCTCGAACCGCCCCACGGCCACATCCTCTTTCTCCTCGAAGCCGAGAGCGCCAAGGAACTCGCAGGCGGCATGATCGGCGACATGGGCGAGACGGACCCTTCCTCGGAGGGCTTTACCGACATGGAACGGTCGGCCATCCAGGAGATCGGCAACATCATGACCAGCGGCTTCATCGACGGCTGGGCGAACGTCCTCGACACGACCATCGACATCGGGACGCCGACGTTCATCTTCGGTCCCGGGAGCGGGATGGTCGACGACCTCGTCGGCGACCGCGACGCCGACATGGCGCTGATGTTCGACTCGCGGGTCCACGCGACGGCCTCCGACGTCGACGTCAAGGTCTACACGTTCCCCCGCCTCGAGGAACTGGTGGACCTCATGGGCGATATCGAGGTCTGATCCCCTCGCTAAGTCAACGAAAAACTACTTGTAAGTTTGTCCGAGTGCCAGCGTTTATTTGGTGGTGCCGTCCCTTGCGAGCGTATGGAGCTTCTGGACGAGCGACCGGTCCCCGAGCACGCCCGCGAGGTCAAACGCGACGCCCGCGAGTTCGCGGCCGAACACATCGCACCCAACGCCGAGGCGTACTTCGACAGCGGCGACTACCCACGCGACATCCTCGAGGCGGGGATGGACGCCGGACTGATCGCACAGGATATCGGCGAGGAGTACGGCGGCCGTGGCTTCTCGCTGCACCAGGTCCTGGCCATCGCCGAGGAGTTCTTCCGGGCCGACGCCGGCATCGCGCTGACCCTGCAACTGGCGAGTTTCGGCGCCGAACTCGTCGAGGAACACGGGAGCGACCGCCTCAAGGAGGAGTATCTCCGGCCGGTGGCCGAAAACGAGCAGATCACGGGGCTGGCCGTCTCCGAACCCGACACCGGGAGCGACCTCGCGGGGATGTCGACCACCGCCGAGAAGGAGGGCGACGAGTGGGTGCTAAACGGTGAGAAGTACTGGATCGGCAACGGCGTCGAGGCCGACTGGGTGACGCTGTACGCAAAGACCGGCGACAACCCCGACAACCGCTACGGCAACTACTCGCTGTTCGTCGTTCCGACCGACACCGACGGCTACGAGGCCGAGCATATCCCCGAGAAGATGTCCTTCCGCGCGTCGAAACAGGCGCATCTCACGCTCGAGGACTGCCGGATCCCCGAGGACCACCTCGTCGGCGCCGAGGGCGGCGGCTTCTTCGCGCTCGCGGACTTTTTCAATCACGGTCGGATCGTCGTCGGCGGGCACGGACTCGGGATGGCCGCGGCGGCGTTCGAGGAGGGGTGGGACTTCGTCCACGACCGGGAGGCCTTCGGCCGCTCGGTCGACGAGTTCCAGGCCGTCCAGCACAAACTCGCGGATATGCGCACCGAGTTCGAGAGCGCCCGCGCGCTGACCTGGCGGGCCGCCGACCACGTCGCCGAACAGGAAGACGCCGGCTTCTGGGCGGCGATGGCGAAACTCAAATCGACCGAGGTTGCAAACGACTGCGCACAGAAGGCCATGCAACTCCACGGCGGCCGCTCCGTGCTCCACGACCGCCGGATCGCCCGCGTCTACCGCGACGTCCGCGTCCCCGTCATCTACGAGGGCGCCAACGACATCCAGCGCAATCTCGTCTACAATCAGTCGCCGAAGTAATTCTCCGGTTCGTGGAGTTTCGGTCCGCTCGTCTCAGGCGGCCGGCACCCGCAGTGTGGCGGTCGTCCCGTCCTCGCCGGCCCCGATTTCGAACTCGCCGTCGTAGCGCTCGGCGATGGTCTTGACGACCCACAGGCCCAACCCGCTCCCGTGTTCGAGCTGGCTGGCCTCCTGGTCGTCGTCGAGCGCCGCGCTCTCGTTTTCTGGGATTCCCGGACCGCGGTCCTGGACCGCGAGTTCGACCGTGCCGTCGGCCGCCGTCGCGTCGATCCGGACGAACACCTCGTCGGGGCTCCCGTGTGTGACCGCGTTCTCGACGAGATGGTCGATGGCGGTCCGGAGCTGTTCGTCCCCCCGGACCGACAGTTCCTCGGGGACGGCCACCTCGAAGGCCTCCTCGGAGGTGGCCTCGTGATATCGCCCGACAACTTCCTCAACAGTGTCGTGGAGGGCGACCGTTCCGGTCGGCGCCTTGTCGTTGAGCGCCCGCTGGATAGTCGCGAGTTCGCCGTGGACGTCGGCAAGCCCCTGGGCGGTGTCGCGGATGGTCTCGGCGGCCTCGCGCTCGTCGGGGCCATCGACGGATTCGACGAGCTGGCTGGCGCGGGCGGTGAGGACCTGTGTCCGGTTGCGGAGGTTGTGCCGGGTGAGGCGGTTGACGACCGAGAGCGTGCGCCGCTGGCGGGCGAGTTCCTCGGCGCGGATGCGCCTGACGTCGTTGTATCCGATGAGGAGGTGGGCGACGGAGCTCACCCCGAGGACGTCGACGACGACGTAGCCGGGGATCTCGACGCCCTCCGCGGTCGTGGCCAGCACGAGAATCAGGCCGAGCAGCGCGACCCCGAGCAGGTTCCACCCGGCGATCCGGAGCGTGTGGTCCGTGTCGACGTCGCTCCGGAGGAGGTACGCGGCGCCACCGACGATGGCCGCCCCCATGAGGGCGCCGAGGACGACCAGCACGAGCGTCACTGCTCCGGCGCCGGACGGGTAACTGGCCACCGCGCCGGCGACCAGTCCCAGTCCCGTGAGCGCGATACTTCCGACCGCGAGCGTGCGACGGACCATATCACCCGGTTCAGTGCTCCGTACAAAAAGGTGGCCGCCCGAATATCCTCGCTGAAAGCGCCACGGGACCACGTCTTCCGTTTGGGGAGTCGCAACGGCGGCGTTCCGACCCCAGGCAATCGCCGTGCGTGCGGTTCCCACCCACACGCGAAAACAGCCGCGAGAAGCGCCATATCCAACCTTCACGATTAATGTGTGGTGACGGAGTGAAAACGCTTTAGTCGGGGCCACCACTCTTTCCGGTTACGGCACCCGTATCGGGGCCGACGGATGTATCCATGACAGACCAGGAACTGATTTGGCGGATCGCGGGTGGTTCCGGCGACGGTATCGACTCCAACAGCCGGAATTTCGCGAAGGCCCTCATGCGCTCGGGTCTCGACGTTTTCACACACCGACATTACCCGTCGCGCATCCGGGGTGGCCACACGTACGTGGAAGTACGAGCCACGCCCGACGAGGGCCGGTCGCGCGGGGACGGCTACAATTTCCTGCTGGCCCTTGGCGACAGCTTCGCCCGGAACCCCCAGGAAGACGCCTACTACGGCAACGAGGAACTGAAACCCCTCTCGGAGAACCTCGATGACCTCCGCGAGGGCGGCATCATCGTCTACGACTCGGGACTCATCGAGGAAGAGCAGGTCCAGGAACTCGACCTCGAGGCCCGGGCCGAGGAGAACGACTGGCACGTCTACCCCGTCGATCTGCGCTCTATCGCGAAAGAACACGGCCGCGAGATCATGCGCAACAACGCCGGGATCGGCGTCACGGCCGCCCTGCTCGACATGGATCTCTCCTACTACGAGGAGATCATGGACGAGAACTGGGGCGACGATATCCGCGACGCCAACATCGCGGCGATCCGCGACGCCTACGAGCAGGCCCAGGAGTTCGAGCACACCCACGACCTGCGGATGCCCGACCACGAGGGACCCGACAGCCAGCAGGCGCTGGTTTCGGGGAGTGACACTATCGCCTACGGGGCGCTGGACGCGGGCTGTCGGTTCATCTCCGGCTACCCGATGACGCCGTGGACCGACGTGTTTACGATCATGTCCCAGAACCTGCCGAAGTTCGGCGGTATCTCCGAGCAGGTCGAGGACGAGATCGCCGCCGCGTCGCTGGCGCTCGGCGCCAGCCACGCCGGCGTCAAGGCGATGTCCGGGTCTTCCGGCGGCGGCTTCGCGCTAATGAGCGAACCGCTCGGGCTCGCGGAGATGTCGGAGACACCGGTCGTCCTCATCGAGGCCATGCGGGCCGGCCCGTCGACCGGGATGCCGACCAAGCCCGAACAGGCCGACCTCGAACACGTGCTCTACACGAGCCAGGGTGACTCGACGCGGGTCGTGCTCGCGCCCGGCGACCAGGAGGAGTGTTACGAGCAGATCCGGACCGCCTTCGAGATCGCCTACGACTACCACATTCCGGTGGTCCTGGTCTACGACCAGAAACTCCAGGGCGAACTGCGGAACGTCGACGCCGACTTCTTCGACCGTGAGTCCGACAGCGACCCAGGCACGGTCATCACCGAAGAGGAGATCGCGGAAGCCGCCGAGCACCACGCGGGCAAGTTCAAGCGCTTCCAGTACGAGTCCGAGAGCGGCAAAGAGGGCGTCAGCCCCCGCTCGGTGCCCGGTCAGAAGGGCGGTCGCTTCCTCGCGACCGGCAACGAGCACAACGAGGCCGGCCACATCAGCGAGGACCCGACCAACCGCGTCCTGCAGATGGACCGCCGCCTGGGCAAACTCGAGAGCATCAGCGAGGAACTCGACGAGAAGGGCAACCAGACCTACCACGGTCCCGACGACGCGGAGTACGGGATCATGTGCTGGGGGAGCCACCAGGGGACGGTCTTCGAGGCGGTCGACCGCCTCAACGAGAACGGCCACTCCGTGAAGGCCATCGGCGTCAGCGACCTGATGCCCTACCCGAAAGCGGAGGTCAGCGAGTTCCTCGAATCGGTCGAGGAGTGCCTGGTCGTCGAGATGAACGCGACCGCGCAGTTCCGCGGGCTCACCCAGAAGGAACTCGGTCGCTTCGGGCCGAAGCTCTCCTCCCTGCTGAAGTACAACGGCAACCCGTTCGAACCGGCCGAGGTCGTCGATGGCTTCGAGTCCAGCATCAGCGACGAGGAACTGACCGCGAACAACATGAAGTACGTCCCAGCGGCAGGTGACTAACCTATGAGTGCATTTAGCGCGATCGGCGAACAGCGAGAACCGGACGAAAACGAGTTCACACCGGGCATCGAGCCCCAGCCGACGTGGTGTCCCGGCTGTGGCGACTTCGCGGTGAACAACGCCCTGAAGAAGGCGATGGCCAACCTCGGGAAAAACCCCGACGAGGTGCTTCTGTGTACGGGTATCGGCTGCTCGGGCAAGCTCAACAGCTACTTCGAGAGCTACGGCTTCCACACCATCCACGGGCGCTCGTTGCCCGTCGCGCGGGCGGCGAAGCTGGCCAATCCCGGCGTCGAAGTCGTCGCGGCTGGCGGTGACGGCGACGGCTACGGCATCGGCGGGAACCACTTCATGCACACCGCCCGCGAGAACCACGACATGACCTACATCGTGTTCAACAACGAGATTTTCGGCCTCACGAAGGGCCAGACCTCGCCGACGAGCCCGAAGGGTCACAAGTCCAAGACCCAGCCCAGCGGGTCGGCGAAATCGCCCGTACGGCCGCTCTCGCTCTCCCTGGCCTCCGGGGCCTCCTACGTTGCCCGGACGGCGGCAGTCAACCCCAACCAGGCCGCGGAGATCATCGCCGAGGCCGTCGAACATGACGGGTTCGCCCACATCGACTTCCTCACGCAGTGTCCGACCTGGAACAAGGACGCACGCCAGTACGTCCCCTACACCGACGTCCAGGACTCCGACGACTACGACTTCGACGTCACCGACCGGCGCGAGGCCGGCGACATGATGCACGAGGTCGAGGAGAAACTGTGGGAAGGCGAGGTGCTGACCGGTCGCTTCTTCAAGGACGACCGTCCCTCCTACAGTGAGGAGAAACGCGCCACGGGCGAGATGCCCGAGGAGCCGCTGGCCGAGCGCTACTACGACGACGACGCCGAGTTCGAGCGCTGTGCCGAACAGCTCATCGGCAAACACACCTAAGTCGCTCGTCCGTCGGCCACCGGAACGCGTTTGTCGATTCGGAAGATATTTTTTGCGCCCCGATAAATTAACGTGCATGAGCGCCGAATCGACGGAAGAACGCATTCTCTCCGTCCTGGAGGAGGACGCCCAGGCCTCCTACGCCGAGATTGCGGACCGGGTCGAGGTGTCGAAACCGACCGTCCGCAAGTACATCCAGCGACTGGAAGAGGAGGGAGTCATCGTCGGCTACTCGGCCGACGTGGACCCGAAGAAACTCCCGAGTCAGTCCATCGCGCTGGTCGGTATCGACGTCGCGAGCGAACGCTACGTGGAAGCCATCCGCGAACTCCAGGAAGTCCCCGAGATCGAGGCCCTCTACACCTCCAGCGGCGACCACATGCTGATGGCCGAGGTTCGTGCCCCCGACGGCGACGCCGTCGGCGAGGTCATCGAGACCACTATCGGCGACATCGAGGGCGTCACCGCCGCCCACCCCTCCTTCCTGCAGGAACGGTTGAAGTGACTCGGTGATCCTGGTCCGACGCTCTCGTACACGCAGTGTCGTGGTTTTTTACGCACGCTCACCGGACAGTCGGACATGACTTCCCGCCTCGTGCTCGGGTGTGGGTCGCTGGCGGGCGCCCTGATCGACACCCTCTCGGAGCGGCGCGACGACCTGGCGGTCCTCGCCGACGACGAGAACGCGGTACAGACGCTCCGGGAGGAGGGCGTCGCCGCCGAGACCGGCGACCCGACCGACCCCGGGGTGTTCGAGAACCGCGACCGGCCCGACACGGTGGTCGTCACGACCGACGACGCCGCGACAAACCTCGCCGCGGCACGGGCGGCGCGGACGGCCTTCCCCGACTCCTTCCTCTTTGCCTACGCCGGCCTCGGACCCGACGGGGAGACGACCACGCAACTGCACGAGGTGGCCGACAAGGTGGTCGACCCGACCGCTGAGACGACGGCGTACCTGCTCGACCGCATCGGCGAGACCGGCGTGCGGACGCGGAAACTCGCGAGCGTCCTCCGGGACGTCGAGGGCACGCTCGCTGTCGTCGCGCACGACAATCCCGACCCCGATGCCATCGCGAGCGCCGTCGCGCTGGTGCGGGTGGCCGACGCCGTCGGCTGTGACGCCGAGGTGTGTTACTTCGGGGAGATATCACACCAGGAGAACCGCGCGTTCGTGAACCTCCTGGAGTTCGACCTGCGTAACCTCGACCCCGGTGCGGACCTCTCGGAGTACGGCGGCGTGGCGCTCGTCGACCACTCGCGGCCGGGCGTCAACGACGGCCTGCCCGAGGACACTGCAGTCGACGTCGTGATCGACCATCATCCCCCGCGGTATCCCGTCGAGGCCAGGTTCGTCGACCTCCGGAGCGATGTGGGTGCGACGAGCACGCTCCTGGTCGACTACCTCCGGCAACTCGGGATCACGCCCGACCGCGAGGTGGCGACCGGCCTCGTGTTCGGGATCCGGGTCGACACCGACGAGTTCACCCGCGAGGTCAGCCCCGCCGACTTCGAGGCTACCGCCTATCTCCAGCCCCACGCTGACCTCGGGATGCTCGAGCGTATCGAATCGCCGAGCATCAGCGCGGAAACGCTCGAAACCGTCGGCCGCGCTATCTCGAACCGCGAGCACCACGGCACGGTCCTGGTCAGCGGCGTTGGCGAACTCTCCGACCGGGATGCGCTCGCCCAGGCCGCGGACAGACTCCTCGACCTGGAGGGCGTAAACGTCACCTTCGTCCACGGGATCCGCGAGGGGACGGTGTACGTCTCGGCACGCGCCCGCGGGACCGACGTAGACCTCGGGGAGACCTTGCGGGACGCCTTCGGCCAGATCGGAAGCGCCGGCGGCCACGCTGACATGGCCGGCGCACAGATATCGCTGGGCGTTCTCGACGAGATCGAGGCCGGCGACGAGGCCCTCGCGGACGTGGTCGACGCTGTCGTCGCCCACCGCTTCCTCGAGGCGATCGAATCCGACACCAACCGCGTCCTCGGGAACGTCTACCCCGACGAGTTCCACGGCGTCACCGACCTCGAAGGGGGCGACGTGGACCTGGGCGACCTCGTCGACGAGTGGACCGACCGAGGGTCCGGGCCCGACGACGAGGCCGACGCCACCGGAACCGACGAGACTGATGCCACCGGAACCGACGAGGCCGACGCCACCGGAACCGATGATACCGATAATACTGACGAAGCCGACGATACCGACCACCCGGACTCGGACGACGCGTAGTGGTTTCGCCAGCTATCGACGCGTAGCGGTTTCGCCAGCTATCGACGCGTAGCGGTTTCGCCAGCTATCGACGCGTAGCGGTTTCGCCAGCTATCGACGCGTAGCGGTTTCGCCAGCTATCGACGCGTAGCGGTCTCGTTAGGTACCGGGGTGACCGCGGGCCTTTTGCCGCTCGCACGCCTCGGCATGAACGATGGTCGACGACGACTCGCTCGCGGTGAAGGCGTACATGACGCGGGATGTCGACACGGTCTCGCCGGACGACACCGTTGCGGACGTCTCCCGACGCATCGCCGAGAGCGACGAACACAGTGGCTTCCCCGTCTGCGAGGGGCGTCACGTCGAGGGGTTCGTCAGCGCCAGTGATCTCCTCCGGGCTGCGGACCACGAGCCCATCTTCCGGGTGATGAGCGAGAATCTGCTGGTCGCCCACCCCAACATGAACATCGACGACGCCGCCCGCGTCATCCTCCGGTCGGGCATCCAGAAGCTCCCGGTCGTCGACGACGCCGGCAACCTTGTCGGCATCATCAGCAACGCCGACGTGATCCGCAGTCAGATCGAGCGCGCCACGCCGGGGAAGGTCGACAAACTCATGCGGACTCTGGAGAACATCCACGGCGTCGCCGTCTCCGAGGAGCGCCGCGAGGTCGACCTGGCGACGCTGACGCCGACCCAGGGGAAGGTGTACGCCGACGAACTCGAAGGCCGGCGCTACGAACTCGAGCGCGGTCTGGCCGAACCGCTCGTCGTCATCGACAACGACGGGGATCTCTTGCTGGCCGACGGCCACCACCGCGTCAAGGCCGCCGCCCGCCTCGATATCGGCTCGATGGACGCCTACGTCATCGTCCTCTCTGAACCGGTCGAACTCGGGATGGCCAAGACCGCCGAGCGGGAGGGGCTGGGATCCATCGACGACATCTCCGTCGTCGACTACGCTCACCATCCGCTCGTCAAGAAGACCCACCGATTCCGGGATTCGTGATCGGACTGTCCGCCGGGGGATCCGACTGGCTACGGAGTCGAAACGCGGTGATCGTGGCGGGCCGAAGCGGTCCAGTGGCGGGCCGAAGCGGTCCGATGGAGGGTCGAAACGCGGTGATCCGCCGTTCCGGTCAGCGGGGACGCGCCGAGACGGCGTCCCCGGCAGCGAGGGAGCACGCGTCGCCGTCCTCGGGGTCGCCGTAGATCTCGGGATCGAGGTCGCGGTCGTCGTCGCGGTCGACGGCCGCGTCGACGAACCGCGGGGCGAGACCGGCGGCAGTCCAGAAGTTCGCCCGGTCCATCAGCTGATAGTGGAGGTGGGGTTCGCTGGAGTTGCCGGAGTTGCCACACCGGCCGACCACGTCGCCGCGGGCGATCTCGTCGCCGGATTCGACGGCGACGCTGCCTTCCTGAAGGTGCGCGAGCATGCTGTACTCGCCGTCGGCGTGCTCGATGACGACGTAGTTACCGGTAATCTGCCAGGTGCGCCACTCGGTGCGTCCGCCGCCTGGATTGGGGTAGTCCCGCAGTTTGTCCAGTGTCTTCACCACGGTCCCGTCGGCGGGCGCCCGGATCGGTTCGCCGAAGGCGTAGTAGTCGCGCAGGTCGTCACCGTCGCCCTCGTGGGTCGACCCGTTCTCGGTCACGACGAAGTCGTAGGCGTAGCGCTGGGAGACGAGCCCCCACGAGTGGGAGGTGTCTTTCGTCACGCCGCCGTTGACCGTCTCCCACTCGCCGTCGAAGGGCGCGGCCAGTTCGGTCTCGGGGACGTGGCGGTCGTGGTTCGGGAGGCGACCCCGATATCGGAGGTACGGCACGAAGTTGCCGCCGATCTGGAGGACCTGCGTGAGGATGCCCCACGGGGTGATCGACCAGGCGAGCGCCGACGCGACGAAGACGGCCCGCTCGCGGTTCGAGATGTCGACGGTCTCCCCCTCGTCCGTCGAGACGGTCGCGAGGACGATGGGGAGGATGCCACCGAGCAGGAAAAAGAGCCAGTCGACGGAGTGGTAGCCGTAGTGGTCCAGGGCGAACCCGAGCGCGAACCCGCCGCCGAGGATGTACCACATGTTGACCCCGGCTAGCCACACGACGAACTGCCGCCACCAGCGCCGTATCGTCGGTCGACCGGCGTCGCTGTCCGGCGGGTCCGTCCCGACGGTTGTGTTCTCACCCATCGATAGCGGGTTCGTCCGTGGGGATATTAGGGGTTTTGCGAACTCGACTTCACAAGCCACGGTACCACGCCACAATGGGATCTGCGGCGACCGGCACGCTGTTGTGACGAGCGGTCGAACCGGGTGGTATGACTGACTCCGGAACCGGTGGTCCGGACAGTGACAGTCCGGATGGCGATGGCCCGGACGTCGGCGACAGTCCGAACGGCGGTGAACTGGAGGAAGACCGTACGGAGGCCATTCGGGAGGCGTTCGCGCTGCTGGGCCACGAGGTACGCCTGGACATCCTGCTGGCCCTGCTCGAAAACTGGCGGGCCGCCCGCACCGAACCACAGACGTACTCCGAACTGATGCGCGCGGTCGACATGCGCGATAGCGGGAAGTTCAACTACCACCTCAAGCGGCTGCGTGGCGCGTACGTCCGGAAGGTAGACGGCGGCTACGTGCCGACGGCGAGCGCGACGGCGCTGTACCGCGCGGTGCTGGCGACCAGGCCGTCCGAGGAACCCGCCCGACGCTCGTTCGCCGTCGACGCGGCCTGTCCGGACTGTGGCGCCGCTCCGACGGCGACCTACGAGCGGTCGTTTCTCACGGTGACCTGTGAGTCCTGTGGCACCGTCGCCGGCGATTTCACCTACTCGTTCCCGCGAAACGGACTCGACGGTCGGGCCGACGAGGAACTCTTGGACGCGGTCAGCCGGCGGGTCACGCATCACGTCGCGCTCGCCAGGAGCGGCCAGTGCCCGTTCTGTGCGGGCACGACGACTACGACGGTACTCGATGGCTTCGACGAGCGGGAAACTGGCGACGGCCGTGACGACTGCGGGACACTCGACGGCCGCGAGCACCACGACGTCGAGATCACCTGTGACACCTGCTCGTTCGTCGTCGGCGTGGACCTCCTCTACGCCGTCGCGCTCGTCCCCGAGGTGACGGCGGCGCTGGTCGCGCTCTCGGTCCCGGTCGAGACAGCGCGCACCTGGGACCTCCCCGAGCCGGCCCGACGAGTCCGTTCGCGGGACCCGCTGGTCGTCGCGCTCGACGTGGCGACCGATGCCGGGACGGCGACGGTCGTGGTCGACGAGGACCTGTCGGTGCGCGAGGTCACGGTCGACGGCGAGCGTGCCGGATCCGCGTGACTATCGCGTCACTCGCACCGTCCTGCCGGCGCGGCTGTCGTGCCGGCCACCCGGCCGACGGGGAATGGACCGCCGCGGCGTCGTTCGATTCCGACCGGCCGAATTCCCAACGATCTTGGATTAAATTCATACCGGAGACGCGCGAACTCGACGACGAAGGGTGCCAATCGATGACAGACGACAATCAACTCGAGTCGCGGCTGGCAGAACAGGAGTATTTCCGACCACCGACGGAGTTCGTCGGCCAGGCTAACGTCACTGACCCCGACATCCACGAGCGGTTCGCCGAGAACTACCCCGACGCCTTCGAGGAGTACGCCGAACTTCTGGAGTGGGACGAGCGCTGGGACGAGGTGCTCGACGATTCGAACCCGCCATTCTACGAGTGGTTCACCGGCGGCAAACTCAACGCCTCGTACAACTGCATCGACCGTCACCTGGAGGAGCGCTCGAACCAGGCGGCGTTCATCTGGGAGGGCTCGGACTCCGAGGAGCGCCAGACCATCACCTATCAGGAGCTCTACAACCGGGTCAACGAGATGGCGGCCTCGCTCCGTGACGTGGACGTTGCGGCCGACGACGTGGTCACCTGTCACCTGCCGATGCTCCCCGCGCTCCCGGTGACGATGCTCGCCTGCGCCCGCATCGGCGCGCCCCACTCGGAGGTGTTCGCCGGCTTCTCCGCCCAGGCGCTGGCCGACCGCATCGACGACGCCGACTCCGATGTCGTCGTCACCTGTGACGGGTATTACCGCCGCGGCGAGTTCCTCAACCACAAGGAGAAATGCGACGAGGCGCTCGAACTCGCCGAATCCGACGTGGACACCGTCCTGCTGTGGACCCGCGAGGACGACCTCCACCCGGACGTGTCCATCGACGGCGACGACCCGTACGTGCTGGTCGACGACCTGCTCGCGGAGAACGACCGCGCCCGCGTCGACCCCGTCTCGCGGGACGCCGAGGACCCGCTCTTTTTGATGTACACCTCCGGCACGACCGGCCAGCCGAAAGGGTGTCAACACCGGACCGGCGGCTACCTCTCGTATGTCACTGCCACCTCGAAGTACGTCCTCGACATCGAACCCGAGGACACCTACTGGTGTGCGGCCGACATCGGCTGGATCACCGGCCACTCCTACATCGTCTACGGCCCGCTCTCGCTGGGGACCACCTCGGTCATGTACGAGGACGCGCCGGACCACCCCCACAAGGGTCGCATCTGGGAGATGGCCGAGCGCTACGACGTGGACATCTTCCACACCTCCCCGACGGCGGTGCGGATGTTCATGAAGTGGGGCCCGGAGTATATCGAGGAGTACGACTTCGACTTCCGGCACATGACGACGGTCGGGGAGCCGATCCAGCCCGAAGCGTGGCTCTGGTACTACAAGCACATCGGCGACGAGGACGCCGTCATCGTCGACACGTGGTGGCAGACCGAGACCGGCGGCCACCTCATCACGAACCTCCCCGCGCTCGACGACATGAAGCCGGGATCGGCGGGCAAGCCCTGCCCGGGTATCCAGCCCGCGCTCTACGACGACAGCGGCGACCCGATGGACCCCGCCAGCGGCAAGGCCGGAAACCTCGTCATCGAGAAGCCCTGGCCCGGCATGCTTCAGACCGTGTACGGCGACGACGAGCGCTTCGTCGACGAGTACTGGCGCGACTTCTCCGACACCGAGAGTTCGGACCCCGCCGACTGGGTCTACAAGGCCGGCGACGCCGCCGTCCACGAGCGCGACGGCTACTTCCGCGTGCTCGGGCGCCTCGACGACGTGATGAACGTCGCCGGGCACCGACTCGGGACGATGGAACTCGAATCCGCGGTCTCGGAGGTCGAGGACGTGGCCGAGGCCGCGGTCGCCGCCCGCGACCACGATGAGAAAGGGGAGGTGCCGGACGTGTACGTCGTCCTCCGTGAGGGTATCGAACCCAGCGAGGCGGTCCGCGACCGGATAATCGCGGCCGTCGAGGACGAGATTGGCAAGTTCGCCCGCCCGGACCGCGTCGTCTTCTGTGAGGACCTGCCCAAGACCCGCTCGGGCAAGATCATGCGTCGCCTCCTGGAGAACATCTCCAACGGCGACGAACTCGGCGACACGACCACCCTGCGGGATCCATCGGTTCCCGAGCAGATCCGCGATCAGGTCCAGGGCGACTGATTTCGGTCCGCTGACCGCACCACGCGGCGCGATTTCCCGGTCCGACTGCACGACGAGCGATTTTCGACCTTTGGAGACGGTGAGCGGTTTCCCCGTCAGTGTTCGGTAGCGTAGTCCCCCGAGCAACTGCGGTGGCGCGCGCCGTGGAGTGTGCCCGAGCGAAAGGGAGGCCACGAGACGGCGTCGCGCGAGGGATGAGCGAACGAACGGAGTGAGTGAGCGAATCGGTTGGGGGGGTATGTGGCTGTCCACGGTGCGGTGTGGTGTGTTCCTGGCGGATCGAAAGGGCGAGGGCCGCTCGCCGAACCCCGACGACGCAAGGCGCGAGGCGTCAGAGACGCCTCGGCACGCGCGAACGGCGCCAAAGGCGCCGTGAGCGGACACCGCAACGGAGTGAGGAGCGCAGCGAGTCGCGGGAGGCGAGCGGGCCGAGGGCTTTCACCGGTCAGGGTAGACCACAGTCACCACAACAGCTAGCGAGCGGGCCGAGGGCTATCAGCGTCAGTGTCACAGTAACTCTGCATACGATTGATCCGGAACGGACCGACAGGGTTCCGAATTACTCGACTCGCGCGTCGTCGAACCGCGAGACGTACCAGACGACGATCAGCAGGACGCCGAGGCCGGTCCCGACGGTGGTGACGCCGAACACTGCCATGCCCAGCGGTGTCGGCGGGAGGTCGACGAGGAAGAACAGCTCGGGATCGAGCCCTTCGGGGTTGACGATGCCGAGGAGCGTGCCCATCACCGCCGCGATGCCGAGGACAGCGAGATACACCGTTATCACGACTCTCGGCCCCGCGACGCGGCCCGCCACGACCGGCCCGTTCGTGTTGTCTGTCACGTCCGTGACTGGGGGCTACAGGTGGTTAGCCTTTTCACTTCTCGGCCGCAAGCGCCGGTATGGACGAGTTCGACGACGATTCCGGCTTCTCCGAGAAGGAACTGCTCCTGTTCGTCCTCACCGCCGTCGCCGTGTTGATGGGCCTCTCGGCGTTCGTCCTCGTCATCGGCGCCTGACGGTCGGGTGCTATCGCACCGGATCGGAGTGCGTCCGGCTCTGGAGTCGCGGCGTCGGTTACTGAGTCGTAGCGTGATTACCGAGTCGTAGCGTTGATTACCGAGTCGTAGCGTTGATTACCGAGTCGTAGCGTCGACCAGCGAGGTGTCCGACCCGGCGGACGCGAGACCGATCCGAATACGCAAACGAGTGCCACAGCTGACGAAGGTTTTGAGTCACGAAATCGGCTCGGTGGGAAAACGGGCCGTCGGAAACGTCAGTCGCTGCGTGGGTCAGTCGTCGGCCGATGCCGGTTCGTCCTCGTCAGGGTGGCCGCCGTCCGTGGCGACGTCCGTGTTCTCGCCGCCGTCGGTGACTGCCTCACCCTCCTCGGGTTCGCCGCCGTCGGAGCGGGGCTCCGACGAGGTGTCACTCGCGTCGCTCGCGACACCGCCGTCGGTGATGGCGGTCTCGATCCGGCGCTCGTGCCACTGGAACTCGCGGCCGTGCTGGTCGGTCTCCTTGAGGTCCCACGGGTCGCCGTCGTGGACGCGGGGGCCTTCGAGCCAGGACTGGACGATGTTCCAGACGAAGATGAGCTGGCCGATGAGCAGGATGACGGCGCCGACCGAGGCCGCCTGGTGGGCGAGGGTGTCGAGGGTCAGCGGCGCGATGGTCTCGTTGAACTCGTAGGTGGCGTACCGGCGGGGCATGCCGAGATAGCCCAGGAACAACATCGCGAAGAAGGTGATGTTGGTCCCGACCATCGACAGCCAGAAGTGCCACTTGCCGAGTTTGCGCTGGTACATCCGCCCGGTGAAGATAGGGAACCAGTAGTAGATGCCGGCGAAGACGGCGAAGCCGATGGCGCCCATCACCACGTAGTGGAAGTGGCCGACGACGTAGTAGGTGTCGTGGAGCACCTGGTCGACGGGCACCGAGGCGAGGAAGACGCCGGTCACGCCGCCGATGATGAAGTTCGAGACGAAGCCGATACAGAACAGCATCGGTGTCGTCAGGCGCACGCGGCCGTTCCACATCGTCGTGATCCAGTTGAAGGTCTTGACTGCCGAGGGAACGGCGATGGCCAGTGAGACGGCCATGAAACTCGCCTGCAGGCGCGGGTCCATCCCGGTCGAGAACATGTGGTGGGCCCAGACACCAAAGGAGAGGACACCGATGGCCAGCGTCGAGTAGACGACGAATTTGAACCCGAACAGCTTGCGACCGGCGAATTTCGGCAGGATGAGGCTCACCAGTCCCATCGGCGGAAGGACGAGGATGTACACCTCGGGGTGGCCGAAAAACCAGAACAGATGTTGCCACAGCATGGGACCGCCGCCCTCGACGGCGAAAAACACCGTGTCGAAGTTGCGGTCGAGCAGTAGCATCACGATGGCGCTGCCGAGTAGGGGGAACGCGAAGAGGATCAGCGCCGACTGCGTGAGGACCGTCCACGAGAAGATGTCGAGGTTCGCCCAGGTCACGTCATCGTCGCGCTCGGTGAAGATGGTCGCGATGAAGTTGATCGCCCCCATCGTCGCCGAGATCCCGGTGAGGTGGAGACCGAGCAACATCAGATCGACACCGGGGTTGACCTGCTCGGCGGACAGGGGGGTGTACATGACCCAGGAGGTCTGAGCGGGTTCGATGGCGTTGCCGGTCAGCGGCGCGGCGAAGAAGCCGGCCCAGATGAGGATGGCGCCCGGCGGGAGCAGCCAGAACGCGATGGCGTTGATCCGGGGGAAAGCCATGTCGTCGGCGCCGATCAAAAGCGGGATGAAGTAGTTCGAGAAGGCCGCGAGGATGGGCGTCCCGAACAGGAACAGCATCGTGATCCCGTGGCTCGTCATGATCGAGTTGTAGAACTCGTTGCCGAGGATGAGCCCCTCGGGGACGAGCAGTTGCATCCGGATGAGAAACGCCATGATACCCCCGACGGCGAAGGCGATGACGCCGTAGGTGCCGTACAACAGGCCGATGTCCTTGTGGTCGACGGTAGTGAGCCAGCGGATGACGCCCGATGGCTTCTCCTGATGGGTGTGCCCGGTATCCTCGCCGTACCCTCCGCTGCCGCCGACGGCCGGCGTGTACGAACGCCAGTCCTCGACGCGCGAGAGGAAGACGGCGACGCCGACGAGGAAGATTCCCATCAGCACCGTCAACACGAACTGCCCTGATGCCATACGAAAACCTGTGGACTGGGACCATATGAATGGTTAGGAAAGGCTTCCGGCGAATACGTTCGCCTGCGGCCGTCTCCAATGGAAAAGCGTGACGTTCAACACCCCCGATATCGGCTACGTTAGCGGGTATGGCGGCGGTCTGTGAGGGGTGTCAGACGAAGGACAATGCCGGGTGGTTCGAGTTCACTCAGGGGTGGCGTCAGTCTCCGCTTCGGCCTCGGCCTCGCGGGCCTCCATCTCGTTTTCGGCCGTCGAGACGGCCTTGCCGGCGTAGTAGGTGAGGATCGTCAACAGTACGGCGGTGACTCCGACGATGGCGAACTGGAGCCCGGAGATCAGCGGGTCGAAACCCCACGGCGTGAAGACGGCGAACGCCGCGATGAAAAACAGCAGGATACCCAGCGGGATGACGTTGACCGTCAGGTCCAGGAGCGTTTCGCGGTCGAAGGCCTTCTCTGCCATACTTCGACGTTCGGCGACGGCGGTAAATAGAGTGACGATCCGAGACGGCTGACCGCGACGGACTCGCGGTCGTGATAACCGCAGCGACGCTCACGTCGAGCCATCGCCACGGGTTCGGCGTTGCGTTGCCACGGGTTCGGCGTTCAGATCCGGCGTGTGCCGGCGACCTGTCCGGCGGCGCCCGCGGCGACGAGCATGACGCCGGCGGCGACGATGGCGAGGCCGCGACCGACGATGCCGTTCGGGTCCGAGACGACGTCGAGGACCGCGAGCGATCCCGGAGAGACCTGCGTCGCGATGACGCCGACTCCGAGGACGGCGAACCCGCCGCCGAGAAACGCGAGGGTGCGCCAGGGTCGAGTGGCGTAGTCGGATTCGGTGAGGATGCCTGCGACGCTTCCACCGAGCAGGACGATGCCGCCGACCGCGACGGGGAACACGCCGAGAAACACGCCGACCTCGGAGAGCGTGAAGCCGAGCGCGACGAGCAGCGGCCACGGACTCGCGGTCCGATACTGGTCCGACAGCCCCGGTTGCTCTTCCATACCCCGGCTACGGACCGCCGGCCCAAATGGACACCGGATCGCCGCTGCCGTCAGTTGAGTGCGCTGGCGCACACGTTCGCCGGTTCCTGCCTGGACTGTGTGGCGGTGACGCCGAGGCCGTGTGGCGGTGGCCGCCGGGATGAGGTGCGCGGATGCGGGCGCAAAGTATTTGGTTCGCATGGGGCTTGTTCGATACAATGACCACGCGCGCTGTCGACGAGGTCGACGAGTGGGACTCGGCGCCGTTCAGTGGCGGCTACCGTGGCCTGCACGATCTCGTTGACGACGAGTTCTCGGGCGTCGTCCGGGCCGGGCGGCCCATGCTGTGTATGCTCAACGGCACCGTCGTCGGCATCCTCGAGGGGGACATCGACGACTTCGAGGACGCCAGCGGGACCGCCTACCGCGCACCCTCGCCCGCGCTCCCCCTGCTCGCTCTGATGCAGGAGCGAAACGACGAGGTCCGCGCCAAGTACTACACGGAGGACACCGCCATCTCCGAGGTCGATGGCACGCTCTCGGACGGCGGCTTCACCGGCTATCTCGTGCTCTCGGAGAACGTTCTCAGCGGCGATTACTTCGTCGTCTACCACGAGGGGCGCCGCATGGCCGTCGCGTTCGTCGGCAACACGGGGCAGTTGCTCACCGGCGACGAGGCGTTCGACCGCGCCGACGGCGAGGTCGGGATCTACGAGGTCCGCCCCGCCGAGATCGATCCGGTCGAGATCCTCGAGGTCGAGGACGAACCCGAGTCGACTGGCGGAGCCGGCGCCGCGGCGGGTGCGGTCGGTTCCGCCGCAGGGAGCGACGTGGCGGCGAGCGAAGCGGGGGAAAGTGACGCGGAACCGGACGAGTCCGTCGGGGAGAGCCCGCCGGAAGCGAGCGACGAGGCGTCCGCGACGAACGCAGACGATTCGACGACGGCCGCCGCGTCCGCCGAGGGTTCCGAGGACGCCACCGCGGCGGAGTCCCCGGCGGAGACGGAGGCGGCCGAGACGACAGCCGAACCGACCACCGATGCGGGCGAAACGGCCACGGCGGCGACCGACCGGTCCGCGGAGGCGACCGATCCGTCAACCGACACGACGGGGTCGGCTGCCGACGCGAGCGAGTCGGAGTCGGCGGCCGACTCGACTGCGGCCGACGCCGACCAGTCCGCTTCCGACCCGGCCGGTTCCGGGTCCGGTCGCGGGACTGGCCGCGATCGGTCGACGGAGGGCCGCGACTCCGACCGGTCTCGAACGAGTTCCGACCGGTCTCGAACGGACACGGAGGAGTCGGCGCGGTCGGACCGGTCTCGAACGGACACGGAGGAGTCGGCGCGGTCGGACCGGTCCGGGACGGGGCGGAGCGACGACCGGAGCGAACAGGGATCGGGAAGCGGTTCGAGCGGCCGACGGCGGTCGCGGGAGTCCTCGGAACGGGCGACCGACGCGGACTCCGGTCGGGCGGCGTCGAGCGAGACGCGACCGGGCAACGACGCAGCAGGTCGCGCCGACAGCGACGAGCGAGAGCGCGCCGGATCCGGTTCGAACGGGTCCGATACCGGGCCGAACGCGGGTGGTGGGACTGGACCGTCGGCGGGAAGTGACACCGGATCGGCGGCGGGCGGCAGCCCCGGATCGGCGGGCGGTCGCAGTGGGGGCGGGCCGTCGGACCGAACGACGGGTGGGTCCGCGAGCGCCGGGTCGGCGGACGACCTGGAGACCAGGTCGATCCCGTCGCTGGACCCCGCACAGACCGGTCCATCCGAGGACACCGGCGGGGTGGCCTCGCTCGGCGGCGTCGCCGGGCCGGACCAGTCGTCGGCCGGGGGGCCGTCCGGAGCGTCGCCGTCCGCCCCGTCCCGGTCCAGCGGCGCCACGCGGACCGGCAACGAACCCGACTCGGCGGGGTCTCAGCCCGCCCGAACCGAGCGCGAGAAGGGGCGAGCGGCCGGTCAGTCCGCACAGCGGGAGGCGTCGGCCGGCGCGCGAGACGCGTCCGCGACAGCGCCCGAGGGGGGGTCGCCCGAACCGGCCGACCCCGCCGCCGAGCGCGGGCGGGGTGCCCGGCCGGAGTCGGCCGAACCCGCCGGACCCGACCACGACGAGCGCGTCGCGGAACTCGAGGAGCGACTCGAGGAACGCGAGATCGAGATCGAGCGCCTGGAGGGCGAACTGGCCGACGCGGAGGCCGAGGCCGACGACCTGCGGGCGACGCTCTCGGACGTGCGCGCCGAGCGCGACGACCTCCGGGAGCGGGTCGGGGAACTCGAATCCGAGCGCGACCGGATCCGGTCGGAGCGCGACGACCTGCAAAGCGAGGTCGAGCGTCTGGAGACCGAACGCGACGACCTCGAGACCGAAGTCGAGGAGATAGAGGAGGAGTTCGGCGCCGCAGGTGCCGCCGAGCGACGGATGAGCGCGGGCGAGGCGCTCGACCAGACCAACCTGTTCGTTCGCTATGAGTCCAAGGGCCAGGCCACCCTCGAATCGGCCCACGCCGGCAACGCCAGCCGTCAGGAGGTCGGGGAGAACCTCGGGCTGGAGTATCACACCCAGTTCGAGACCGACGCCGTCTCGGTCGGTGGCCAGCCCTTCGACGAGTTCCTCCGGAACACCATCCAGTACCAGTTCGTGACGTGGGTCATCAACGACCTCCTCTACGAGATCCGCGACACGGGTAAGACCGCGGCGCTCCAGGAACTCTACGACGCCATTCCGCGGATCGACCGCGCGGAGCTCAACGGCACCATCAGCGCCGAGTACACCGAGGACGCCCAGGAACGGCGCAGCCAGGAGTCGTTCGACGTGGTCGTCCGCGACCGGATGGGCAACCCGCTGATGGTCGCGAACCTGAACGACTCGCGCCAGGCCGCAAGCGAGAGCATGATGTCCGCCCTCGTGACCGCTTCCTCGCACGTCGGCGAGTCAGATGACGCGCTCGCGGCCTCCTTCCTGGTCACGTCGAGTTTCTTCGAACCCGCGGCGCTGGAGACGGCCGCCGACGCCACCAGCGGCGGCCTGCTCAACCGCGACAAGCGCGAAAGCTTCGTGAAACTCGCGCGCAAGCGCGGCTACCACCTCTGTCTGGTCGAGGCACGAGAAGACAAGTTCCACCTGGCCGTCCCGGAACTGTAGCCGGGATATTCCCGTTCCTATCGAGACCTGAGAGAATCCGATCAGCCTTCGACTTCGGCCGCTTCCTCGATTTTCATGCCGTCGAGCTTGTCGACAATGTGGTCGATCTTGTCGTCGAGGTCGTCGACGAACTCCGCGGTCTGTTCCGTCGTGATGGCGCCCTGGCTGGAGGGTTCGATCAGGTTCTCTTCCTCGAGGACGCGCAGGGAGTAGCGTACCTTGTGGTGCGGGTAGCCTGTCTCGTTGGACATCTTCACGATTCCGATGGGTTCGTTCTCGATGACCATCCGCAGAACCTGCAGATGCCGTTCGAGCATGTCGACTTCCTTCTCGAGTCTGTCTATCATGGCAATTGTTAACTTGTGTTTGAGGGTTTTAAAGGTTGCTGTCGGTTCGACAACCGCGTGATGGCAGGGGAACGTGTGGGGCCGATTTTAGTGCACCGGGTCGATATCGTGGCTCAGATCCGGGGTTATCCGTGCCAACAGTTAACGATTCCGGTCAGCGAGTGGAGACATACGGGCGATGCGGTCGCAGACCGGCGCCGGCGCGCGGTGGACCGTAATCTGTTTACCCCGGTGGAAGGTAGCGGTGATGTATGACCGTCACCATCGTTGGCTCCCAACTCGGAGACGAGGGAAAGGGGGGCATCGTGGACGTGTACGGTGACGCCGTCGACGTCGTCGTCCGCTACCAGGGCGGGGACAACGCCGGTCACACCGTCGTCCACGAGGGCGAGGAGTACAAGCTCTCGCTCGTCCCGAGCGGCGCCGTCCGCGGCAAGGTCGGCGTGCTCGGGAACGGCTGTGTCGTCAACCCCGGGACCCTGTTCGACGAACTCGACGCGCTCCGCGAGCGCGGCCTCGACCCCGACGTTCGAGTCGCCCGCCGCGCGCACGTCATCTTCCCGTACCACCGCGTCCTCGACAGCATCGAGGAGGACGTCAAAAGCGAGACCGACTTCGAGGTCAACACCACCGGCCGCGGTATCGGCCCGACCTACGAGGACAAGGCCGGTCGCCGCGGCGTCCGGATCGGCGACCTGCTCGACCCCGAGGTGCTCCGGGAACGCCTGGAGTACGTCGTCCCGATAAAGCGCGCGCTCGCCGAGGACGTCTACGGCGTCGACACCGACGACCGCTTCGATGTCGACGCCCTCTACGAGCAGTACAAAGCGTTCGGCGAGCGCCTCGCAGAAGAGGACATGACCGTCCACGCCGGCGACTTCCTGGCCGAGCGCCGCGCGGCCGGCGACGAGATCATGTTCGAGGGCGCGCAGGGTACGCTCATCGACATCGACCACGGCAACTACCCCTACGTCACCTCCTCGAACCCGACCGCCGGCGGTGCCGTCACCGGCAGCGGCGTCGGCCCCGGCGTGGTCGGGTCCGGCGAGATCATCGGTATCGTCAAGGCCTACCTCAGCCGGGTCGGGAGCGGACCGCTCCCGACCGAACTCGGCGGTGTCGTCGGCCAGACTCCCGACTACGACGACGACACCGAGGGCCGCAACGAGGAACTGGCCCACTACATCCGCGAGGCGGGCGACGAGTACGGCACCGTCACCGGCCGCCCGCGTCGGGTTGGCTGGCTCGACATACCGATGCTCCGCCACGCCACCCGCGCCAGCGGCTTTACCGGCCTGGCCGTCAACCACGTCGACACGCTCGCCGGCCTCGACGAACTGAAGGTCGGTCACTCCTACACGCTCGACGGCGAGGAGATATTCACCGTCCCCGCCACGACCGAGCGCTGGGCCGCCTGCGAGCCCACCTTCCGCACCCTCGACGGCTGGCCCGAGTTCGACGCCAGCGAAGTCGCCAGTGAGGGGTACGAGGCCCTTCCCGAAGCCGCCCGCACCTATCTCGAATACCTCGAGGACGAACTCGACACCCCGGTCTACGCCGTCGGCATCGGCCCCGGTCGCTCCGAGACCATCGTCCGCGAAGACCCGTTCTGAGCGGCGACGGCTGTTTCTGCGACTCGTTTTCCGCGCGTTCAGTGTGTCCCCTGCGCAACTGTGGTGGCGCGCGCCGTCGAGTGGTGCGAGGCTCGAGCGGAGTGAGGGCCTCGATGCGAACGGTGACCGAAGGGAACCGTGAGTGTGCCGAACGTGAGTGAGGCCACGAGACGGAGACGTGCGAGGGATGAGTGAGTGAGCGAAGCGAACGAGCGAATCGGTTGGGGAGGCGTGTGGCCCGTTGTGGTGCTGTCCTTGGTGGATTGAAAGGGCGAGGTCCGGTGGCGGTCGTCTGAGCGTGGCACTATCTGAGCGAAGCGAAGATATCCCGCTCAGCGGCCGCCAGCGGGCCGAGGGCTTTCGATGCTTTGGGAAGTCCGCTGTACTGCATTCAGCTAGCGAGCGGGCCGAGGGCTTTCATCGCTCAGAGACAGTCGCGGTCACGAAAACGGCTAGCGAACGGCCCGAAATCACCGCCGTCACTCACACGTCGACCCGGCACGCTTTTTGCGGAGCGTTCCGGAGGCCAAGCCATGAAAGAGGACCTGCTGGACATCATCTGCTGTCCGCTGGACAAACACGACCTCGACCTCGAGGCGACCGAGCGCGAGGACGGCGAGATCATCTCGGGGACGCTCACCTGCACCGAGTGCGGCGAGACCTACCCCATCGAGGACGGCATCCCGAACCTCCTGCCGCCGGACATGCGCGAGGAAGCGCCGGCCTGACAGCTCCGGGGCCGACGCAACTCACCCCGTCGAATGCGATCCGTACCACCGAGCCCGACGTGATCACAGCCTGAACCTTTTTCTACCGTCCACGCCCACTCACAGACGTGCCAGACACGCTGCCCGTGTATCTCAATCGGGAGGAACTCCACTCGGTCGAGGTCCCCGATACCTTCGAGACCACCGGGTCCTTCGATGTCGCCCTCGTCAACCACGGGACCTCCGTGCACGTTCACCTCCACCTCGACGACGCGCTCTCGGAGATCGCCGCTCTCGACGCCAGCAACCACTTCATCGACAGCGAGACCCAGCGCGTCGTCACCGTCGAGGTGACCGGCGACGGCGAGGTGACGGGCAAGCTGAAAGTCGCCTCGGCCTACGGCGCCGAGACACGCTACGTCGATGTCCACCTCGCGGAACCCGAGGAGACCGAGTCGGCCGTCGAGGTCGGCGAATCGCTCTCTCAGCCCCAGCCCCAGTCGAGCGAGACGACGACCGACGCGGCTCGCTCCGGTGGCGCCGGCGGCGCGGGCGCGCTCGTCGACAACCCCGAACTGGTCGTGCTCGTGCTCGGTGGGCTCGCGCTCGCCGCGGCCGTCGTCGCCGCCGTCGTCATCGAGGAGACGGTCGTTCTGCTCGGCGCGCTGGTCGTCCTCGCCGGCGTGCTCGGGGCGCTGTTCGTGTTGCGCTCCGACTCGTGAGCGGTCGATTCTCGATTGGGTTCGTGCTCGGTACGCAGATACCAGGCCCGCACAGCACCGCAACGGGCCACACGCCTCCCCAGCCGATTGCGTTACTCGGTCGTGGTACTCCCTGCGTTACTCATCCCTCGCGCGACGCCGTCTCGTGGCCTCACTGTCGTTCGGCACACTCCACGGCGCGCGCCACGGTGGACGGGGAAGCCAGTCTCGCCCCGGATCACTCCGCGTCGGCGCTCCTGTCGCCTTCGGTGGGCGTTCCCGAGAGGTTCCCCTCGTCGTCGAAGCGCTTGGCGCGGAGAAAGCGCGCGCGCCAGCGGTTCGCGCCGTCGCGGAAGTCCGCCTCGCGGATGTCGGCGGCCCGCCCCTCGGCGACGGCGTCGATTATCTCCTCGACCTGCTCCTTTTCGCTGGGTGTGAGTTCGAACTCGTACGTTTGGGACTCCTCGCCTTCGAGTTTCGTCCACCGGCGCGCGGCGGAGACGACGAGCGAGCACGGCTCCCGACAGGGGAACTCCCCGTCGCCGCCGTTGGCGGTTGCACCGCCTCCGTCTCGGGGCGTCGTCGACGCCCCGCCGTCGACCGTCAGATCGGTCTCGTCGTCGTATTCCCACTCGCGGCGCTTGAGACACTGCGAATCGTCACAGCAGGCCTCGGCGACCCAGTCGACGTGTTCGTGGCCCTCGCCGCGGTCCCACGTCTCGACGACGCCGTAGATGCCGCTCTGGCGGCTGACCGCCTCGTGCCAGTGAGTCACGTCGAGTTCGCCTTCTCGCTCGCGATACCAGTTGGCGACCGTCGCGGGGTAGAAGAAATCGACCGCCTGCACGACTGCCGTGGGGCTCAGGTCGGCGAACCGCCAGCCGGTCCGGAGCGAGGGCGCGGTCTTGAGCGGGCGATACCGGTCCCGGTCGTCGTGCTTGGCGAGGGTGCGAGCCTCCAGCGGGTCGTTGTACTCCTCCAGGTCCGAGGCGGGTTCGCCCGCGTCGTCGACGTGGCGGAGTTCGTATCGGCGGGCGCCGTCCGCTTCGAGCGTGGTGGTCACGCGGATCTGGCCCCACGTGCGGACGACGCCGTCGGCGAGCGCGTCGTACCGCTTGGGGACGGTGTGCTCGTCAGCAGCCTCGAGCCACCGGAGAAAGGCCCACCGCGCGTCGGCCTGGGGCGCGGTGGCGTGCCAGAAGTACCAGTTGGTGACGTGGTCGGCGTACTCCGCGGCGGTGGCCGACAGTTCGTCGCCGTGGACGAGCGTCTCCGACCCCTCGGCGGTGGCGAGGACGTACCCCTCGCCCTCACTCCGGGCGGCGAACCCGTCGAAGTCGATGCCGTCCGCGGCCGCCATCGCGAGCGCATCTACCTGGTCGGCGTTCATACTCGGCGGATCGGACCCCACGAGAATAAAGCCGTCCGTCCCGCGGCCGTGGCTGCCCGGACCGGCCGGACCACCCGGACCGGCCGGACATCGGGGCCACAGAGATCGGAAACGGTATGTGAGCCCGTGTCGCAGAACGTGACAGATGTCCGTCCGTTCGCTATCCCCGCGCCCGACGGGAGTGTGACCCGATGGAGTGGGAGTCCGACCGCGGGCTGAACCTCCGCATGGCTATCGCGCTGGTGCTCGTGGCCGTCCTCCCGGTCGCGTTCATCTACGCGTTCGTCCTCGCGATGAACACCGTCGGCGTCGGACTGCTGGAGTGGGCGACCGACCGTCCGTGGAACGGTCGCTTCTACGTGAAGCCGTGGCTGGCGGTCGGCGCCGTCGCCGTCGGCTTCGCCGCGCAGTTTTCCCTCGGCGACCGGGCCGCGCTCCGCGCCGTCGACGCCCGCCGCGTCGACCGCGACTCCCACCCCGACCTGCTCGCCCGCGTCGACCGCCTCGCGCAGGTCGCGAGTGTCGAATCCCCGCCGGTCGCGGTCAGTCGGTCGAGCGTTCCCAACGCCTTCGCGGTTGGCGTCCGCCCCGCGAACGCGACAGTCGTCGTCACCGAGGGGTTGCTCGACGCGCTCGACGACGACGAACTCGACGCGGTGCTCGCGCACGAACTCGCACACGTGAAAAACCGTGACGTGACCGTGATGTCGCTCTCCTATTTCCTGCCCTCGCTGACCTACGCCGTGGCGATAGCCGCCTTCTTCGTCCTCAAGGGCCTGTTACACGTGGTCGGCGGGTTCAGGCACGTCGACGACGACGGCGCGAAGGGGCTGGTCGCGGCCATCGTCGTGATCACGGTAAGCGCGCTCATTACCGCGGCCATCTCGGTGCTGTTCTGGCTGGCGAGTTTCCTCCTCTTTCGCACGCTCGCCCAGTACCGCGAGCACGCGGCCGACCGCGGGGCCGCCGCCATCACGGGCGACCCGCTCGCGCTCGCGTCCGCGCTCCGGACTGTCGAAGACGGGATGTCTGAGATGCCCGACCGGGACCTCCGTGAGGTCGACGGCGGCCTCGAAGCGCTGTACGTCGCGCCCATCGACGACTACCAGTTCGGCGGCGCGGATCGGGACCTGATCAGTAGCGACATCTTCCCGGCGACCCATCCCCCGACCGACGAGCGGATCGAGCGCCTGCAGGACCTCGCGGGTGAGCAGTCGTGACGGGGCGCCGGCGGTTTCTCGCGGGCATCGGGGCCGCGCTCGCCGGAACTGGACTCGCGGGGTGTGGGTATCGCCCCGGCGGCGGTGACATCCGCTGGCGGGAGGACTCGCTCCGGGGCCTCTACCGGACCGACCGGGTGGCCGTCTCCGGCGAGACGCTCTACACCGTCGCCGATGCACGGCAGTCCTACGACGCAGGGGCGGAGACGTGGCGCCACGGTGCGCGCTTCATCGCGTACGACACCGGTGGCGGCGGCGAGCGCTACAGGGACCAGTTCGACAGGTCGGCACGCGCGTTCGGCGTCGGCGAGGGCGACGTGGCCGCCGGACTGGGCGAACCGGCCACCGGACTGAACGACGAGGGGGCCACCGCCTACGCCGTCGTCCGGTTCGGCCCGGACGGTCGACAGTGGGAGGTGACCGTCGACGCACCCGTCGAACAACTCGCCGTGGCGGCCGACCGCGTCTACGCGGTGACCGACGAGGGGACGCTGGTGGCCTGCGCCGACGGCGAGGTTCGCTGGCGACAGGGGCCGTACACCCTCGGGGACGCCGGGCCGGACCGCGCTCAGTCGGCGCTCGTCGGCGCCGGGCCCGCCGGTGTCGTCCTCGCCGACGGCGGCGAACCGGTCCACGTCGCGCCCGACGGCACGGAGCGGTGGCGGCGAGCGGACGTTTCGATGGTCCAGCAGGCACTCGGCGCCGACTCCGAGCGGGTCTACGTGGCCGACGAGGCCACGCTCTACGCGCTGGCGGCCGGGTCCGGCGAGACGCGCTGGCAGTCGAACCCCGCCGGCGACCGCCCCGAGTACGCCCGCGAGGGCGGTCGCTACTACCGGACGGACGGGGGATTCTACCGCGTTCGCGACGGGACGCTACACGCCCTCGACGACACGGGCGGGGTTCGCTGGACGACCGACGGGCCGGCCCGGGAGACGCGCGTCGCCGCGAGCGAGGCGGACGTGTTCGTCCGGACCGGCGAGGGGCTAACCGCGTTCGCCGCCGACGACGGGAGCCACCGCTGGACCGTCGAGTACGACGACCTGGACGCCGGCCCCTTCCTCGTCGACGACGGGGTCCTCGTCGTCTCGGGCCGGACCGCTGTCTGTCACGTCCCGTGACCGGAAAACGACGCCACCTGCCACGTCCCGCGACCGGAAAACGACGCCACCTGCCACGTCCCGTAACCGGAAAACGACGTCGCGAAACGCGCCCGCGGTCGGGAAATATCAGTCGCCGCTCGCGCTCACGCCGCTGGTCTCCTCGCGGACCCGTTCGACCGCCGCGGACACGTCCGCGCCGGCGTCGGCCGCGCGTTCAAGCACCACGTCGGCCAGCAGCGCCTCGGTTCCCACCGCGCCGGAGTACCAGATCCGGTGGCCATCGACTTCAGCGGGCGTATCCCATCCCGTCCGGTAGTCGTCGGTCAGGCCCATGTCCTCGGGGATGTCCTCCTGCGTGTGGTAGCCGTCGGCGATAAAGAGGGGGACCACCACGATGTCTCGCGGGCCGCGCCCGCTCGACTGGTCCGAGGCGCTCCGCGCCTCGCCGCCCTCGCTCCCGAAGTAGTCGGTCACGTCGTCCACCTCGGGGTCCTCGTCCATGAACAGCGCCTGCACCTTGTCGAAGCGGTCCCGCTCGCGGATCTCGTCGGCGTGATACTCGACGGCCTTCGCGGAGTTCTCGTTGCGCTCGGTGCCGTGGCCGACGACGGCGAGACCGAACCCGTCGCCCACGTCGGGGTCGCCGGTGACCGACTCCGCGCGCTGGACGATCACGTCGCTCATCGCGTCGTGGGTGCCGACGGGGCCGCAGTAATGGACCGTCTTGTCGACATCGTCGGCCGTCAGCGTAACGTGGGTCGCGCTCGTCCCGTCGGAGTCCCAGGCGGCGGCGTCCCACCCCTCCAGGCGCAACTCGCGGGGGATGACCTGCTCCGTGAAGTACCCCTCCGAGATGAAAAGCGGGACGACGTACACTTCGTCGCTGTCGACCGTCCGGAGGACCTCCCGGAAGTGGGGTTCTTCCTTCCAGAACCCCTCGCGGACCTCGTCGAAGGCGCCGGTCGCGCGGATGCGGTCGGCGTGGTCGAACGTCGGCGTGCTCGACTCGGCGTTGAGGTGTGACCCGTGCGCGGCGATGACGAGCGCTGGCATACCCGCAAGTTGGCGCGAGCGAACCTTAGGGGCTTCGGGAGGTCGGTCGACGGCTCCGGGGGATTTTTCGCCCCCGCCGTCGAGGCGGTGGGTATGACACTCGCCGCCGAGACGCGCGCGGCCGTCCGCCGCCACCCCTTTCTCCACGACGCGCTCCGGGCGGGCGTGGTCAACTACAGCGCGGCCGCCCGATATCTCGACGTCGACGGCGAGACGGACGCCGTCGTCGCCGCGCTCCGCCGCTACGCCGCGGACCTGCCCGAGTACGAGCGCCCGGGCGCGGACCCACCGGTGAGCATGCACAGCGGCCTCGGTGCGGTCGACGCCCCGACGGACACCGACGAGGCGGTGCTCGTCGTCGGCGACACGGCGCTGGCCCCGTACGCGGGGTCGCTGACGGCCATCGTCGCCACCAGCGATGTCGGCGCCCGGGATCTGCGGGTCGCGCTCGGGCGCCTCGAAACGGCCGGGGTCGCCGTCGAGGCGGCGGCCGTCGGGGACGATTCGCTCGTGGTCGTCGTCGGTCGGCGCGACGGCCCCGACGCGCTGCGGGCCGTTGAGGACGCGCTCTCGACGTGATGGTGTGCGTCCAATGTGATTTCGCGACATCGTTCGGGGCGACAGTTCAAGGGCGATGTCGACCTACGGTACCACAGGATGGCGAGACAGAGCAAGTGGATCGTCGCGGGATCCGACTCGTCGATCCACGACGAACCGCACGTCGAGGGGAGTAGGATCACGGTTCGATCGATCTACCAGTGGGTCGAAAACGGGGACCTCGACCCCGCGACGGTCGCCGACAGGTACGACATCGATGTCGTGGCGGTCTACCACGCGCTGGCGTACTACCACGAACACCCCGAGGAGATGCGCCGCGTGGAACGCGAGCGCGAGCGTGCCATCGAGTCCAACCGTGAGCGCGCAGTGACCGGTCCCGCCGACCTCGAATAACTATCCGGATACTGGCCGACGAGAACGTCGACCACCGGGTCGTTCACCGTCTCGAACGGTACGGCCACGACGTGGTACACGTCGATTTCGTCCCCTCGCTGGGCAAGAGAACTGACGACGAGCGAATCGTGCAGTGCAGTACTTTATCGACTCCGACCGTGCGATCCTCACCAGTGACGACGATTTCCTCACTGACTTCGAGCCTGCCGACTACGCGGCGCTCCTCCTGATCGAGGATGAGTCGCTTCGGCCGGTGACCGTCGCGGACATCGTCCACGAAATCGGGCTGACGCTCGACGGTCCGGCACGCGAACTGTTCTACGTGAGCCGAAACTGGCTGTAGCGCCGTCCCAGCCACGTTCCGACGGATTGAAACGCTCGCCCGCGTTGTCTCCCGGTAATGACTTTGCACGTGACGAACACGCTCACTGGCGAGCGCGAGCCGTTCGAGCCGGTCGACGAGGGCCAGGTCACGCTCTATCTCTGCGGTCTGACCACCTCCGACCCGGTCCATGTCGGCCACGCCCGTACCTGGACCCACACCGACGTGATGGTCCGCTGGCTGGAGTATCTCGGCTACGACGTCCGATACGTCCAGAACTTCACCGATGTCAACGAGAAGATCGTCGCCCGCGTCGGCGAGTACGGCGACGACGAACCCGAGGTCGCACGCAACTACACCGCCGACGTGATCGACGCGATGCGCGACCTGAATCTCCGCCGTGCCGAGGTCTACCCCCGCGTCTCCGAGCACGTCGACGAGATAATCGCCATGGTCGAGACGCTCGTCGCGGAGGGGTACGCCTACGAGTCCAGCGGCTCGGTCTACTTCGACGTCTCCGCGTTCGAGGAGTACGGCAAACTTTCCAATCAGCAACTCGACGAGATGGAGACCCAGGGCGACCCCGACGAGCGCACCGAGAAGCGAAATCCCGCCGACTTCGCGCTCTGGAAGGCCGGCGGCGTCTCCCCCGCGGAGATCGAGGGCCACCGCCACGAGGCGGCCGCACCCGCCGAGGAGGCGGCCGCACACGCACAGACCTGGGACTCGCCGTGGGGCGAGGGCCGACCCGGCTGGCACATCGAGTGCTCCGCGATGTCGTCGACGCATCTCGGCACCCCCTTCGATATCCACGTCGCCGGCTCGGATCTCGTCTTCCCGCACAACGAAAACGAGATCGCACAGAGCGAGGCCGCGACCGGCGACCGCTTTTGTTCGTACTGGCTCCACACCGGAATGGTCCAGGTCGAGGGCGAGAAGATGTCCTCCAGCCTGGGGAACTTCACGACGGCGCGGGCGGCCATCGACGAGTTCGGGCCGGATGTCCTGCGCACGTTTTTTCTCTCGACGGTCTACTCGGCGGACCCGACCTTTTCGATGGAGACACTCGCCGAGGCCGAGGACCGCTGGGAGACACTCGAGCGCGGCCACGAACGGGCGGTCGCGGCCGCCGACAGCGTCGACGCCTACGCGACCGCCGCGGACCCGTCGCTCCGGGCGGCCGTCGACGACGCGCGCGCCGCGTTCGAGACGGCGATGAACGACGACTTCAACACGCGCGAGGCGATGGCCGCGCTTCTCGACCTTGCCTCGGCGGTCAACGCCCACGTCGACGCCCACGACCGCTACGACTACCAGGGCCTCGAGCGGGCTATCGAGGCCCTCGAGGAACTCGGCGGGGCCGTGTTCGGCCTCTCGCTGGGCGAGGCCGGCGAGGGCGAGGTCGGCGTCGCCGAGGACCTGGTCGAACTCGTCCTCGAAGTCCGCGAGGAGGAACGCGAGGCCGGGAACTACGAGCGGGCCGACGCTCTCCGGGACCGACTGGCTGACCTCGGGATCGAAGTTCAGGACAGCGACGACGGTCCGACGTTCCGGTTCGAGTCGTAGCCCGACGCTCGGTCGTGGTACTGTTCGGATGGTCTTTCGCCGTGTGTCGAGTCGGTGTTTCCGGAGGGTGTGGTGCGAGCGGAACTCGATTTGACGACAGTAGCTCGGCCCGCTCGCTAGCTGAACGCGGTACCGCCGACGTCCCAAAGCGTCGAAAGCCCTTGGCCCACGAGCGAGCCTCACGGCTCCGCCGAAGGACTCGCTCCGCTCGTCCTTCGAGCCCTCACTCGCGTCGCTCGTGAGGACGCCGTTCGGCTCCGAGGCCTCCTGTCGGTCGGCCTCGCGTACCTCGCCGTTTCAATCCACCAGGGACAACACCACACCGCCCCGCGACGGCCACACGCCTCCCCAACCGATTCGCGCGTTCGCTTCGCTCACGCGCTCATCCCTCGCGCGGCGCCGTCTTGACCGCTCGTCCGAGCTGGACTCGCGGTCGCGACGGCGCGCGCCACCGCAACTGCTCGGTAGACTCCCTGTACTGAACACGACCCTGTCTGTCGACCGAGGGTTTTTCGCCGGCGAGGCCGTGGTCCGGTCATGTCAACCTCACGCTGGCGACTTGTCGTGGTCTGTCTCGTTCTCGTCGGGACCGCGGGCTGTCTCGGGGTTCTGACCGGCGAGGAGTCGCTGTCGTTCGAAGCGGACGCAACCGTCGTTGACGACGCGGCCCTGTCCGAGACCGGCTACGAACTCGTCCGGAACGAGTCGCCCAACCGCACGGTCAGCGTCTCTGTCGGCGGCGAGTCGCGTGAGGCCTCTATCGCCACCGAGATACGCGAGTACGGGCGCAACGTCTCCGCCGCCGGCCAGGGGGCCCAAGTCGCTCGGTTCTCAGTCTACACCGTTCCCGGCGTCTCCGTCGGCGGACAGACGGTCAATCCCGTCTCCGACTGGTCGACCCGGCGGGTCGTCGACCTGCTGGTCAGTTCCAATGATGGTCTCCAGAACGTCCAGTTCGAGGCCAACCGGACCGTTCAGTTCCTCGACTCCGATCGCACGGTCACGACGTACCGAGCGCGGGCCGCGAGCGGCCCCGGCGGCAACGTCTCCGTCCACGCCGCGACGGTCAGCCACGATGGCGATTACGTCCTCGCCGTCGGCGTGCATCCGACGGAACTCGACGAGCAAGACCGGATCGACACGCTCTTGGCCGGCCTGCGTCATCCAGCGTAGCGGTTGGCGCCGTTCGCTATGGATGGCGGGGGAATGTGGCTGGTCGATCGCGCTCGGAACGACGACGGGTCCGACCTGTAGCGGCCACCGCACTTCGGAATCCTCCGATCCGGGTCGGCCGACACCTACGCTTTTCCCTGCCGGCGTCGAGAACGGGTATATGAACCGAACGATGGGTGCAGGCGTCGCGCTCACGGCCGGCGGTATCGCCGCCTACGTCCTCGGCGTGGCCGTCGCCTATCCAGGCCGCTCCTTCTCGGTCACGGCGGTCATGGTCGGGTTCACGCTCGCGGCCATCGGCCGGTCGACCGACCCCGAGGAGGTGGCGACGTGACGGGCGCGCTCGTCTACGCCGCCGAAACCGTCACCGAGTACGACGACCTCGTCGCCGCTCGCGACGCCGAGGGGACGACCTGGGTCCACGTCCCCGAAGCGAGCCGGGACGAGATGGGCCGCGTCGCGGACGTCTTCGACCTCCACCCGCTCGCCATCGAGGACGTCCGGAACAACGTCCGTCCGAAGACCGAGGAGTACGGCGAGTACACGTTCGTCGTCGTCAAGACCGCGACGCTCCAGCGCGGCGAGACGACCTTCGAGGAGGAGATACTCGACGAGGCCATCGGCATTTTCTTCGGCGATGACTGGGTGGTGACGCTCGCGGTCGGCCAGGCCGAGGCGGTCGACCGGGTCCGCCGCGCCGTCGAGAGCGGTGACGAACGCCTCCTCCACCGCGGCCCGGACTTTACCGCCTACCGAGTCATCGATGTCGTCGTCGACGAGTACTTCGACTTGCTCGACACCATCGAGGACGATATCGAGACCATCGAGGAGGCGGTGCTCGAATCCACCGACAGGGACACGCTGAGCGAGATCAACAGCGTCCGCCGGGAACTGCTGTCCTTCCGGAAACTCGCCTGGCCGACGCGGGAGGCCGTGGGCGTGCTCGCCCGCGGCGACCCCGTCTACATCCAGGAATCCACCGAGAAGTACTATCGCGACGTCTACGACCACCTCGTCCAGCTGGTCGACCTGACCGAGACCTACCGCGACCTGGCCAGCGGCGCCCGCGATATCTACCTCAACGCCCTCTCGCAGTCGACCAACGAGGTGATGAAGGTGCTCACCGTCGTCGCGACGATCTTCATCCCCCTGACCTTCGTCGTCGGCGTCTACGGCATGAACTTCGCCGACAGCGCGTACAACATGCCCGAACTCGGCTGGACGTACGCCTACCCCGCAGTGATGATCGGCATGTTCGCCGTCGCGCTCGTCATGCTGCGGTACTTCCGCCGGCAAGCCTACATCTGAAGACGACCTTTTTCGTCGTCGCCCTTCCTCACTCACTGCGTTCGTTGCGGGAGGGCTCCTTGAAAAAGCTCGGCCAAAAAGGCCGAGCGCTGACGCGCTCGGTGAACCGCACGCCGACGGCGCGCGGATGCTTCCACCGTCCGCACCACCTCGAACCAGAAAGGTCGCTCACACCCCAAGCGCCAGCGGCACCAGCAACACCCCCATCAGGTTCGCGCGGCGGGCGCCGAACTTCACGGGGATCAGCCCAACGACGGTCGCGGCGGCGAAGACGCCGATACCCAGCGGGCCGGTCAGGACCGCGAGGACGACCACGAGCAGGCAGAGCACGCCGATAGAGAGCCGCGTGTAGTCGGTGTTCCCGACGACTCGCAAGTAGCCGTCACCGAGCGTGACGACGAGGACGAACCCGGCGGCCGCCGCGACGAGCACGCTCCCGAGCAGGACGGGGAGGTCCAGCGGCACGCCGGTCTGATCGACGGCGACGAGTACGCCCGTCCGCGGCGTTCCGAGCGCAAAGAGCGCGAACAGCGCGAAAATCGTGTTCGCCGTATTGACACCGCTCGTGGCGACGACGAACCCGCGTGGGCCTCCGTCGTCGGTGACCAGTAGCGCGAACGTCGCTGCGACGGCGCTGGAGACGCCCGGCAGGTAGCCCACGACCGCGCCCGAGAGCGTGCCGATCAGGGCGAACCGCGCGACTGACCGCCGCGGCGTGGTCACCGTCGGCTCGGCCTGTTCCGGGACGCCCTCGCCGGTCAGCGCGTCGAGGAGGACCGGCGCGCCGAACAGCCCGGTGAATATCGGCGCGAGCATCCCGCCCGCGCCGACGAGGCCGCCCGCGGGCAAGTCGAGGGTCGCCGCGCCGAGCGCGCCGCTGGCCGCGAGCGAACACGCACCGCCAATGGCGGCGACCGCGTCGCGTTCGGTCGCGACCATCGCGAGCGCGATGGCTCCGAGGACCAAAGGCAGGTTCGCGCGCAGCGTCGGATAGGCGCGGGTCATCAGTTCGGTCATCGGGAGCGCGAGCGGGACGGCAAACACGACCGCGCCCGCGCTCCCGAGCGCCGACAGTCGGACCGCCTCGCGGCCCTGCCCGCCGAGGACGAGGCGGTGCCCCGGAAGCGCGCTGCTGGCCATCGCCGGGTCGGGCACGCCCAGCGCCAGCGCCGGCACGACGTCGAGAAAGGTGTGGACGGTCCCGGCCGCGAGCATCGCCGCGCCGACGAACACGACCGGCCCCGGAACCGCCGGTGCGACCCCGGCGAGCAGGAGCGCGAACGTGTTGGCGTGGATCCCCGGGACCAGGCCGCTGACCGTGCCCAGCGCGATGCCGCCGAGAAGAAACCCGCAAAACAGGAGCGTTCGCGAGGGCGCGACAGTCACCTCCAGCCACAGTGGTCCCATCGAGGCGAGGTGGCCGCGGGATCGGACTTGAACGTTCGCCGGGGCGAGACCCGTTCAGTTCGACGGCAGTCACTCGGGGAGCGACGGCGCGGCCGCTCGCGGTCGCGATAAATCGAAGAAGTGGGTCCGAGTTAGCCGAAGAGTTCGCCAAGGCCCTCGCCGCTGGCCTCGTCGTCCTCTTCGTCCTCGTCGTCGTCGTCGCCGCCTTCGGCCTCCGGTTCGTCGTCAGCCTCGTCGTCGTCGTCGCCGCCGTCGTCGGCGGGCGCGGCCTCGCTGCTGGCTCCACTGGCGCCCGTCGATGCGGGGACAGCGGCGGCCTGCTCGACGGCCTCGTTGATGTCGACATCCTCGAGGGCCGCGACGAGGGCCTTGACGCGGGACTCCTCCACGTCGACGCCCGCCGCGTCGAGCACGTCCGTCAGGTTGTCTTCGTTGATCTCTGCACCGGTCTCGTTCAGGATGAGTGCTGCGTAAACGTATTCCATTGTTATCCGAACATCGCTCCCATGGCGTCGCTGGCGTCATCGTCGTCGTCATCGTCGTCGCCGTCCTCCTCGGCATCGGCGTCGACGTCCTCGGTGTCTTCGTCCTCGTCAGCGTCGCTCTCGGCTTCTTGGTCGTCAGTCGATTCCTCCTCCGCCTCGTCCTCGGTCGCCACGTCGCGCAGGTCCTCGGGTAGCGCCTCGGGGTCCTCGACCTGGCTCGCGAGCGCCCGGACCTGCCCGTCGGCCTTGGAGAGCAGGTCGTCGACGACGCCCGGGCTCGCGATGGACGCCTGGAGCGCGAGGCTTTTGGCGTCGCCGCGGGCCGTCTGGAGCAGCGTCGCGACCGTCGTCTCGGTCGGGTACGTCGCGTTGATCGCGAGGTTGCGAGCACGGGCCGCCGCCGCTTCGACGTCGGCCTGATACTCGGCGATGTCGAGTTCGAGTTCCTCGGGCTCGAAGAGCACGCCCTCGGCGAAGACGGCACGCAGGTCCAGCCCGACTTCCTTGGGCTCGATGCCCAGTTCGTTCAGGACGTTCGAGAGGTCCGCCGACACTTCGCCGCCGGCCTCGAGGACCGTCGAGTCCTCCATGACCTGGATGGACCCGTCCTGGATGCGGGCGTTCGCGCCGACGCTCTGGAGGTCCCCGACGAACGGGCCGGGGTCGACGCCGGTGTCGCCCTCCGGGATCACGATGTCGTTGGGGGCGACCTCACCGGCGTTTATCGGCGCGGGTGTCTTCGACGCCTCGAGTTGCTGGTAAAGACCGAAGGGGTTCTCGTTGGTGCCGACGAGGCCGACCTGCCCGGAGACGTACCCGGTCAGGTCTTCGAGGCCGTCGTCGACCTCTTCGAGGGCCCGCACGATGAGCGTGTTGCGCGAGACGCGCAACTCGGCGCTCCCGTACAGGTCACGGCGCATCTCCTGGAGCTGCCGGGAGGGAATGCCCGTGATGTCGACGATGCCGACGCTGTCGTAAGACTCGATCATCTCGACGACGTCGGCGACTTCCTCCTGTTTCCACTGCGGGATCGTCTCGGTCTTGCGTTCGGCGCTCATGTCAGGCAACCTCCACGGCCGGGCCCATCGTCGTCTTCACGTAGATGGTGTCGACGTTCATGGGGCCTTTCTCCAGGTCGGCGTGCAGGCGCCGGAGGATGACGTCGATGTTGTCGCCGATGTTCTCGGCGGACATGTCCTCCGCGCCCACGCGCGTGTGGAACGTGCGACGGTCGCCACTGCGGACCGTCACCGAGTTCTTGAGCCGTTCGACCAGTTCGACGACGTCGTCGTCGGGGCTGATCGGGTCGGGCATCTTCCCCCGCGGACCGAGCACGGTCCCCAGATAGCGCCCGATGTCCTGCATCAGCGCCTCTTCGGCGAGGAAGAAGTCGGTCTCGCCCGCCAGGTCCTTCGCGCGGTTATCGTCGTCGCCGAGATCCTCGAGGTCGTCGCTGTCGAGGACTTCTTCGGCGACGTCTTCGGCGCGCAGGGCGGTCTCGCCCTCCGCGAACACCACGATCTGGGTCTCCTGGCCGGTGCCAGACGGCAATACAACGTCCTCGTCGATACGGTTCGACGGGTCGTCGAGGTCGATGTCGCGCAAGTTTATCGCGAGGTCGACCGTCTCCCGGAAGTTCCGGGGCGGTGCGTCCTCGAGTGCACGAGTTACTGCGTTCTCTATTTCCTGATCTGCCATTGTCCACCTCCGTAGTACGCCTGAGGCTCCTACGGGTCAGTGAAACAGGCGAGGCCTGTCTCACCAGATCCGACGCCGATGGGACACTTAAGCCCGTCGAACCGGCACGTTCGGTCGGTCGACAGTCACACGGTTCGAGGGCTGAAACCGAGCCGGGACGGCCGGAGCGGCGGCTCTCTCAGCGAACACGCCGAAAAACTCCCTGCGGTCGATTTTCCAGCGTTTGCCTCGAAGCGACTTACGCGGCCGCTTCTTCGGCGAACTGGTCGTCGTACTCGCCGTCGTCGATGCGCTCTTTGAACTCGCGGGGGTTGTTGCCCTCGATGGTCACGCCCAGCGAGGTGCAGGTCCCGACGACTTCCTTCGCGGCGTTCTTGAGGTCGTAGGCGAGCAGGTCCGAGTGTTTCTGCTCGGCGATCTGCTTGACCTGCTCGACCGTGAGGTCGGCGACGAAGGTCTCCTGAGGTTCGCCGCTGCCCGTCTCGAAGCCCGCCTCGTCCTTGATGAGTTCGGCCGTCGGCGGGACGCCGACCTCGATCTCGAATGACCCGTCGTCCTCGTAGGTGATGGTGACCGGGACTTCCGTGCCGTCGAACGCCTCGGTCTCGTCGTTTATCTCCTGAACGACTGCCTGTACGTCGACCGGGGTCGGACCGAGTTCCGGGCCCAGCGGCGGACCGGGGTCGGCCTGTCCTCCGGCGACGAGAACTTCGATAGTGCCAGCCATATCTATCGGAACCGTCGGCGCGGGTTTAAGAATTGCTTTTCCCGGACGGCGTGTGCCGCCCCGGCACACCTGCCACCGCGACCGCTTCTCCTTCCGACCGCTGGCCCCGGCCGCTTCTCCCTCCGACCGCTGGCCCCGGCCGCTTCTCCCTCCGACCGCTGGCCCCGACCCGCCTCCCGTTCGGCGTTCCGTCGGCCGACAGACTTTGTTACTACAGCTATTACAACTCGACGATACTTATTTCAGTCTTCGACCCTGATCGTCGAGTGTCGAACTACGGACGCGCCGACGACCGTCGGCGTGCCGGCACTACCATGACAAGCACGAACAAGCGAGTCAGGGGCCGTCCAGCCCAGTCGATCGACCGCGAGCGGGAAAACGAGGGTGAACGAGCCCCTGAAGACGAGCGGGCGAGCGAGGAGGCGTCGGGAACCGACGAGACCACGCGGGACAGACACGAATGTCCCGAGTGTGGCGCGGCCGGAGTCACCGACGAGAAACGCGGCGAGACGGTCTGTCGGGAGTGTGGCGTCGTGTTTGAGGAGGACGTCGTCGACCGCGGTCCCGAGTGGCGGTCGTTCGACGCCCGCGACAGGGCCGAGAAGAGTCGCGTCGGATCGCCGACGACCGAGATGCTCCACGACAAGGGGCTGTCCTCGGTCATCGACTGGCAGGACAGGGACGCAAACGGACAGGCCCTGACGGCGAAAAAACGCGAGCAGATGTCCCGCCTGCGGACCTGGGACGAGCGCTTCCGCTCCCAGAGCGCACAGGACCGCAACCTCAAGCAGGCGCTGGGCGAGATCGACCGCATGGCCTCGGCGCTCGGCGTCCCCACGGACGCACGCAAGACCGCGAGCGTCATCTACCGGCGGGCTCTCGAGGAGGAACTCGTCCCCGGCCGGTCCATCGAGGCGATGGCGACCGCCTCGCTGTACGCCGGCGCACGCCAGGCCGACGTGCCCCGGACACTCGACGAACTCGAGACGGTCAGCCGCGTCGACCGTACGGAGTTCGCGCGGGCCTACCGCTACATCGCCCGCGAACTCGAACTCGCGATGGAACCCACCGACCCGACGCAGTACGTCCCGCGACTCGTCTCCGATCTGGACCTCCCCACGGAGACCAAACAGCGTGCCGAGGAACTGCTCGAGGCGGGCAAGCGCGAGGCGGTCCACTCCGGCAAGAACCCCGTCGGACTCGCTGCCGCCGCGATCTACGCCGCCGCGCGACTCACGAACGTCGAGGTGACCCAGCACGAAGTCGCGGACGTCGCCGACGTCTCCGCGGTCACCATCCGGGACCGGTACACCGAACTGCTCGACGCCGCCGACCGGTCCGTCTGAGGTGGCCGCCGTGACACACTCCCTGTGTGCCTCGCGTTCCGGCACCCGTCACGACAAGCGCGCCGGCGGACGTGGCGACGGCCACGCCGGCACCTGTCACGACGAGCGCTTCGGCGGACGTGGCGACGAGCGCTCCGGCGGGTGCCCGGTCGAACAGTCACCGTTATCCCCGCCCTTGTCGAACCACGGGTGAGAGCTGCCTGCCATGTCACACGACGAGTCCGCGCCCGGGAGCGACGAAGACCTCGTGGAAGAAGCTACGGCGCTGCTGGAGACGTTCGGCCTGACGGAGTACGAGGCCCGGTGTTTCGTCGCGCTCACGCGGATCGACCACGGGACCGCCCGCGAGATCGCCGAGGTCGCGGACGTGCCCCGGCCCCGGGTCTACGACAGCGTCGAATCCCTCCAGGAGCGCGGACTCGCCGACGTGCAGGATGCCCAGCCCCGCCGCTTTCGCGCCGCGGACCCGCGGGACGCCGTCGACACCATCCGCCGCGAGTACGGCGAGCGTCTCGACCGACTCGAAGGGGTGCTCCCGCGACTTCGCTCGCCCGAACCCCGCGACGAGCGGGCCGGCGTCTGGGTCGTCGAGGGCGACGAGGCCGTCAGCGACCGCCTGACAGCCCTCGCGGGCGACGCGAACCACGAACTGCTCGTCGTCGTCGCCGTCGACAGCCTGCTGACCGACGATTTCCTCGCTGCGCTCGCGGCCGCGGGCGAGCGCGGGGTCGATATCACACTGGGGTCGCCGGCACCCGCGATCCGCGAGCGGGTTCGCGAGGCCCTCTCGGACCCGACCGTCGTCGAGACCTGGACCTGGTGGGAGGAGTACCCCATCGAGGCCGGCGAGATCAGCGCGATTCTGATGGCCGACGGCCGGGAGTTGCTCGTCAGTTCCGACGTCGAGACCGACCTGCCCGGCGTCGACCGACACAGCGCCGTCTGGACTGACGACGAGCGCGCGCCGCTCGTGGGGCTGATGCGGCCGCTGTTGGCCTCGGCCATCGGCGGTGAGTGAGTGACCGTCGGCGGAAAACGGGCCGACCTACGCGATCGAGACGCCGTTGCGCGCCAGGAAGTCGCTGGCTCCCTTGATCTCGACGGGGCTACCGATGATCCGCACGCGGCAGTTCTCCTGGTGGATCGTCAGCGTGAACCGCTCCTCTAGCTCCTCCGTGATGCCGTCGATGGCCTCCTCGGGGAGCAGGATTTCCGTGCTGTCACGGAGCCGACCAGGATCTGGCATAATCGATCGTGTCGCCTCTCGTCGTATTAGTGTATCGAAACGCTGCTCGTGTTAGCGAGGCCACAGATACCCCACGGCCGCGTCGCGGGGCGGAAGAAAGCCTTTTTCGGTACCGGTGGCCGACTCGGAAGTGATGGGGCTCGAAGAGGAGATCCGCGAGATCGAAGAGGAGATCGCCTCCACGCCGTACAACAAGTCGACCGAGGCGCACATCGGCCGGCTGAAGGCGAAGCTCGCGGACAAAAAGGAGAAACTGGAAAACCAGTCCTCCGCCGGCGGCGGGTCGGGCTACGCCGTCGAGAAGACCGGCGACGCCACTGTCGCCCTCGTCGGCTTCCCTAGCGTCGGGAAGTCGACGCTGCTCAACGCCCTGACCAACGCCGATAGCGAGGTCGGCTCCTACGAGTTCACGACGCTCGATGTCAACCCCGGGATGCTCCAGTACCGCGGCGCGAACATCCAGATGCTCGACGTGCCCGGTCTCATCGAGGGCGCCGCCGATGGCCGCGGCGACGGCCAGGCCGTCCTCTCGGTCGTCCGGACTGCCGACCTCGTGGTGTTCGTCCTCTCTGTGTTCGAGATCGACCAGTACGCGCGCCTGTCCGAAGAACTCTACAACAACAAGGTCCGCGTCGACCGCGAGCCGCCGAACATCACCATCCGGAAGAAGCACAAAGACGGGATCAGCGTCACCTCCAGTGTCGATCTGGATCTCGACGAGGAGACGATCAAGAGCGTCCTGCGCGAGCGCGGGTACGTCAACGCCAACGTGAACATCGGCGAGCAGGCCGACATCGACCGCCTCCTCGACGGCGTGCTGGACAACCGCGAGTACCTCCCGTCGCTGGTCACCGTCAACAAGGCCGACCTCATCGAACCCGACTACAAGGAGACCGTCGACGAGAACCTCCGTGAGTACGACATCGACCCCGAGGAGGCCATCTTCATCAGCGCCGAGGAGGCTAAGGGCCTCGACGCGCTCAAGGAGGCCATCTGGGAGGAACTCGGCCTCATCCGGATCTATATGGACAAGCCCGGCCGCGGCGTCGACTACGACGAGCCCCTCGTCCTCAGAGAGGGCGACACGATCGAAGACGCCTGCGAGAAGCTCGGCGGCGAGTTCGAGGAGCGGTTCCGGTTCGCCCGCGTCACCGGCCCCAGCGCCAAACACGACGGGCAACAGGTCGGGAAAGACCACGAACTCGCCGACGAGGATGTCCTGCGGATCCTCATCACCCGGTGACTCGTTCCGCACGTTCCGCCTTCGGTATCCTTTTCGAGCGCGATGCCCATCCGTCGAACATGGACGGCACACTCGACCACGTGATGATGCGCGTCGAAGACCTCGACGAATCCCTTGACTGGTACACCACACACCTCGACTACGAGGAGAAGGGTCGCTGGGAGGCCGACACGTTCACGAACGTCTTCCTCGGGCCCGAAGACGTCCACGAGGACGGCGCGTTGCTGGAACTCACGTACAACCACGACGGCCGCTCGTACACGATGGGCGACGGCTGGGGCCACATCGCCGTGCGCGTCGAGGACGTTCACGACGCCTACTACGAACTGATGGACGAGGGCGTCGAGGACTACCGCCGACCCGAGGACAATCCCGGCTATGCCTTCGTCAAAGATCCGGACGGCCACGAGATCGAGATCGTCGAGCGCGACCACGGCGCTCGCTGGAGCATCGACCACACGATGGTCCGCGTCGAGGACGCCGACGAGTCGCTGGGCTGGTTCACCCGCAAACTCGAGTACGAACACACCGGCCGCTGGGAGGCCGACACGTTCGCGAACTACTTCATGAAGCCCGAGGGTGCCGCGCCCGAGGAGATGGCCGTCGAACTCACTTACAACTACGACGGCCGGAGCTACGAACTGGGCGACGCATGGGGCCACCTCGCGGTCCGTGTCGAGGACCTCCAGGAGGGCTGGGAGGACCTGATGACCCGCGAGGCCGAGGACTACCGCGACCCCGAGAGCTGTGACAACAACTACGCGTTCACCAAGGACCCGGACGGCCACGAGATAGAAGTCGTCACGTCCTGACCGCCGATCGCTCCCGGATCGTTTCCGGTTCGTCCCAGCCCAAAACAACCATTATATACCTCCGCTCGGCACACGTCGGACACGAGTCTGACACGTCCGCTGACGGCTGTGAAACAGTCTCATACGGCTTCTATTGGGTGATCTACCCGTCGAGCGGCTCCATCTTCCCTCGGCTGTGACCACAAAGCATTTATTACATCCGATCCACCCTTTCGAACGTACCCCTACCCATGGCTGCAGTATCGAGTACACCAGGTTCGGTTCGGCGCGGCCGGTTGCCGGTCGCGTGTCCGACTGGTCGGAAAGTTGCTGTGGCCGCTGACAGATGTCAAACAAACTATGACAGGAACTAACGACAAACTACGCAGTTTGTTCCTGGCGATGCTGATGGTCGTCTCCGTCTTCGGAGCGACTGTCGCATTCTCAGGTACAGCTGCAGCGGCCGCCAACACTCCGGACATATCGAGTGTCTCGGAGCACGAAGGCGAGATTAGTATAGATTTCAACACGTCGATCGATGACAGTTCGATCGACACGACCGACCTTGTGGTCGTTCGCTCCGCTGGAACGCCCAGCAACGAGACGTACGACGCGACTGTCTCGTCACAACAGAGTGGCACGACCGTCAATATCGACCCGGCTGGTGACGACTGGAACGACCTGAACCCGGCCGACGAGGTCTACCTTGACCTCGGCGAGGTCGATTCGAGTACGGGTCAGACCTACGACTTCGGTGATGTCGAGGTCTCCCCATCCGTTACGCAGTTCGTTGACGGGGGAACCCAGTTCAATTCGCCCGGGGAAGCAGCACGAGTCTACGAGGACTCGACGGTTCTGTTCACCTCCGACATGCAGGACGAGAATCTCCTGGTTCGGAACACCGATACCGGGACAGTCCTGCTTGACGGTTCGACCGGCGTGAACAGCCAGAACGTCACCTGGGACACCGATGACCTCACGATTGACGACACCTACGAGGTCGTCTTCAGTCCGGATGACTCGACTAATCGTGACAAGCGTTACTTCAACGTCTCCGACCTCGGTCTGTCCGCTGAGAGCGACGCTTCCGACTCGTACGCACACGACGACGACGTCGAATTCACGGTGAGCGGTGACGCCATCCGTGGTAACGCGGACGTGGCCATCATGGTCAGCGGCCCCGACGACTTCGGGACCGCGTACGCCCGAACGAGCTACAACAACCTGGCGGAGTTCAGCCAGGACTTCGACCTCGGTGAGATCGCAGCTGGTGACTACAGTATCACCGTCACCGACGTCGAGACCGGCGTCGAAGCCGACGCTGGTTCGTTCACCGTCGACCCGGCTCCGGATCGCGCTGGGGCCGACTCGGCCGACTTCACTAGCGGTGTCGTCAGCGACACTCGCGGTGACATCGTCCGGATCCCGATCGAGTTCAGCGGCGTCGATGACGACGCCGACCTCGGTCCGCGCGCAACGATCTCCATCGGGAGCCTCAGCGAAGTCAACTACGTCACGAACGTGACGGTCACTGACGCCAACCAAGACGGCGAAGTTACCCTTCTGTTCAACAGCTACGCGGCTGGGACGGGTAACATGAGCGCCATCTTCGACACGGCAGACGATGGCGACACCGTCGATAGCATGCGTAACGAGAGCGGCGACTTCATCGAGGATCTCCGAACGCAGTACGGCGATGGCGATCTCGACGCCGCCGAAGACTACGACGAGGTCAAAGCTATCGCCGCTGGCGCCACCCTCGACGTGGCGAACTACGACCTGCAGGTCGCAGCTCACGCCGACGGTGAAGAGAAACTCGTGAACTTCACCAAGGATACGGACGAGTCGATCGGTGTTGACGAGATCGACGACTTCGGAACGATGTCGCTGAATCCGCGAACGACCGAAAGCAGTTCCGTTTCGGTCGCTCCGGCTGACGCCGACGACGAGATCGACCTGGACTACGTCCAGAACAGCGAGGACCTGACCGAATCCAGCATCGTTGCGACGGATGAGGTCGTCGTCCACGAGATCGTCGCCTCCGGCTTCGAAGGTGCGATCAACCTGCTGAACGTCACCGATAGCGCTGCGCCTGACGAGGCGTTCGTCGAGCTCGCCGACAGCGGCCTCTGGAGTGCGACCTTCTCCCAGGTCGACGACGAACCGAACGCTAATCGGCCGATGTTCTACGTCAGTGACGGCGGCAATGAGACTGACCTGAACTCGGACGAGGTCAACATCTTCACCGACTTCGACCAGAACGCGTTCTACGTTGCCCTTGACGTCGAGGAGATCGGGTACGACGACCCGAACCTCCAGGACAACGAGCTGTGGAACGCGAGCTTCACGGTTGAAGAACACGAGGCCATCGGCGAGGTGCTCGGTGGCCGCACCGGCGGAACCCTCCAGACCGACTGGACCTTCCGCGACGCGAAAGCACCGCTCCAGACGAACGCTGACGACCAGATCATCGTTCGAGACCAGTCTGGTCAGGTCATCCGTAGTGCCAGTGGCGTGACGGTCGCGCCCGGCACGGACCTGACGCTGTTCGTTGACGCCAGCGACCTCGACGTGAGTCCGTTCACCGAGGAACTGGAAGCGACGGTCACCTCGGACCGGACGTTCCGGTTCGAGGCTGACCTCAGCGACAAGGGTACTGGTAACTTCACTGCCGAACTGAGCCGTGACAGCACGTCCCTCGCGGACAGTGCTGTGACCGAATACGACGGTGAGATCCGCGGCCTGCCGCAGGCCTCGGTCTCCATCAGTGACCAGATGGTCGCTGAGACCAACCAGCAGGTCACCGTCGACTCCGCGACCCTCTCCGAGGGTGGCTTCGTCGTCATCCACGACGAGGATGGCGCCGTTGTCGGCTCCAGCAAGTACCTCGGCGGCGGGACTGAGCACACGGACGTGCGCATCACGCTCGACGAGGACGTGTCCAGTGGGTCCGAAATCGTTGCGATGGCCCACCTCGACACTAACTCGAACAACGTCTACGAGTTCGAAGCTGGTGCCGAGGATCCGCTCGACGTCCCGTACACGTCGGACGGCTCCCCGGTTACCGACAGCGCGACCGCGACCGTTGACCGCGCGCCGGCTGACTTCGAGGTCTCCGGTCTCTCGCCTGCTGACGTCACCGTCGATCAGGGCGACGTCATCAGCTCGGTCGAGGCAACCATCGAGAACACCGGCGAGTCCGAAGGCACGCAGACTGTCGAATTCCGCGTTGGTGACACCGTCCTCGGCAGCAGCGAGGAAACCCTCGCTGCTGGCGACTCGACGACCGTCACCTTCGAGGACATCGACACGAGCAGCCTGTCACCGGGCTCGTACACGCACGGTGTCCACACCGAGGACGACAGCCAGACGGCCATCCTGACGGTCGACGCTGTCGAGCCTGCGAACTTCGAAGTCTCCGGTCTCTCGCCGACCGACGTGAGCGTCACGCAGGGTGACGTCATCGGTCAGGTCGAAGCGACCATCGAGAACACCGGCGAGTCCGAAGGTACGCAGACTGTCGAATTCCGCGTTGGTGACACCGCCCTCGCGAGCAGTGAGGTCACCCTCGCTGCTGGCGACTCCACGACTGTCACCTTCCAGAACATCGACACGTCCGACCTGAGCCCCGGTGCCTACACGCACGGTGTCTTCAGCGAGGACGACAGCGCGACCGCCGCGCTGGGTGTCGATGAGGCTCCGACGGCGACCGCGACGCCGACTGCGTCGCCGACCGCGTCCGCGACGCCGACTGCGTCGCCGACCGCGTCCGCGACGCCGACTGCGTCGCCGACCGCGACGGCCACGCCCGACGAGGGCACCGACACCGACACGGACACGCCGACCGACTCCGGTGACGGCGGACCCGGCTTCGGTATCGGCATCGCCATCGTCGCGCTCCTCGCGGCCGCGCTCATCGGTGCGCGCCGTCGCGAATAAAGCTGAACTACCGGCACTTCGCCGGCCCTGACGCACGTTCCATTTTTTTGCGCGCTACCCATCGAGCGACAGCTGTATTCCCCGAGCGTCGCAATGGGTCGGTATACCGGACGGTTCTGCGCCGGTCGGACACGTAACGACAAAACCTATATCCGCCATCCCGTAAGAGAGCAAACGATGATAGACAGCCTGCTGGACGTCCTCGAACGCGCCACCGTGCTGTCGGGTCCGCTCGCGTGGCTCGTCATCGCTACCTTCCTTCTCGGGGTAGTTCTGGAGTGGGCCGGCGAGCGCGAGCGCGCCCGTCTCGCGGCCGTAACTGGCTGGGGGCTGTTCGGCGTCTTCTGGTTTTCGCTCATCTATCACTTCGCGATCGTCCAGAAGAGCTTCGTCGAGGGGATCGGCAGCGTCGTCGCCGTCCCGCTCGCGTTCTACGTCGGCTATCTCCTCTGGCAGGGCCGCGACTCGCTGTTCATGCTCTCCCGGGCGATCCCGATCATGGGGCTGGTCTTTTTCCCGGTCGAGTCGATCCCGTTCGTGCGCCAGTTTCTCGTCGAGACGGTGACGAGCCAGACGGAGTTCCTGATGGGGCTGACCGGCCATCATCCAGAAGCCGTCAGCGGCTCCCAGGCAGTGATCGACGCCGACCCCTACCGGAGCACGTTCGTGTTCTACACCGACGTGCCCTACATCGAGAACGGCGAGGACCACCGGATCACGTACACGATCCTGACGGCCTGTACAGGGATCGGGAGTATCTCGATTTTCGCGGGGCTGATCGCCGCGACTGACGCGCCGATGCGGCGCAAGGTCCGCGCGCTCGCCGTCTCGGTCCCGGTGATCTACGCGCTCAACCTCGTCCGAAACGTCTTCATCGGCATCACCTTCGGCAAGCAGTACCTCCACGTGTTCCCCGACACCGTCCTGATGCTGTTCGGCAGCGAGAACGTCCCGAAAGTGTCCTACTACGTCGCCGACCGCATCCTCGCACAGAGCCTCTCCGTGGTCGCGCTCGTCGGAATCACGTACCTCGTCGTGCGCGAACTCCCGGAGATCCTCGATATCGTCGAGGACCTGCTGTTCGTCGTGACGGGGTCGGAGTACGACCTCCGGAGTGCGATGGACCCGCCGGCAGTGCGAGCCGACGGCGGAGACTGAGAGCGGAGGCCGGTGTCCCCGGCTCCGCGTCCCGGTCTGTTTCGCGAGCGGTCGGCTATTTCGACGCGGCGTCGAGGAGTTCTCGCGGTGCGTCGCCGAGCGCCGCCAGCGCATCCCGCTCGATGTGATGGAGCGTTCCGGGGACGACCAGCAGGTGGAGTGGCTCGCCGTACGACTCCGTCGCGAGGGTCGAGAGGCTGTCGGCACGGACGACCGGCGAGGGGCTTCCCGCCCTCGCGACGACGACGCCGAGACAGTCCTCGTCGGCGTCGGCGAGCAACGCTGCGGCGTGGTCGGCGCGCATGTAGTCGTCGTTCGCGGCGTCGATGTCGAGGAAGACAAGCGTGTGGAGGCCGCGCTCGCGGTTGGCGTCGAGCGTCTCGACGACGCTTCCGGGGACGCCCGTCCCGCCGTGGGACCGCTCGAACGGGAGCGTCGTCGCCTTGCCGAACCGGTAGTTCTGGAGGCCGGTCAGCGAACTCGCGGCGGACTGTGCGGTAGTGCCGTGGATCACGCGCGTCTCGATATCGCGCTCGTGGGCACGGAGTCGCAGGTCGACGTGGGTCGTCGAGATCATCGTGTCCCCGGCGGTGAGAAAGACGACGTCTCGGTCGGCGGCGTCGGCGAGCACGTCGTCGGGCCCCTGTTCGACGCCGGCCCGGTCGCGGACCTCGATGTCGGTGTCGTGGTAGGATTCGAGGTCTGTGACGGTGGCGCCCGCGAGCTTGCTGGTGTAGAACTCCGCGACGACGCGGTCGGCCGCCCGGATGGCGTCGCGGCCGGCGACCGTGACCGACCGCTCGTCGTAGAGTCCGAGTCCGACGAAGGTGAGCATACCCGCTCTCGGCGGCCGAGCGGATTAAGGCCCGCGAAGCGCGGTCGGGACGGCGCCCCCGTTACAGGCCGCTGACGGTGGCCAGACCCCGGCGGACAAACGCCAGGTTTACCGCCCGACGCCGTCGAGTTGGGGTATGGAGGCCACCTGCGTTCGCGTGTCTCGCGAGGACGGCGAGGAGACGCGCCGTCGACTGGCCGAGGCCGACCTCGTCGACGAGGCTGTCGAGATATCGGTCGAGGACGGCTGGCTCTACGTTCCGGTGACCGACGCCGACGCCGTCCCCGACGAGTACGAACTCGTTACCTATGACGCCGCCCCTCGGGAGACGCAGGTGATGCCCGCCGACCTGGTCGCGTTCGCACCCACCTACGAGCGGATCGGCGAGGTCGTCGTCATCGACGAGGACGACCCGGACCGCGCTCGCGCGCTCGCCGAGGCCATCGTCGAGTCGGCGCTCCCGGTGAAGACGGTTCTGAACCGCGCCTCGAAGGTCAAGGGAGTCGAACGCGTCCGCGACTGGGAGGTCCTCGCCGGCGAGAGCACCGAGGCCGTCCACCGCGAGTACGGCTGTGAGTTCGCGCTCGACCTCGCGGCGGTGTATTTCTCCCCGCGACTGGCGACCGAGCGCCACCGCGTCGCCGAGCAGGTGACTGCCGGCGAACAGGCGGTCGACATGTTCGCTGGCGTCGGCCCGTTCGTCGTGCCCTTCGCGAAACGCGGCGCGACGGTCGTCGGCGTCGATATCAACGAGACGGCCATCGACTATCTCCGCGAGAACGCCCGCCGCAACGACGTCGCGGACCGCGTGACCGCCATCTCGGGGGACGTTCGCGAGGTCGCACCGGAGTACACCGACTGGGCCGACCGGATCGTGATGAACCTCCCCCACAGCGCCGACGAGTTCCTCGATACTGCGGTCACGCTCGCCGGCGACGACTGCGTGATCCACTACTACGACATCCAGCACGAGGACGACCCCTACGGCCCGGGCGAGCGGGCGGTCCGCGCGGCGGCCGAACCCGAGTACGACGTGACCGTCGAGCGGCGACACACCGTCCGGTCGTACGCGCCCCACGAACTGAACGTCTGTCTGGATGTCCGCCTCACGCGGGCGTGATCGGGTCACGGGGGCGGCGCGATTCGCAATCCTTATTGTGGCTATCGGCCGAACGATGAAGTGGAGCCACCCAGCGCCGGTGTAGCTCAGACTGGTAGAGCGAATCCTTCGTAAGGATTAGGCCGAGGGTTCAAATCCCTCCACCGGCTCTTTCTGCGACTCCCTGTTTTCCGGGAGCAGTTGCGTCTTCGTCCCATCTCCGACTGCAGAGTGCACCCGGAACAGTTCGACCTACCGGTAGTCTGAAGCGGCTTCCGCCGGACGGTTCAGGCATGCGAAGCGAGGACGAGATCCGCGAGCGGATCGCAGAACTCGAAGCGGCCTACGACGAACACGACCCGCCGACCTCGGAACTGGAGGACGAAGCCGAAGTCGCCATCCTCCGGGCTATCGAGGAACTGGAGTGGGTTCTCGGCGAGCACGACGCCGAGTCGGGGTTCACGACCTGACTGGGCCGGCGCGGCGCCGTTCGGGTGCGGACCGACGACGGTCGGTCGCAGTCAGTGCGTGAAAAGCAGTATCTGGTCGTCGGTGCGGACGACACAGAAGGCGGTCCCGGGGTCGCCGAAGGTGTTCTCGCGGCGCTCGGAGACGAACAGTTTCTCGAATCCCTTGTCGCAAGCGGGACAGGCGAAGTCGGCGCGGTTGGCGAGGTGGGTCGTCTCGCGGTCTTCTCTCAGGAGTTTGAGTCCCTCCCGGTAGTCGTGGTAGTCGAAGTGTCCGTCGACGTCGAGCGGTTCCATGGGTCTCGAATGGTGCGAAGTCGTATTCAAACCGGTGGCGGGGAACGGACGGTGGGTGGCGAAAAACCGCGTCCGCCTCAGATCTCGGCGCCGACGTAGAGGACGACGACGAGGAAGATCCAGACGGCGTCGACGAAGTGCCAGTACATCGAGGCGGTGCTGACGGAGATGTGCTTCTCGGCGGAGTACTGGCCGCGCAGGCCGCGCACGAAGACGATACCCAGGAGGACGGCACCCAGCGAGACGTGCAGGCCGTGGAGGCCTGTCAGGCCGTAGAAGGCCGAGCCGAAGGCGCCCTCGGTGAGCGTGAAGTTCTCGTGGACGATGAACTCGTAGTACTCGTAGACCTGGCCGCCGATGAAGACGACCCCGAGCGCGAGCGTGACGCCGAGCCACTGGAGAAAGCGGGTGCGATTACCCTTTCGCAGGGCGATGTGCCCGAGGTGAAGTGTGATGCTGGAGACCACCAGAATGGCGGTGTTGACGATGACGAGACTTCCGACGAGGTGGGGGAAGTTCTCGGTCGACCACGTGCCGGCGCGAATGAAGAAGTAGTAGACGAACCCGGCACCGAAGGTGGCGATCTCCGAACCGAGGAAGAGTATCATCGCGAGCCTGAGCGTGCCGCTGCCGTGCTCGTCGGTGCCCGACTCCCAGAAGTTGACGACGAAGGCGTGGTACAGCCAGCCGTACAGGCCGGCGAGGAACAGGAGGACGCTCCCGGCGAAGGCGATCGGTCCGATGCTGGACCCGACGACGGGGTCGTCGGCCTGTCCGAGTACCCACAGCGCGGCGGCGACGTAGATGCCCGACGCGCCGAGAGCGGTGACGAACGGCCACCAGCTCGCCTCGCCGAACCCGCGCGGCCAGTCCTCTACCGCGGGGAGATGGTGTCCGCCGTCGTCCCCGTGGCTGTCGTTCGTGTCGTCCGCGAAACTCATAGCCGGAAGTTGCACCAGCAAGACCAAAAAGGCTCTCAATGCGTTCGAACCCCGACGGACTCGCCCGATCTTTCGTGCGGATTAGCGTGGTCCAAACCGTACATGTTCGACGCCGGACTGCGACATGATCTCGGCGAACGTGTTCGTTCCGGGCGAGCGCCCGAGTCGATAGTGTCCGCTCTCTCGCGACGACTCTCGCACGCACTTCGATACTTTGAGGCGCCGGGGGTCGCTAGAGTCGGGAGATGGGTTCGTCCTCGAGCGCGCGGCCCGGCAGGGAGATGGTGACCGCCGGCGCCGCGCTCGCGTCGCTCGTCGCGTTCGCGCGGCCGGTCGCGGCTCACGGCGGGTCGCTCGGCGGGTCCGCTCGCGAGACGGCGGCGGTGCCGACGTGGCTCGTCGTCGCGACCGGCGGCGCCGTCGTCGGCGCCTCCTTCTTGCTCGCGAGTTTCGCGACCGACCGCGACCTCGTGGTGCCGGCCCACACCGACCCCCGGGCGGTCGCGATTCCCGACTCGGCGCGGCGCGTGTTCACCCTCCTCGGACGCGTGCTCGGGGTCGTGACGCTCGCGGCGGTGCTCGTCGTCGGGTTCGACGGCCCCCCGGACCCGCTCTCGAACACGGCGGTGCTCGTCGTGTGGGCGGGCTGGTGGGCCGGGTTCTCGATGAGTACCTACCTGCTGGGAAACACCTGGCCGCTCGTCAACCCGTGGCGGACACTCGCCGCGGCCGTGCCGGCGGTCGGCCGGACCTACGTCTGGCGAGGCGGCGCCTGGGCGAGCGTCGCCGGCCTGCTCGCGCTCGTCTGGCTCGAAGTCGTCAGCCCGCTGGCCGACGACCCGCGGATCCTCGCGACGACGGTCCTCGCCTACTCCGTCGTGACGCTCGCTGGCTGTGTCGTCTACGGGAGTTCAGTCTGGTTCCGGGCGGTCGACCCCGTTGCGCGGGTGTTTCGCTACTACGGCGCCGTCGCGCCGTTCGACGCCGAGCGCGGGTCGATCCGCCTTCGCCTGCCGGGCGCCGGCCTGACCGAAGACATCCTCGACGGACGCGACGAGGTGGCCTTCGTCGTCGCGCTCCTGTGGGTAACGACCTACGACGGCCTCGTCGCGACGCCCGCCTGGGAGACGTTCGCCCGGACGGTCGTCGGCTGGGGGATCCCCCCCGAGGTGCTCTATCCGGCCGCGCTCGTCGCCGGGTTCGCGGTCTTTCTGGGGATCTACCTCCTCGCCGCGCGACTGGCTCGCTCGACCGCTGATACGTTCGTTTCGGCGCCGACGCTCGCCCGGCGGTTCGCGCCGCCGCTGCTCGCCATCGCCGCCGGCTACCACGTCGCGCACTTCCTGGGCTACTTTCTGGAGCTGTACCCCGCGCTCTTGCGGTCCCTGATCGCGCCCTACGAGACGGTCGATCCCGTGTTGATCGTCCTCCCGGACTGGTTCGGCATCGTCGCCGTCACGGGCGTGCTCCTCGGCCACGTCCTCGCAATCGCAGCCGCCCACACTGTCGCGTTCGAGCTGTTCCCCGGGCGGATCCAGGCCATCCGGAGCCAGTACCCCTTCATCGTCGTCATGGTTTTCTACACGATGGTGAGCCTCTGGATCGTCACCCGGCCCGACGTGCAACCGCCCTACATCTGACCATCGCACACTCACCCACCAACTCACTAACCCACCCACCAACTCACTACCCACCAACTCACTACCCACCAACTCACTAACCACCCACCCACCCCCAGAACAATGACAGACACAGACAGATCCGAGGGAGGTCGTCCCGCCCGTCAGCCGGCCGCTTCCGCGCGGTCCGGTGTGGCCTACGAGGTTCCGGCCGACCGGTCGTCCGTCGAGTGTGAGCACTGTGGGCGCCCGTTCGCCGGTGAGGCGCTCCTGGCGCTCCACCGCGGTCACGCCCACGCGGATGCGCTCTCCGGGCCCGAGCGCGAGGCCTTCGAGAACGCCTACGACGCCGAATCGAAGCAACTCCGCCGGTTCCGTCTCAAGGCCCTCTCGGCGCTCGTGGCCCTCTATTTCGGCCTGCTGATGGTCTACGCGCTCGTGATCTGAGAGTGCTCTGTGCCGTCGTCTGGGGCCCAGGTGCTGGAGCGAGGCCGCGACGAGCGACGGACGGTGAGAGCGACGACTGGCCCCGAGAGAGCGGTGGCCGGGCCGGAGAAAGGCCGTTCCGTAAGGTTGATGCGCGCGAGGTGGCTGGTAGTGGATATGGAACTGCGGGTCATCGAGAAAGAGCCGACGATGATCTCTATCGAGATCGCCGGGGAGGACCACACGTTTATGAACGTTCTGAAGGGGGCACTGCTGGAGACCGACGGCGTCACGGCGGCGACCTACGACATGAACCCCGAACAGTCCGGGGGCCAGACCGACCCCGTCCTGACGATCAAGACCGACGAGGCGACCGACGCGCTCGACGCGCTCGAGGCCGGTGCGGAACGTGTCATGTCGAAGTCCGACGACTTGCGGGCGGCCTTCGAGGCTGCGGTCTGATCTGAACAGGGCACCCTGCGGGCCCAATCCTTTTTTGACGCTTGGCCGTTCGTCACGACGAGATGGCCACGAACGAGTCCGACGAGAGCGGGCCGCCGGACGAACCCGATATCGACGACGTGCTCGACGACCTCGAGGAACTGGAGGATCTGGTCGACAGCGACGAGGAGCGCGAGCGGGTTCGGGAGGCGATGCGCACGGCGCGACGGGCCGGCCAGCCGCGGGTGATCGGCCGCATCCGGAACAGTTTCGACGTGCGCGACGCCGGCGAGGCGCTGGTCGGGAGCTTCATCTTCGGCATTCCGATGGTAGTCGAGGGTGGAACCCTCGAGATCGGCGAGGCGATCGCCGATTCCGTGCCGACGATGGCGCTGACGGCCGCGCTCGGCCTCACGTTCGTTCTCGGCGTGCTCCACGCCGCACACTTCGAGGAGGTCGAGGCGGACCTGCTCTTCGGGTTCGTTCCCGTGCGCCTGGTGAGTATCGTCCTCATCGCGAGCGCGCTCTCGGTCGGCCTGATGACGCTGTGGGCCCGTGTCGACTGGGCCGACCCCGAAGTCGCGTTCGCGCAGTGTCTCGTCACCGGCGTCGTGATGGCCGTCGGCGCGTCGCTCGGCGACGTGCTTCCGGAGTGACTCACTCGCCGCTCGCCGGGCTCTCGCGGTCCTGTTCGTCTTCGTCTTCGTCGGGGAGGTCGTACGCGTCGAGCGGGGCTTCGCCCTCGCCGATCCCCGTGGTGACGATCAGGCGCATCCCCTCGCGGACGCTCATCTCTGTCTCGTGGACCTGTGACTCGGGGACCATCACGAGGCGGCCGGCGGTCGGGTTGGGGCTGTTCGGCAGGAACACGGAGTAGGCGCGTTCGCCGGTCACGGCGTCGATGGCCTGTCGTCCCTCCCCGGTGACGAGGCCGATGGAGTAGAGGCCCTTCCGCGGATACTCGATGAGGACGACGCTCTCGTAGTTCGTGTCCCGGTCGACGAGCGAGGTGGCCACCTGACGGATGCTCGCGTAGATCGTACTCACCAGCGGTACGAAGTTGATCGTCCGCCCGACGTTGCCGAAGAGGTGTTTCCCGATCGACCACTGGGCCATCCACCCGAGGACGGTTATCACGGCGACGATCAACACGACTGCGATCACCTGCGCGACGAGTTCGATGTTCGCGGTGTACTCGACGAGGCTGGTCTCCGCGACGACGGGATTGATGAACTGGAGCGACCACGTCACCAGGATGCTGAGGACGTAGAGGGTGATCACCAGCGGCGCGATGAGGATCAGTCCGGCGACGAAACCGTCCTTCAGCCGCGACGAGACGCTCATACTTGGTTATCGCCGTGGGACCTGCAAAAAGATGTGGCCGCGGGGCCTCGCAGTCCCGGTTTGCCCCCCCTACCGCCTTTCTCGTCAGGGCGCACCCGCGAGGACGAACCGGCTCTCCGTGTCGCCGTTGTGGATCTGACGCTCGCTCTCGGCCGAGATCCGGAGCGCGTCGCCGGCCGTCATCTCGATGTCGTCGCCGTCGACCGTGACCGTCGCCTCGCCGTCGACGAGAACGTACACCTCCTCCTGGCCGTCGCCGGCGTGGTCGTGGGGTTTCCCTTCCCAGCCCGGGTCACACTCGAGGACCGAGACGCCCAAATTCTCACACTCCAGGGGTTCACGCAGGAAGTGCAGTCCGCCGCCGACCGGTTCCACCTCGTCGGAGTCGACCGTAGTGTAGGACATCGGTCGGTGGTTCACGTGCGAGCGGCAAGGGCTCTTCGGCCCGGCCGGTCCACTCAGTTGTTCGGCCCGGCCGGTCCACTCAGTTGTTCGGCCCGGCCGGTCCACTCAGCTACGCCTCGGGGATGGTGACGTCGTGGGTGAGCGTGCCGACGCCCTCGATCTCGACTTCGACGGTGTCGCCGTCCGACAGCGGGCCGACGCCGGCGGGCGTCCCCGTCGAGACCACGTCGCCCGCTTCGAGCGTGAGGTAGGTCGTGATCTCCTCGATCAGTTCGGGCACCGAGAAGATGAACTCCTCGCGGGTCGAGGACTGCTTGGTCTCGCCGTTGACGCGGAGTTCGATGCTGGCGTCTTCCGGCACGTCCTCGGCCGGGGCGATGGCGGGGCCCAGCGGCGCCGACCCGTCGAAGGCCTTCCCGCGGATCCAGTTCTGTTCGACGTCCTGGTCGTCGCGGTTGGAGATGTCGTCGAGGCAGGTGAACCCGCGAACGACATCCCAGGCGTCGGCGGCGTCGACATCCTTGCACTGGCGGTCGATGACGACGCCGAACTCGGCCTCCCAGTCGATGCGGTCTTTCCCTGCAGGGAGGGTCACGTCCGAGTGTGGCGTGGCGACGGCGTTGGGGCCCTTGAGAAAGAGCAGGGGGCGGTCGGGGATCTCGGCGCCGGATTCGGCGGCGTGGTCGGCGTAGTTGAGGCCGACACAGACGATCTTTGTCGGCTCGCAGGGCGCGAGCAGGTCGACCTCCTCGAGGTCGTACGTCTGGTCGCCGAAACTCACCGTATCGTCGTCGTAGCGTCCGGTGCGCACGGCGCCGGACGGGTCGCGGAATCGAGCCTGTCGCATACGTCTCCGGGGTGGACAGGCCGGGGGCAAAACCGTTCCGTTACCGCCGCGACAGGTCCGGATCGTCGGCTCCTTCGTCCGCCCCTCCCGTCGCTCCCCTCGTCTGTCCCCTCCCGTCGCTCCCCTCGTCTGTCCCCTCCCGTCGCTCCCCTCGTCTGTCCTCCGTCCGCTGCCCTCGTCTGCTGTCCTCGCCTGCCGCCCCCGTCCGTTGCCCCGCCCGCCGGGCGCACACGTTCGGGACCGATTCCCACGATCTGAGAGCGGAGACAGGAATTGATGGGTGGATCCGGCGTTCGTCCGAATATGGGAGCGCAACAACCAGCGGGGATACGCGTTCGACTGGCCGTCGAGGCGGCGGGGGCCTGTCCGGTCGCCGCCGCGACGGCCGACGACGGGACCGCGCGGTCGGTGTCGTGGGGCCCGACACCGGACGACGACGGGGTCGTCGAGGAGTTCGACCTCGTGGGGGACGGCGAGGCGGCGGACCTCCCGCCCGACGCGTCGGTCGTCTTCGACGCCGGTGACGCCGAGCGGGTCCGGTTCGAGCGCGACGGGACCGACTGTATCTGCGAGGCCGTCGAGGACCGCGGGACGCCGGTCACCGACGTCAGGGCGACGCGTGGCACCCTCCACCTGACCTTCCACGCGACCGATGTCGAGACGGTCCGTATCGTTGTCGCCGACCTGCAGGAGGCGTACGGGTCGGTGCGGATCGACCGGCTCTCGCGGACCGGTGACGGCGCCGCGGACGACCTCGTGCTCGTCGACCGGAGTCGACTCACCGGCCGCCAGCAGGAGGTCCTCGAGACGGCGATGGAGATGGGCTACTTCGAACGCCCCCGCGAGGCCAACGCGACGCAGGTGGCCGCGGAACTGGACATCGCGCCGTCGACGTTCGCCGAGCACCTCGCCTCCGCCCAGTCGAAGGTGCTCGACTCTCTGCTGGAAGGGGCGGCGTGACCCCCGTCGCCGGGCGGATCGAGCGACTGTAGCGGTTCCGGGCGGAGAGCGGGCGGCCTCCACGCTCCTTTTACCGGCCCGCCACGAACCGGGCGGTAATGGGTTCGCAGGGCTTTACTGAGGTGACGCGACTCGCGGCGGCCCGCGAGGAGTTGCTCGCGGCCGTCGACCCGCCGGAGGCGACTGAGTCGGTCGCCGTCCCCGAGGCCGACGGGCGCACGCTCGCGGAGAGCGTCGCGTCGACGCGTGACGTGCCGGGGTTCGACCGGGCAGCGATGGACGGCTACGCCGTCCGCGCTGAAGACACCCACGGCGCGAGCGAGCGCTCGCCGGTCAGACTCGACCTCGTTGGGAGTGCCGCGGACGACGGGCACGCCGCCGACACCGCCGACAGCGAACGTGACGCCGCCGACACTGCCGCCGACGGCGAACGTGACGGGGCCGACAGCGACCCGTCCGTCGGCCCGGGACAGACCCGCTACGTCCACACCGGCAGTCCGCTCCCCGATGGCGCGGACGCGGTTGTGAAGGTCGAACGGACCGCGGAACGCGGCGATGCCGTCGAGATGTCGCTGGCCGTGCCGCCCGGCAACGATGTCGCACCCGCCGGCGAGGACATCGAGCGCGGCGACCGCCTGTTCGATGCGGGCCACCGCCTGCGTGTCTCCGACCTCGGACTCCTCACGGCCGCGGGCCACCGGACCGTGCCGGTCGCGCCCCGCCCGACCGTGAGCGTGATCCCGACCGGCGAGGAACTCGTCGATTTCGACCCCGGCTACGGCGAGACGACCGAAACCAACGGGCTGACGGTCTCGCGACTGGCTGAGCGCTGGGGCGGCGACGCCACGTATCGCGATATCGCCACCGACGACGCCGAGGCGCTGGCCGCCGCCATCCACCGGGACACCGACCACGATATCGTCGTGACGACCGGCGGGTCCTCCGTCGGCGAGCGTGACCTGCTCCCGGCCGTCGTGGACGACCTCGGCGAACTCCTCGTCCACGGTGTTGCGCTCAAGCCCGGCCACCCCGTCGGTTTCGGCGTCGTCGACGGGACGCCGGTCCTGACGCTGCCGGGCTATCCCGTCTCCTGTCTCGTGACCGCGGTGCAACTTCTGCGTCCGGCCATCGCCCGCGCCGGCGGGTTCGAACCGGAGTCGTTTCCGGCGTTCGAGGCGACGCTCGACGGCAAAATCGCCGGCGAAGTCGGCACCCGGTCGTTCGTCAGAGTTCGTCGGACTAATGGGTCCGAACCCGACGAGAGCAACGACGATGACGAGGACGACGGCCGCGATGACGACGGCGGCGAGAATGGTGACGACAGCGATAACGCCCTGCCGACGGTCGAACCCGTGCGCGGCGGCGCCGGCGTCCTCTCCTCGGTCGCCGCGGCCGACGGCTGGGTCGTCGTCCCCGAGAACCTGGAAGGGGTCGCCGACGGGAACCGGGTGACCGTCCAGCGGTGGGAAGCGTTCGTCTGAGACGGTCGACGGTACCGATTTCACTGACAAGCCTCGGGCTTGACCCCGAGGCGGTTGACGGATGTCTCGTTCAGGGTGTTTGTCTACGTGCGATCGACGATATTCACGGGAAAAACTATCTATCTTCCCGTACTAACTGCGTCTATGTCGAAATCGATAGACGAGCGAGGCCGGATCTACCTCCCGAAGGACGTGCGCGAGCGGTACGGCGAGACGTATCGCATCGTCGAACTGGCCAGCCACGTCGCGCTGTTCCCGGTCGACGAGGACCCGGTGGAGGGACTCCGAACTGCCGTTGGCGACGCCTTCGACGGGGAAGACGCCGAAGGGCTGAAAGCCGGGGCTCGTGACCGGATCTCCCGGGACATCGACGAGGAACACGGCGAGCGGTCCGCCCCGACCGAGGACTGAGCTGTGTACGTCGAAACTGACTTTCTCGTCGCGCTGATCAAAGACGACGACTGGCTTCAGGACGCCGCGCTCGCGGCGCTCGAAGACCGTGACGACGTCCAGACATCGATCCTGGCATACGCCGAAGCCCTCGTTCTCTTTTACGACCGCGACCGGGCGGGGTACGACATCGACGTACCCCGAGCAGTGACGAACCTACTCGAACTCGTCCCGGTCGCGCCCGAACGCCACGAGGAAGCCGTCCTCGCGGCGGCGGCGTTCATCGAAGAGGACGGGATGACGCCGTTCGACGCCCTGCACGCCGGACTGGTCGCGACCGGCGACGAACGAGTCCTCTCCAGTGAAACGGACTACGACGCTGTCGGCCTCGAGCGACTGTCCTTGTCGAGCTATCGGGACGAGTGACGACCGCCGACCGCTGTCGCCGCTCACTCCGATCGTTTACCGATTCGTCGCTCACTCCGATCGTTTACCCATTGGTCACTCACTCCGGCCGTTCGTGGGACCAGAACGTCTCCTCGACGGTGACCTCCTTCTTGAACAGCGGCACTTCCTCCTTTAGCCGGTCGATCCCGTCCTCGACGGTCCGGAACGCCTCCGCGCGGTGGCCCGCGAGGACGACGACGAAGACGATGTCCTCGCCCGCCTCGACGACGCCGGTGCGGTGGTGGAGGCGGACTTCCCGGACGCCCTCGCGTGCTTCGAGATCCTCGCGGATCGCGGCCATCCGCTCTTCGGCGACGCCGTCGTACTTCTCGAACGCCAGACTCTCTGTCGGGGGGTCTTCGGGGTCTTCCTGCGCTCTGACGCGACCCGTAAAGGTCGCGATGGCGCCGGCGTAGCGGGCCTCGGGCGACTGCGTGACTTCGGCGACGAGCGAGCCCAGCGTCTCGAACGGTTCTTGGGATTCGAGCGTGTCGACGAGGGCGTCGACGTCGACGGCGTCGGCATCGGCCGCTTCGAGGACCGTCTCGCCGGCGTAGTCGCGCCCGTCCAGCGCGACGGTCGGAATGTCGGCGTCGCTGTACCCCTCGACGAGCGCGTAGTCGTAGTCGGGCGCGAGGTCGGCGAGTGTCCCATCGAGCGTCCGGCGCTCGCCGGTCGCGAACCACCCCTCGTCGTCGGTGATCCCGTAGGTGGTCGCCGCCCCCGCATCGCGGTGCCGGGCGGTGTCTTTCCCCGCGGTGTCGAGGTCCGGAGACGAGTTGAGATGTTTGACCGTGGCAACGCGGCCCCGCTCGCCGAGGCGTTCGACGAGGCGCTCGACGAGTGTCGTCTTCCCCGTCTCCGAGTGACCGGCGATCCCGAGGACCTTCATGCCGAGTCGTGGGGCCTCCTGGCTCATAGGGGTAGCGACATATGCAATCGTCGCGTAGCGACAAGCGATGGCCGACGCGCTCGCTGTTCGCGGTGTCGTGCTCGCCGGCGGCGCCAGCACTCGCTTTGGCGACGGCGAGAAGGCGCTCGCGACGCTCGACGGCCGACCGCTCGTGGCACACGTCGTCGGTGCTGTCGCCGCCGCGACCGACGGCCGGCCGATACTGGCTGTCGCCGACGAACGGCAGGGTGAACGACTCGCCGATGTGCTCGACGGCGCTGGCGGTCTTGACAGCGTTGGCGGCGGCGCTGGCGGTCCTGATGGCGCCGACGAGCGCTCCCTGGACGTCGAGACGGTCGTCGACACGCCCGAGTTCTCGGGGCCGCTGGCGGGCCTGTTCGCCGCTGTCGAGCGCGCCGACGTGGACTGGCTGTTCGCCTGTGCCTGTGACATGCCGCTCGTGACGCCTGCGGGGATCGCCGCGGTCCGTGAGGCCGCCCTCGCCGTCGCCGACGGGTCCGGCCCGAATGCCGACGGGCCCGGTTCGGACGCCGACGGGTCCGGCCCGAATGCCGACGGGCCCGGTTCGGACGCCGTCGTTCCGGTAGTCGACGGCCACGACCAGCCGTTGCATGCCATCTATCGACGGTCGGCGCTCGAAGCCGCCCGCGAGGCGCTCTCGGCGGACGACGCGCTGATGGCGCCGCTCGACGAACTGGACGTGATTCGGGTCGACGCCGCGGATCTGGACGAGTCGCTCGCAGCCGCGACGACGAACGTCAACACTCGTGCGGACCTCGACGCGTTGCGTGACGACGGCCCCGACCGGCGTGATTGACGGACGTTCGATGGGCGGATTGGCGGACGTTCGATGGGTGGACTGACGGTCAGCTCTCGTCGAGTCGGTGGCCGCAGGCACACTCGCCGATACAGTAGCTCGTCTCGGCCGGCGACGCGTCGACGCCCATCGACGCGAGGGCGGTCAGCGCCGACCGCTCGCCGTCGACGGGTGGCCGAACTCGCGCCGCGGTCGCGCCGTACGGGCGTGCACCCACGTCGAGTCGCGCCGTTATCGCTCCCGTCGCGTGGTTGACCACGGCCACCTCGTCGTTGCTTCGGACCGGCACGTAGAGTTTCTCTCGGTCCGGTCCCCAGGTACCGGCGTAGGCGGACCCGCCCAGGTCGATCCGCTCCCGGACCCCTTCGCCCTCCAGGTCGACGACAGTCACGTCGTTCGACCCAGGCGTGAACACGTACCCGGTCGTCGAGTCCGGGCCGATTTCGCTGGTCAGCGGGCGGCGGCCGAGGCCGTCCGCGGCCGTGAGTCGCGTCAGTTCGACGGGGGTCGCGGGGTCGCTCGTGTCCCAGATACTCTCGGTCCCCGACTCGCCCTCGCTGTGTTCGACGAGCAATCGGTCGCCGTCCCAGGCCGCCGTCGCCATCCATGGCGCGGCCGCGCCCCCGCCCCCGTCTGCGACCGGGTCGACCGGGACCTGCGTCTCGATTTCGAAGGCCGCGATATCGACGACGGTCAGCGTGTCGCCGTAGAGGTCCGGAACGTACGCGTACTCGCCGTCGGGGTGGACCGTCACGTCACAGGGTCCGGGGCCGTCCTCGTCGCCACGTCCCCCCTCGTCGGAGCGGTCGATCTCTGCTGTGACCTCGCCGAACGTTTCCGACGCTGGGTCGGCGTCGACGCGCACCTGCGCGTGGCTCCCGCGGGCGCTGACGATCAGGTGTGAACCGTCCGGTGTCAGTTCCTGCCAGTTGGCGCCGGTACCGGTTTCGACTCGGGCGAGGTCTGCGAGATGCCCGGCGGAGAGCGCGCGGACGCCCCGGTCGACGTTTAGCCAGAGCGGGGCACCGGGGTCGCTTGCGATCCGGGGCGTGAACTGATTCGAGGGGAACGACGCCGTCAGGTCGAGGTGGCGGGTCCCGACGACCGAATCGGTCGCAGTGTCGATCACGGTCACCGTCCCGTCGCCGGTGTTGAAAACGAAGACGGTGTCGGCCGCGACCGACTCGCCGGGATCGGTATCGGTCGCCGCGTGGCTTTCGGTGTCGTCCGGCGTGTCCGTCGTTCCACCGCCGTCGGTCGAGTCACCGGAACAGCCCGCGGTCACTGCGGCGCCGGCCGACGCCGACCCCGCCAGGAGGCGCCGACGTGACACCGGCCGTCCGCCGCGCTGGCCGTCCCGGTTCGGATACAGCGGGTCGCCGTCGTCTCCCTCGGTCATAGGCGTGCTATCGGCTGCCGGAGAATATAACTGGTGGTCGTTTTCGCGCCGGGTACACTTCCGTGTCGGACCGGCCGGCGTCTCCGAACGGTTCGTCGCGGCGGTCGTCCGGTCGGCGTCTCCGAACGGTCCGTCGCGGCGGCCGCCCGGCCGTCACTCCGAGTACCCTTCCTGCAGAAAGGTGCCCTCGGTCTCGTACATCGAGACGAGTTCCTCGATGAACTCCTCGTAGGATTCGCTCTCTTCCCGGTGACGGTCGAGTCGCTCGCGGAGGCCGTCGCTAAGTTCGATGGTGTGGGTCATGGATCAGTGTCGGGCCCGTGGACCGCGCCCAACCACCTGATACGCACTCGCGGGTGATATAATTCCGCCTCGGCGGGGGCACGCCTATAGGTCGTCGCCTGGTACTGGGTCGCATGGATGACGCGTCCCTCGCACGGCGACTCGGTGACGCGCTTGGCGAGCGCGACGAGACCATCGCGGTGGCCGAATCCTGCACCGGCGGACTCCTCGGGTCGACCATCACGGCCGTCCCGGGATCGAGCGGCTACTTCGTCGGCGGCGTCATCTCGTACATGAACGCGACCAAGCGACGCTTTCTCGCCATCTCCCGGGAGTCGCTCGAGCGCCACGGCGCGGTGAGCGAACCCGTCGCCCGCGAGATGGCCCGCCACGTCCGCGACGAGGCCGACGCCGACTGGGCGATTTCGACGACCGGCTACGCCGGCCCCGCCGCCGGGTCCGACGCGCCGGTCGGCACTGTCTACGTCGGCATCGCTCGCGCCGCACGCGAGGCGGCCGGGGCGTCGGCGTCGGCCGTCGAGCGCTTCCAGTTCGACGGCGACCGACACGGGGTCAGAGAACAGGTCGTCTCCCACGCGCTCCGCTCGACCATCGAGCGGATCGAACGCGAATGAGTCGGGGGTGGCCGGCTCTCAGATCCGGTACTCGTCGCCGACGACACCCTCCATCGCATCCCACCCGAGGTAGGGTTCCTCGGGCGCCGCCTCCTGGGCCTCCCAGGCGTTCTCGTGGAAAAAGCGTTTGATGTGGGCCATCCGGAGGTTCCCGGGTCGAAGGTTGATACCGCCCTCGTGTTCGAGGCGGCCGTGCCAGAGGATGACGGTTCCGGCATCACCGGTGAGTTCCAGGGGGTCGAACACGTCGTCGCGCATCCGATCGGACTCCCAGCCACCGTCGCCGTCGGGAGCCGGGATCCCGCCTTGTAGTGACGGGAGCGGGTGGTCGGCCAGGTAGCGACAGACGTCCCGGTGTGAACCCGGCCACGCCGTGAATCCGCCGCCGTAGGGCTGGACGCGGTCGAGATACGCGACGCCGTTTATCGTGTGGGGAACCACGTCGCCCTCACCGTCTTCCACGTCGAGAGTCCCATCGACGTGGCTTTCCACGTCGCTCAGTTGCGGAGCGGCGGGGTCCGTGAGTTCCTCCTCGCGCGGGAATCGGAGCGGGAGTTGCGCGTCTGGTCCGCTCTCGTAGGGGAGTCGCCCCTCGCCGACCATCGACGCCGCGTATTCGAACAACCGGTCGTTGATCTCCCGGAACGGCTCCTCGTCGGCCGTGTCCTCGGGCGAGACACTGCGATCGTCGCCGCTCCAGGTCGATCTGTCGTCGCGGTCTTCCTCGATCGCCGCCCAGACCGCGTCTCGCGCCCGTTCGACCAGCGAGTCGTCGACGCCGCTCTCGATGACCAGGAAGCCGTTCCGGTGGAACTCCCGGCGCTGTGAATCTGTCAGCATCTTCCGATCGGTTCGTGCCCGGATAATTAGCCCTTCGTTCCGCGGAAGGTTTGCAGGGATCCTCGGGTTGGTGTGTCACACCCCGTCGTGCGCTGACCATCCGCGCGGGGAGCGTGGTCTCCGCGGGATGGTTCGGGGTGATCACTCCTGAACGGAGGTAATATTTTATATCTGTCTATATATGAATATTGTTACTATACCGGTCGATCGGCGCGGTCGGCTTCACCGTCCGGGTACGCGCACGGGTCGTGACGAAACCGGGTACGCGCACGGGTCGTGACGAAACTGGGTACGCGCACGGGTCGTGACGAAACTGGGTACGCGCACGGGCCGTGACGAAACCGGGTACTCCGAAGGTATTTGGCCGAGAGTTCGGACTATCTGGCGTATTTCGAACGGAATGTCGGGCGGTGTCGTCGATACGGCAGCTCCAGCGGTGTTTCGAGGGCGCGTATCGAGACGGTCATCCAGTTATCGAGTTTCCGCTACCGTGCAGTACTGTGAATTTCCTGTTTTCAGCGACGGCTTTTTGGCGAGCGGTACGGCTTTCTTCCTGAACCGGGTTATCTTCCAAGGCACGGCTGAACCGGGCCGATTCATAATGTACTATATCGTATGATTAGAATGTAATACCAAAAAACCTATATTATATAATGCGTGGTTGACTCGCCTGGTTTCGAGCGGAGAAACGTGACTGCTGAAGGGCCAATATCGAACTTCCCTATTCCGAACCGGCCAGTACCCAACGCCTGTCATACGGTCGGTTGTCCCGATCTACCGACATTTCCCCGAACGGTCCGGCGAAGTCCGGGAACGACTGACGACCGACCGTATCACTCCTGAGTTAGTATTCCAATGAATATCCCGGTGACTTCCGGAAGAGATAGATATACGTCCGTCTTTTTACGAATATTTGGATTGTAATGGCAGCTTACCGGCCGTAATCCGAATAAAATAGCTCCATAACAATGTGTTTCGGTCGCTACCCGGGAGTATGAAACGGACCGCGGATACGGAACCGAACCGACGAGGACTGCACCAGGACGATTCCCGTTCCGGGTCGGGCCGAGTTTCTTCGATGCGGGCCAGTGTGGCTTCAGCACCCCTGACTGACGGAGGTGAGGTCTGATGTGTGGGATAACCGCGTGTGTCGGCACCGCCGATCCAGTCTCGCAGCTCCTCGACGGATTGCGAAATCTGGAGTATCGGGGGTATGATTCGGCGGGGCTGGCGGTTCTGACCGACGAGGGATTGGTCGTTCGCAAGCGCGAGGGTCGGGTCGATCAGCTGGCCTCAGCCTTCGAAGCAGGCCGGCTCGCGAGCCGACGGTTCGGTATCGGCCACACGCGCTGGAGTACGCACGGGGAACCGAGCAACGCGAACGCCCACCCGCATATCGATTGTCACGGCCGCCTGGCCGTCGTCCACAACGGTATCATCGAGAACCACGCCGCGCTCCGTGAGCGACTCGTAGACGCGGGACACACCTTTCGGAGCGAGACGGACACCGAGGTCGTCCCACACCTGGTCGAACACCACCTCGACGCGGGCGCGGACCCGGGGACGGCCTTCCGGCGCGCTGTCGACGAGTTGGAGGGGAGTTACGCCATCGCTATGATCCACGAATCGACCGACGCGGTCTACGCCGCCCGTCAGGGATCGCCGCTCGTCCTCGGCGTCGGCGATGGCGCCTACTACCTCGCCAGCGACGTCCCCGCGTTCCTGGAGTTCACCGACGACGTGGTGTACCTGCAGGACGGCGATTCGGTGCGCATCTCCGCGGACGGGTACGACGTCTTCGACGAGGTGGGTGCGCCGATCGACCGCCCCGTCGAGTCCGTCGACTGGACGCCCGACGACGTGGGCAAGGGGACTTTCGACCACTACATGGCCAAGGAGATCGACGAACAACCGACCGCCATCGCCCAGGCCGTGGAGGGACGGACCGACATTGAGGACGGGCGTGTCGTCTTCGACTCGCTGCCCGACGACGCCTTCGCGGGCGTCGAGCGCGTCCAGTTCGTCGCTTGCGGGACCTCCTATCACGCCGCCCAGTACGGCGCGCAACTGCTCCGTGATCGCGGCGTTCCCGCGAGAGCCTTCCTCGCCAGCGAGTACGTCGTCTCCACGCCGCCGGTCACCGACGGCACTCTTCTCGTGGGGGTGACCCAGAGCGGCGAGACGGCGGACACCCTCGCCGCCCTCCGGCACGGCCAGTCGGTCGGCCTGCAGACGCTCGCGGTCACGAACGTCATCGGATCGACTGCCGCCCGCGAGTGTGACGACGCCGTCTTCATCCGTGCAGGCCCGGAGATAGGCGTGGCCGCGACCAAGACGTTCTCCTCGCAGGTCGCGACGCTCACGCTACTCGCCGAGCGGGTACGCCGGGACGTCCGCGGCGACTACAGCGACGGACTCCCCGACCTGCTCGCCGGACTGCGGACGCTTCCGGATGCTGTCGAGCGGGTGCTGAACGACACCGAGGCCGGCCGGATCGCTGAGACCTACGACAACAGCGACGCGTACTTTTTCGTCGGGCGAGGGGCCGCCAGGCCCGTCGCCTCGGAGGGAGCGCTGAAACTCAAGGAGATCTCCTACGAGCATGCCGAAGGGTTCCCGGCGGGCGAACTGAAACACGGTCCGCTCGCGCTGGTAACGCCGTCGACGCCGGTGTTTGCGGTCTGTACCGGTGCCCACATGGAGAAGTTGCTCGGCACCATCGAGGAAGTACAGGCTCGCGGCGCGCCGGTCATCGCGGTCGCGCCAGAATCACTGGACGCCGTGGCCAATACCGCCGACGAAATGCTAGCTGTGCCCGACTGTGGCCCCGAACTCGCCGGCTTGCTCGCGAACGTCCAACTCCAGTTGTTCTCCTATCACACGGCGACGCTGCTTGACAGGCCCGTGGACAAGCCCCGGAACCTCGCCAAGAGCGTCACCGTAGAGTGATCCCGTGCCCGTGGATCCGTCACAGCCACACTGACAGGTCACAGCCGCTCCGACAGGTCACAGATGGCGCTTGTCGGGGTGACGATGAAGGCGTCGTCTTTCAACTGTTCCTCGGAGTTCGGCAGGAAGATGACGCGGTCGGTGTCGTCGACGACGCTGATCCGCTCCCAGGAAACGGGGTCGTAGCCGAGGTCGTCTCTGGGGTCGGGGTCGGTGGGCCGGTCCCCCCACTCCGCGGGGAGCGGTGCCGGCCCGCCCTCGGTCCGTTCGGTTCGTGTCACGTCGGCACGCTCGTCGTCGGTCATGTCACGCGTCTCCCCCTTGGTAAGCGACACATACCGGTCGGATTGTGCGGGTCACGTCCCGGTAATTCGACCATTCCGCCTTAATCGTATTGTCCAGCTGATACTGATTGGGGACGACCACGTGCGACTCGGTTGCAGCTTGCGTTCCGGATACTTACCTCCTGTGACCGACACACCAGCGAATTGGGTCACTGCACAGTCCACCCTCGCAGGCACGCGACACCTCAGTAACGGCGCCTTACCGCCGCGACGAGGGTTAGGACCGCACTCGCTTGACCAGTTCCCACGGGGCGTTGAGCAGTCCGCTCCCGGGCCACCCGTCCCGCGTCCACAGTACCAGCGTCAGCGCGAGGACGGCACCCTCCACGACTAGGTACGCCTGCCCGCGTGGCGTCACGAGAAAGGCGCGGAAGCTGGCGAACAGCCGCGACACTTCGACCAGAAAGGCCGTCTCCTCGATCGGTGGGCGGGCGCCGAACGGCCAGAACAGGAACGATGTCGCTATCTCGCCGCCGGTGAGAAACGGGTAGAGCCCGTCGCCGGCGAGGTGGGAGCCGTAGCCGACTGCGACGGCCGCGTCGACCCCCGGTACGCCGCGGCGACGGGCGAGCGCGGCTGCGAGCAGACAGAACGGGACCGCGAACGCGAGCGAATGCGCGAGCGAGATCCCGCTCGGGAGGATGTCGAACGTCCACGCGAGCGGCTTGTCGACCAGGTCCGGGAACTGCGTGGCGACGACCAGCGCGTACGCTTCCCGGTCGGTCGGGCGGTCGCGACGCCCGACTGCGCGGCCGCCGAGGCTGTAGCAAAGGTAGCCGAACGCGAGATGTTCCCACGGCCACATCGCTACCGGTCGTCCCTGCGGGCAGTGGGGCTGTCGTTCGCCGACCGTCCGACTCGATACCGGTAGGTCTTCGCCGTCCGTCCCACGTGGTGACGACGTGCTGGCCTCGTTCGCAGTCGCTGTGCCCCCATCGGTGTCGATGGTCGGGTGTCGAGCTTCCTTACTATGATCCGCTTACTCCGCCTCTCCCGGGGCGGTTCCCGCCGCTGGTGCTCGGACCACGTCCGTGTTTCCCCACGGACACTCAGTTACTCCGTCGAAATGACAGCATTACTTTGGCCCGTTCAGTGGTCGCTCCGGCCATGCCGAGTGCGTGCTTCCACCGCCAGCGAGTCCGTCGACGCTCGTGGATTCGGTCGCCGAAAACCGCGGGAATTGACCCGGAGAACTGGGGTGTCCGTCCGTGACGGACGACCTCGTTTCGGTCGTCGTTCCGACCCACTACCGCAACGAGAGTCTCCGAGAGACGCTCGAGTCGGTCCGCCGGCAGACCTACGACCCGGTCGAGGTCGTCGTCGTCGACGACTCCGGCGAGGGTCACGCTTGCACCGCCGTCGAGGACTTCGACGTGACCTACATCGCCCACGAGGACAACCAGGGGGCAAACCCCGCACGGAACACCGGTATCCGTGCGAGTTCCGGGCGGTTCGTCCAGTTGCTCGACGACGACGACCGGATCCTCCCGCCAAAGCTCGAGAAACAGGTCGACCTGCTCTCCTCATCACCCGATACCGGTGTCGTCTACGGTGGGGTCTCGACCAAGACTGGCGACCACGTCCTGCCGGATTCCTCCTGTCGTGAGGACCCGCTCCGGTGTGCGCTGCAGATTCTCTATCCGGGGACTTTCCCGTCCTCGATGCTGCTCGAGCGCGACATACTGACCCGGATACTTCCGCTTCGGTATCGCCCTGCGGCTGACGACATCAGGTGGACCATCGAACTCGCGCGTCGGACCAGCTTCGACCACGTCGACGAGGTACTCACCGATATCGGCCGCTCGGATTCACATCAGTCAGAGTCGATCGAGTTCCCGATGGAGCTCCGGAAGATAATCCGCGAGTACGACCACCTCTACGAGCGATATCCTCCCGAGGTACGTCACGCCGCGCTGGGGTTCATGTACCAGTCGCTGGCGATGCACACGCTCGACGAGCGCGTCTGGTCGCCGCGCGCACCGATTGCGTATCTGAAAGCAGCCTACCACGGCGGCCCGGTCGCCAGTTCTCGACCGGTTCTGCTGGCGTCCGCAGCCACGTCGGTGTTCGGCCGTCCCGGTTTCGAACTCGGGTCCCGCGTCCGGGAGGCCCTGGCGTGACCCGCGTCCGGGAGGCCCTGGCATGAGCGCGCTCGCTCGAACGGTCGCTGGCGACCGTTCGCGGTCAGGGCCCGTAACACATCGAAGGCCGGGCATAACAAACCGAGACCCGGGGCAAGCCATGGACAGAGCGACATGACTCAGGGCACGACCACGGCAACCGCGGACACGGCGACGGACAGCAGGGAAATGGACGTATTGCTCGTGGGCACGTTCGGCGGGGGCGGCGTCCATCACTACGTCAAGGAACAGGCCGAGCGGCTGTCGCCACACCTCGAGGTCGAGACGCACGACATGGGGATGTCTCCCGTCGACGTAGACGCCCTCACGGCGGTGATCGACGATACCGTCGCCGACGCCGAGCGCCGGGCGCAACTGGCTGCGAACAACCACGCGGGCGTCGAAGAGAAGTACGCCTGGGGCCGGACCGTCGACGAACTGCTCGGGGTCTACGAGATACACGCCGGTCGGAAACGGGGGATAGCCCAGTGACCGACCGCGAACGGTCGGTGCTGTTCGTAAGTTCGCGCGATTTCGCCTCCCCGCTGGGGTGTACGACGGTCCACTACCTTGTCGCGGGGATGGCAAAGAACCACGACGTCCACGCCGTCTGCCGGAAGCGCCCGTCGGAGCGAAACGGCGACACCCCACCGGCTGACGCGACCGTCCACGAACTGAACACGGGGGAGATCCCGATCCTCTCCGGGGTGCTGTTCGCCCTCCTCTCGTCGCTGTATGTCGTCGCCCTTTCCGCCAGACACCAGTATGACGTGGTGTACGCCTTCCAGAACGAACTTGTCCAGGGCCGCCTCGCGACCGCGACCGGTACGGAGCGGTTCGCCGCGAACCTCCAGTCGGTCCCCGTTCGACAGGGGCTGGACTTCATGGACTTGAAGTCCGGAGATCCCGACATCCGCGAGCGCATCTCGATGACCCTCTACCGGGCGTACGCCGCGGTCGTCGGGTATACTCTCCGCTCGGCGGACATCGTGTTCTGTCTCACCGACGGCATCCGTGAGGTGACTGAAAACACCTACGGCGTCGACCTCTCGGCGGCCCACGTCTTCGGTATGGGCATCGACACGGCCGCGTTCGCGCCCCCGGATCCTCCGGGGACCCGGACCGATGACGCAGCCGAGGGCTGTCCGACCCCGGGCGAGCCGTGGACGGTGACCTACGTCGGGTCGATAGGGGAGACGCGTCATTTGGACCACGTCATCGAGGCCATCGCGGCCACCGACTACGACGTGGAGTTCCGGGTCGCGGGCAACGGTCCGGACGACTACGTCGCTACGCTGCGCGAGCGCGCCGCGGAACTCGGCGTAGCGGACGCGGTGACGTGGCTCGGGTTGGTGCCCCACGACGAGGTGCCGGCGCTGTTGCACGAGACGGATGTGTCCGTCTCGCCACTCGCGGATATCGAGTCCTATCGCATCAGTTTCCCGGCGAAACTCCTCGAGTATCTCGCCGCCGGAACGGTCGTCGTTGCGACCGACTTGCTACCCCATCGTCGGCTCATCGAGGACGGAACCAACGGATTCCTCGCCGAGACCGGACCGCATGGCGTTCGCGGCGCTCTCGAACGATGTATCGAGCGGGAGAGCGACCACGACGCCATCCGGCGCGCGGCCCGCGAAACCGCACTCGCGTACGACTGGGACGCCATCGTTGCGCGCCACGAGGCCACGATGTTCCCCGAGACGTCGGTCGATGAGGCCGATAAACCGCCTGCCAAGGCCGATTCGAGTGCTGGTCGTTCCGCGGGTCGGTCCGTCGGTGGCGGTGGACGGCGGTAACACCAATACGGCGCTGATCGTGCGTGGAATCGTCGTCCACGCGCGTGAAAATCGGTGTTCTCACGGCGTGCCACGTGTTTTCACAACGCGCCAGCGGGGACTCCGGTCCTCTCGCGGACGCGGTTCCCAGACTACAGGTCGCTCGGTGCGATAGTGTTGTCGTCGAGGGTGAGGGTGTACTGGTCGGCGTCGAGGTCGATAGTCCAGCTTTCGACGCTGCCGGTGAACTCGAAGTCGTCGATGCCGCCGTTGCCGACGAATCCAGTCACGGTCCAGGTTCCGTCGTCGTTCTGGACGATTTTGTCGCC
>Ga0207720_100117_pt1 | contig 79425 bp, 82 predicted proteins | sample A23P2SouthBayCA_2_FD_187751 | JGI IMG/M metagenome (GOLD analysis project Ga0207720, IMG submission 187751) | Aerobic enrichment media microbial communities from Eden Landing Ponds, California, USA - A23 E3 (2) (SPAdes) | ecosystem: Environmental > Aquatic > Marine > Unclassified | place... | reverse complement strand
CCGCCGACGAGTTCGATTTCCGCGCGCGCGGCGCCTTCGGCCAGCCCCTCGCCGATCTGCTCGGCGAAGCGTTCGTCGGGTTCGTCGACCGCGAGGTAGTCGACGAACGCGACCGGGCGGACGCCCGCCGCCACGAGGTCGTTGGCGTTCATCGCGATGCAGTCGATGCCGACCGTCGAGTAGTCGGACAGCGCCTCGGCGACGAGGAGTTTCGTCCCGACGCCGTCGGTCGCCAGCCCCAGATAGCGGTCGCCGATGTCGAGAAGCCCGGCGTAGTCGCCCGTGTTCTCGCCGACGGCCCCGACGAGGGCGGCCGTCGCCGCCTCGCTCTCCGCGATGTCGACGCCGGTCGCCGCGTAGGTGAGTTCCTCGGTCTCGTCCTCGTCGTTCATGCGCGACACCCCGTCGGCCGGACGCAAAAGCACACCGCATCGACGGCCGTGAACGGAGCCGCCGCCTGCTCCGACGGCGTCGTACGCGGGGCACGGCCGACAGTATTTGGTGGTCGACGTAGGAGTAGTGGGCATGGATCGGACGTTCCTCGTCGGCGCGGGACTCTCCGTCGCCGGCGTCTGTGGCTACGTCGTCGGCGTCCTCGTCGCCTATCCGGGACGGGCGTTCTCGCTCACGGCGATCATGCTCGGCATCACGCTCGCGGCCATCGGCGACCACCGGGGGACGGGCGCGTGACGATTCGAACGCTCGTCTACGACGACGACCGCGTCGAACCACGCGAGAACGCCGACACCGAGTCGCTCCGTGCGGCTCGTACGGCGACCGGGACGACGTGGATTCGTGCCTCGGACGTGACCGACGACGAACTCGGCCGCCTGAGCGCGGCGTTCGATCTCCACCCGCTCGAAATCGAGGACGTGCGGGGCAACGTCAGCCCGAAGGTGGAACTGTTCCCGGAGCACACGTTCGTCCTCGTCAAGACCGCCCAACTGCGCGGCGGCGAGACGACGTTCGAAGAGGAGATTCGCGATCAGCCGGTCGGGCTGTTCTTCGGTCACGACTGGATCGTCACGGTCGCCATCGAGGAGACGGGAGCCGTCGAGACGGTGTGGGAACGGATTCGGCGCGAAGAGCCACGCCTCGTCCAGCGCGACGCCGACTTCACCGCCTACCGCGTGCTCGACGCCATCGTCGACGAGTACTTCACCGTCCTCGACGAGATCGGTCGCGACATCGAGACCGTCGAGGACGGCATCGTCGACGATCCCGACACCGAGACGTTAGAGATCCTCAACAGCCTCCGGCGCGAACTCCTGTCGATCCGGCGGATCGTCTGGCCGACGCGCGACGCCGTGAGCGTCCTCGCCCGCGGCGACGCCGACCACGTCCAGGCGTCGACGGAGAAGTACTTCCGCGACGTGTACGACCACCTCGTCCAGCACGTCGAACTCGTCGAGACGTACCGCGACCTCGCGAGCGGCGCTCGCGACATCTACCTCAACACGCTCTCGCAGTCGACCAACGAGGTGATGAAACGGCTGACGGTCGTCGCGACGATCATCCTGCCGCTCACGTTCGTCGTCGGCGTCTACGGGATGAACTTCGGAGACGGGGCGTACAACATGCCCGAACTCGGCTGGCGCTTCGGCTACCCGGCCGTCCTGCTCGGTATGGCGCTCACGGCGACGGTCATGCTCCGGTATTTCCGCACGGAGGGCTGGCTGTGAGCGGACGCACCCGATCTCACATGTACATTCGGTCTTCCGGCGCCTGTCGCTCGTCGACCGCTTCGAGCCGAGCGGCGAGGTCCTGATAGTACTGTTCGACGGTCCGGGCGAACGCTTCGAGGGGACCGGCGTCGACGCCGAGGTCGTAGACGTCGTCGAACGTCTCGATGAGGCGAATCGCGGCGGGCACGTCGGGCACCCGTTCGTGGACGGGCGTGATGAACACGCCAGTCCGGAGGTCGGACTCGATGCCCCGGTACATGAGCGCGCCGTTGATCCCGTCGAGAAAGCCCCGTCCCATGGGTCGGATATCGGTCTCGGCGAGTCGATGCTCGCGGTAGTCGTCGGAGGCGACGTAGAACGTCGCGTGTTCGTCCGGACCGTGGGCGTAGGGAATCCCCGAGAGCACCAGAATCTCCGCGACGTCGTGTTCGTCGGTCCACGACAGCAAGGCGTCGGCGAAGGAGTCGGCGACCGGCGTCGGCAGGAACAGTTCGTTGACGAAGACGGTCAGATCGAGATCCGAGCGGGAGAAAATCGCGAGTGATGCCGGGGCGACCCGTCCTCGAACGGCGTGATCGACGGGAGCGAGTCGGCGGTGAGATGCCCCGTCTCCTCCAGGTCGAGCTGCTCGACGAGGAAATCGACGGCGGTGAGACCGGCGAGACCGAACGCCGAGAAGCCGGCGACGACGGTCGTCGACGGCGCGGCGTGATTCGAGATGTGGAACGTGGGATCGAGTCGTGGCTCGTTTGACATGAACGCTCGTACGGCGAACGCCCACTTAGGCCTTCTCGCGCTCGTGAGCGCGAGTCGTCGATCAGTCGGTCGCGGGGTCCTCGGCGACGTCGACCGACGGCTCACGCACGTCGCTCGACCGCCACGTCCCGCGCTGGAACCAGACGTACGCGATGACCGCGCCCGCGACGTTCGAGACGAAAAAGGAGAGCCAGATGCCGGGCGGTCCGATGAGACGGGAGGCGAACCAAGCGATAGGGAGACGGATCAGTCCGAGCATCGACACGGCGATGGCGGCGGCGGTGAGCGTCCTGCCGGCCCCGCGGAATCCGCCGTTGTACGAGCGCATGATGCCGATGAAGCCGAAGGAGGGCGCGACGTAGCGGAGGAAGGTCGCCCCGACCTCGACGACGGCGGCGTCGTTCGTGAACAGCGCGACGATGGGATCGGCAAACAGGAAGGTGACCACGCCGGCGGCCGCGAGGACGACGAACGTAGTGCGGGCGGCAACGCCGGCGGTCAGCGCCGCCCGGTCGGGTTTGTCGGCGCCGATGTTCTGGCCGGCCATCGTCTCGACGCCCCTGGAGACGGCGATGGCCGGGAGGAAGATCACCGAGAACACCCGGACGCCGACGCCGAACGCCGCCACCACGGGCGTCGAGAAGGTGCCGACGATGAACATGAGGATGTTGATCGCGACGGCCTGCCCGGTTCCCTCGACGGAGGCCGGCACGCCGATGCGGACGAGTCGGCGACCGTACGTGAGGTCGGGGACGATGTCGCGGGGCCGGATGCGGACGCCGCGGCGCCCCGAGAGCATGATCCAGAGTCCGACGACGAGGGCCAGGCCCCGGGAGAAGACGGTGGCGATGGCCGCCCCCTCGATGCCCCACTGCGGGAAGAACCACCACCCGAAGATGAGGAGCGGATCGAGGACGACGTTGAGGGCGACGGAGCCGAGCATGACGAGCATCGGGGTGATGGTGTCGCCGTATCCCCGCATGAGCGAGATGAAGACGAAGAAGCCGAACATGAAGAAGATGCCGAGCGAGATGATCTCCATGTACGCCGTCGCGAGGGGCAACACGTCCGGCGCGGCGCCGAGGAGGGCGAGGACGTCGCCGACGAAGACGTAGGCGATGGCGCCGAGGACGAGGGAGGCGACGGCCGCGAACCCGACCGTCTGGGAGGCGGCGTACTCCGCCTCCTCGGCCTCGCCAGCGCCGGTGTACTGGGCGACGAGGATGCTCCCCGCCACCGCGAGCCCCATCCCCAAGGAGATGATGAGAAAGACCATCGGGAAGGCGAAACTGATCGCCGCGAGGGCGTTCGTGCTGTACTGGCCGATCCAGAAGGTGTCCGCGAGGTTGTACGCCGTCTGGAGCAGGTTCGTGACGACGATGGGAAGCGAGAGGTAGAACAGCGGCTTGCCCACGTCGCCGGTCGTCAGGTCGAACTCGTCGCGGGACTTGAAGAGGTCGGGGAGCGTCATCGACTGGCCGTCGCCCCCGCGGTCAGATCGTCGATGTACGACTCGATCACCTCGGGGACGCCCGCGTCGTCGCCGAGGACGATCCGTCGGGAGTGGGCGCCGTTGACGAGCGTCACGAGCATCGTCGCCGTCCCCTCGGGGTCCACGTCGGCCCGGAAGGCGCCGCGCTCGACGCCGTCCCCGACGACGGCCCGAATCTCCGCGTGGAGGTAGCGGTCGAACCGCTCCAGTCGCTCGCGGAAGGCGTCGTCGTGAGGTGCCTGTGCCTTGACCTCGAACAGCGCCGTGCGGAGTTCGCGGGTCGCGTCCGCCCGCGGCGGGTCGAGGGCGGCGGCCACGAGGGCGTGCAGACGCTCCCGGGGCGTTCCCTCGCCAGCGTCCCTGACGCGGTCGGTGTAGGACTCGAACAGGTGATCGAGGAAAGAAAGCAGGAGACCGCGCTTGGTGTCGTAGTGGTAGTGGAGCGCGGCCTTGCTCTTCTCCCACTCGTCGGCGATGTCCTGCATCGTCAGGTCGGCGTACCCGTGCCGACAGAGGGCGCGATACGTCGCGCACATGATGTCGTCGGTCGGGGTGGAGGGCGGATCGCCGGTCACACTCTAACTGACCGGTCAGTCAGCAAAAGCCTTCGGAACTCACGCGACCGAACCGAGCAGATTGCCGACGACGTACGCCACCGTCGCGGCGGTCATCCCCACGACGAACATCTCCCCGCCGTTGACGTGCCACCCCCGGTCGGTGACCAGCGACCGACTCGCCCCGACGACGAAAAAAGCGAGTCCGGTGACGACCACGGAGACGGGGAAAAGCGGACGCACCACGAAGAGGTACGGAAGGAGGGGGAAGCCGCCGGCGACCACGAACGCACCGAACGTGACCAGCGCCGTCGACGAGGGGGACTTGTCGCCGTCGTCGGCCGCCGTCCCCTGTGCCGTGCGGTAGTCCGCCTCGGAGCGTCGACTCAGGAAGTTGCTCATCCCCATCGAGAAGCCGTCGGCGAAGAGGTTCGCGGCGCCGAGAACGAGGACGATAGCGGGGTCGAGGGCGGCGCCCGCGACGCCCGCGACGACGGCGAACGTCGTCACGATGCCGTCGTTGGCGCCGTAGATCACCTCCGGGAGATAGCGTCCGTGGTCGGTCACGTCGTCGCCGAGTAGCCGTTCCAGCATACGTCGTCGTCCGTCTCGACCACCGTAGCGTTGACGCCGGGTTATATGAGGGCCCACACCGGACTGTTCGATATGCCGACACGAGTGCTGGTGCCGCTCGACGACTCGCCGCTCGCGATGCGGGCGCTCGGTCACGCCCTCGACGAGTGGCCGGACGCGGCGATGACGGTACTGCACGTCGTCGACCCCGTCGATGCGGTCTACGAGTCCGAAGTGGGCGGGCTGACGGGGGCCGAGACGTGGTACGAGGCCGAGATGGACGCGGCCGAGAAGCTGTTCGACCGGGCACGGGAGCGGGCCGACGAGACCGGCGTCGCACTGCGGACGGAGATAGCCGTCGGCAAGCCGGGGCGAGCAATCGTGCAGTACGTCGCGGACAACGATATCGACCACGTCGTCATCGGGAGTCACGGCCGGCAGGGCCTCCAGCGGGTCTTCCTCGGCAGCGTCGCGGAACGGGTGCTCCGCCGGGCCGACGCGACGGTGACGGTGGTCCCCTAGAATCCGATGCCGAGGACGAACACCACGTACACCGTGACGACGGCCGACGGGACGAACGTGAGGAGGAAGACGACCGTGCTCCAGTCGAGGACGGTCCGACCGTCGAGCGCCCCGAAGGGGACGAGGTTGAACGCCGCCAGAAAGAGGTTGATGGCGACGCCGCGTCCGCCGACGAGCGAGAGGAGCGGCGACCCGACGAGGAGACCGGCGACGTACACCGGGGCAAAGACGAGTGCGAGCAGGCCGTTCGTGACGGGACCGGCGAGCGCGATGAGACCGTGTTCCCGTTCGGTGAGGCGGCCACGGTGGTGGACGGCGCCCGGCGCGGCGAAGAGGAAGCCGACGAGCGCGCTCATCACGGCCAGAAAGAGCATCCCGTAGTCGGCGCGGAACTCCGCGATCTGATCGAATCGCACCGCGACGACCTTGTGTGCGAGTTCGTGGAGCAGGAAGCCGAGACCGGCGGTGACGAGGGAGACGACGAGCGGGCGGATCAGTCCCGCCCCGAGGAGCATAGAGAGGGCGCGACTCCCGCCACCGGCGAAGAAGATGGCGAAGGCGACGCCGAGGACGACCCACGCGACCGCCAGATCTCGGAGTTCGCGCCCGCTGAACGTGAGATTCACGCGACGATCCTCCAGAGGAGTTCGGCGCTGTTGCGCGCACCTTCGAGCATGAGTCGGGAGACGCCCTCGACGCCGCCGATCTCGGTCGCGAAGAGGGGGAGGACGTAGACGGCAAACAGCAGGCTGGCGATCATGCTCCCGACGTTCGTCATCGCGACGATCATGATGAGCCGAAAGAGCGGCACGTCGAACATCTGCCCGATCAGCGTGCGGATCGGCGTCTCCTCGTCGCTCAGCAGTTCGTTGAGGGTGCCGATGTCGGACACGTTGACCGACGCGTGCCGAAGCTCGACGTAGCCGGTGAACCACCCCGGCGCGAGCAAGGGGTTGACGGAAGTCATCCACGCGACGAGACCGCCGACGAGCGTCGAATCCCACCGAGCGCCAGCGAGGCGGGCGAGGCCGGCGGCGAAGACGCCGTTGACGACGAACCACGCCGCGAACAGACGGAGGAGGAAGTCGTCGCGGACCCCAGCCATCGCCAGCAAAACGAAGAACGCGACGAAGCCGACGGAGACGAGGACGCCGACGACCTTGAGCCACGGCACGCCGCCACCGGAGTCGGTGCCGACCAGCGACTCCCACGGCGGGAGCGTCTCCGGCGCGTCGAGATACGACTCGATGCCCTCCTTGTGTCCCGCGCCGACGACGGCGACGACGTGGTTGCCCGCCTCGCGCAGGGCGAGGAGTTCGTGGGCGATGTACGCGTCGCGCTCGTCGATCAGCGCGCGGGCGCCGGCGGGGCTGAAGGTTCGAAACTCCTCCATCATGACGCTCACCACGTCGGCGTCGGTGAGTTCGGAGACGTCGAACTCCTCGAACTCCTCGTCGGCGGCGCCGTAGCCGGCGCGGTCGGCGACGAAGCCGACGAGGAGACCGGCGGTCACGCCCCCGGCGAGACCGAGCGCGAGACTCCCGACGACGCGGGCGCTGAAGGGACCGAGCGCGGCGACGACGCCGTCGGCCAGGCCGAGACCGACGCCGCCGATCAGGCCGGCCGCGACGCCGACGCCCGCGGCCGCGAACAGGCGGTCGTCCGGACCGAGCGCGTCGGTCACGTCAGCCAGCGTGTGGACGACGAAGCCGACCCCGACCGCGAGCAGAACGCCGCCGGTGATCCGCGTCAGGATCGGAAGCGAGAGACCGAGCGCCGGACCGAACAGGCCCAACAGCGGCCCGGCGATCACGCCGACGAAGACGCCGAGCGCGAGACCGATACCCCGGGCGTCGGTGAGACCGAAGGCGAGACCGCCGACGAGCCTGAGCTTCTCCAAGACGCCCATCCGCGCCCAGAACCGCTGGATCGTCGTCTGGATGTCGCGGTCGACCAGCGCCACGTCGACGTCGAGGTCCTCGGCCGTCTCCACCGCGGCCAGCATGTCGGCGCCGGGCTGGATGTCGAACTTCTCGCCCAGCCGCGACTGCACGTACGAGAGCATCCAGTAGGCCAGGAACTGAAAGACCGTGTTGCCACGCAGGAGGTCGCCGGCTTCGATGTCGTCGGGGGTCTCGCCTTGCATCTGGCGGTAGCGCCCCTCGTCGAGTTCGACCGCGACCACGTCGGGCCGGTCGGTCTCGATGGCGTCCTCGACCTCTCGGACGCTGTCGGCGGAGACGTGGGCGGTGCCCACGACTCGGACGCGTCCCTCCCGACCGGTCGACGCGGTGGGCTCACTCATCACCGCCCGCTACTGGGGCACGCTTTTTACCCTTGTCGGAGAGAGGCGGCGTATGGTCTCCATCGAGAACGCGGAACGGCTGGCATCGACCCGGGAGCGGGCGACGGCACTGGCGTGCGTCCGGGCGGGCATCGACGCCGCCAGACCGGACCGGGTCGTCGCCGAGTCGGTCCGCCTCGACGGCGACCGACTCCACGTCGCCGACGCCACCTACGACGTATCGGACGTGGATCGGATCGTCGCCGTCGGCGGCGGGAAGGCCGCGGACGGCGTCGCGACGGCGCTGGAACGAGTCCTCGGCGACCGTCTGGACGCCGGTGCCGTCGTCACACCCGACCCCAGCGATGGCGACCACCGCATCGAGCGCCTGCGTGGCGACCACCCCGTCCCGAGTCGGGCGGGCGTCGAGGGCACCGACCGCATCCGCGAACTCGTCGCCGAGTGCGACGAGCGAACGCTGGTGCTCGCCATCATCACCGGTGGCGGGAGCGCACTCCTCCCCGCGCCCGTCGAGGGCGTCTCGCTCGACGACCTGCAGACGACGACCGACGCGCTCCTCGACGCGGGCGCGGAGATCGGCGCCCTCAACGCCGTGCGCAAGCACCTCTCGACCCTCAAGGGAGGGGGGCTCGCCGAACTCGCCGCCCCCGCCACCGTGGTCGGTCTCGTCTTCAGCGACGTCGTCGGCAACGACCTGAGCGTGATCGCGAGCGGGCCGACCGCACCGGACGAGTCGACGTACGCGGACGCCGTCGACGCGCTGGAGCGGTACGGCGTCGACCCGCCGACCGCGGTCCGAGAGCGACTGGCGGCCGGCGCGGCGGGCGACCTCCCCGAGACGCCCCGCCCCGGCGACCCCGTCTTCGAGCGGGTGACCAACCACGTCCTCGCGGACGGCTTCACCGCTATCGACGCCGCTCGCGAGGTGGCCGACGAGCGGGGGTACGACGTCTGTATCCTCTCCTCGTCGGTCCGCGGCGAGGCGCGGGAGGCCGGGCTGACCCACGTCGCCGTCGCGGAGGAGGTGACGGCGACGGGCAATCCAATCGAGGCGCCGGCGGTCGTCCTCTCCGGCGGGGAGACGACCGTCACCGTCCGCGGCGACGGGGTCGGTGGTCCGAACGCCGAGTTCGCGCTGTCGGCCGCGGTCGAACTCGCGGACTCGGCGACGCTCGCCTGCGTCGACACCGACGGCCACGACGGCAGCAGCGAGTTCGCGGGCGCGCTCGTCGACGGCGACACCGTCGACGACGTGCGGGCCGCGAGGGAGGCGCTCGCGAACAGCGACGCGTACGGCTACCTCGGCGACCGGGACGCCGTCCTCAGCACCGGCGCGACGGGGACGAACGTCAACGACCTGCGGGTGCTGGTCGTCGAGTAGCGTCGCCGGCGAGCGAGAACGGAGGGGTGAGGAGCGGTCGTCCTCCAGCAGGAGGCGGTCTTACTGCGTCGCGGAGTCGAGGACGAGCGTGTCGTCTTCGAGGTAGTGTTCGAGGTGGTGGGCGTGCTCCTCCAGCGTCACGAGCTGCTCCCGGAGCATCTCCGCGGTGGCGTGGTCGCCGAGACCCTGCGCCAGTTCGACGTGGTCGCGGACCGTCTCGATGATGTCGCCGTACATCTCCATGTCGTTCCGGAGCGAGGACCGGATGTCGTAGACGTCGTCGCCCTCGGGGGTGACGGGAGCGTTCTCTTCGAGGCGCTTGCCGCCGGCGAGCGGGACGCCGCCGAGCGCCTGTGCGCGCTCGGCGAGTTCGTCGGCCGCCGCCTCGGCGTCCGCGGCCGCCTCGCCGAGGTACTCGTGGATGCCGAGGAACTCGGCGCCCTCGACGTTCCAGTGGTGCTTTTTCAGCTGGTGGTAGAGGACGTACGTCGCGGCGAGGTCGGTGTTGAGCGCCTCGACGAGCTGTTCGGTCTTCTCCTGATCGAGCCGGAGCGCTTCGGTGGCTTCGACCGAGTCGGCCTGCTGTCGGACTGATTTCTGTGTACTCATTACGATTACCTGTTGGGTCTCCACCCACTTATCCGTTTTCGCTGTGAGCCGTTGTCACGCTTTCAGACCCTCGAATTTCGGTGTTTCAGGCTTCGAGTCCGGTGTCTGGATCGCCGTACTGTTCGCACGAAGAGAGGAAGCTTTGTACCGGACGACCGTCTACAGGGCGCCATGGCAGACTTGCTGCCCTCGCGTCCCGACACCCCCGCGGGCGAGGAGGCCGACCCTCGCGTCATCGGTCTCGACAGCGAGGACGCCGACGACCTGTTGTCGGCGCTCTCCTCGGACACCGCCCGCGAAGTGCTCGCGACCCTCCACGAGGAACCGGACACGCCCGCGAACGTCGCCGAGCGGGTCGACACCTCCCTCCAGAACGCCCAGTACCACCTCGGCAACCTCGAAGACGCGGATCTGATCGAGGTGGCCGACACCGTCTACTCCGAGAAGGGCCGGGAGATGAAGCGATACGCGCCCGCGGACCGACCGCTCGTCGTCTTCGCCGGCCGCGAAGAGGAGAGCCGCGGCCTGAAGAGCGCGCTCGCGAACCTGCTCGGCGCCGTCGGCGTCCTCGGTCTCGCGAGCCTGCTCGTGCAGTGGTACGTCGACGACCTGCCGTTCGTGGGACGGACGGGCGGGGCCGACGCTGGCGGCGGCGACGGGGGCGGCGTCTCGACGATGGCCACCGAGTCGGCGCCGACCGCGGCCGACGCCGCCGGGGCGGGGCTTCCGCCCGGTCTCCTCTTTTTCCTCGGTGGACTCGTCGCCCTGACCGTCGTCGGCGTGGCGTGGTACGTTCGGACCCGACGCTGACGCCGTCCCGTAGCTATTCATACTTCCCGTACCAAACGACGGACATGGAGCACACCGCCGAGGTGACCGGTATCGGGGTGGGTACGAGCGAGGACGGCTCGAACGTCCCGGCGGTCCTGTTGGCCGCCCGCGAGGAGTACCTCCCCATCGTCATCACGGCCGATCAGGCGCGCACGATCCAGCTCGGCCTCTCCGGCGAGCCGTTCGAGCGGCCGCTCACACACGACCTGCTGGTCGAGATGCTCACGGAGTTCGGCGGCGCCGTCGACGGAATCCGTATCGACGACCTGGCGGACGGCACCTTCTACGCCAAGGTCGACGTGGAACAGTACGACGACGGGGAACCCCGGAAGTTCGTCTTCGACGCCCGCCCGAGCGACGCCATCGCGCTGGCGGTGCGGGTCGACTGTCCCATCACTGTCTCCGACGGCGTGCTCGACCGCGCCGGTCGCGACGAGGACGAGTTCGAACCCGAGCGGATCGACGACTTCGACGACGAGCGATAACCTCCGCCACGGTCCGGCGGCCGCCGGACCGTGGCGAACGACCGAACCGACTCGTGCGAGAGACGGGACTTTTCACCCCCGGGGAGTACCCCTCCACCATGACAGACGAGACGGCGACGCTCGCGGAGTCTCACACCGAGATGACCGAGATCGTGTTGCCCAACGACACGAACACGCACGGACGGGCGCTCGGTGGGGCCGTCCTGCACTGGATGGATGTCTGTGGCGCCATCGCGGCGATGCGCTTCGCCAACGACGGGGTCGTCACGGCGTCGATGGAACACGTCGACTTCAAACGCCCCATCGACCTCGGCGAAGTGGTCGTGATCGAGGCCTACGTCTACGACACCGGCCGCACGAGTCTGGACGTGACCGTCGAAGTGCGCGCGGAGAACCCCCGGACGGGGACCGAGCACGCCACCACCTCCTCGTTTTTCACGTTCGTCGCCGTCGACGACGACGGCGATCCGACGCCGGTGCCCGACGTCGAGTGCCCGACCGAGGGTGAGCGTCGCCTCCGCGACGCCGCGCTCGACGACCGGGCGGCACAACTGGAGCGACTGGTCGAGCGGATGGAGTCCTGACGCGCCCGGGCCGGAGGCGCGGGCGTGACTGCTCTACCCGAAGTCGGGGAGGTCGTCCGGCGCTTCGTACTCGGTCTCCCAGTCGATGTACTCCTCTTTCAGCACCTCACAGACGATCTGCCCGAGTTCGGTCAGCCCCGCGTTGATCGCGGAGACGGTCCCCCACGAATCCAGTTCCGGGTGGTAGTTCCGTTCCTTCCAGTCCTCGGGGATGCCGGGTGCGTGGTAGCCGACCCGCTCGGCGAAGGCGTCCCAGAAGAAGTCGAACTCCCGGAGCATCTCCAGATCGGTGACGATCTCGAACTCGCGTTCGTCGACGTCGGTCCCGTCGGCCCACTCGGTGAACGCCGCCGCCCACGCGCCGTCCCGGAGCAGGGCCTCGATCTCGTCGCGCTTGTACTCCGTGTCGCCGACCACGTCGGCGTCCTCGTACTCGTTCGGGTCGATCCGCTCCAGTTCCGGGGGAGGGGGTATCTCGACGTCCAGCGTCATACACCGGGTTCGTCGCCCGCGGCGATAAAGCTGTTCTGCGCGTCAGTCGATCCGCCGGAGGCGGGCGCGTACCGCGCCCCCCCACCGCCAGTACCCCTCGCAGGCCAGCCACGCGGCTCCGACGCCGACGGCGAGTAGTGCCGCGGGGAAGCCCCACGGCGACATCCACACCGGCCGGAACCAGGGCGCTCGGTGGCCCCACCACGTCGCGAGCCGTTCGGCCGTCTCGGCGACGGGCGTGCCGTCGGTGGCACCATCCAGCCACGCGTCGGGCGTGTTCCGTGCGGCCGCGGGCGAGTCGCCCGCGCCGCCGCGAACGGCGTACGTTCCCGTCGCGTTCAGTTCGGCCACGGTCGGGCCGTTCGACCCGTCGCCCGTCCCCAGGCGCTCGGCGTCGTACGGGGCCCACGTCGCGTAGAACTCCCAGACGACGCGCCCGGTCGGCGTCACTTCGATCACCCGATTGCCGAGGGTGTCGACGATCAGCGTGTTGCCGTTGGGGAGGCGGTCGGCGTCGCGCGGCCAGGTGAGGTTGCCCGAGAGCGTCCACGTCCGGTTCCACGAGCCGTCCTCGCGAGCGTACTCGACCACGCGGTCGTTCTCGCTGTCGGCCACGAGTATCGTCGGCGTGCCGTTCGGGAGCGGGTCGACGTCGTAGAATCACCCCCCGACGCCGTCGCCGTGATCGCCCTCGTACTGCCACCGTAGCGAGCCGTCGGGGTCGAGCGAGAGGAGACGCGGCGGCCGGGAGCGGTCGTACCGCCCGGCGAAGTGGACCCCCTGCGTGCTGACTACGGTCGCGTTCGCGGGTTCGCGCTCAATCGTGCCCGGACCGAGCGATCCGTCGGCGACCGGGTCGTAGGCGACTGACGTCCCTCCCGCCAGAGACAGGAGGAGGAGGAGACCGACGACGAAGACCAATCGGACGGACGACCGAGTGCACACGGCCGATATCGGCGGGCGGCACCTCCTCAATCCATCGGTCTCCGCTGGCACCCGTGTTACCTCCCGCCCCGCCGCGCGACCACCGTTTTGATATACGCGCGGGAATTGGATCGGGTATGGACGATGCCGACGACGTCAGCGATCAGTACGCCCCCGAGGCCGTCGAGTCCTCGGTGAACGCGTACTGGGACGAACACGACGCCTACGAGACGGCGAAGGAGGCGCACGCGGACGATCCGCCCTTCTTCTTCGTCGACGGCCCGCCGTACACGAGCGGCCAGATGCACCTCGGCACGGCGTGGAACAAGACGCTGAAAGACGCGATCCTCCGCCAGAAGCGGATGTCGGGCCACGACGTGACCGACCGCCCCGGCTACGACATGCACGGTCTCCCCATCGAGGTGAAAGTCGAGGAGGAACTCGGCTTCGACTCCAAGAAGGACATCGAGGAGTACGGGATGGAGGCCTTCATCGAGGAGTGCAAGTCGTTCGCGGAGGAAAACCGGCAGAAGATGGACGAGGACTTCCAGTCCATCGGCGCGTGGATGGACTGGGACGATCCCTACCGGACGGTGTCGCCCGAGTACATGGAGGCGACGTGGTGGGCGTTCAAGCGCGTCCACGAGAACGGTCTCGTCGAACGCGGCAAGCGGGCGATCAATCAGTGTCCCCGGTGTGAGACCGCCATCGCCGACAACGAGGTGGAGTACCACGAGATCGAGTCGCCCTCCATCTACGTCAAGTTCCCACTGGAGGACCGGGAAGGGTCGCTCGTCATCTGGACGACGACGCCGTGGACCATCCCGGCCAACGAGTTCGTCGCCGTCGACCCCGAGACGACCTACCAGGCGGTCGAAGCGGAGCGAGACGGCGAGCGGGAGGTGCTCTACGTCGCCGAACCCTGCGTCGAGGACGTCCTCCGCGAGGGGCGCTACGAGGACTACGCGGTCGTCGAGGAGTTCACCGGCGAGGAACTGGTGGGCTGGGCGTACGACCACCCGCTCGCCGCGGAGGTACCGAACCACGCCGACGGCGAGGGCGTCGGGCAGGTGTACGCCGCCGACTACGTCGAGGCCGACCGGACCGGGCTCGTCCACTCCGCGCCCGGCCACGGGCAGGAGGACTTCGAGCGCGGGCAGGAACTCGGTCTCCCGATCTTCTCGCCCGTCGCCGGCGACGGCACGTTCACCGACGACGCGGGCAAGTACGCCGGGCAGTTCGTCCGCGACGCCAACGACGACATCGTCGCGGACCTGGACGAACACGGGCGACTGCTCGCCTCGGGCACGCACGCCCACCGGTACGGCCAGTGCTGGCGCTGTGACACGGACATCGTCTACCTCGCCACCGACCAGTGGTTCATCACCGTCACCGACGTCAAGGAGGAACTCCTCTCGAACATCGACGACAGCGAGTGGCACCCCCAGTGGGCGCGGGACAACCGGTTCCGGAACTTCGTCGAAGACGCGCCGGACTGGAACGTCTCCCGCCAGCGCTACTGGGGCATCCCACTGCCGGTCTGGGTGCCCGAGGGCGACCCCGACCCGAGCGCAGAGGACATCCTCGTCGTCGGCACGCGCGAGGAACTGGCCGAGCGGGCCGACCAACCCGTCGATCCCGAGTCCGTCGACCTGCACCGCCCGAGCGTCGACCCGCTCACCATCACCGAGGACGGCACCACCTACGAGCGCGTGCCGGACGTGTTCGACGTCTGGATCGACTCCTCGGTGGCGACGTGGGGAACCCTCGACTACCCCGGCGAGGAGGAACGGTTCGAGGAGCTGTGGCCCGCGGACCTCATCGTGGAAGCGCACGACCAGACCCGCGGCTGGTTCTGGTCGCAGCTGGGCATGGGCACGGCCGCCCTCGGCGAGATCCCCTACGAGGAGGTCGTCATGCACGGCTTCGCCAACGACAGCGATGGGCGGAAGATGTCGAAGTCGCTGGGCAACATCGTCACGCCCGAGGAGGCCATCGACCGCTTCGGGCGCGACCCCTTGCGGGCGTACCTCATGAGCCACGACCAGCACGGGGTCGACCTCTCCTTCGAGTGGCAAGGATTGGAGGAGATGCAGTCGACGCTCAACATCTTCTGGAACGTCTTCCGGTTCCCCCTGCAGTACATGGCGCTCGACGACTACGACCCCGCCGACGCCGACCTGTCCGAGGGCGAGTTGACCGTCGTCGACGAGTGGGTGCTCTCGCGTCTCCAGACCGTCGAGGCGGAGGCGGCCGAGGCGTGGGACGACTACGCCGTCCACGACGCGCTGAACGCCGTCCTCGACTTCCTGACCGAGGACGTCTCCCGCTTCTACGTGAAGGCCATCCGCGAGCGGATGTGGGAGGAGGCCGACTCGGCCTCGAAGCGCGGCGCCTACGCGACGCTCGCGACCGTCCTCGACGAGACGATCCGCCTGCTCGCGCCCGTCACGCCCTACCTCGCCGAGGAGATGTACCAGCTCCTCGACGGGAGCGCGACGACGGTCCACCAACTGTCCTACCCGACCGTCGACGAGGAGCGCCGCGACCCCGATCTGGAGGCGGACGTCGCCGTCCTCCGGTCGGTCGAGGAGGCGGCGGCGAACGCCCGCCAGCAGGGTGGCCGCAAGCTCCGCTGGCCCGTCCCGCGCGTGATCGTCGAGACGGGGGACGAGTCCGTGGCCGACGCGGTTCGCTCGCTCGCCGACCTGTTCGCCGACCGGGTGAACGCCCGGACGGTCGAGGTGGTCGAGACGTTCGACGAACTGGTCGAGCGCGCCGAGCCCGAGATGGGCGAGATCGGTCCCGCCTTCGGCGGCGACGCACAGGAAGTCATGACCGCCGTCGAGGGCACGCGCCGCGAGGAACTGGCGGCCGACGACTTCGTCGTCACCGTCGACGGCGAAGCGTACGAACTCGCCGACGAGATGGTCAGCTTCCGCGCGGAGCCGCCCGAGGGCGTCGCGAGCGCCGACTTCGATCTGATCGACGCGGACGGCGACCGCACGGGCGGCACGGTCTACGTCGACACGTCGCTGACCGACGACATCGAGGCCGAGGGCTACGCCCGGGACGTGGTGCGACGGATTCAGGAGATGCGCAAACGGCTCGACCTCGACGTCGACGAGCGCATCCGCACGCGAGTCGAGGTGGACGACGACCGGATCGCCGGCTTCGTCGACGACCACCGCGACCTGATCGCGGAGGAGACGCGGACGGCGGAGTTCGACGCCGACGCCGACGACCTGGTCGAGGAGTGGGACGTCGAAGACGTGGGCGTCACCATCGGTATCGAGCGGCTGGAAGCGGAACAGCCGGCGGCCTGAGTCCGGACGATACCGCCCGTTCCCGATTGCAGCGACTCGCTGGCGGGTGCTGTCGGCCGTCGGCGGCGGTGACGACGACCGCTAGTCCCAGGTCAGCCCTTCGTAGGTGAGGCCCTCACGGCGCTCGATTACCCGACGGCCGTCGATCACGACCCGGTTCGACATCAGGTCGAACTCCCGGTCGAGGTCGGCGAACTCCGGCCAGTCGGTGACGACGAGGGCGGCGTGGGCGCCCGACAGCGTCGGCGACGCGGAGGCGAGATACTCCACGTCGGGGAAGCGCTCGCGCATGTGGGCCGTCGCCCCGTCGTTGGGATCGTAGGCGATGACCTCCGCCCCGCGCTCCTGCAGTCCCTCGATGATCGGGATGGCCCGCGAGTTGCGCACGTCGTCGGTGCCGGGCTTGAACGCGAGGCCGAGGACGGCGACGCGCTCGCCCTCGACGTCGACGTGGCGGTCCATCAGGTCGAGCATCCGCTCGGGCTGGCGGTCGTTCACGTCGATGGCCGCCTGCAGGAGCTGTGGATCGTAGCCAGCCTCGCGGGCCGCGGCGACGATGGCGTCTACGTCTTTCGGGAAGCAGCTACCGCCCCAGCCGACGCCGCTGCGGAGGAACGCCTCGCCGATGCGGTCGTCGAGACCGATGGCGTCGGCCACCTCGTAGGCGTCGACGCCGTACGCCTTGCAGACGTTCCCGATCTCGTTGATCAGACTCACCTTCGCGGCGAGGAAGGCGTTGTTGGCGTACTTGATCATCTCCGCCTCGCGGCGGCCGGTGTGGACGACCGGAACGTCCGCGTCGTCGATCAAGGGCGCGTACACCGCTTCGAGCGCCTCCCGGGCGCGGTCGTCCGCCGTCCCGAAGACGAGCTTGTCCGGGTCGGTGAAGTCGGAGACGGCGCTCCCCTCGCGGAGGAACTCGGGGTTCATCGCGAGACCGAAGTCCGTGCCGGCCACCCCGCCCGACTCGCGTTCGAGGATCGGGCCGATCACGTCCTCGGTCGTCCCCGGGACGACCGTGCTCTTGACGACGACGGTCGGATACCCCTCGACGTCGGCGAGCAGTCGGCCGAGCGCTTCGGCGCCGGTCTCGACGACCGCGGTGTCGATGCTCCCGTCCTCGTTCGATGGCGTGGGGAGCGCGAGGAAGATCACCTCGGCACCGAAGTCGACGAGGTCGTCGTACTCCGTCGTCGCGAACAGGGTGTCGCCGGCGTACCGGCCGAGCAGGTCGTCGAGCCCTGGTTCGGAGATGGGCGCCTCGCCGTCGTTCAGCCGCCTGACGACCGACTCGTCGACGTCGACGCTCATCACGTCGTGGCCGAGGTCGGCGAAGCAGGCCGCGATTGTCGTTCCCACGTAGCCGCTACCGACGATGCCGATCTTCATCGTCTGTGGGTGCGGGGAGCCGGGGCAAAGAGGATTCGGATGCACGCTCGGGCACGTCACGACCGGATCGGTGTGGGAACGGTACCGAGGCTTATTAGAGATCGTTCCGAACACTGTGGTATGCGACTCGACTCCGCGGTGGTCCTCGCGGCCGGGGAAGGAACCCGCCTCCGACCGCTGACGAAACACCGGCCGAAACCGTTGCTTCCGGCCGCGAACCGACCGATCCTGGCGTACGTCCTCGACGCGCTGATCGACGCCGGCGTCGACGACCTCCACCTCGTCGTCGGCTACCAGCGCGACCGCGTCCAGGATCACGTCGGGCCGACCTACCGCGGCCGCACCGTCACCTACCACGTCCAGGAGAAGCAACTGGGCACCGGTCACGCGGTGTTGCAGGCCCGCGACGCCATCGACGCTGACTTCCTCGTCGTCAACGGCGACGAGGTGGTGACGGCGGCGATGGTCGAGGCGGTGATGGACGCTCACTCGACGACCGACGCGGCGACGCTCGGCGTCGTCGAGAGCGACCGCGCGGCGGAGTACGGCGCGGTCAGACTCGACGGCGACCGGATCGTCGAACTCGTCGAACGCCCGGACGACGACACGTACCGCCTGCTGAACGCCGGCATTTACGCCTGCGGTCCCTCCCTGTTGGCCGACATCGAATCGACGACGCGGCGGGCGGGCGAACTCCACCTGACGGACGCCATCGCCGAGCAGCTCCGGGACGGAAACGCCGTCCGCGGCGTCCGGATCGAGGGGCTGTGGTCGACCGCGACCTACCCGTGGGACTTGCTGACCGTCGCCCGGGACTTGCTGGCGGCCGGACACGTCGACGAACCCGAACGCTCTCGGGGCGTCTACGTCGACGAGACGGCGAACGTCCACGGCGACGCCACCCTGCAGGCGCCGGTCGTCGTCGGCCCGGACGCGGTGGTCGGTCCCGGGGCAGTCGTCGGCCCGGATTCGGCGCTGGGGCGGAACGTGACCGTCGAGTCCGGCGCCGTCGTCGAGGGATCGGTGCTCGACATCGACACCCGCATCGGGGCGAACGCGACGGTCGTCGACGCCGTCACCGGGCAGGGCGTGACCGTCGGTCCCGGCGGAGCGATCCCCGGCGGCGAGGCGGACGTGCGCGTCGGGACGACGATTCACGAGAACCGACGGCTCGGCTGTATCGCCGCCGACCGAGCGACGATCGGTGGCGGTGCCACCGTCGCGCCGGGGTCGCTCGTCGGTCCCGACGCGAGCGTGGCGGCGGGCGCGTACGCGAGCGGCGTCCTCCCCGAGGGAGCGGAGGTGCGTCGGTGATGTGTGGCATCATCGGCTACGTCGGCGACGCCGACGAGACGCTCTCGATCCTGCTCGACGGCCTGTCGAATCTGGAGTACCGCGGCTACGACTCCGCCGGCGTCGCCGTCGGCGGCGAGGGGCTCCGCGTCGAGAAGCGCGCGGGACAGCTCGACACGCTGGAGTCGGCGCTCGCCGACGCCTCGTTCGCCGGTCCGGTCGGCGTCGCCCACACCCGCTGGAGCACGCACGGCCCGCCGACGGACGCGAACGCCCACCCCCACACCGACGAGACGGGGCAGGTCGCCGTCGTGCACAACGGCATCGTCGAGAACTACCGCGAACTCCGGGACGAACTCGAAGCCGACGGCGTCACCTTCGCCTCCGAGACGGACACCGAAGTCGTGCCGCACCTGATCGCGCGGGAACTCCGAGCCGGCCGCGACCCCGAGGCGGCGGTCAGGGCGGCGACCGAGCGTCTGGCGGGGAGTTACGCGCTCGCCGTCGTCGTCGCCGGGACGGACGCGATCTTCGCGGTGCGTCACGACTCGCCGCTCGTCCTCGGCGTCGGCGAGGGCGAGTCCTTCGTCGCCAGCGACGTCCCCGCCTTCCTCGAACGCACCCGCGACGTGGTCTATCTCGACGACGACGAGTTCGTCCGCCTCGACGACAGCGGCTGGACCGTCACCGACGCGGACGGCGCAGTGGTGGAGAAGGACGTGCGAACCGTCGAGTGGGAGGCCGAACAGACCGGCAAGAGCGGATACGCCCACTACATGTTGAAGGAGATTCACGAACAGCCCGTCTCGCTCCGACAGTGTCTCAGCGGTCGGGTGGACGAACTCGACGGTCGGATCACGGTCGAGGAACTCGACGACCTCGGCGACCCCGAGACGGTGCAGTTCGTCGCGTGTGGCACGTCCTATCACGCGGCGCTCTACGGGGCGCAGTTACTCCGGGCGGCGGGCGTCTCGTCGAACGCCTACTACGCCCACGAGTACGCCACGGCGCCGGCGCCCGTCTCCGGGGACGACCTCGTCGTCGGCGTGACCCAGAGCGGCGAGACGGCCGACACGCTGAGCGCGCTTCGCGAGGCGAGCCGGCGGGGTGCCGAGACGCTCGCGCTCACGAACGTCGTGGGAAGTACCGCCGCCCGCGAGAGCGACCACGTCCTCTACATCCGCGCCGGGCCGGAGATCGGGGTCGCGGCGACCAAGACGTTCTCCTCGCAGCTCGTGGGGCTGAACCTCCTGACCGCCCGTCTCACCGACCGCGGCGTCGAGCGGCGGCGTGACCTCGTCGACGACCTTCGGGGCGTGCCGAACGCCGTGCAGGCGGTCCTCGACGAGTCCGAGGCGGCGGCCGTCGTCGACGAGTACGTCGACGCGGACGCCTTCTTCTTCCTCGGTCGGGGGCTGGACTACCCCGTCGCGCTCGAAGGGGCGCTGAAGTTCAAGGAGATCACCTACGAACACGCCGAGGGGTTCGCGGCGGGCGAGCTGAAACACGGCCCGCTCGCGCTCGTCACCCAGGACACGCCCGTCTTCGCCGTCGTCACCGGCGATGGCGACGCCGCGCGCAAGACCATCGGCAACGTCAAGGAGGTGGAGGCACGCGACGCGCCGGTCGTGGTCGTCACCGACGGCGTCGCGGAGGCTGGGCGGTACGCGGATCACGTCCTCGAAGTCCCGGAGGCGGGCCGACGGCTGGCGCCGCTCCTGGCGAACGTCCAGCTCCAGCTCGTCGCCTACCACATGGCCGCGCGACTCGACCGGGAAATCGACAAGCCGCGGAATCTGGCGAAGAGCGTGACGGTGGAGTAGGACACAACCCCTTTGTCGGCGGTCGCCCTCTCCTCCGCTATGCAGACAGTCGTGCTCGCGGCCGGAGCGGGGACGCGGATGCGCCCGCTCACCGACCGTCGCCCGAAGCCGACCCTCCCCGTCGCGGACCGCACGCTCGTCGAACACGTCGTCGACGGCGCCGTCGACGCGGGGGCGAGCCGCGTCGTCGTCGTCGTGGGCTACGCGGCCGACGCGGTCCGCGAGGCACTCGACGACCGAGACGTGACGTTCGTTCGACAGGAACACCGGCGCGGCACCGCCGACGCCGTCCGCGCTGCCCGCGACGCGCTCGACGACGCCCCCTTCGCGGTCCTGAACGGCGACGTGCTCTACGACCGCGCGTCGCTCGCCGACCTCTACGACGCCGGTCCCGCGGTCGGCGCCTGTCGCGTCGACGACCCCGCGAGCTACGGCGTACTGGAGGTGGGCGACGACGACCGCGTTCGGGGCGTCGTCGAGAAGCCCGCGAACCCCACCTCGAACCTCGTCAACGCCGGCGCGTACGTCTTCCCCGCGTCGGCCCGCGACTGGCTCGACGTCGACGAGAGCGACCGCGGCGAGTACGAACTCACGGACGTCCTCGAACGCGCCTGCGACGCCGTCGACGTGCGCGCGGTCGCCGTGGACCGCTGGCTCGACGTCGGCCGGCCCTGGGAGCTGCTGGCGGCCAACGAGTGGAAACTGGGGGAACTGGACCGCCGGATCGACGGCGAGGTACATCCGAGCGCCGACCTCCGGGGGTCGGTCGTCGTCGAGGCGGGGGCGACCGTCGACGCCGGCGTCGTGATCGAGGGACCGGCGCTCGTTCGGGCGGGTGCGAACGTCGGTCCCAACGCCTACGTCCGCGGCGCGACGCTGGTGAGCGAGGGGACCAACGTCGGCCACGCGGTCGAGATCAAGAACAGCGTGTTGATGGCGGGAGCGACGGTCGGCCACCTCTCGTACGCCGGCGACAGTATCCTCGCCCGCGACGTGAACTTCGGCGCGGGGACGACCGTCGCCAACCTCCGCCACGACGACGCGGACGTGACGGTTCGGGTGAAAGGCGACCCGGTCTCGACCGGTCGGCGCAAGTTCGGCGTCGTCTGTGGCGACGGCGCGAAGACGGGGATCGACACGGCGCTGAACGCGGGGGTCGTCCTGGGGACCGAGGCGCGGACCGAACCGGGCGAGACGGTGCGGCGGGATCGCGGACGGTCGGCCTGAACGAGTGGTCCCACAGTTTCGGGACGTGTCGGGACGAGACCTACCGCCGACGGGGCGAGAGCGCTGTACGGACACTGACGAACCGGCCCCGGTCAGCGCGGGGTGTCGTCGCCGCCCGCGTCCGCGCACGGGCCGTCGGCCGGCGCGTCGACGCCGAACTCGGCGAGCAGGGCGTCGAGTTCGTCGGGGTCGTCCGCGCCGGGGAGCGGTCGGTCGGCGGTCCGACAGGCCGCCGAGACGCCGAGGCGGTCACAGACCCGGTCGGCCGTCGCTTCGGCCATCCGTCGGTAGGTGGTGAGTTTGCCGCCGACGACGGTGAACAGGCCGGCCGCGCCCTCGTCGGCGTGATCGAGGAGCGCGAACCCGCGCGAGATGCCGCGGGCGTCGCCCCGTTCGGTCTCGTCCGGCGCGTAGAGCGGGCGGACGCCCCAGTAGGTGCGCCGGACGGGGGCGTCGACCGCGGGGATCATCGCGGCCGACTCCGCGACCGTGCGCTCGACCTCTCGCTCCGACCGCTCGAACTCGTCGGGGTCGTCGACGGGGATACTCGTGGTGCCGAGCACCGCCTCGGCGCCGCGGGGGACGACGATGTCGCCGTCTGCGGGCGGGCGACACCGGTTCATCACCGCGTCGACGCCGGGGTTCGGCACGGCGACCATCACGCCGCGCGTGGGGCGCATGGGGACGGAGACGCCGGCGAGCGCCGCGCATCGTTCGGCCCAGGGACCGGTCGCGTTCACCACGGCGTCGGCGTGGATCGTCGCGTCGAGACGGCCGCCCACGTCGACGCGCTCGACGCGTCCCGCCGAGACGACGATGTCCTCGACGGGCGCGTGCTGGTGGATCGTCGCCCCGGCCTCGCGGGCGGCGGCGGCGTTCGCGACGACGAGTCGCGACGGCGAGACGACGGCGTCCGGGACGGCCAGGGCGCGCTCGACCGTGGGACTGGTCTCGGGCACGCGCGTCCGGATTTCGTCGCCCGAGAGCGTCTCGACGCCCATCCCGAGGTCGGCACAGGCCGCGCGCTTGCGCTCGAAGTAGTCGGGATCGTCGCCGTCGAGCTGGAGGAAGTAGCCCCCGGTCTCGTCGACGCAGGCGGGCGCAATCTCGCGCAGTACCCGGTTCTCGGCCAGGCAGGCGGCCGCGTCGTCGGGGTCGGTCTCGGCGTACCGGGCGCCGCTGTGGAGGACGCCGTGCGAGCGGCCGGTGGTGCCGGCGGCGAGGCGTCCGCGGTCGACGAGCGTCACCTCGACGCCCCGGAGCGCCAGGTCGCGCGCGACGCCGACGCCGGTGGCGCCGCCGCCGATCACGAGGACGGTCGTGCGCATGGTCGACGCTGTGCGGGCAGGTCACTTCACGGCGTCGACCGGCTGGTCCCGTGACGCGCCGTTTATCACTCCCGCGCCGCTGGATCGGGTATGGTGCCGCCGCTGGTACTCGACATCGACGGAACGCTGACGCGGTCGACGGGCGGGATCGACCCACGGGTCTTCGAGGCGCTGCCGGCGTGGGACGCGCCGGTCGTCCTCGCGACTGGCAAGGCCTTTCCGTACCCGGTCGCACTCTGTCATTTCCTCCACGTCCCCGAGCGGGTGATCGCCGAACACGGCGGCGTCGTCTACGCCGACGACGAGGTGACGGTGACGGTCGACTCGGAGCGCCCGCGGGCGGCGGCGGCCGCGTTCGTCGAGCTCGGGGGCGACCTGGGGTGGGGCGGAGCCGACACCGTCAACCGATGGCGGGAGACGGAAGTGGCGATCAGCCCCGACGCCGACGAGGCGCTCCTTCGAGAGGTGGCCGCGGAGTTCGACCTCGACGTGGTGGACACGGGCTACGCCTACCACCTCGTGACGCCGGGCGTCGAGAAAGGTGACGGCGTCCGGTCGGTGGCGGCGGCGCTCGGCATCGATCCCGGCGACTTCGTCGCCGTCGGCGACAGCGAGAACGACGTGTCGACGTTCGACGCGGTGGGCGAGTCGTTCGCGGTGGCGAACGCGGACGCCCGGGCACGGGCCGCCGCGGACCACGTCACCGACGGCGCGCACATGGACGGCACGCTGGAAGCGCTGGCGACGCTCCGGTGAGCTACTCCGAGACGGCGTCGTCACACCACGCCACGAACGGGTCGTGCGCGTCGGCGGCGTCGATCCGCTCGACGCACGGGACGTCGTGGGGATGCCACTCGACGACCCGGTCGACCAGGTCGGGGTAGCGGTCGGCGGTGGTCTTCGCCAGCAGGATCGACTCTTCGTCCTCGTGGACGGCGTCGTCCCAGCGGTACGTCGAGGTACAGGGGACGACGTTGACGCAGGCCGCCAGTCGTGCGTCGACGAGACGGTCGGCGAGGTCGGGCGCGGCCGCACGGGGGGCGGTGACGTAGGCCGTCACCGGCGCGCCGGTCGGCATCTACGCGTCGGCGTCCGCCGCGTCCGACTCGACGGGAACGAACGTCCCGTTGATGTCCCACTCGTGGATGCAGTACACTCTCCCGACGACGCGGTCGCCGTCGTCGTCACGCGCGACGCACCAGGTGCCCGTCGCGTCGTTCCAGACCTCCCGCCGCCCACAGTCCTCGCACTGTCGGGCGGTCGGCTTCCTGATCGTGACGCCCATACTCCGAGTAGTGCCGTGGAGGGATTTAATGCTACCCGTCGCGCGCCACTTATGCGTGCGTAGCGGCAGTGACGACCATGGGCTTTCACACGTTCGACAGCGACCGGGCGGACGCGCTCGAAGACGCGGCCGAGCGGTACCGCTACTGTTCGCGCGAGGAACTCCACGGTCTCGTCGCGCCGGACGCGGACATGCGCCTCGCGGACCTCGGGAGCGGCACCGGCTTCTACACCGACGACCTCGCGCCCCACGCGGGGACGGTGTACGCCGTCGACGTGCAGGCGGTGATGCACGATCACTACCGCGAGAAAGGCGTCCCCCCGAACGTCGAACTCGTCGAGGCCGCCGCCGCCGACCTGCCGTTCGCGACGGACGAACTCGACGCCGTCTACTCGACGATGACGTTCCACGAGTTCGGGGACGCCGAGGCGCTGGCGGAGGTGGCCCGCGTCCTCCGACCCGGCGGGCGACTCGTCACCGTCGACTGGGACCGCGACGGCGCCGGCGAGGCCGGCCCGCCGCGCGACGAGACGTACGGACTCGACGACGTCGTCGCTCTCCAGACGGACGCGGGCTTCGTCGTCGAACGCGCCGAGCGGCGGCCCGAGACGTTCGTCTCCGTCGCTCGTATCGTCGACTGAGCAGTAACTGCCTCCATTTCACGTCGTCGAAACAGTTATTTTGACGAACGGTATACGTTTGTCGTGTGTATGTGTAACAACCTCATCGACCCGTACAGTCCGAGTCGGGGTTACTACGAATGCCGTTCCTGCGGGCACCGCGAGACGAGCGAGGAGCGACTGACGACCTGTTCGGCGTGTGGGTCGGACGTCCGAAACCTCGCCGTGCCGCGGGAGTGAGCTACGCGGAGATGGCGATACTGTCGGTGTAGTACTCGAGGACGGCGACGAGAACGGCGCCGACGACGGCCGCGAGACCGAAGATCAGGACGGCGTCGGTCGTCCACCCAACGGCGAGGTTTTCGCCCGCCTTCACGACCGGGGCGCGGAGACCGCCCACGACCAGGCTCACGAGAAAGGAGAGCGTCGCGTATCGGTACCGGAGGAGCGCCCAGCGGACGGCGTGGGCGACGGTGAAGAGACCGACGACGGCGCCGACGAGGAAGGCGAGAACCGTCGTCGCGGGACCGACGAGCGCCTCCGTCGATCCGCCGACGACGAGGTCGAAGAGGCCGTCGACGAAGGCCGTCAACCGCCCGACGAGGAACTCGTACTGGCCGAGGATGACGAGGATGAGTGATCCCGAGATGCCCGGGAGGACCATCGCGCTGATCGCGACGGCGCCGACGGCGACGGTGACGGCCGGCGTCGAGGGGAGGGCGGCCGCGGCGCGGCCGGCCGAGAGGAAAGCGAGCAGGAAGCCGGCGACGGCGGCCGCGACGCGGCCGGGCGTGTCGAGGGACGCCTGCTCCGCGAGGACGACCGCGGAGGCGGCGATGAGACCGAAAAAGAAGCCGAACGTGGCGACGGGGTCGGATTCGAGCGCGACGTGGAGGACGCGCGTCGCGACGACGACGGCGGTGAGGATGCCGGCGCCGAGCGCGGCCAGAAACGCGCCGTCGACGGCGCGGAAGGCTGCCCGCGCGTCGGCGCGACGGCCCGGTAGCGGGGCGGCGAGTACCTCGACGATTCGCGCCGGCGTGACGGCGGTGATGGCGCCGATCAGCCGTTCGTAGATGCCCGTGATGAGAGCGATCGTCCCCCCGGAGACGCCCGGGACGGCGTCGGCGGCGCCCATGCAGATCCCCTTGAGATAGACGACGACCAGCGGCCGAAAGCGCCGTGCCATGCGGCGTCAGGTCCGGGCGACGGCGACCGGCGGTGTCATCGCCGACCGGCGGGTGTCGGTCGTGGGTTCGGGATCGGGCGTGGGTGACGTGTCGTCGGTCGCGTCCGAATCGACCGGCTGGATCGAGTCGGGATCGAGCGATTCGGACTCGTTTCCGCCACCGAGCGTCAGGTTCTGGAGCGGATTCCTCGCCTCCAGGGTCACCCGTTTCTCACCCTCGATGTCGCCGTTGACCCGGCCCTCGCTCACGTTCACCTGCGAGCGGTACTGCACGAGGGACTCGTTTTGCACCGCCACCGTCGACTCGATGGTGTAGGGACCCGCCGCCCGCACGCTCACGTTCGTGTACCCGTTCGACGGGCCGTACTCGTCGTAATCCGTCGTCGAGTAGGGCAGCGTCATCGACAGCTCGCCGTCGTCGCTCGTCCGCGTCTCCTGCGTGTACGTGAACGTCTGGTTGGTCGACGGGACCCGCATCGGAACCGTGGCTCGGACCGACGTGTTCGCCGGCAGCCCGCTGCTCGTGATGGTCGCGCCCGGCACCTTCTCGAAGGTCTTCACCGACGAGGGCTCGTAGAGGGTCTGTGTCTGCGGCGGCACGCCAGTCACGGCGAAGGTCCGCCGCGCCGAGAGCTGGTACTGCGAGGAACTGGTGGCGTTCGACTCGCTCGCCTTCACCAGCCGGTAGTGTTCGAGCGCCGGGACGCGCTCGGACGGATAGTGGCCGACGCCACCGATCTGCGCGGTGCCGTCGTTCTCCACGTACGCCCGGGCCTCGGACATGTTGCCGAACTGTCGGAGTACCGACGCGTTACCTTCGGGACCGGCGCGGACGGTGAGCGTCTCGCCGGCCTGTGTCTGGACGCGGCGCTCCTCCCAGTCGACGACGATCGGCTCCGGCTGCATCGAGCTACCGTGGTAGGCGTAGAGCCGCACCATCATGCTGTCGTAGTAGCGCTGGGTTCGCAGGGGGAAGCTCCCGCGGAGGTTGCTGGCGTACACGCGGTTGTAGAAGTCCGTCTGCGAGACGTTCCCCTCGTCGTAGAAGACGATGGGCGCACCGAACTTCGAGTCGGGACTTGCCATCTGCCAGTCCACCATCACGTATCGGGTGCCCGCAGCCTCGGTGTCGCGCTCGCCGAGCGTCTCCTGTGCGGCCGACTCGTTGGGTGCGAGCAGGTAGTTCGCGGCGTCGGTCGCGCCCTGCTGGAACGGGTTGGCGTTCGGAATCCGCTCGCCGCGGACGGTGATCCAGTGGCCGTAGTCCCACCACGACTGGACGCCGTAGGCGCCGTCCGGGTAGTCGTAGTCGTCCGTCCGGTCGTAGGTGCCGTAGTACTCCATCTCGTCGCCGGCGCCGCCGAGCGTGCCGGGGGCGGGCGTGTTCGACTCCATCCACTGGAGCGAGCCGTCCCACTCGGTGACGGGCCCGGGAGTGCTCCCCTGTGCCGCCTCCCAGGCGGTGTTACTCTGGTCGAAGTCCGGGTTCCCGGTGTTGCTGACGTCCATCGGCACGAGCAACACCGGCGTGACGACCAGCATGGCCGCCGCGAGCACCGCCAGCACCTGATACCCCTGTAGATCGCGCAGGGCGCCGAAGCTGGCGCCGTCCAGATCGATGTAGGCGAGCACCTGCCCGATCAGATAGGCGTTCCCGACGGCGACGACCGGCGCGAGGTAGTAGTTGAACCGGACCTGCGTGAACGCCGCCGAGGTGATGAACGCCGCCCAGATCACGAACAGGAGTTTCTCGGCGTCGTAGTTCGTCTGCAGGACGGCGCCGAACAGGATGAGCGCGACGAGCGCGACGCCGACGAGTTCGGAGACGACGCCGAAGGCGTCGCCGATTGCCTCGAACGGACCCGGAATCAGGAAGAGGAGTCCGAGCACGGCGAGCGAGCCGACGGCGTAGCCGAGTCGTTCGGTCTCGCCGTCGCGGACGAGCGGCTTCGCCATCAGCCAGATGACGGCCGCGACGCCGGTGAAGAGCGTGAAGCCGTAGTCGGCCATGATGCGGCCGGTCGCGGTCATCTGTCGCTGCTGGAGGGACGTCTGCGAGAGGTACGGCTGTGCCTCGGAGATGGTCCGGGTCGCCGCCCCGGCGCTGAACCCGATGAACCGGAGGGTGTTGGTCTGGATCGTGCGGAACAGCGACGGGAGCGCCACGGCGACGAGACCGACGACGACGACGAGCAGCCCGACGACCGCGACCGGATAGAGCGACCGGTCGAGGTCGCGGTCGTCGAACAGCCGTGCCAGACCGGCGAGGAAGGCGGCACCGGCCGCGACCCCCAGCGCGACGGCGGGCTGGAGGAAGCCGAAGTCGGTCGGGCTGAAGCTCGCCTCCTCGAACTTGAGGAGCATCAACACCGCCGTCACGGCCATCGACACGACGCCGACGAACGCGACCGGTTCGGGCGAGCCGCCGGTGACGTAGTCGCTCGTGAGCTGGTAGAGGAGGTAGGCGCCGAAGATACCGACCAGCAGGACGCCGGGCGGCCACACCCACATGTAGAGGGCGACGGCGACGCCCGCGAGCGCACTCCAGACGAGCGGATTACGGAGCGCGTCGACGTCGCGGTCGAGGACCAGCTCCCACACCGGTTTCTCTCGAACCGCGACGGCGATGGCGACCATGAGCGCGAGCACGGCGAGGGTCTGGAAGAGCGGTTCGACGACGTTGTGGTCGGCGAAGCCGACGAGCCCACGCTGGAGGAACTGTCCCGGCAACAGGAGGAGGACGACTGCACCGAACAGCCCGGCGAGACGCCCGGCGAGGCGCTTGCCGATGGCGTAGACCGGCACCGCGATCAGGGCGCCGAACACCGCCGGGGCGACCAGCAGTGCCTTCGCGATCAGCTCCTGAGACGGGCTGCCGAGACCGACCACGAGTGCGGCGGTGGCGACGAGCTGGTCGTACAGCGTGCCGAACTGTCCCGCGTTCGTGCCGTACGGGAAGTTCGTCCACGGGTCGTACGGCATCGTGAAGGGCCAGTGACGCACCGTGTACTCGACCTGACGGAGGTGGTACCAGGCGTCGTTGCCGGAGAAGTACACCGACCCGTCCCGGACGAAGTTGTCGTAAGACTGCAGGCGAATGGCGAGCATGCCGACGACGACGAGGACGAGGGCGGGGATGTGATACCAGTCGAAAAAGAGGTCTGCGACCGACGAGGACCCCTGACGCTGATCGTCGCTCATTGGCCGAACGGACTTGGATTACGGGCATAAACCTTGTTATCTATCGATGTCCGAACGGTCCCGAACGCGCAACGAAAACGCTTATTCGCGCCTCGTCGGTATCTCGACGTCATGCAGGTGTCGGTCGTCGTCTGTACGTACGCGATGGAGCGATACGACGCGTTCACGGAGACCGTCGAGAGCGTCCTCGATCAGACGTACGAGCCGCTGGAGATCGTCCTCGTCGTCGACGGGAATCCCGAAGTCTACGAGCGGGTCCAGGAGGACTTCTGTGGCCGGCAGAACGTCGTCTGCCACAACAACGACGAGAACCGCGGCATCTCCTACTCGCGGACCAAGGGCGCGGAGCTGGCCTCCGGCGACGTGGTGGCGATGATCGACGACGACGCCGTCGCCCGCGAGGACTGGATCGAATCGCTGGTCGAGGTGTACGAGGAGACCGACGCCGTCGCCGTCGGCGGCGACGTGCGCCCGGACTGGCAGACCGACCGACCCGCGTTCTTCCCCGAGGAGTTCTACTGGCTCGTCGGCTGCGTCGAACCCGGCTTCGCCGAGGACGGCGAGGAAGTGCGAAACACCTACGGCTCGAACATCTCCTTCCGACGGGACGTCTTCCTGGAGGCCGGCGGCTACGACACCCACACCGGACGCCGCGGCGACAAACACGTCCAGGCCCACGAGGCGCCCGTCTGCATCCGCATCCGGGAGCTGACCGGACAGGGGGTGATCTACACCGACGACGCGGTGGTGGAGCACAAACTGTTCGACTACCGCGGCGAGTTCACCTGGCTCGTCGCCCGCTCGTTCTGGCAGGGCTACTCGAAGCGAGTGATGGAGCTGCTGTATCCGGACGAGGACGGCGACGAGACGGCGTACCTCCGCTTCCTGTTTCTGGATCGGCTGCCGCGTCGGCTGAAGGGACTGGTGGCGAAGCCGTCGGTGGCCGCCGTGTTGCAGATCCTGGCGATTCTCGTCTTCACCGGTGCGGTGGGACTGGGCTACCTGTACGGGCTGGCGAAGCCGAACGTCCTGGAGGCGGGGAACGATCCCTGAAGCGGGACGCGGCGGCTATCGGTAGCCGAGGTCTCGCAACCGTTCTTTGACCGCGTCGTCGGTGACGGTCTCGTCGCTCCCCGTCGACTCTGGCTCGTACTCGCCCGTGTCGGCCGCGGTCGTCGTGATCCAGGGCACCTCCCGGAGCGTCCGTCGCGTCCGCAGGCGCGGGTGGCCGTAGATGCCGTGCTCGCCGAACCCGTTCCCGTGATCCGCGGTAACGACCGCAATTTCGGCGTCGACGTTCCGGAGCAGGGTTTCGACGCTGTCGAGCACGTGACGGAGGTTGTCTTCGTAGGCGGTCCACACCCGCTCGTGGCTCACCTCGCCGGCTTCGAGGCGGTCCCAGACCGAGTCGATCCAGACGTTCGTCTCGGGATCGACCGCCGATCCGAGGTCGGGGTCCGTGAGCGAGGGGAAGTGAGGCTGCATGTAGTGGGCGACGGTGCGGTCGTACTCCCCCTCGCGGCACGCACGGATGGTGGCGTCGGTGACGGCGTCGGGCGGGACCGTCCCCCGATCCGCGTCCCATCCGTATCGCCACACCTCGTCCAGCAGGGCGAACTCCGACGCGTCGAGGTAGTCGTTCGAGAAGGGGTTCCCGGTCACGTACGCGGTTCGCGCCATCTCCTCGGCGTGCCGGTCGCGGAAGTTGGTCGCGAGAAACTCCCGCGACGAACTCGACTTCGTGAAGGCCGTATCGAACGTCTCGAGGACGTCGTAGTCGTCGACGACCGACCGAGCCACGTCCGCACGACAGGCGTCGAGGATGACGAGGAGGTCCCACCGCTCTTCGTAGATCTCCGTGCCGATGGCGTCGAACACCGCGTCGACGAACCGCTCTCGAACGGTCGTGAGCGGTCGGCTCGCGAACACGCTCGCCTTCCACACCTCGTCTTTCAGGACCTCGATTGCGTCGCGACTCATCTGTCGTATCGGTCGCCGGGAGGCGCGAAAAGCTTTCGACTGTCGGTGAAAGGCGATAACTAAGTGGTCGGTCGCGTGAGTGTGTACCGATGATCGACCGTGTGCTGGTGACCGGCGGGGCGGGATTCGTGGGCAGCCACGTCGCCGAATTCTACGCCGAACGGGGCGCCGAGGTGACCGTCGTGGACAATCTCAGTCGGATCGACACGCTCGAAACGGCAGACGAATCCCGGGCCACCGGCGCGTACAACTGGCACTACCTCCGGGACACGTACCCCGAGATCGAACTCGTCGAGGGCGACGTCCGCGACGCCGACTTCGTCGAGGACGCCGTCGCCGGACACGACGCCGTCGTCCACACGGCGGGGCAGGTGGCCGTGACGGCCTCGCTCGACGACCCCCGGACCGACTTCGACGTGAACGCCGGGGGAACGTTCAACGTGATAGAGGCGGCACGCGAGGCCGACTCCGATCCGGCGGTCGTCTTCGCCTCGACCAACAAGGTGTACGGCGACAACGTCAACGCGATCCCGATCCGGGACGAGGGAGACCGGTACTGGTACGACGATCCCGAGTTCGAGGCCGGCGTTCCCGAATCGCTGTCTATCGACCAGTGTGAGCACACGCCGTACGGCACCTCGAAACTCGCCGCCGACCTCTACGTGCAGGACTACGCCGCTCGAAACGAGGTCGACGCCGCCGCGTTCCGGATGAGCTGTATCTACGGTCCCCGCCAGTTCGGCAACGAGGATCAAGGGTGGGTCGCACACTTCATCCTGAGCACGCTCCGGGACGAGCCGCTGACCATCTTCGGCGACGGGAAGCAGGTCCGTGACGTCCTCTACGTCAAAGACCTCGTCCGTGCCTACGACGCCTTCCTCTCGGACCCCGGGGGGAAGCCGTCCGTCTACAACGTCGGTGGCGGCGTCGACCACACGACGAGCCTCCTCGAACTCCTCGACCGTCTCGAAACACAGACCGGCAAGCGGACGGAGGTCACGTTCGACGAGTGGCGCGAGGGCGACCAGAAAGTCTACGTCTCCGACGTGCGCCGGGCGAAGCGCGAACTGGACTGGGTGCCCGAGGTGTCGCTCGACGAGGGGCTGTCACGGTATCTCTCGTGGTACGAGACGTACGAGTCGGCCTGACTACAGGTTCGAGAGGAGCGTTCGGACCCGCTCGTCGTAGCTGTGTTCGGCTCGAACCCGTTCGGCGTACGACCGGAATCGGTCGAGGTGACGTTCCGGGTTCTCCAAGATGTCCGTCGTGAGGTCGACGGTCTCCTCGCGGGAGGAAGTCTGATAGGGGAACTCGAAGCCGAGCACGTCCTCGACCGTCGGGTGGGCTTCGAGGACGAACGGCGTGCCCGAGGCGAGCGTCTCGAAGACGCGGTTGTTCACCATGCCCCAGCGTCGCTGTCCCTCCTTCGTCAGGCCGAACGTGACGAGTTTAGTGTTGTACCAGAGGTTGAGCTGGGTCGGCGTGACGAAATGTGAGACCCACTCGAAGTCGTCGCGGTCGCCGTACGGGCCGAGTACCACCTCGGCTTTCGACCCGTCTTTGTGGTGGCGGCTCCCCGCGTAGCCAAGCCCCGACCGTTCGCCGCCGAGCGGCTCGAACGACTGCGTCCCGAGCGGCAGATAGATCGTGTCGAACCCCCGCTGTGTGGCCTCCGTCTCGCATCGCTCCGAGAGACAGAGGATGACGTCGGGTTCGACGGACACTTCGTCGAGGTAGAAGTCGAGATACGCGGCGGGGTCGTCGTCTTTCGGACCGAACGACCACCACCAGTAGCAGTTGATGTCGCCCGGTTCGGGGTTGAACGTCGCCTTGTATCCGCCACAGGAGACCACGACCTTTCCGAGACCGGGATCACCCTCGTCGCGGAGATAGTTCGCGAAGGCGCGGCCGAACTGGCGGATGATCATCTCGTCACCCAGCCCCTGCCCGTGGAACTGGACGGTCGTCTCGGGACCGCGGAAGTCGAAGACGTTCGTTCCGGGCACCTGCTTGCCCCGCCAGGCGTCGATCCCCGTTCGGAGCTCCCGGAGCTTCCCGACCACGTCGGCTATCGAGGCGTCGGGACTACGCATCGAGTTCGTTCTCGCGGAAGTGAGCGATCGTTCGTTCGATGCCGGCTTCGAGCGTCACCGTGGGTTCCCAGTCGAGGAGCTCGCGGGTGCGAGAGAGGTCGGGCTGTCGACGCTGCGGGTCGTCCTCGGGGAGTGGCTCGTACACCACGCCCGAGTCGCCCGCGGACAGCTCGGCGATGGTGGTCGCCAGTTCGTTGATCGTGATCTCGTTGGTGTGTCCGAGGTTCACGACGTCACCGGCCAGTCCCGGCCGCTCCATCATCCGTCGGAACCCGCACACGAGGTCGTCGACGTACAGGAAACTCCGCGTCTGCGTGCCGTCGCCGTAGACGGTGAGGTCGGAGCCGTCCAGAACCTGGCGGACGAACGTGGGGACGACCCGGCCGTCGTCGGGGCGCATCCGGGGACCGTAGGTGTTGAAGATCCGGACCGTCCTGACGTCGACCCCGTGTCGATCCTCGTAGGTCACACACAGCGTCTCGCCGAACCGTTTGGCCTCGTCGTAGCAGGCGCGTTCGCCGCGACAGTCGACGTTGCCGTTGTACTCGAGCGTCTGTGGCGTCTCCTCCGGGTCACCGTACACCTCGCTCGTGCTCGCGTACAGGACGCTGGCGTCGACGTCGGCGGCGAGTTCGAGGACGTTTCGCGTGCCGATGGAGTTGGTTTCGAGGATCTCCTGTGGGTGCTCGCCGAAGTCGACCGGCGACGCACGGGACGCGAGGTGGTAGATGCGGTCGACGTCCGAAACCGGGACGCCGCCACGGTCGAGTTCGGTCGCCAGGTCGGCTCTCACGTCCCCCTCGACGAACGTGAACCGATCCAGATTCTCGAACGGGGCGACGTTCGTCCGGCGACCGCTCCCGAGGTTGTCGAAGCAGACGACGGTCTCGCCGTCGCCGAGCAACGACTCACAGAGGTGCGACCCGAGGAACCCGGCGCCCCCGGTGACCACCGTCGTCACAGTTGGACCTCGCTCGAATCCCCCACGTTCAGGTGGGTCGGCGTCCCCGACACCGACGAGTCGTTGCCGACGATGGTCTCGGAGAGGTTGACCGCGGACAGCTCCGAGCCACGGCCGAGGATGCCGTTCTCGATGCGGCTGTCTTCGACGCGTGCGTCGTCGTCGATACTGACGTACGGGCCGACGACGCTGCGGCGTATCTCGACGTTCTCACCCAGGTCCACCGGCGGGATGATGGCGCTCGTCTCCCCGACGGACGCGCCGGCCTCCCCCGTGCGTTCGAGGAGGACGCGATTGGCTTCGAGGAGCGTCGCCGGCCGGCCACAGTCGTACCAGTCGTCGACGTCGAAGGTCCCGAAGGTCGCACCCTGCTCGATCATCCGTTGGAGGGCGTCGGTCAGCTGGTACTCGTCGCCGGCGCCGCGGACGTCGTTCTCGACGAGATAGGTGAGCGCGTCGAACAGCGCCGTCGTGTCCTCGACGAAGTAGAGACCGCTGATGGCGAGGTTCGAACTCGGATCGGCCGGCTTCTCCACCAGTTCGGCGATCCGGTCGCCGTCGAGGGTGACGACGCCGTAGTTCGACGGCTCCTCGACCGCCTTGACGCCGATGCTCCCGTCGACGTCGCCGAGGGCTCGGTGAGCCGCGAGGAAGTCGTCGTAGTCGCCGTCGAAGAGCATGTCGCCGAGGACGATACAGACCGGGTCGTCGCCGACGACCTCCCGTGTCTGATAGATGCAGTGGCCGAGCCCGTCGGTCTGTGCCTGTTCCACGAAAGAGAGGGAGAGACGGTCGCCGTAGTTCTCCACGGCGTAGTCGACGACGTGCTCTTTCATCACGCCGACGACGACGACGGCCTCGTCGATTGGACCGCCGACCAGCCCGTCGAGAATGTGCCCGAGAATCGGCTTCCCCGCCACCCGAACCATCGGTTTGGGTTTGGTGTGGGTCTGCGGGTAGAGACGAGTTCCCTGACCCGCGGCCGGGATAACTGCCTTCATGTCCAGGAGCAACGGCGCACTCTACAAAACGCTTGTCGTCTCTCTCACCGTCCGGTGACGCGGGGCGCGACGACCCAGAGGGATGGGTCCGACACTGCCTGGAGAGAGGGATATAAAGCTATTTCTTCGGCTGGCCGGAGTCTCGAACCATGATAACCGACAAGAACGTCCTCGTCACCGGCGGAGCCGGTTCGGTGGGGCGGATCTTGGTCCGTCGGCTGCTCAGACGGAACCCGAACGTGATCCGGATTTTCGACCAGAGCGAGCCCGGACTGGCTGCGTTCAAATCGGAGCTCGACGACGAACGCTGTCGGTTTCTAGCTGGAAACGTCCGCGACAAGGATCGGTTGGCGCGGGCCGTCGACGGCATCGACGTCGTCGTTCACACGGCGGCGATGAAACACGTCGACATCAGCGAGTACAACCCGTTCGAAGCGGTCAAGACGAACGTGATCGGGCTGCAGAACCTGCTCGACGTCTGTATCGACGCCGACGTCGACAGGTTCGTGTTCACGAGCAGCGACAAGGCGGCCCACCCGGCGAACACGATGGGGACGACGAAACTCCTCGGAGAGCGACTGGTCACGGCCGCGAACAAGTACAGCGGCGGCCACGACATCCGGCTGGCGTCGGTTCGGTTCGGGAACGTGATCAACTCCTCGCAGTCGGTGATCCCGATATTCAGAGAGCAGATCGAGAAGGGTGGTCCGGTCACGCTGACCGATCCCCAGATGAGTCGGTTCTTTCTCACCTACGACGACGTCGCCGAACTGGTGATCGGAGCAATAAAGCACACCGAGGGCGGAGAACTCTTCATCAAGAAGATGGACGCGATACGGATCGAGGACCTCGCGAAGGCAATGGTCGACGCGTTCGCACCCCTGTACGGACACGATCCGTCGGAGATCGAGATCACCGAGACCGGGCGGCGAATCGGCGAGACGTTCCACGAGAGCATCCTCACCGAGCGCGAGGAGGCGCGGACGATTCAAAACGAGTCGCTGTACGCCGTCGTCCCCGAACAGTCCGGCGAAAACGGCTATCTCCACCACGACGGGATCGACGGGTTCCACGCCGTCGACGAGGTCGTTCGTTCCTCGAAGGACGCGAACACGTTGGAACGCGATGAGATCCTCGAGCTGCTCCGAACGGAGTTCGAGGAGGGGATCGCAGAGTGACGGACGGAACCGTCGTGGTGACTGGTGCGGCGGGCTTCATCGGCCGGTGGGTCGTCGACGAACTGCTCGACCGGGGGTACGCCGTCCGCGGCGTCGACGACCTCTCGAACGGGTCGGAGCGAAACGTCGCCGCGTTCGACGACGAGGAGCGGTTCGGCTTCACGGTCGGAGACGTTGCCGACCCGGGCGTCGTCGAGGACGTCCTGGACGACGACGTCGACGCGTGTATCCACCTCGCCGCCGAGATAGACGTCCAGGAGAGCCTCGACGATCCGGCGTCGCACTTCGAGACGAACGTCGTCGGAACCAGACGGGTGCTCGACGCGTGCCGGGCGACGGATACGCGTCTCGGTCTCGTCGGCACGTGTATGGTGTACGACATGGTCGACTCCGAGGAGGGAATCGACGAATCACACCCGGTCAAACCGGCCTCGCCGTACGCCGGGACGAAGCTCGCGGCGGAAAACCTCGCCGAGAGCTACTACCACGGATACGATCTGCCCGTGACGATCCTCCGGCCGTTCAACACCTACGGTCCCTATCAGAAGACGGACATGGCCGGCGGCGTCGTATCGATCTTCACGAGCCGAGACATAGACGGGGAGCCGCTGAAGATCTTCGGCGACGGCACACAGACCCGCGATCTCGTCTACGTGACCGACTGTGCGCGATTCATCGTCGAGGGGACCTTCTCGGAGGCCGCGACCGGGGAAGTCGTCAACGCCGGAACGGGATCGGACATCTCGATCAACGACCTCGCTGAACTGATCGCCAGCGAGGGGACCGAGATCGAACACGTCGAGCACCACCACCCCCAGAGCGAGGTGCAGAAGCTGCTCTGTGACCCGACGAAAGCCGAGGAACTCCTGGGCTGGGAGCCGGAGGTCTCGCTCACGGAGGGCGTCGAGCGCCTCCGGCAGTGGTTGCGAGCAGAGAACGGCACGCCATGACCGACGGGCTGCCGGCACTGTACGGCGGGACGCCGGTTCGGGAGACGGAGATCGGATACGGGAGCCAGAGCATCACCGAGCGTGAGAAGGAAGCGGTGTCGGACGCGCTCGACGGCGACTACATCACGCGTGGCCCGACGGTCGAGGCGTTCGAGAAGCGGGTAGCCGACCTCGTCGGCGTCGACCACGCGGTCGCGACGACGTCGGGGACGACGGCGCTACACCTCGCCGGGCGAGCCGCGGGATTCGGCGCCGGCGACGAGGTGATCACCACGCCGCTGACCTTTGCCTCCACCGCGCACGCGGCCACCTACACGGGCGCAGAGCCGGTGTTCGCCGACGTCGACCCCCACCGTCGCACGCTCGATCCGGCGGCGGTTCGTGCGCGGGCGACGACCGAAACGGCGGGACTGCTCCCGATGCACTACGGCGGTCATCCGGCGCAGGTCGACGAACTGCTGTCGGTCGCCGACGACCACGATCTGACGGTGATCTGGGACGCGTGTCACGCCTTCGGCGGGACGTGGCGCGGGGAGCCGATCGGTGCCCAGCGCGACATGGCGGTGTTCAGTTTCCACCCGGTGAAGAACATCACGACCGGCGAAGGAGGGATGGTCGTCACGGACGACGACGGGCTGGCCGAACGGCTCCGCCGGCTCCGGTCGTTCGACATGAACTACGATCCCGACGGCCACGACGACGAACCGTGGTACCAGGTCGTCGAAGGGGTCGGCTACAACTACAACGTCACCGACCTACAGGCGGCGCTCGGGCTCGCACAGCTCGACCGGCTGGACGCGTTCAAGCAGCGTCGCGACGAGATCGTCGACCGGTACGACGAGGCGTTCGAGTCGGTCGACGGCGTTCGGACGCCGCCGACTCCGGTCGACTCTGATCCGATGTACCACCTCTATGCGGTCGAGATCACCGACGGGTTCGGCTGTGACCGAACCGAGTTCGTCAACGCCATGCACGCGGAGAACGTCGGCGTGCAGGTGCACTACGTGCCCCTCCATTACCACCCGTTCTTCCAGACGGAGTACGGCTACGAACGGGGAATGTTCCCGGAGACGGAGGCAGTCTACGACGGTCTCGCCAGTCTCCCGCTCTTCCCGGAGATGAGCGACGGCGACGTCGAGGACGTGATCGACGCCGTGTGTCGGATTCGCGCCCACCACGCGTGAGACCCGACCCCGGAAGTGGACTCAGTAGGACGACAACAGCCCCTCACCGTCTTCGTCGGTCGTCTCCGCCGCCGGCCTGATCTCGACGTCGACGTAGTAGCGTTCACCCGCGAGTTCGACGTAGGCGTTGTCGAACGGGGGAAACGTCAGCGCCCGAAGGCGGTCGAGCAGTGCTTTCACCCGAACGGTCTCGTCGGGGTCGAGTTCGCACCGCTCGACGAAGTCGGCCGTGGTGTGGGTAGTACCGGCGTCGGCGTCCTGTGGCGTAGCCTCGACCGTGCCGTCCGCTAGCTCCGGCCACACGTCCGTGAATAACTCGAACTGGGCGTCTTCGAGGCGCGCGTGGAGCGTCTTCCCCGTATCCGAAAAGTCGGTCTCCACCTCCCGCCGAGCGATGACGTCCCCGGTGTCGTACTCGGCGTCCATGTAGTGTATCGTCACGCCGGCCGGCGTCCCCTCGATGAGGGGCCAGACGTTCGGGCTCTTCCCGCGGTTGTACGGGAGAAAGGACGGATGGAGGTTGATCGCTCCACGCGGCGGAACCTCGATGATCTCCGGCGGGACGAGGTGGTCGAACCCGACCGAAAGCACGAGGTCCGGGTGTTCCCGGCGGATCAGATCGAGTTGTTCGGATCGCGTGAGCAGGGCCGTCACCTCGACGCCGTCGCGCCGACAGAGCCACTCGTAGATCCGGAAGCCGACATCGTTGATTCCGAGAAAAACGACGTCCATGCCGGAGGGAGCCTCCGAACCGTCATAATGATGACGAACCGGTACGTTCTATGCGACCCCCGGCGAACGCACGGGCATGTCCGTCCTCTGTATCGTCGCCCACCCCGACGACGAGGTGCTCGGCGTGGGTGGGACACTCGCACGGCACGCCGCTGCGGGCGACGACGTCCACGTCTGCATCCTCTCCGACGGCGTGACGTCGCGGTACGACGACGACGACGATGCGGCGAGTGCCGAGATCGAACGACGACGTGAGCGGGCCGAGCGGGCGGCCGAAATCCTCGGAGCGTCGGTGAGCCTCCACGGGTTCCCCGACAACAGCTTCGACACCGCCCCGCTGCTCGACGTCGTCCAGACCGTCGAAGACGAGATCGCGGAGCACGACCCCGAGACGGTCTACACGCACCACCACGGCGACCTCAACGTCGACCACGAACTCACGTGTCGGGCGGTCACGACGGCGACCCGCCCCCTGCAGGACTCCGGCGTCGAACGCGTACTGGCCTTCGAGACGCTCTCCGCGACCGAGTGGTCCGTCCCCTCGGCCGACAACGCGTTCCAGCCCCAACACTTCGTGACCGTGGTGGACCATCTGGACGCGAAACTCGACGCGCTCCGGTGTTACGAGGACGAACTCCGGGAGCCGCCACATCCACGGAACGTCGAGACCGTCAGACGAAACGCGCAAGTGTGGGGCGCGAAGGTGGGCGTCGGGGCCGCCGAACCGTTCGAAGTGATCAGGGAACTGCGGTAAGCCGGCGTCGCTCCGGCGGGACGAAGACCGAGTCTGCGCCCACGTTCGGAGTCGTGTGCGGCATGGGACAGATTAAAACAGCCGCTCGAAATACAGCCACCATGGCTACCGAAGAGGACTTCAGACGAATCGCCGAGGACGCGAGAGAGCGCTTCGAGGATCGCCTCGGCGAGGCGGAGCCGGACGCCACCTCGCTGGGATGGGACTCCAGGGAGAGCATGGAGACGCGGTTCGAGGCGGCCGCGGAGATGTACGACTTCTCCGGAGCGTCGGTTCTCGACGTGGGCTGTGGGTTCGGTGACTTCTATCAGTTCCTGAAAGACCGGGGGGAAGCACCCGAGACGTACTACGGGATCGATATCAGCGACGGTATCCTCGACGTCGCCCGCGAGCGCCAGCCGACAGCCACCTTCGAGAAGCGAAACATCTTCGTCGACTCGTTCGAGGAGCGGACCTTCGACGTCGCCGTCGAGTTCGGACTGCTCAACTACAACCTGGATCGTATCTCGAACGAGGAGTACGTCCGCGAGTACATGCGGCGGACGTACGAGGTGTGCGACGCGACGCTCGTCAACTGTCTGAGCGACTACCGCGAGGGCGACTGGGAGTGGGAGGCGTTCGTCTACTACTACTCGCCGGAGAAAGTCTTCGGGTACGCCCAGGAACTGACCCGCGACGTGACGCTCAAACACGACTTCGAGCCGATCCCGCAGAAGGAGTTCATCCTACTGTTGCAGTGATCGGTAGCCGTCGCGAATCTGCTCTATCGTACCGAGTTCGTTCTCGACGGCGAACAGCAGTAGATCCACGAACGATTCGTCCTGTTCCTCCGCGAACGCCCGCAGATCCGGCTCGTACGACGAGTGAAACTGCGTGAGACCGTAGAGGATGTCCTCGATTGCCACGCCCTCAGAAGACGGGTAGATCTCGTCGAGGAGCGCCTCCAGTTCGAACATCAGGTGCCAGTCCTCTCGGGGAAGCCCGTTGTCGTAGGACGCACAGAGCAGTTCCGTCTGAACGTTGCCCGCACTTCGTCCGATTCCCTGGAAGGAGGCGTCCAGATGCGTTGCGCCGCTCTCGACGGCCGCGAGCGCGTTCTGGAGACCCCAGCCCAGGTTGTTGTGACCGTGGAATCCGATCTCGGCGTCGATGTCCGCGAGCGCGGTCACGTACTCCGTCACGTCGCTCGGAACGAAACTACCCGCCGAATCGACGACGTACACCACCTCGGCGCCGAATTTCGTCGCCATCTCGGCCGCGTCGACGGCTTCGGCGGGCGAGACCAGGTACGTCTTCAGAAGGTTGAACGAGATGGGGACGCCGAGATCGTCACAGGCAGTCAGTAGCTCCGTGGCCCGGGAGGCGTCGTCGGCGTCGACGCCGACACGAATCAAGTCGAGGGCATCCGCATACGAGTCGATCAACTCGATCTCGGACTCCCCGGCGACGGAGGGCAACATGAGCGCGGTCAGTTTGGTGTCGGAGACCGTTTCGGCGGCGATGCGCAGATGTTCCTCGGAAGACGGCTCCGGAACGGGCCGTTCGGTTCCCAGTCCGGTTCCCGGACCGACGTCGATCTTGTCGACGAACGAGAGATCGTCCAGTATCCGAAGCAACTCCCGGAGGTTGTGGGGGTCGAATTTGAAGTCGGACGCGTAGCTACCGTCACGGATTATCTCCTCGGTGAACTCGAACGAATCAGGATCGATCATTGTTGTCGATCAAACTCCGGTCTTGTCGCATAGTGTGTCTGCGTACCACGAGGGCGTTCCGAAATCATTCTTCCCCGATGATGTCGAGCAACGCGTCGTCGCTCGTCTCGATTCGTTCGCGCCACGTCCGTTCCGCCTCCGCCTTCGCCTCCGCCCTCGCGAGGACGTCCTGCGCCTCGTTCCTCGGAACGAAAACGAGCCCGTCGCCGTCGGCGACGACGACGTCGCCGGCGGCGACCGTAGCCCCACCGCAGGTGATGGGTGCCCCCACCGAACCGCGCCGGAACTTCTCCGGCCCCTTCGGCGTGACCGTCCGACAGTACACGGGAAAGTCGATATCGTGGTGGGCGGAGCTGTCTCTGGCGGCACCGTCGATGACGACGCCCTCGATCCCCCGTTCCCGGCTATATCGACTCATGATCTCGCCCCAGACCGCACGCTCGCAGAAGCCATCCGCATCGACGACGACGACGTCCCCTGGCTGGGCGAGTTCCAGCGCCTTGTGGATCGCGTAGTTGCTCCCCGCGGGCGTGTTCACGGTGAGTGCCGTGCCGACGAGCGGGGACTGCCGACTCACTAGCGGAGAGAGCTCCGTACACACGCGGTCTGATCGCTCGATCACGTCGGCGACGACCGCCGTGGGAAGGCCATCGTACCCGTCCAGGACGGGACGTTCTGGTCGGGGGAAATCCCCGTGGAGTTCCATCGACACACCGTTTCGCATGGCACCAATTATCTCTTGCTGTTACTACATCGTCGGGCGGGCGGGCCCGTCACCGTGTCGGATCGGCCGCCACCAGTCGAGTCGCGGAGCGCGTTACGGTGGAGCGACGCACAACGAAAAGCCTTTCTTGACCCACAGGGATTCACATACATCTTCCATGGGGCATTCCGTGACCCACTCGCCCTTCCACACCACGTTCGAGATAGACGGCGTCCCGGTCGGTTCGGGGGAGCCGACCTACGTCATCGCTGAGATCGGCTCCAATCACGGCCAGGATCTCTCACAGGCGAAAGCCCACATCGACGAAGCCGTCTCGGCCGGTGCCGACGCCGTGAAGTTCCAGACGTTCCGGTACAGCGATCTGTTCCACGACGAGACCACCGACGAAGAGGTTCGAGCGTTCTTCGAAGACGTCTCCTTGCCGTTCGACTGGCACGACGAACTACAGCGGTACACGAACCGACAGGGGGCAACGTTTCTGTCGACACCGACACATCCCGAAGCAGTCACGCTACTCGAGGAGATCGACGTCCCGGCCTACAAGATCGGCTCGCCACAGGTCGCTACCGATCCCGACCTCATTTCGGAGGTCGCGTCCCTCGACAAGCCGATGCTCGTCTCGTCGGGACTGAGCGGCTACGGCCCGGTCGAAGAGGCACTTGAGACGTGTCGCTCCCGGGGCCAGTACGACGTCGCGGTCCTGCACTGTGTCTCCGAATATCCGGCCGATCCGTCGGACGCCCAACTGCGCCGGATCGACCGACTGAAACGAGCCTTCGGGACGATAGTCGGGTACTCCGATCACACGGAGAGTCGCACGATCCCGGTCGGTGCGGTCAGTCTCGGGGCCGACATCGTCGAGAAGCACTTCACGCTCGACCGGAGCCTCGACGGCCCGGATCACCCCTTCGCGCTCGAACCCGATGCGTTCGGAGAGATGGTCGACAACATCCGCGAGATCGACTCCGCGATAGGGAGCGGACTGAAGTTCGGCCCGTCGGACGCGGAGACCGAGATGCTCGAGGAGGTGCAGCTGAAACTCGTCGCCGACGAATCGCTTCCGGCCGGAACACCGATCACCGACGAGCACGTGCGCCTCCGTCGGTCCCCTCGTGGCATCCCTCGGGAGACCCTCTCTCGACTGATGACCGACGGCGTAGTGACGGGGACGGATCTCGAACCGGGCGATCTGATTCGATGGCGCGACCTCGCTGATCAAACATGAACGCACCAGACCTCTCCGAGACGACGCTGTACGTGCAACGCGCACTCTGGGAACAGAAGCCGCTGATAGAGGCGGCACAACGGTACGGAGCAACGGTCGTCGCGGTCGATTCCGACGAAGATGCGGCCGGCCGGGAGGTCGCCGATACGTTCGTGCAGGTCGACAGCTTGCGCGACGTCACGGAGTGTCTCGACGTCGCACGGACACACGACGTCGACGCCGTGACGACCGACCAGTGTGACTTCTCGCTGTTTACCACGTCCTACATCGGAGCGCGACTCGACGTGCCGGCGGCGTCGCTGACCGCGGCTCAGAACACGACGAACAAAAAGCGGATGCGACGGGCCGCGGCGGATGCGGTCGCCCACCCGGACTACCGAATCTGTTCGACCGAGGCGGAAGTGCGGACTGCGGTGACCGAGATCGGCCTGCCCGTCGTAGTCAAACCCGTCGACAGCAGGGGGGCCTTCGGCGTCCGCCGCGTTACCGACCCCGAGCAGGTCAGGGGCGCGTACCTCGACGGCATCGCGAATTCGAGCGCTCGCGAGCTGATCGTCGAGGAGTTCGTCGATGGAATCCCAATCACGGTAGACGGCTACTACGCCGACGAACATCGGTCGTTGGCCACCGCGTCCAAGGATACCCCGCTCGGAAACCTCGATCCGGATCGGGAGTTGACGTATCCGGCACAGATCTCCGAACGGAAACGTGACGAAGTGAAGAGACTCACGGATTCGCTGGCGGAGACGCTGGACATCTCGTTCGGCCCGACCCACGCGGAGTACATCCTGACGGACGACGGAACGTTCCACCTGCTCGAGTTCCACAACCGTGGCGGAGGGCTCCAGACCTCCACGTCGCTCGTCCCGGCACTGACGGGGTTCGACGTCGCGACGCAGTTGCTGTGTGACGCTATCGGAACTCGCTCGGGACAGGAGGGGGGTTCGTTCCCGGTCGAACGAGCGGGGATCATCCGCCCGATCCATTTCGAGTCGGGCACCATCGTGGAGATCGAGGGGCTCGATAACGCCCGCGCCGACGAGGACGTCCTCGTCTTACAGCTGTTCGTCGAACCCGGGGACGAGATCGAGGAGTTCGAACTCGCCACCGAAGCTCATGGTGCACTCGTAACGGTCGGAGACACTGTTGCTGACTCAAGACAACTGGCAGACACTACCGAAAGTGCCATCCAGATTCGGTACGAGTGAGTAACACGGCACAAGATTTATGATTTGAAAACGAGCAATTCCGGTATGGTCTCGCAGTCGGCAGAACCAACGCTCAGGAAGTTTTCGATCCACGATTCGGAGGAAGATATCCTGGAATTCTACCGCGAGAACGGATACGCCGTTCTCAGCGATGTGTATTCCGACGAGGATGTCTCCCGTATCAGATCCCAGATTAGAAACATTCTAGAAACCGAAGCGGCTCGCGAACTGGGGGAGGGTCCTGGCGCCGAGTTCGACACGTATCTACGGGACCTGTTCGGGATCAGCGACGACTACAGGTCGAACCTCTACGAGACGCTCCAAGATATCAGCGCGCTCCACCGACTCGCCATCCACGATAACGTCTTCCAAATGTTGGACCTTCTGGGGATCGAGGAGCCTGCACTCCGGGACAAAGGGGGACTCGGACTCCGAATCGACATCCCGAGCGAGGACGAATTCCTGTCGCCGACCCACCAGGACGTCTATCCGATGAAAACGGAGAACTGCGCCAACTTCTGGGTTCCGTTGCGATCCGTGACCCCGAACAGTGGGGCACTGAAAGTGTTCCCGGGAAGTCACGAGATCGGCGCCGTTCCGGCCGAGGAGAAGTTCGTCCGGAAGTACAAAGGGAACTCGAAACAGGGTATCCCCGAATCGTTCACCGCGGATTACGAGGAAACGTACGCGTCCCTGGACGCGGGTGAGGTGCTCGCGTTCCACCCCTATCTCCTGCATCAATCCACGACGAACCGGTCCGACGACATCCGGTGGACCGCCACGATCCGGTTCGACGACGCGACGTCAATCGAGTGGCTGCGGGAGGAGAAGAACCCGTACCTCGACTACCGGCGACCGGAGCTACTGTAGTCGATCACCGACGGACCCGGGCGCGGGGTCCCGAATCGGCGATTTTAGGCTTCGAAACATTCAATACTGGCTGGAAAAGTGACCTCGACCGTGACAGTAGAACGGATCGTCGACGTGCACACACATCTCTACGCCGAACCCGACTACTCGGTCGAGTCGAACCTCGCCGACTTCGACGTGGCCGAAATCGCCGCCGACTACGTAAACCGTCTCGAAACGTCCCCGGTCGACCACGCGATAGCCATAGTCATGGACGAATCGCTCGTTCTGGACGAGGACGCCCTCTCGGAGCTTGTCGCAGCGCGTGACGCCTCCGGGCTGTTTTCGCTCGTCTTCCTGGTCGATCCGTTCGCGGCGGACGCCGAAGCGCGCATCGAACGGGCGGCCGAAGCCGGTGCCGTCGGGATCAAACTCCACCCGTATCAGCAGAACATGGGGGACGCAGACGACTTCCCTCGAGTCGCCAAGGTCCTTCGAACCGCCGAGCGTCACGACCTCGTGACCATCATCGACGCCGCGTACGGGGAGACCCAGATGTACAACTACAACGGCGTCCGCCTGGGCCACTCCATGGCCAAAGTCGTCGACTCGCCGATCCTGCTCGCCCACGGTGGGGCAGTGAAGGTACTCGACGCCTTCTCGACCGCGGTGACGTTCGACAACGTCTATCTGGATACGTCGTTCTCGATTCCGTACTGGGAGGGGAGTTCGGTCGTTCAGGACTACGTCTTCGCCATGGAGAAGATGTCGATGGACAAGTGGATGTGGGGGACGGATATTCCGTACATGGGGCTCGAAGAGTCGTTAGAGGCCGCACAAAGCCTGCTGGTGGAAAACGAACTCACCGACCACGCGGACGCCCTCTTTCACGAGAACGCCACAGCGCTGTTCGATCTGTAAACCGCCTGGACGTTGGGGGCTGTAGCGAGTCGGTTCCCCGGTGTGCCTCTCCATTCCTGACAAAAACAAAACACAAAATAATTCAACTGGTTTTCTAATACATTCCAAGTGTGCCGGTCGATAATCCAATTACGAACTATAGCTACGATCTCGGAAGTGTTAAAAAAGGCATAAAAAATCCGAGGCTGTTTCTCAGGGAGCTTCGATACAACCTCGAAGCCCTCGCCAACCCGCTCTTCAGGCGAGTGAACAGCTACATGTTCCGACGGGAACACGGCCGCGGGGCGGATTTCGTCTCCGAGGACTGGGACACCATGATCATCCTCGACGCCTGCCGGTACGACGTCTTCGCGGACAGACACACGTTCGACGACGGCGAGCTGGACTCCCGCATCTCGCGAGGGAGTAACAGTTGGATGTTCGTAAAAGAGAACTTCGAAGGGAGACAGCTACACGACACCGTATACGTCTCCGCCAACCCGTGGTCGGCGAAGCTGGACGAAGGAACGTTCCACGCGTCGATCCTGTTGCACGACGAGTGGGACGCCGAAGAGCGGACGGTCATGCCAGCGGATGTGACGGAGGCAGCCAGGGATGCCCACGAACGGTTCCCCAACAAGCGGATCATCGTCCACTACATGCAGCCCCACACCCCGTACATCGGCTCGAAGGGTCACGAACTGCGGGACCGCATCCCCGGCGAACACCGGGGGTGGCACAAGTACAACGGTCTCCAGCGAGACGAGATCGGTCCATACACGGGCGACAAAGAGCAGCTCCTCGAGGGGACGTCGATCTGGGACGCGGTCAGGGACGGACACGTGAGCGACGACGAACTGTGGGAGGCGTACTGCGAAAACTTCGACGTGGTCGCCGACCACGTGTCCGATCTGTTGGAGACGATCAGCGGGAAGACGGTGATAACCGCCGACCACGGCGAGTTGCTCGGCGAAAGGATCTTCCCGTTTCTCAGCAAACAGTACTCCCACCCGTGGGACGTCAAATCCCCCGAACTGTGCCGTGTTCCGTGGTTCGTGATCGAGGACGGAGAGCGCCGATCCGTGGAGGCCGCCCCACCGGTCGGAAAAGAGGGCATCGACCGGGACATGCTCGGCGACCGGGATATCGTCAAACAGCGGCTGCGTGATTTCGGCTATCTACAGTAGTCGGGGGGACAGCCGGTCGGTGTGGCCCCGCACGTAACGAACCCGACGCTTTTAACGCGTGCCCGAGTACGATTGCATCGGGTAGTGGACGGTGGCACACGTGACACGAACGCGAGACAGTCGGCCGATTATCCTCTTCGACGGGGTCTGTAACCTCTGTAACTCCTTCGTCAACTTCGTCATGGATCACGACGGCGGGGCGTTCCGGTTCGCCTCGATACAGTCGGAAGTGGGGAGCGAACGGATGCGCGACGCCGGCCTGTCCCCCGACGACTTGGAGACGTTCGTCGTCGTCGACGGCGACGACGTCTACACGAAATCCGACGCCGGTCTGCTGGTGCTCCGACATCTCGGACTGCCGTACTCGCTTCTGTCCCCCGCCGTCGTCGTTCCCTCGGTTCTCCGTGATCCCGTCTACGAATTCGTCGCCGAACACCGATACGAGTGGTTCGGCAAGCGCGACACCTGCCGCGTTCCCACCGAGGAGACGAAAGACCGGTTCCTCTCGGAAGATTTCTGAACCGCCGTCGTCCAACAAGAGACGTGACCACGGACGTACTCATTCACGCGAACACGGGCGAAGACGTCGGTCTCGGGCACGTCGTTCGCTGCCTGACGCTGACTGCGGAACTGCAGTCACGAGACATTGCGACGGAGCTACGTCTCAGGGACGACGAGAAGGCGGCGACGTTCGCTCGTGAGGCCGGCGTGGCGCCGACGACGTCGTCCGGGATCGACCTGTCGAACTCCCCTGCGGACGTCGTCGTCGTCGACTCGTACGACTTCACCGCCGAGAACTTCGAACGGTTGTCGGCGGACAAGACACTGGTCGTCATCGACGAACTCGGGGATCGGCACATCCCGGCTGATCTCGTCGTCAACAACAACATCTACGCCGATCAGATCGACTACCCAGCTGCCGAGGCGGTGCTCCGTGGCCCCGAATACTGTATGCTGCGCGAACCGTTCCGTGACGTTGAGGCGCCGACCCACCACCAGCCACCGGAATCCGTACTCGTCACCGTCGGCGGTGCCGATCTGGTAGATTCGTTCGTCGACGTACTCGGGGCGACGGCAGCTGTCGCGGGCGAAGCGACGATAGACGCCGTGGTCGGACCGTACTTCAATTCGCCCGGTGACGCGCCGGAAGCGGTCGTCTTTCACCGCGACCCCCCTGACATACAGGAACTCATGTGGGAGGCGGACGTGGCCGTGAGCGGGGGTGGGCAGACACTGTACGAACTGGCCGCCTGCGGAACACCCGCGGTCGCGCTCACCCTCGGCGCTGATCAGGTGCGCAACGTAGCGGGCTTCGAGACCGCGGAGTTCTGTCTCGCGGCCGGATCACCGGCCGAACAGGGGTTCGACGCCCAGTTCCGCACCCACCTCGAGAATCTCTGTGGAAACGTCGAACGACGGGGGCGGATGAGCGACCGGGGCAGGTCGCTCGTCGACGGGAACGGCGTCGTCCGGGTCGCTGACCGGCTCGAAGAGTACGTGTGAGCCGGCTTGCTCGGCCGCCAAGAGGGTTACAGGAGCTTTATCTGTCTGAGTGAGGGAGATCAGGGAGATGAGTTCGAGTTCGGTGCGCGAGATCTCCCGGGGGCTGTACGATGGCGTCTTCCGCCACGGTCTGTTCGTCCTCACGCTGGTCGTCTCGCTGTCGTATCTTCTCAGTGGCTTCCCGTTCGCACCCTTGTTCGACGACGTCGCCGGGCTTCGTGCCGGCTTCCGGGTCGCGTTCGGCGTCGTCTTGTTCGCCAGTCTCTACCGGACACGGTACGCGTTACCCATCCTGTACGGCCACGAGGCAGTGCGTCGAAACGGACAGCGGTGGCCGATTGTCGCCACCTACCACGCACAGTTCGTCCTCGTCGGACTACTCACGGTCGGTCTGTTCACGGAGCTCGTTGCACTGTTGCTTCTCGGCGTTCGGATGCTATTCGTCGAGCGCACCAAACGGTTCGGCCTCGAAAACACGCTCAACCAGATGGTGATCGTCCACCTGCCGTTCCTGGGGGTCGGTGACAGGTACTCCCTCGACGCTCTGCTCGGAATCCAGACGCTCGTCGCGAGTCCGGTCATGTTCAACTCGCTGTTCGTCCTCGTGGGTGTCATGACGGTGTCGGGGGCGTACCACAAGTTGGGCAGCGACATCTGGCGTCGCGGCGACGCCGTGCGAGCGTTCCTGAGCCTCCCGCACCTCCGGCTTTCGATGCTCAGTGGTCTTTCGATGCCGATTCCGTGGGCGCTTTCGGCCGCCCTCTCGTATACGATGATTCTCGGTCAGGGACTCCTGCTGTTCAGCCTCGTCAACAAGTGGCTCTTTTTGGCCGTCGCATTCCTGTTCGTCGGCTTTTCGATAACGATGTTCGCGGTCGTCGACCTCTCATACATCGGACAGACGTTCCTCGCCGTGTTCGCGCTGTACGGCGGCACGGTCGCACTGAATCTCGCGTCGTATCCGTCCCCGAGTACGATGCTCACGCCTATGGTGACCCCGTTCACCGTGATTGCCGTGGTTATCGTCGTCCTCGGACTGTCGACCGTCCTCGAGACGGACGCCACCGTCGGAACGCCGCTCAGGACGGCCTCGCGGCTCCTCAGCGGACAGAACGCGCCCGTGAAACCGTTCAACGAACAGCACCTCGAAGGGATCAACACGTTCCGGTTCGTGTACGAAGATCCGGAGACTGGAGAACGACGACCCGTCCTCGAGGTGTTCGACGAGGACGGGTGGCAAAAGCAGTGGTGCTATCCACGGTATTTCCAAGCGTCAGTGTACGTCGTGACGGACTACTGTCTGGCCGTACAGCACGACGGGATGCCGGTATCGGAGAAGCTCCCGGAACTGATCGACCTCTGCCGTGCGGGGTTGGAGGCCGCCGGCGAGGAGTACGGGAACATCTACCTCGACATCAAGACGTTCGACGGCAATCAGCAAGAGTATCTCGAAGCCGAGTGGCAGCGGATAGGCGTCTGTCGATTCGCCGAGGACGGCGTGGAGTGGGATCGGCTGAGCGATCCGCCGAAGGTAGAGACGCATCCGCGACTGGACTTCGAGTTCGACAACTCGTGAGTTGCGAGAAGCGGCGTCGAAAGTCCTAACCAACCCGGCGGTAAACGCCGCCTATGGTCGTTTTTAGCGTTCAGGCACGCATGGGATCGACCCGCCTCCCCGGGAAGGCGTTGTTGCCGCTGGGTGAGCGCCCGATCCTCAAGTACGTCGTCTCCCGCTGCCGGTCGGCGACCAGCGGTGGCGAGGTCGTCGTGACGACCGGGGACGCGCCACCGAACGACGCCATTCGCGAGTGGTGCCGACGGGCGTCGGTCACGTGCGTGACCGGGCCGGAAGAGAACCTGCTCGAACGCCATCGAGAGGTAGCGGCGGTCACCGACAGCGACGTACTCGTCCGGATCACCGGCGACTGTCCGTTCGTGCCTCCGGAAGAGATCGACCGGGTGCTGGACCACCACCGGGAAGCGCCAGCAGCGCTGACGACGAACAACTCGGAGCGGATGCCAATCGGTACCGCCGTCGACGTCCTCGACCGTAGCGTGCTGACGGAACTCGCCGAACGGGGTGCCACGCACCCGGTAGCACCACTCCGAGACCCCGACTCCTCGTGGATGGTTCGTCTCACGGACTCGGATCGGTGGGCCGCCTTCGGAGCGCCACACACCGCCGTCGATACCCCGGAAGACTACTGGAACCTGGTAGACGCCGTGGACGCGGTGGGCACGGACCCCTATTCCGTAACGGCGTGGCTCGCAGAGCGGGACGGTCGGTAAGACACAATCTATAAAATCGCCCGCGAACTCTACCTTCCCGAATGACAGAGAAACTGCTCTTCGACGACGGGTCCAAGTTCGTCTCACTTGGCGGAGCGTTCACGACACACACGTCGTCGGAACGGCCGAAAAAGTGGCCGGACGTCTGGACGGTCCCCAAAGAGGCAGTCGTGAGCGAGGGCGCTGCCATCGAACTCCCGCCGGAGGTCGAAGATGTCGCTATCGGTCCCGAGATTACAGCCGTCGTCGGCGAGTCGATGTACCGGGTCGACGAATCCGACGTGGCGGCTTCCATCGCCGGCTTCACCGTCTCGACCGACGTGAGCGCGAAAGGAGAGTGGCCGGGGTACGCGAACGAGAACCATCCCCACATCACGGGCACGGGGTACAAGATCTTCCCCACGTTCCGTCCGACCCTGTCGACGTACGAGCCACTGAGCATCGAGGACGCCGTCGACCTCCACGTCGAGGGGATCGTCGACGGTGAGACCGTCGTCGAGGGATCAACCGCGAGCATGGGCTTCTCGATCCCCGAGATCTTCGCTCACGTGAGCAAAATTATCAAACTCGAACCCGGCGATCTCGTCGCGCTCGGTGACCCAGGAAATCCGAGTCGGTTCATCGACGACGCCTCGACCGTGACCTCGCGCATCCAGGATATCGGCGAGTTGACCAATCCGGTGCGCCGGATCGACGACGGCTGAACCGGCGACACCGCTGCGGGTGTCGCTCGGCGGCGGGACGACCTTTCGCAAAGCCGAAGTAGTAACGGTGGCGTGAGTGGAGGCATATGAGTCTCGAGCGAACTGTTTTCGAACTGGCCGCCACGGTGGGACAAGCCCAACGGCTCCTGACGGCCTACGAAGCCGTGACGGGCGATCTGCCGGGCGATCAGAGTCTCTCCGTTTCGGACGAGATCCGGGCCCATCACCTCCCCGAGTCCGAGCGCGAGGGATACGTCCTGTTGCCGTTGATTCCGGGCTATCGAACGCTAGCGCTCCGATTTTGTGTGTTGGGCCACGCGTTCCGTGCGCGGGGGTACGAACCGCTCGTCCTGCGCGACGACGCGAACTTGCCGATACGACCGGAACTCACCGTCGACAACGAACGGAAGGTGCTGAGCGTCGAGGGATGTCGATACCGGGCCAGACGCTACCCGGAGTTGTTCGGTATCGAGACCGTGAGCATCGGCGAGGCGCTCGACGGGTCGTTCGAACGGCCGACCGTCGGGGACCTCGACGAGACGGAACTGCGTTCGGTGACGTACCGCGGAGTCGACGTCTCGAGTTGTGCGATGGCGTCGACGAGAAAGTACCTGAAGGAGTACAGCTTCGACCTGACCGATCCGGAGCCACGGCGGGTCTTCGAGGACTGCCTGCGTGGAGCGATGATGATCGCGGACGCGACGCGGGAACTGATTGACAGCTACGACATCGAGGTCGCACTCGTCAACGAAGCTCACTACATCCAGGGACGGGTGCCGCTCGACCTCTGTGAGAGCGCCGGTGTCAACGTGTACAGCCAGAAGAACGGCTACCACCGCGGGAAGATCATGTTCGGGACCCCGGCGAACCGGGATTACATGGGACAGTTCGCCGACGAGGATCTGACCGCCAGCGCCGTCGACACGACCCTCTCGAACCGACAGCGGGAGCGGATCGAGAGCCTGATGGAAAAGCGTCGATCCGGAACGGTGACGCCGTATAAATACACCACGGACAACGAGTCGTCGGTCGACACGGAGCGGGACAAACTGGTCGGGATCTTCTCGAACATCCTGTGGGACGGCGCCCTCGAACCGGAGCAGTCGCTCTACCGGGACGTCCGCGAGTGGTTCGACGACACCGTCGAGGCAGCGGCTCGAAACGCCGACACCCAGTTCGTGATCAAGGCGCATCCGGGCGAGGCCAAGCGAAACACCAACGAGGGTCTCGCCGACTGGGTCGAAGAAGATTACACCCCGCTCCCGGAGAACGTCGACTTCCTCCCCCCGGACACCGAGGTGAACACGTACGCACTCATCGACGACCTCGACGCGGGTATCGTCTACGCGTCCACCGTCGGACTGGAGATGGCCCTCGACGGCGTGCCCGTACTGGTGGGTGGGTATCCCCCGTACCACGGCTTCGGGATCACGCACGATCCCGCCAGCAAGTCGGAGTACGTCGCGCAGATCCGGAACGTCGGTGCCCTGGAGCACAGTGCCGAGCGGAAGCGGCGGGCGTGGCGGTTCGCCTACTTCCTGTTCGTCTGCAAGCATCTGGAGTTTCCCCCACTGGCCGATCCGGAGGGGGACGTCCGGCTGACACACGAGGAGATCGTGAGCGACGACGGCGTCTACACGTCCATGGTCGATCAGATCCTCGCCCGCGAGGAGGTGATCCAGCCGGGATGTATGGGGTTGAAGTGAGCTGGCAGGGCCGGATCAGACGAACTTCGGGAGGTTGTCCGAGACGGTCGTTCTGAAGGAAGGGGAGAGACCGAACAGGGAGACGAAGTACAGCCCGGCCCCTGACGCGACGAGGAGCAACACCAACGCGAAGTTGTGCTGGAGGAGCGCGTAGGTTCGTTCGAGCTGGAGCAGTCCGAAGACGTAGCCGCCCATGATCGTCGCCGCGAGTAGCTGTTTGGAGATGTCGACGTACGGCACGTCGAAGGAGATCAGTCGCGTGAGGTAGTAGTACGCCAGAATCATCGCGAACCCGGTCGAGAGGGCCGTGGCGGCGGCGGCACCGAGCCAGCCGAACCAGTAGACCAGTCCGACGTTCAAGACGACGTTCGACGTGATGAACACGGCGTTGATCCGAAACGTGACGTCCACTCGATCGAGACCGTTGAACGCGGTGATCATCTGTCTGTAGTACGACCGCAAGAGCACGGCGAGCAACAGCGTCACCAGCACGGTCCCGCCGACCTGGAACTCCTGACCGTAGATGCGGAGGATTCGCCGGCTCAGGAGCAGTCCGCCGACCATCCCGGGCAGGAGGATCAATCCCGCGTATCGGAGCGCGTCGGTGAAGATCGGCGCCGCCGCCTGATCGCCCTCGGTGGCCGAGAGGTTGCTGATCTGTGGGAATATCGCGTTGCTGACTGCATCGGAGAAGGACAGAAAGAACGTGCTGATCGTCCAGCAGACGGAGTAGACGCCGATCAGGTCGGGGGAGACGAACAGTCCGAGGACGGCGATGTCGGCCCAGCCGAACACGCGGTTCTCCACGCCGCCGAGCCACGAGAACTTCGCGTACGAAAAGAGGCTCTCGAAGTGGTGTTTCGACGGACGTGCAATCGAGGGGGCGACGTACCAGAGCCCGATCACGCTGACCGACAGGAATCCGACCGCGTTACCGATGAGTAGTCCCACGAGTCCGAACGTCAGGAACACCAGGCCGACCTGTGAGAGGCTGCGGATCAGCATCCGAACCGGGATCAACATCCCCATGACGTGGACGAGATCGAACCCTTGGAGCGTGTTCTTGACCAGCGAGTCGAGCAACCGTACCAGCAACAGCAAAACGACGAAGTGAACGAGGGGTTCCCCGAGATACGCGTTCAGTTGTCCGCCGAAGGCGTACACGAGCGTCGCCACGACGAGGAAGGTGCCCGCGATGCTCAACAGCCCGGCGGTGAAGTACTCCGCTCGCTGTTCGCCCTCGCTCAGCCGTTTGCCCACCGCACCGGTGATCCCGCCGGTCCCCAGGATGCCGACCCACGCCACGACCGCGAGAACGAGGGAGTACCTACCGAGGACCGAAGCCCCGAGATAGCGGGCGAAGTAGATCGTCGCGACGAATCCGACGATAGAACCGACGACCTTCGAGACGAAGAAGACGAGCGAGGTCTGTCCGATCCGCATTGTAGTCGGTGATCACTCGGCGAACAATGGAAGTTCCGGTGTCGGGCGTCTCCGAAACGTGGGCGCCGAAGTGCGCCGCGGGCGGTCGGCGCGGCCGCGAACCGTGGTCCCGGCACCGAAGACGAACGTATTTGTCACGAGACCACTAGGTGTAGCGCATGAAAGCAGTCATCCTCGCCGCCGGCAAGGGCACGCGCCTCCGTCCGCTCACCGAGGACAAACCGAAGGTACTGGTCGAAGTCGACGAGACGCCGCTGATCGAGTACGCGTTCGACTCGCTGATCGACATCGGCGTCTCGGAGTTCGTCGTCGTCGTCGGCTACAAGAAAGAGCAGATCATGGAGCGCTACGACGACGCCTACGAGGGCGTCCCGATCACGTACACGCACCAGCGCGAGCAACTCGGTCTCGCTCACGCCCTGTTGACGGCCGAGCCGTACGTCGACGACGACTTCATGCTCATGCTCGGCGACAACGTCTTCGAGGCGAACCTCGGCGACGTGGTCAACCGGCAGGCCGAAGAGCGGGCCGACGCCGCGTTTCTCGTCGAGGAAGTCCCCTGGGAGGAGGCGTCCCGCTACGGCGTCTGTGACACGAACGAGTACGGCGAGATCACCCGCGTCGTGGAGAAACCGGACGATCCGCCGTCCAATCTGGTGATGACCGGGTTCTACACGTTCACGCCGGCCATCTTCCACGCCTGTCACCTGGTCCAGCCCTCGGATCGGGGCGAGTACGAACTTCCGGACGCCATCGACCTGTTGATCCAGAGCGGGCGGACCATCGACGCGATCCGGATGGACGGCTGGCGGATCGACGTCGGGTTCCCCGAGGACCGCGACGAGGCGGAGCGTCGGCTCGTGGAGGGCGAGGCGGCGGGCGTCGACGCCGAATCGGGGTAGCCCACGGCGTCGCCGACGGATGGGAACGACTTTCCCGCTTCCCCGAAGAGGAACCACTATGTCGGGGTCCGACGGCGTCTGCGTCCTCGTCCCTACGCTCGACGAGGCCGAAACGGTCGGCGACGTGATCCGAGACTTCCGCGCGGCGGGCTACGAGAACGTGCTCGTCGTCGACGGCGGCTCCGACGACGACACCCAGTCCGTCGCCCGCGAGGCCGGTGCCCGCGTCGTCGAGCAGACAGGCGTGGGCAAGGGACAGGCGGTCCGGGAGGCGGTCGCGGAGCATATCGACGCCGACTACGTCCTGATGCTCGACGGCGACGGCACCTACGGCGCCGACGACGCCGAGGCGATGCTCGACCCGCTCCGGGCGGGCGAGGCGGAACACGTCATCGGGAACCGCTTCGCCGACATGCGCTCCGGAGCGATGACGGTTTTCAACCGGATCGGCAACCGCCTCATCAACGCGGCCTTCGGCGTCATCCACCGCGAGTCGTTCGACGACATCCTCTCGGGCTACCGGGCCTTCACCCGCGAGTCGTTCGAGCGGATGCACCTCACCGCCGACGGCTTCGGCATCGAGACGGAGATGGCCGTCGAGTGTGCGAAACGGGGGATTCCGACGACGGTGGTGCCGGTGACCTACTACCCGCGACCCGCGGGGTCGAACACGAACCTCCACCCGATACGGGACGGGGGGATCATCTTCCTCGAACTCTACCGACGGGCGAAGACCAACAACCCCCTCTTTTACTTCGGGAGCCTCGGCACGGTGTCGACGGTCTCGGGGGTTCTCGTCGCCGCCTACGTCGGCGTCGAGTGGTTCACCCAGCGCGTCTCCCACGAGGTGCTCGCGGTCGTCGCCGCCTTCGCCATCCTCGTCGGCGTCCAACTGCTCATGTTCGGGATGCTCGCGGATCTGATCCTCTCCCTGCACCGCGAGCAGTTGCGGGAACGGGAGTAGGTGGGGAAGCTACATCCCGCCGCCGCGTCTGTGATCGACCATGCGCGATCTGGACGAGACCGACCTCGAGATCCTGCAGGCGCTGATGGACGACGCTCGCCGTCCGTGGGCGGAGATCGCCGAGACGGTCGACCTGTCGCCGCCCGCGGTGTCCGACCGCGTCGACCGTCTGCAGGAACTTGGCGTCCTCCGCCGGTTCACGCTCGATCTCGACCGCTCGAAACTCCGAGACGGCGTTCCGGTCCTGGTGACGGTCGAGCCGGCCCGTGGCGCCGTCGACGACCTCCGAGCGTCGTTTCGCGCCGCCGACGCGGTCGAGCACCTCTTTACGACCGCCGAGCAGGACCTGATCTGTTACGCCCGCATCCACGAGGGCGACGTGCCGCGGTGGCTCTCGCGAACCGTCGACGACGAGAGCGTCGACGACTACGGGGTGACGCTGCTCACCGAGGGCGAGTGGACGCCGACGGTCGGCGGCACCGGCTTCGCGCTGACGTGTGCCGAGTGCGGCAACAGGGTGACGAGCGAGGGGACGACCGCCCGTATCGGCGGCGAGATCCGTCAGTTCTGCTGCCCCTCCTGCGAGGGGCGATTCGAGGCGCGGTACGAGCGTCTGGACGAGGCCGCGTCGGCGGAGGGAGGGACGGACGCCGGGGACGACCCACCGGACTGAGCGACCGACACCCGGATTGATTACGCTCCCGTCTCTCCACCCGAGCGATGTCGGACTCCGACGGAGCGACGGGCGTCCCGTGGCGGTCGCGACGGCTGTACCTCCTCCTCGCGACGGCGGCCGTGGCGCCGCTGGACGTGACCATCGTCGGGCCGGCGCTGCCGGCCATCGCCGACGCGTTCGAGGTGTCGAGCGCCCGGAGCGGACTGGTCATCACCGCCTTCGCCGCGCCGGGGGCACTCCTCGCGCCCGTCGTGGGGATGTACGCCGACCGCCTCGGTCGCCGGCGGGTGATCGTGCCCTGTCTGCTGATCTACGGCGTCGCCGGCGTCGCCGTGACGCTCGCGACCGAACTCTGGATGGTGCTCGGTCTCCGGGCGATACAGGGGAGCGTCGGCGGCAGCATCCTGGCGTCGCTGACGCTGGCGCTCGTCGGCGACTACTACGACGGACCGCGACGCAACGCGGTGATGGGCGTCGTCAGCGCGGGGATCTCGTTCAGTGCCGCGGCCGGTCCCGTCCTCGGGGGCGCCCTCGCCACCCGGTCGTGGGACGCCCCCTTCTACCTCTACGGGACGAGCGTCGTCGTCGCGGCGCTGGCCTATCGCTACCTCGACGCGCCAGCGGCGGCAGGGAGCGGGACGGACCGGGAGGGTTCGTACCTTCGCGCCGCCCTGGCGTCGCTCCCCGCCCGCGAGGCGGTCGCCATCTACGGCGCGACGCTCGTCGGGTTCACCCTCTTTTTCGGGGGCGTCCTCACTGCCGTCCCGTTCCTGCTGGAGGGGACCTACGGGCTGGCGTCGGGCCGGGTCGGCGCGCTCGTGACGGGCGCGATGATGGTCGCCGCAGTCGTGGCCGTCTTCAACGGCCGCTTCGCTCGCCACCTGTCGAACGTGGGCCTGATCACCGTCGGGTTCGTGGGCTACGCCGCCGGTCTCGTGGGCGTGTGGGCCGCCGGCTCCGCGACGGCCGTCCTCCTCGCGCTCGGCGTCTTCGGAATCGGGCACGGTCTCCTCCTCCCTTCCGTCGCGTCGGCGCTGTCGGCGCTCGCCGGTCCCGAGTTCCGCGGCGGCGTCATGAGCCTGCGCACGAGCGTCATCCTCGGCGCACAGGCCGTCGGCCCGCCGCTCTTTACCCTCCCCGTGACGCGGCTCGGCGTGAGCTACGAACTCCCGCTGGCGCTCGGGGGCGTGGGGGCGGCGCTCACCGCCGTCGGCCTGTTCGCCGCCGCCGGCGGACGGGCCGGGATCGGCGTCGCGGCCGCGGGCGACGGCTAAATGGCAACGTTTAGGCCGATTCCGCGGGGCCTATCGACCATGTCAGAGACAGTGCTCCTCGTCGGCGGGGGCGGACGGGAACACGCCATCGCTCGCGCCGTCGCACCGGACGCCGACCTCTACGCCTGCGCGAGCAACCGGAACCCCGGCATCGTCGAACTGGCCGAGGAGACGTACTCGGTCGACGAGCGCGACGCGGACGGAATCGTCGACGTCGCGGAGGAGGTAGACGCCACGCTCGCGGTGATCGGTCCCGAATCGGCGCTCGCGGCGGGCGTCGCCGACGCCCTCGCCGACGCCGGCGTCTACACCTTCGGGCCGTCGGCCGAAGCCGCGCGCATCGAGACGGACAAGGCCTACCAGCGGCGGTTCATGCGGGAGGAGGGCATCCCCGGCTGTCCCGACTTCGAGACGTTCGAGGACATGGACGCCGCCTGCGAGTACCTCGACGCCTACGACGGCGACCTGGCCGTGAAGCCCGCCGGTCTCACCGGCGGGAAGGGCGTCCGCGTCACCGGCGATCAGGTGACGAAAGCGGAGGCCAAAGCGTACCTCCGCGAGTCCGACCACGACCGCGTGGTGCTGGAAGAGCGACTGGTCGGCGAGGAGTTCACCGTCCAGGCGTTCGTCGCGAGCGAGGGGCGACGCTCCTCGGGGCGAATCCGGCCGACGCCCGCGGTGCAGGACCACAAGCGCGCCTACGAGGGCGACGAGGGACCGAACACGGGCGGGATGGGGAGTTACAGCGACGCCACGCCGACCCTGCCGTTCATGGACCGGGACGACTACGACGCGGCGGTCGAGATTCTGGAAGCGACCGTCGACGCCCTCCCGGAGTACACGGGCGTCCTCTACGGGCAGTTCATGCTCACCGCCGAGGGGGTGCGGGTGGTGGAGTTCAACGCCCGCTTCGGCGACCCCGAGGCGATGAACACCCTCCCCGTCCTCGACACGCCGTTCGTCGACGTACTCACGGCGGCGCGGGACGGCGATCCACTGCCCGAACTCGACTTCCAAGCCCGGGCGACCGTCTGCAAGTACGCGGTGCCGGCCGGCTACCCCACCGATCCCGAGTCCGGCGCGCGGATCGAGGTGGACGAGGCGAGCGTCGCGCGGGCGGCCGACGGCGACGGTGACGCCCTCCTCTTCTACGCCAGCGTCGACGCCCGCGAGGACGGCATCTACACCACCACCTCGCGGGCGTTCGCGGTCGTCGGCGTCGCGGCGACCATCACGGACGCCGAGACCATCGCCGAGGAGGCGCTGTCGGCCGCGGGCGACGGGCTTCGAATCCGTCACGACATCGGCACGCCGTCGCTGGTCCAGCGGCGGATCGACCACGTCGACCGCCTGCGCGAGTGACGCCGATCCGGCGAGCGCGGGGTGAGCGGCGTATGACGGACGAGTGACGGTCACTAAACCTTTATTTCGGCGCGCCTCCTCCGTCCGCTAATGGCGACGTTACGGGATTCTCTTGGCGACTTCGTGGACGACGTCGACGGACTGTTCCTGTTCGACCCGTCGGCGGCCTACTACGAGCGGTTCGCGGACGCGGACGTAACCCGGGTGGTGATCGCCGCCGAGAACGACGTGGACGCGGAGACGTTCGTCGAACTCCCGCTGGAGTTCGACAACGTCCGCGACCGCATCAAGTTCGGCGTCGAGGGGGCGATGGACCGCGATTTCGTCACCGCGGGCGACACCGTCGCCTGCGCCGTCTCGATGTTCGCCGACGACGCCGACGCCGACTCGCTGATCCGGGTGCGCGTCGACGAGTCGATGCACTCGGGCATCTACGATCTCTTCACCGACTCGCGGGCCGAACCGGGCGTCGTCCGCGACGTGTTCGAGGTGGCTATCGACCTCGGGAAGAAAGGGCAGAAAGGCAAGCCCGTCGGTGCGCTGTTCGTCGTCGGCGACGCGGGCAAGGTGATGAACAAGTCCCGGCCGCTCAGCTACAACCCCTTCGAGAAGTCACACGTCCACGTCGGCGACCCCATCGTGAACGTGATGCTCAAGGAGTTCTCGCGGCTGGACGGCGCGTTCGTCGTCTCCGATTCGGGCAAGATCGTCTCGGCGTATCGCTACCTGGAACCGTCGGCGGAGGGCGTCGACATCCCGAAGGGACTCGGGGCGCGGCACATGGCCGGCGGCGCGATCACGCGCGACACCAACGCCATCGCCATCGTGCTCTCCGAATCCGACGGGATGGTCCGGGCGTTCAAGGGTGGAGACCTCATTCTGGAGATCGATCCGGAGGAGTACTGAGATGCAGAGCGGCACGATTCGCGACGTCGTCGAGGCCGTCCCGATCCGATTCTGGCTCGCCTTCGGGACGGTTTTCGTCGGGCTGATCCTCGGCTGGCTGACCCGCGTCCTCGCCAGACGGGTGCTCAGGCGAATCGGCGTCCCCGACGCCATCGAGGGGACGGCGTTCGAGCGCACGGCCCGCGAGTTCGGCACGTCGACCGTCGGCATTCTCGCGGCCATCGCGGGCTATTTCGTGTTCGGTATCGCCGTCTTCGCCGCCGTCGCCGTCGCCGAAATCGAGTACGTCGCCCAGTTCTGGAACGCCGTCGCGGGGTTCCTGCCACAGCTGTTTTTCGCCGTCATCGTCCTCATCGTCGGCGTCCTGCTCGGCGACAAGGTGGAGCTGTTGGTCTCCGAGCGGTTCCGCGGCGTGAAACTCCCGCAGGTCGGCGTCCTGCCCCCGATGGCGAAATACAGCGTGTTCTACCTGGCGGCGCTGATCGCCCTCGGGCAGGTGGGCGTCGCCACCGCCGCGCTCGTCGTGCTGCTCGCGGCGTACGTCTTCGCCATCATCTTCCTCGGCGGTCTCGCCTTCCGGCACCTGCTCTCCGCGGGCGCCGTCGGCACCTACCTCCTGCTCAACCAGCCCTACACCATCGGCGACGAGATCCGCGTGGGCGACGTCCGTGGCATCGTCCAGGAGATGGACCTGTTCGTCACGCACGTCGAGACGGACGGCGAGGAGTACATCTTCCCGAACAGCAAGGTGTTCTCCGAGGGGTTCGTTCGGATTCGGTCGTGACGCGTCGGCGGTCCCCGAACGCCGCCCCCGGGTCGCGACGTTACGCGCCCGGGTCCGAGGACACGGTGGACGACCCGTAACTGTTGTTTCGCACCGAGAGCACGACGCTCCCCGCGTTCGCCCGCACGGAGTGGTTCGTCGATCCGAAGATGAACCGTCTGAGCCGGCCTCTGGTCGGGGCCCCGATGATCGTGAGTCCGTAGTAGAGCGACTGTTCGATGATCGCCTCGGCGACGTCGTCGGCCTCCAGGACCCACGTCGCCGTTTCGGGGCGGTCGATGCGGCGGGCGACGTCGTCGACGAGTTCGGCCGCCGCGTCCCGTCGACGCTCGGACGCGGCCTCGTCGACGACGTGCAACACGTCAATCCACGCGTCGCAGTCGTCGGCGACGGTCCGGGCGAGGTCGGCGGCGAGTCCCGAGTGGGGACCGGCCGCGACCGGGAGCAGAATCGACGGCACCTTCTCGTAGCCGGGGCGCCCGTTCACGACGACGACGTCACACGCCGCGTGCGCCGCGATCCGTGCGGCGACGCCCGCACGGAAGCGACGACCCCGCGAGCCGCCGGGCAAGACGAGCGTGTCGACGTCGTGAGCGCGAACCGTCTGGAGGACGCCCGTCGCGACGGTGTGCGTGTGGTGAACGTCCCCGTCCAGCGGCGCCGTCGAGTCGGCGATCCGGTCGAGAACCCCGTTCACGGGAGCGTCGGCGTCCACGTGGTGGACCGTCCCTCCGGAGGCGACGGAGAGCGAGGCCCCGGCCGCGCGTGCGAGCGTCGTAGCGACTTCGAGCTGATCGGTGAGGGCCGGTCCCTCCGCCGTCAGCAACGGGACGAGGATGCGGTTCCCGTCGAAGCCCCCCGCGATCCCTCGCGACTGCTCGAAGGCGTCGGGTCGGGTCCCCAGTAACCCCCCCAGCGACGTGAGGCCCATACCCACGTGTCTGAGCCGACTCACAAAAAACGGCGGGGTGATCGCCGAACTCGGGCGAACGGCCGCGTCGGCTCCCCGCGCCTCGTCGTCCGGGGCGACTGCGGGCGCGTGCCGTCGCCGCCGCCCGGGCGACGGGCGCCCGCTAGCGAGCCCGCTCGACCGGTCGGGCCGGAACGCCCGCGACCGTCGTCTCCGGCGGCACGTCCTCGGTGACGAGCGAGTTGGCCGCCACCTTCGCGTCGGCACCGATCTCGACGCCCGGTAGGACGACCGCCCCCGCGCCGATCATGGCTCGCTCTCCGACCACCACCTCGCCGGTGCGGTACTCCGTCTGCAGGAACTCGTGACAGAGGAGCGTCGCGTCGTAGCCGACGATGGCGTCGGCCCGGATCGTCAAGAGTTCGGGCCAGAACACGTCCGGCGTCGCCTCCAGGCCGAACGCGACGCCGGTATCGACGGTCGCACCGAGGCGCCGGAGCAGCCAGTTTTTCGCCCGCAGACTCGGCGAGACGCGGATCAGCCAGACCACGAGGTAGTTCACGACGACCCGAAGCGGTCGCTTCGCGTCCGGCCAGTGCCACAGCGAGTTTCGCGGTCCCTTCGTCGGGTGGCGGTCGAGACGGTCGTGTCGCCGACCGAGGTCCGCGTTCGAGTCCGAATCGGTCACGGTCGGGCTTCGGAGGCCGCCGTCTTGAAACCGTCCGCCTACTCGCGAAGCCCGGCGACGAGGTACGCCGCCGGAAACGCCGCGACGAGCGCCCCGAGCCCCACGATGAGCCGGGCGTAGACGTTCGGTGGACTGAGACCGACGGCGACGGCGGCGGGAACGGCCGCGAGCAGGAGCGCCACGACGGCTCGTTCGGACGACACGGTTACCCATCCAGCCGCTTGGAGACGTACGGACCGTCCTGGTGGTACCCGAGCTTCTCCCGGTAGTATCGCCGGACGCCGATACCGCTGATGACGCTCAGCTTGTCGTAGCCGGCGTCGGTCGCCAGCTCCTCGGCGCGTTCGAGGAGTCGGCGGCCGTAGCCGCGGTGTTGCCAGTCGGCCGCGTCGTCGCCGCCGTCGCGGAACCCGACCTCGCTCCCGTAGACGTGGAGTTCGCGCACCAGCGCGGCGTCCGCGAGTTCGCGTCGCACGGGGTCGTTCGGGAAGCGCAGGCGACAGAAGCCGATCAGCAGGTCGGCGACCGGGTCCTCGAAGCTGAGGAAGTGTTCGGTCCCGCCGCCGGCCTCGTAGGTCAGGTGGTCCAGCTCGATCCGGTCGGGGTCCGGATCGGCGTCGTTGTGTCCCACCTCGCGAGCGCGGATGTCCCGCGGCGTGATCCCCTTCTCGGCGGCGCGCTGGGTCGCCAGCTGCCGCAGGTTCGACTTCCAGACGCCGGCGTCGATGTGGTCGGCGGGGATGTCCCGCTGGACGCGCTGGAGGCGGGTGTACTTCGGGATGAGGTCCATCACCTCCGCGACGAGGTCGGCGGCGTCCTCGTTGTCCAGCGGCTCGAACTCGTCGCGGCGCCACATGTCGTACGTACGGGTGCCGCGGACGACGAGCGTCGGGTAGATCTTGAGGTAGTCCGGCCGCCAGCGCGGATCGTCGAAGAGCTGACGGAAGTCCTCCAGACACATCTCCGTCGTCATCCCCGGCTGGCCGGGCATCATGTGGAAGCCGACCTTGAACGCGGCGTCGCGGAGACGGCGGTTGGCGTCGATGGACGCCTGGACGCCGTGGCCGCGGTGCATCTCGCGGTTGATCCGCTCGTAGGTGGTCTGGACGCCCACCTCCACCTTCGTCCCGCCGAGACGGAGCATCCGGTCGATCTGTTCGGGATCGCACCAGTCGGGCTTGGTCTCGAACGTCGTCCCGACGTTCCGGACGTCGGCCGTCTCGTTCTCGGCGATCACGTCCGCCAGATACCGGAAGTCGGGATCGTCCTCGGCGAAGCTCCGGCCCTCCGCGGGGTTCGGCGTCGAGTCGGTGTCGTAGTCGTTGAGGGCTTCGAGCGCCCGCTTGACGAACCACTCCTGGTAGTCGTGGCTGCGGGCGGTCATCGTCCCGCCCATCAGAATGAGTTCCACCTTGTCGACCGGGTGGCCGATGTGGCGGAGCTGTTCGAGCCGCAGACGGACCTGCCCGTACGGGTCGTAGTCGTTCTGTTCTCCCCTCGCCGCGGCGGGTTCGTGGCCCGTGTAGCTCTGGGCGCTCCCGAACTCCGAGGCCGGGCCGCCGGGACAGTAGAGGCACTTCCCGTGCGGACACATGTGCGGCGAGGTCATGATCGCCACGGGCGAGACGCCCGACGCGGTGCGGACGGGCTTGCGTCGGACGACCGCCTGCACTTCGTCGCGGCGGTCGTCGGGCGCGTGCTGGAGGATGTCGGCGTTTTTCGGCACCTTCGCCGCCGAGTGCGTCGAGCAGGCGTCGAGCTTCGCCGATTCGAGGTCGTCGCGGCCGAGTTCGCCGGCCAGAATCCGCTCGACGAGGTCCTCACACACCCGCTCGAACGCCTCGTCGGTGTCGGTCTCGGCGTCCGCGCTCACGGGTACACCCTCCGGGTGGTCATCGTCGTCGTGTCGTCGGGTCGCAGGGTTAAGGGTATCGCTCGGGGTGGACGCCGCTCAGGCCAGCCGCTCGACGGCGGCGGCGATCACGGCGTCGACGGCGGCGTCGCGACGGCCCGAGAGGAACTCGATCCGGCCGTCACGGACGCTGGCGGCGGTGATACCCGCGTCGCCGACGCGTTCCGCGGCGTCGCTCGCCACGCCTCGCAGGTCCAGCTCCGCCCCGGTCCGGAGGTACAGTTCGTCGGTGCCGACGCCGACGATCAGGTCGGCGTCGTCGTGGCGGCGGTGGAGTTCGTCCAGCAGGAGACCCGTCGGCGGGAAGTCGTATCGGTGGGTGTAGGCGTCGGTGTCGAGCACCTCGACCGTCAGGCCACCCTCCGCTCGGTCGTCGATGTTCGCCGTCGCCGTCTCGACCTCGGCGTCGAGTTTCTGGCGGAACTGCTCGCTGATGTGGCCGGCCAGGCCACCCGCGTCGTCGAACAGGAGGTCGGTGATGAGTTCGCGCTTGTCCTCGTAGGACTGGTAGTACGCCTCCAGCGCGATGGCCTCGCGGAGTTCCCGCGTCCGGTCGGCGTCGTAGCCCGCCTCGGCGGCGAGGTCGACGTACTCGTCGGGGGCGTCGCCCCAGTACGAAATCGCCGGGAGGTGCGCGAGGTCGTCGCGCACGTCGGGGTCGACCGTGGCCGCGAGGGTGGCGGCGAGCGTCCCCGTCGAGAGGTCGGCGGCGTCGGCGCCGGCGAGACCGGGGTTGACGATGGCGTCGCAGTCGTCGGCGACGGCCGCGTCGGCCACCTCGGCGTCGACGACGACGCGACGGGCGCCGTAGATGCCGAGCAGGCCGAGCCCGTCGCTGGATTCGACCGTACTCCCCGTGCCGACGAGCAGGACGAGCGGCAGTTTCTCGTCGTGGCGGTCGCGATCCTGGAGCATCCGCGTCACGTCGTTGGTGGCGTCGTCCATGTCGTAGACGGACTCCTCCAGCGGCCGCCGGGTGAAGTAGTGATACTCGGCGTCGGCGGCGGCGTGCTCATCGCGGATCAGCGGGAGGACGGCGCGTTCGACGGCCGCGCCGGCGACGTAGCCGTCGGCGGTCGCGGCGTGGCGAACGACCACGGGACGGGATTCGAGTACCGCCCGCCGGATCGTCTCCGCGGCGTCGACGAGGTCGTCGGCCACCGCGTCGATGGCGTCGTGGTCGACGAGCGTCGTCACGGAGTCGGGCCGGGCCTCCGCGGTCATCGCGTCGGCCAGTCGTCGTTCGACGGCCGCCGCCTCGTCGTCCGAGAGGACCGTGAGCGCCTCGGTCTCGACCTGCAGTTCGTCGTACCGGAGTTCGACCTCGCCGTCGAGGCGGACGACGCTCCCGACCTCGACCTCGGGGTAGGCGCGGACGCCCGCCTCGACGAACGCGGCACAGTCGACGACGCCGGAGGGGTCGCGGAGTTCGAACACCGTCGGGCCGCTAGTCTGGCGGACGCCGACGATCTCGCCCTCCAGACGGACGGTGTCGCCGACGCGGTCGTCGAGCGAGTCGACGTCGACGCGGTCACGGTCGGCGGTCGCCGGCTCCGCTTCCGGTTCCGGTTCCGCTTCCGTTCCCGCTTCCGCTTCCGCTTCCGGTTCCGGTTCCGGTTCCGCTTCCGCTCCCGCTCCCGCTCCCGCTTCCGCCGCCTCCGCCCCCTCGTCTGCGCTCGTCGTATCGTCCGCGGGCGTCGCCTCCGTGTCGACGTCGCCGTCGGTGTCACCGTTCAGCGACTCGTCGCGGTCCGGCGTCGGGGTCTGTCGGACGGGACCGGTGTCGTCGCTTTCGGTGCCGGACTCGATTTCCTCGCCGTCGGCGTCGCCCTCGGGGTCGTGAATCCGTGCCCCGCGGAACTCGTCGCCGGACTGTCGGATCGACCAGGCGAGGTCGACGTTGCCGTTGTCGCGGACGTTCTTCACCTGGACGAACACGGTGTCGCCGGGCTCCCAGTCGAGGCTCTCGAGGCGGCGGTCGAGTTCGCTCCGGTGCAGCAGTCCCGTCACGCCGGGCGAAAGGTCGACGAACACGCCGAAGTCGGCGAAGCCGTCGACCGTCCCCTTGTAGTATCGCCCCGAGACCAGTTGGTCCGGGCTGGAACCGCGGAAATCAAACCAAACGTCTTCTTCGTGGGTGATCCAATCCATTGAGCGAATCGAACAGCCCCATCCTAAAACGATTGTCGAAACGACTCGACCGTCTAGATGATGTACCAGGCCCGGAGCAGGACGAAGAGGGCGTCGACGCCGCCGAAGCCGTAGCCGAAGAGGAGACCGGCCGGGAGCGCCGCGGCGAGGACCGCCCGCCCGGTCGTCGTCCGGTGGACGGTCGAGAGCCCGACGACGAGGAGTGCCGCACCGTACAGACAGCAGACGACGCGAAGTTCGGGGACGGGGACCGCCGCCAGCGGACAGGGCGCCGTCGCGTAGGCGAGCACCTGCACCGTCTCGCTGACGCCCGCCCGGTCGCGCACGGCGACCATCAGACAGAGCGTCTGGAGCGCCGCGAGGAGGTGGAGGACGGCGGGCGCGACCAGCACGGCGACCAGGGCCACGACGACCGCCGCCCGCAGCGGCCCGCTCGCGGGGAATCGAAGCGGATCGAGGACGGCCAGCAGGAGCGCGTAGGCGACGGCCATCACGACGGCGAAGACGAGACCCGGCGCCTGATCGCCGGGAGCGACGCCGTTCTCGAAGAAGCGGCGGGGGCGAACCAGCACCTCGATCCACGCACGGGCGAGGCCGCGGGCCCCGCGCTCACGGCCGCCTCGGGGGTTCTCGACCCACGTCGTCACGGCCGCCTCTGGGACGCCGGTCGGCAAAGGGGTTCTGGTCCGACGCGACGGTGCGCCTACCCGCCGACGTTCTGGTCGCTCTCGAACGTCCCCGGATCGGGTTCGATGTTCGCGTACTCGACGACGCGGCGGCCGAGCGTGACGACCCGCGCTTCGAGTCGCTCGTCGGCGAACGTACCGTCGGCGAACGCGGCCGACGCCCGCGGAATCGCGGCCTGATGCGGGAGCACCCACGCGTCGAGGGCGCGACACACCGACCGGAGGTGTTCGAGCGCGGTGATGGGGAAGGCGCCGCCCGCGACGCCCAGCAGGCCGACGGTCTTCCCCTCGAACTCGTCGAACCCGCAGTGATCGAGCGCGTTCTTCAGCACGCCGGAGTACGATCCGTGGTACACGGGCGTCCCGAGCAGGACGGCGTCGGCCTCGCGGACGTGCCGGGCGAACGCCGCGCTGTCGCCCTGATCGTCGGCGTCGGGGTCGAGCGGCGGCAGATCGAACGCCCGGAGGTCGAGCAGTTCGGCGTCGGCGCCGGCCGTCTCGGCGGCGTCGAGGGCGCGGCGGAGCGCGAGACGCGTGTAACTGCGCTCGCGGAGGCTGCCCGAGATGGCGACGACGACCGTCATCCGACCGGATCGCGTGCCGGGAGTCCCTCCGGAGTCACCACTCCAACCCACCGTTGACGCCGAGCACTTGCCCGGTCATGTAGCTGGCGTGGTCGCTGGCGAGAAAGCGGATCATCCCGACGATGTCCTCCGGGTCGGCGAAGCGGTTGAGCGGAATCTTGTCCCGGATCTTCTCCTGGACGCGTTCGGGCACCTTCTCCAGCATGTCCGTCCGGACGAACCCCGGCGCGACGCAGTTCGCCGTCGAGCCGTCGGCGGCGAGTTCGAGCGCGAGCGTCCGCGTGAACGCGAACATCCCCCCCTTGGAGGTGGCGTAGTTGGCCTGCCCGTAGTTCCCCTGCTGGCCGACCACGCTGGAGATGTTGATGAGGCGGCCGTGCTCGGCGTCGCGGATGTCGTCGAAGAAGGCCTTGGTGCAGTTGAACGTCCCGCCGAGGTTGACGTCGATGACCGTCTGCCAGTCGTCGTGGGTCATCTCCTCGAACTTGCGGTCGATGGTGATGCCGGCGTTGTTGACCAGCACGTCGACCGGGCCGAGTTCGTCGTGGACGTCGGTCGCCATCCGTTCCACCTGGGCCGGGTCGGACACGTCGGCCTTGGCGCACATCGCCGTCTCGCCGTTCGCCTCGATGATCTGCTCGACCTCCCGCGCCGCAGCGTCGGAACTCCGGTAGTTCACGACCACGTCCGCTCCACAGCGCGCGAATTCGAGCGCGATTGACCGCCCGATGCCACGCGAGGCGCCCGTGACGAGACAGGTTCGATCTGAGAGCGGGCGCGGGTCGAGGGATTCCAGCCGTGTGGTCGTCTCGGACATACGCCTACTAATGCGGGATACCAAGTGTTAACTATTCGCGCCGTACCCCTCGTTCGCCGACCGGCGCCCCGGCGATAGCTTTTATTGTGCGAGACGGTAACGTGGCGCTAGTCCGGACGCGAAACGGGTGTCGCGGCCGACCGCAACCATGACCGACCGTATCGACCTCGACGACATCGACACGGACGACGAGCACTCGGAGGAGGAGCCGAACCGCGGGGACTGGTTCTGGCGGGGCGAGGGTGATCCCGCGGACGAACCGGACGATCCCTTCGGGACGCGCTCCGCGAGCGACGAGGGGGAGAGCGGCGACGACCACGCCGCGACGCCGCGGGTGCCCCGGCAAGGCGACGACACTCCCGTCGGCATCCCCGTCGAGGGCGGCGGGGCGGGGGGATCGCCCGCCGCCGAGCGGGCGGCCGCCACGGGCGGCGTTCCGGACGCGGCGAACGACGACCCGGAACGCCGCGGGGCGACCGGTGCGGCGCCACACGGCGACGACGCCGACGACATGACGATGGCGTTGACCTACCGGGCGGCCGAGCGCCTCGCCCACCCGGCGTCGGCCTTCGCGGAGGCGGAGGCGTGGGCCGACTGGATCGGCATCGTCGGCCGGGTCGACACGCCGATCATCAATCGCTTCCAGCGCCAGCACGGCGTCGACGCGGACTTCTTCAGCGGGACCGGCACCGGCCCGGGCGAGCGCCTCGCCGAGATCGGGCCGCGGTCGATGTTCTACGCCGACCGGATGGTGGTCGTCGGCGTCGCGGGCGAGGACGAACGCGTCGCCGCCGAGGCCGACTGGGAGTTCGTCCCGCTCGCGGAGGCGGCGGAGAAGGCCGACTGGGCGCTCGACGAGGGGTAAATTTTTGCTCGTCGGGAGTGATGTTCACGTGGAGTGGTACCATGGGGCTCAAAACGGCACTCACACAGGCACGCATCGTCACCTTCGGCGCCCTCGCAGCGGCCGTCTGGATACTGTTGACCGTCTTCCAGGTGTACGGACAGCTCGGTCCGCTGTCCAGCGGCGGCGTGGGGCAGACACCGATAGCCGGTCTCCTCGGACTCCTCGTCATGGGTGGGGCGCTGGCGTTGCTGGTGGTCCTCTACAGCGAGCTGAGCGAGGAGGAGCCCGCACCCGAGCCGTGGCCGCCGGAGTGACCGATGCAGTACGAATGTAGCGAGTGCGGGCACTTCACCCGCTTCGGCCTCGTCGAGCGAGAGGTGTTCGCGACGACCTGTCCGGCGTGCGAGGAGTACAGCCGGTTCGAACCGGCGTTCGAAGGGGAGGGGGTGTCGTTCTGAACCTGACGATCCAGCTGAGCGACCGATTCGTCCGTGCGGCCGACGAGTGGGCGGAGGCGCGTCTGGAGGACCGCGAGACGGCCATCGAGACGAAAGCCGAACAGGCGCTGCTGGAGATCGAGTATCTGGTCTCCGAGGCGACCGACGTCTCCTTCGACGTGGACGCCGAGGCGGGCGAACTCACCTACGCACCGACCGAGGCCCTCGCCGAACTGCTGTCGGAGCAGGCCGCCGAAACCGGTCTCGACGAGGAACGGGTCCTCGAACTCCACGTCGACCTGTTCGTCGGCGCGTTCTCCGGGGACGACGACCGCCCACCGAACGCACCGCCGGTCTGATTTCAGTCCGGGAATTCCCGTGGGTTCGTGTTCCCTCGGCGAAGAGTTTAGTATCCCGCACCCAGTATCGTGTTACTGCATGTCAAACAAAGATCTGGGATGGCGCCCGGAGGGGGCTGTCGAGACGTACAGAGGCATGGAAGTCTGGGAGTACAACGTCGCCCCACACCAGATAAACGAGGGAGAGGTCGACGGCGACATCCGGGCCGAAGATCTCACCGGTGCGGTCGATGCGGAGTCGGTCATCGAGGACGTGGACTGAACGGCGTCGCCGTCGGCGTGATTCCACGGTCCTGTCGGCGTACCCAGTGACGACCCCCACTAGCCGTACTGCGGGAACGCGCGCCGGTCGCGCGGCGGCACGTAGAAGTTCGCCCGCGACTGCACGTCGACGAAGTTCAGGATGCCGTTGTTTTTCCGGTCCGTGATGGCGTCGCTGTCGTCGCGGACGTACCAGCCGTTCATCGCGCGGCGGGTGCGCCGGAAGTGTTCGAGGGTCCGCTGCAGCGACAGAAAGTGGACGCCAGCCTGCCCGCCGTCGGTCGTGTTGAAGTCCCGCCGGAGGATGATCGGGTCGCCGTCGCGGCGCACCTGCGCGACCTTCTCGTGGTGGCCGACCACGTCGAACTCCCGGGCGTGGTCGCGGACGGCGTCGGTGAAGGGGACGTTCGCGGCGAACGCCGGGAGGTCCGACGGGTCGAACTCGGGGGAGAACATCCGGGCGACGCGGCCGGCGTCGTCCAGCCCCTCCCACCACGTGTCCAGACTCTGTGTCAGGTGGGAGACGTGGAGCGTGGTGCCACCCGCGAACGGCCCGTCGGGGATGGTGACGAACTCCTCGCTGGCCTGCGTCCCCTGGCGGTCCGAGAAGAACCCCATGAACGTCGGGTGGTCCGCCGAGAGTGCGCCGGCGGGGATGCCCTCCACGTCGGCGTGTTCGGCGGGGAGTCCCTCCCCGAGGAAGCCGGTTCGGCGCACGGCAACACGGAAGACGTCGCCGAGGGGGTCCTCGACCGGCTCGCCGTTCAGCGTCCCGGCGCTCCCGAACATGGCGTTCTCGACGGCGGTCAACTGCGACGGGACGTCGCTTTCCAGGACGAGAGCGGCGTCGAACGAGAGCAGGTCGGGGTTGTCGGTCCTGGAGATCACCTCCGGTTTCGAGATGGGGGCGGTGCGGAGCTTCCCGATGCGCTCGAAGTAGTCGGTCCCCCACGCGAGCATGTGGAACAGTCCCTCCGGTGCCCAGTCGTAGGCGGCTTCGAGGGTCCGCATCCCGCGCTCGACGGTGCGGGCGGCCGACTCCGAGGGCGCCGCGTCGAGGGTCAACAGGAGGACGCGGCGGTAGCGGGCCTGGATGTCGTTGCCGGCGTCGTCGACGGGGAGGAACGACGCCTGGGCGAACTGCCGGTTGGGGAGGGCGTCGGCGTGAGGGTTCGGCGGGAGGTCGGCGACCCCGCCGTCGTCGGTCGAACCGAGAAACTGCGCACAGCCGGAGAGACCGAGGGCGCCGGCCACTGCCCCGAGACGTGCGAGTGCCGACCGTCGGGATGTCATCCTTTGGCACACGCACGGGTCCGAGCGTAATAAGCGTCTCGCGTGGGCACGTCTCGGAGATAGCTGACCAGAGGCTATTTACCCCTCAGCGACCCATATTGGGCCGACGAGGGAAGTTCACATGCACCAGAGTTTCGGTGCCACGTACGGCCCGCTCCCACTACGACTGGCGGTTCCGCTGTTGCTCATCGGCGCCGGAGTGGCTACGTTCGTCGCGTACGACATGTACCGGACGTACGCACCGACGGTGGATGGGGGTGACGATGGCTGAAGCCGAACCGGGAGACGCGACCGTCGTCGAGCGGCGCTCGACGCCGGCGCGCGCACTCGAATACGTACAGACGGTGACGTACGTGCTGGGGACGCTGCTGATTCTGGCGCTGTTGGCCGTCGGAACGGTGGGCATCATCGCCGAGATCAAAGGAACCTGGCACTGGGAGATCCACCTCGAATCGACGATCAGCTTCATGGGCGTGTTCGTAGCCGCGGTACTCGCCCTCCTGCTCCCGTCGACGGCACTCCTCCTCGTCGGCCGGCGGGTGATCGATGATTGAACGCCTCCGACCGGAGGCGGTCGTCCGCGGGCTGACGCTCCTGTCGGTCGGCGGTCTCGTCCTCGTCGTCCTCGCCGCGGCGACGGTGGCCGTGCTCGCGGAGTTCGCCAAGACGTGGCGGTGGTACTTCCGGATGGAGCAGGCGATGGCGTTCGCGACGCCGGCCGCGTTGCTCTTGCTCGGTCTCGCGGTCGCCGGGATGCTCGGCGTCGTGGCGCTGGCGGGGCGGGACGACTAGACCATCTGGGCGACGAGTTCGTCCTCGAACCGCAGGACCCCCTCGTAGATGCTGGCGACGGCGACGAAAAAGCGGCTGTCGGTCAGGTCGCGCAGGTCGGTGACGAACGGCTCGACCCACTGGAGGGCGTGTTCGTCGAGGAAGACCCGCTCGAAGCCGACGGCCTCCTCGGCGCCGCGGCGTTGCCGGTCGATCAGGTGTCGGAGGAAGGCGAGTTCCACGGCGACGAAGTCGTCCTCCTCGGGGTAGTCCTCGGGTGGCGACCAGCCGGCGGCCCCGTAGCTCGCTTCCACCTTCGCGAGCCCCTCGCCCAGGTAGTCCATGTCGTCGCGATAGTACGTCTCGTGGGCGACGACGGGCGGTCGCGGACCGACGAACACGCGCGTGTACTCGCGTTCGAGTTCGTCCCGAACGGCCGCCGGCTCCCGGTCAGCGTTCTCGTCGACGAACGCACGCAACTCGTCGAAGCCGTGGTCGAGGGGGACGTTGACCTCGTCCTCGGGGACCTCCAAGTCGCCGGAGAGCAGGTCGGCGACGAACTCCTCGTCGGGCACGTCGTGGAGCGCCTCGATCAGGAAGTCGACGAGTTCCAGTCGCGACGCGTAGAGTTCCTGGTCGTCCATCAGTGACCCCCCTCCTCGAAGAGGAGCGTGGCGCGGCAGTCGGCACAGTAGTCGAAGACGCTGTGTTCGCCGTGGGGGGCGACCCCCTCGACCACGTCGCCGACCGTCTCGGCGACGTGCTGGGCCGTCCCCTCGCTGGCGAAGGGCTTGCCACAGCGCACGCAGGCGCGCATCTCGCCCTCGTACACCGTCTCCCAGCGCTCGCCGCCGCGATTCTCGGGCAGCCGTGAGAGGTCGAGACCGTCACGCATCGTGATGGCCGTCTCGGGACAGCCGTCCTCGCAGAGTCCGCAGTTGACGCAGTCCTCGTGGTTGAACTGCAGGTCGCCGTCGTCGGTGCGGCGGATGGCGTCGGTCGGACACAGATTCGAACACGTCGGCGTGAAGTTACAGGCGTCGGACACCTCCATCCAGCCGAAGTCCGTCAGTCCCCGGATCACCTCGCGGTCGGGATCGACGTGGTCGAGGATGACGCGGACGCTCTCCAGCGCCCAGTCGTGACTGTTGAACGGCGGGTTCGGCTTGTCGCCCCGAACCGTCCCCGTCGCGTCGTGCTCGCCGGCGGGAATCGGTGTCGGATCGAGTTCGACCACGAAGCGGGAGAGTTCCTCGACGAACGCCTTCGGGTCCCCCGGCTCGGGGGCGAGGAAGGTGACCCGCTCGCCGAGACCCAGGTCGCCGGTCGCGCGGTCGAGACGGCGGACGAGTTCGGCCTTCGGATCGGGACCGGAGTGGAGGCAGTCGCCGCCACAGCCGACGATGGCGACGCCGTCGGCGCCGGCCGCGAGGGCGTGCATGGCGTGAGCCTCGCCGACGGTGTCGGTACAGTTCACCGAGACGGGGAGGACGGGTGGGTAGCGCAGGTCGTCGTCCTCGCGGGCGAGGCGGCCGTACCGACTGAGGGCGTCGTCGGCGCGCTCCGAGCAGACGAACGCGATCACGGGCGTCTCGATGCCCGTGTCGTCGCCGCGGAGACCGCCGAGGAGACCGTCGTCCTCGGTGCCGGGATCGAGCAGCGCCTCGACCTCGCGGGCGATCCGTTCGTTCGAGGGGTCGCGGAGCGTCACCGCGCCGGTCGGGCAGACGCTCGTACAGGCGCCACAGTCCTGGCAGGCGACGGGGTCGAACTCGACCTCGTCGACGTGGGGTCGGCCGACGGCGTCGTGGGGGCACGCGTCGGTGCAGGCGGTACAGCCGACCTGGCTGGAGTCGCCGGCCGCACACACGTCCATCTCCAAATCGAGGTGTTTCGGCTTCTCGACGCCACCGAGGAGATCCTCGACGGCCGCGACCGTGGCGCCGTCGACCGGCCCGGTGTAGAGACCGATCTGCCCGCCCCTGGCCCTCCCGGTCGCGCCGGGGAAGATCACCTGGTCCGCCCGGACCGTTCGCTCGACGCCGTCGAGGTCGATGGCGTCGACCGGACAGCAGTCGGTCCACTCGCCCGGTTCGGCCGCCGGATCGACGTCGACCGGCCGGCGCGTCACCAGCCCGTCCGGTCCCTCGCGCACGCAGTCCATACACGAGATGCAGTCCTCGGTGACGCGGGCGCGGAGTTCGAGTTCGAAGTCGCCGTACTCGCCGACGACGTCGACGACGCGACCCCGGGCCAGGTCGACGCCGTCGAGGTCGACGTCGGCGTCGTCGAAATCCCGACCGTTGGCGATCAGCGTCACGTCGGCGGTGTCGGCGAGGGCCGCCGCCGTCTCTGGATCGCCGACGACGGCGACGGCCTCGCCCGCGTCCCGCGAGACGGTCCGGGAGACCGGCTCGTGATCCAACCCCGCCCGCCGGGCGTTCAGCAGGCGGGCGGTCTTCTCGGTCGCCGACGCGCGGTCGTGGACCCACGCCGCCCCCTCGCGGTGGTCGACGAAGGCCGTCGCCTCGGGGTGAATCCCTTCGGCCACCGCCGTCTCTCGGATGGCATCCTGACAGCGCGGTTCGGGCGTCGTGACGAGGAGCTGGTCGAGGTCGTACTCCTCGACGAGGTGGGCCATCGCCGGGAGACCGTCGTCACAGAGATGTGACGAACTGGCGACCACCTCGACGTCCCGAACGCCGTCCCGGACGCCCTCCAGGTCGAGTTCACACGTATCCGCGCAGGAACAGACGAACGCACCGACGTTCATACCCATGCTAAACGGTACCACGAGCATAAGAGTTGCTGCGCGCTAACTGGCGCCGATTCCAACCGGCGGAGGGGCAAACGAAAAACACCTAGATTAGGTCAACCTAAACACATTAATTTATATAATGTCGGTCCATTGCCCTATTACACGTGCGTGTGTGTGACTGACACGCACTTAACGAGGGGATCACACGTCATGAGTACGGAACCAGTTTCGATAGACCTCGACAGGCGCTCGTTCATGAAAGCGAGCGCGCTCGCCGGAGCCGTCGCCCTCGGTGGCGGCGGAGCGGGACAGGCGCTCGCACAGTCGGGCGAGGGAGAGGTATCGGCTGCCGATACCGAGGGAGAACTGACGAAGACTATCTGCAACTACTGCTCGGTCGGTTGTGGATTCCACGGCGAACGCGTCGGCGACTCCTTCGCCGGCATGGAGCCGTGGACGGACCACCCCATCAATCAGGGTTCGCTCTGTTCGAAAGGGGCCGGTATCTACGAGACGGAGCACTCGGAGAAGCGGGTCCGGCACCCGATGGTTCGGGAGGACGGAGCGTGGCGAAAGCTCTCGTGGGACGACGCCTACGACCGACTCGCGACGGACATTCGGGCGCTGTGGCCGGATTCGGACGTCTCTCCGAACCAGGCGGTCGACGTGGGCGCGGAGCACAGTCGCGAGAGCGTGATGATTCTGGGGAGTGCGCACCACTCCAACGAGGAGTCCTACGCCATCCGGAAGCTCGCGGCCTTCATGGGCACGAACAACGTCGACCATCAGGCGCGGATCTGCCACTCCACGACGGTCGCGGGGCTCGCGAACACGTGGGGCTACGGCGCGATGACCAACACCCTGCAGGACTATCGCAACTACGACCTGCTGGTCGTCATCGGGCAGAACCCGGCGGAGGCCCACCCCATCGCGATGCAGCACATCCTCGAGGGGCAGAAACGCGGCGGGGACATCCTCGTTCTCGACCCGCGGTTCACCAAGACCGCCGCCCACGCCGACGAGTTCATGCGGTTCCGGCCGGGGACCGACGTGGCGCTCATGATGGGGATCATCAAGGAGCTCCGCGACGAGTACGGGCTGGCGATGGACCCCGACGCGGACGACAGCGGGCAGAACATGCTCACCGACCGCGTGCACGGGTGGGAGGACGTCGACGCCGAACTCGACCAGTACGACAAGGAGACCGTCTCGGACATCACGTGGCTCTCGGTCGAAGAGATCGAGCGTCTCGCCGAGCTGTTCCACGAGAACCGCCCCCACATCCAGATCGAGTGGGCGATGGGCGGCACCCAGCACAACAACGGGACCCAGAACATCCGGTCGTACGCCGCAGCGAGCCTCGCGTCGGGGAGCGCGGCCCGAAGCGGCGGCGGCCTGCAGGTCATGCGCGGACACGCGAACGTCCAGGGGGCGACCGACCTCGCGGTCGCGAGCCACATCCTGCCGGGGTACTACGGCCTGTCGCCCGGTGGCTGGTCGTGGTGGGCGGACGTCTGGGACATGAACCCGTACACCAGCGGGTCGACCTCGTTCGAGGACATGTACGACCGGTTCGAGGTGATGCCGCCGGAGAAGTACGTCCGCGCGAGCGGCGCCGAGGACCCCGACATCCTCCCGACGAGCAGCGGCGAGGGCCAGTACGGTCCCGACAACCCGGCCCCGAACTCGATGATGTTCCAGAACGGGCTGACGGTGGCCCGCTGGTTCGAGGCGGCGCTCGACCAGGCGGATCGGATGCAGGAGACGCCGATCTACCAGCCCGACCAGGTGAAGATCGCGTTCTTCTGGGGGCACTCCGCGAACTCCATCAGCGAGATGGAGAAGATGAAAGAGGGGATGGAGAACCTCGACTTGCTCGTGGTCATCGACGTGTTCCCGTCGGTCGCGAGCGTCCTTCCGGACTTC